>Ga0207684_10002856_pt1 | contig 17155 bp, 10 predicted proteins | sample KBSK5501metaG_FD_184342 | JGI IMG/M metagenome (GOLD analysis project Ga0207684, IMG submission 184342) | Corn, switchgrass and miscanthus rhizosphere microbial communities from Kellogg Biological Station, Michigan, USA - KBS K5-50-1 metaG... | ecosystem: Host-associated > Plants > Roots >...
ACGACGAAGTTGGCCGTCATCGTGGTCGCGTTGACGAAGGCGGGGGAACCGACCGTGACGCCGGTGCCTGATACGGAAGCGGTAACACCACTTGTGAAGCCGGTGCCGGTGATGGTTACGCTTTGTGACGCCCCTTGCCCGAGCGCAGAAGGACTCAGGCTTATCGCTACGGGAGCGGCGTTGACCGAGAAACATGCCGTGCACGTGTCGACATCAGTGCCGGGGACCGGACCATTGTCGACGGTCACGTTGTGCGCGCCCAGCGTTGCCGTCGATGTGATCGACACGTTCACGGTGATGCTCGTTGAGCCGTTGACCGTCTGTGAGTTCTTGTTGATTCCCGTTCCCGAGAAGGTGACCGTCGCGGTCGGCAAGAAGCCCGTTCCGCTAACGGTGATGACGGTTGATGTCGCGCCTCGTCCCAGGGCGTTCGGAGCCACGCCGGAAACGTTGTGGATGGCGAACGCGCTGGATGCTGGAAGAATGAGGAAGAGGAGCGTTCCGACGGATAGCAACGACGCGTTGCGCAGCAAGGAACGGTTCATCAGGTACCCCCGTAAATCACTCGCCCGTGTCCTGTCCTTTGATCCCACTACCTGGCTTGTGGCCAAACGTAGTGTGTTGACTTAAGCAGCAACGACAACATCCGTCCACCACCCAAATAGGTGGTGGGTTCCGGGATGATTCGACGGGCCTTCCCGCGTTCCTTCTCGACCTTGGGTCTTGACGCTCGGCCCGCTGGTCAGCGCCTTGGAGCCCGACGCGCGCCACCGGCGGTCTTCAGGATGCCGCTCGGGCGGTGGGAGTCTTTGATCGCGCGCATCGCTGCGTTGCGGCCGGCCATCCCGTGGACCCCGCCGCCCGGATGCGCCGACGCCGAGCACAGGTAGAGCCCCTTCACCGGCGTGCGATATCGGAACCAGCCCGGAACCGGGCGGAAGATCAACTGCTGGTCGATCGCAGAGGAGCCTCCGCCGACGTCACCGCCGACCAGGTTCGGGTCGGAGTCTTGGAGGTCGACCGGCGTGCGGACGTGCGTGCCGACGATGTGTCCGCCGAGTCCCGGCGCGTGCTCTTCGAGCCGAGCGAGAACCCGCTCGAGGAACGCGTCGCGGGACGTCGCCCACCCGTTTACTTTCCTGCGGCTCCCGCCGTCCCCACGGGGTTCGGGCGGAACGTGCGTCTCCACCCAGAGGGTGTGCCCGCCTTTGGGCGCGCGCGAGGGGTCAGCGACCGACTGCTGGCCGACGATCAACATGGGTGACGCAGGCAACAATCCTCGGCGCGCTTCGTACGCGGCGCGCGACATGTTGTCGAGGTCTCCGGTCAGGTGAAACACGCCGCACTCCGCAGCGCCTTCGGCGATCCACGGCGCGCGCGCATCGAGCGCAAGGTCGACCTTGAACATCCCCGTTCCGTATCGGAACGTGCGCAGCCCGTTGAGGAAGCGAGAGGGCAGATGCTCGTCTCCAACCAGTTCGTGGAAGAGCACGCGGGGCCCGGTGTCGGCAAGGATGGCGTGGCGCGCGCGCACGATGCGGCCGCGCGATGTTTCCACTGCGCGCGCGCGCCCCCGCTCGACCACGACGGTGCGAACTTCTTCGGAGCAGTGGACGCTGCCGCCGGCTTCTTCGAGCAAGGCAACCAAGCCGTCGCTCAGCCTCCCTGCGCCGCCGACCGGGACGGGCATCCCGTACTGCTGGGCGAGCATCGCGAGGATGAGCGCCATCGGCGTGCTTCCGGCTTGGTCGATCGAGAGATCGGTGTGTGAGTCGCCGCATGCGAACGCAAGCTGTGCTTCTTCTGTATTGAACAGCTGCCGGGCGACGTCCTCAACCGGCGTCACCATCATGCGCGTTGTGTCGATCCCGCCCTTGATCTTGGCCGCTCGCGCGAACCGAAGCGCCGGCCTGATCGACGGAAGGGGGGCGAGCATCGTGTCGAAGAACCGGGTCCCGATGCGCTGCCACCACGTGTAGAGCTCGAGCCACGCCTCTCCGTCCTCTCCCAGACCATCGGACGTCCGGCGGAGGTCGCGATGGATGAAGGCCGCTCTGTGCGGATCGATCGCAGCACCGACCGGCGTATCGAAGTGCGCCCAGGCGATCCGTTTCGCGAGGCCGAGGTCTCGGAAAACCGGCGTGGAATGGAGCAGGCCGTAGAACGCCGAGAACGGATCGTGGATGTATCCGGGCTTCGTCAGTTCGGCGCTTGCGACGGCGCCGCCCGGCGTCGGGTTGCGCTCCAGGACCGTGACGTCCCACCCCTTGCGAGCAAGGGTGATCGCGGCGACGAGGCCGTTCGGTCCAGACCCGATGACGACGGCATCGGCCACATCGATCGACGACGCCATCAGGGCAGCTCGATAACCGATCCTTCGGCCGCCGCAGAGACCTTGGGCTTGGTCCCGTTGAGCGATGCGACGATCTGGTCGAGGTCGTCGTCCGTGCGGTCGGGATCGTGGTGGAACAGCATCACGGATTTCGCTCCGGCTTTACGGCCAAGGCCGATCGCGTACTCGATGGCCGAGTGCCCGAAGTCTGCGCGGGCGGGGAATTCTTCCGACGTGTACTGCGCGTCGTGGATCAAAACATCGACGCCTCCGGCGAGGGCGAGCGCGTTGTCGTGGTACTCGCCGAAGCCGTCGGTCCCGGGACCGATCGACGTCGGCCAATGGTCAGATAGGTACGCGATGCTGCTCGTCCCGTCGGAAACGCGGAAGCCGAACGTGCGGCTCAGCTTGTGCGGGATGTCCAAGGCCGTTACCTGGAACCCTTCGACGTCGAGCGTGCCTGGCTCGAGGTTCTCGACGCTCCAGTCACCGCGCAACTCCTCGAGCCGCACCGGGAAGTGCGGCGGTGACACTGCGCGCGCCATCACCTCGGCGGCGTCGCCTTGGGACGGGATCATGACACGGACTCGGGCGTCGTCCTGATCGCCCGCTCGGAAAAACGGAAGGCCGTGCGTGTGGTCCCAGTGCAAGTGGCCGATGAGGATGGAACCTGTGAACGTTCGACCATCCAGGAACTTGCTCAGACGGCGGAGTCCCGTCCCGCCGTCCAGAACAAGGTGCGGGTCATCCGCACCGCGGGCCACAGCGATGCACGACGTCTGGCCTCCGTACCGGATGAACGCCGGCCCTGGAGATGGCGTCGAACCTCTAGTCCCGCAGATGAGCAGGCGCACAGCGGGCAGTGTAACCGGTAGCTCTTTCCTTTCGTCCAGGCCTCAGCTCTCGGACGCCGCGTCCTCGGGCGCTTCCCTTCGGTGCGTTTTCGCCAGCTCCTCGAGGGCGGCTCGGTTGACGTTCTCGGCCGCGGCGACCGCGACCGTGCACTTGGTGAGAGCACGCAAGGTTGCCGTCCGGCGGCCTCCTTCGAGCAGGGCGCGCTCGCCGAGGATCGCCCCCGGGCCGAGCTCCCCAACGACCTTCCCGTCCACGTCCACTTGAAGAACTCCGTCGAGCAGCAGGTACAGCTCGTTGCCTTGCGCTCCCTGCTCGGTGAGCGTTTTCCCCTCTTTGACCTTGCGCTTCTCCGGCTTTTTGCCCGCGCGCATGATGAGGAAGGACAACTCGCGTTCGAGCGCTGTTTCGACCGCCGTCACGATCGCCGGAGCGTCCTCAGCGCCCCACGGCGTGCGGTCGCCGAACGCGTGCTTGGACCAATCCTTGAAATCGATGAGCCCGCTCTTTGCGGAGAGCTTGCCTTCGTGGTTGTAGATCCAGTGACGGGGGAACGGACTTGCGCCGAGGACTTCGAACTCGCTGCGCCCGTCCGAGAAGAGCGTGAGCGAGAGGGTGGTCCATGCAGTCGGCGCGTTGATCTGGAAGAAGGGCGGGTGAGGAACGGCACGAGGCGCCGGCGCCCCGGTGCGTCCACCGGCCGTCTGCACAAACTTCACGTAGTTCGGTCCTACCTCGGGCTCGCGCTGAAGCGTCGGGTACGCGGCCGCGGCGAACGTCATCTCTTTCGAGCCGAGTCGCAGCGTCGTGGCGCCGATGTGCCCGCCGCCGCTGTAGCCGAAGCCGGTGATGCGCGAGTCTCCGCGCGCCGGCAGCGATCGTCCCCCCCATCCCTCCGAGGCGTCCTCGACGTCGATCCACGCGCGAAGCTCGTTCGCGAAGCGGAAACGATCCTCTTCTCGCAACTTCTCCAGATCGTGGATCACGTCGGGCAGTGGGTCGTCGTAGTGCGCCATCCCCACCTCGAAGGGCACCTTGAGCGCGCCTTTGATCGCTTCGGACGGGATCCAACTGATCGATGTGACGACACGTTCGTACTTCACAACTGCCTCCTTAGGTGATCGTGAGCACGCCTTTCATCCCCGCCGCTCGATGGCCGGGGACGCGGCAGTAGAACTCGTAGCGTCCGGGTGGCGCGTCGAACGTCACCCGGCGGTTCGCGCCGATAGGAACATCTACGTTGATGTGCAATGCGTCGATCGTAAATGTGTGCCAGAACAGATCGTGGTTGGCGACGGCCACCGAGATGGAGCCGCTTTGCCCCTGCAGTGTTTTCTGCAAGAAAGCAGTGTTCCGCATCTCCACGATGATGTCGCCGGTCCGGGCGGTCTCCGCACGCGACGCACGCTGCGAGACCACGCCGGCGATGAGCGCCACGATGAACACGGCGAGCATCGCTTGCGCCACGACGGCCGCAGAGCGGCCACTCGTTTCGGGTCGCCGATGCAGGAAGATCGAACCAACCGCAGCGAGCAGCCCGGAGACGGAGATCACAGCTAGCGAAAGCGGGATCAACAGGTCGACGAACCGCCCGCGGTGCGTACTGTTGCTGGCGGCTGCGGGAAGCATGAAGACTGCTGCATCCAAAGAAAGGACGCCGAGCATGATGATGCCGGCGAACCCGCTCCTGATCCGCAGGAACACGATCCCGATGAAGATCGCTCCGGCGAAAGCAAGCGCTTCCTTGTCACGAACCGCGATCCCGACGACCGCCATGACGAGCAGATCTGCGATGGCCGCATACCGAAGCAGATGCCGCCAGGTGATCCCGGCTGCCTGCTTCTGTTGAGCGACGGTCATGCTTCCCCCTCTGCCCGCACCAATAACCTAGGCCGTGGGGCCGCTCGAATGAAGTGTGGCACCCGGCCTCTAGAGCAGAGGGGTGGTACCACCCAGAGGATGCAAGGCTACCTTCCTTGACCACGAGTCGGCTTTCGGGCCTGAATGGAGACCATGTCTGGGGGACACATCACCGTGCTGCTCGCCGACGACAACCTCATCGTTCGTGAGGGGGTCCGCGCGCTGCTCGGGATCGAGGCGGACTTCGAGGTCGTCGCGGTCGCCGCCGACTATGACGAGCTGATCGCGCGCGCGGAGGAGCACGTCCCGCAGGTCCTCGTGACAGACATCCGCATGCCTCCGAACTTCCAGTCCGAGGGGATCGACGCTGCGAAGGAGGTCAGGAAGCGCAACCCGGGTACCGGCGTCGTGATCCTCTCGCAGTACGACGACCCCGAGTATGCGATCTCGCTTCTGGCCGAGGGCCAAGACGGCTACGCCTATCTGTTGAAGGACCGCGTCGGAGAAGGCGACCAGCTCGCCCATGCGATCAGGACGGTCGCGAGCGGCGGTAGCGCACTCGATCCGAAGATCATCGAGGCACTGGTCCGGCCGGTTTCGACGGAGGGTGACCTGACGGCGACGGAGGAGGAGCTCCTTCGGATGATCGCGGAGGGCCGTCCCCACAAAAGGATCGCGGCTGCGCTCGGTACGACACCCGCGGCGGTCGCGGCCGACGTCGAGAAGCTGTTCTTGAAGATCGCTCAAGGCGCCAGCGCCGGCGCGTCGGGGGCCCTGCGCCGACTGCAAACCCTTCACAACGCGATCGTCGACCGCGAAGAGGTCGGCGAGACGCTCGAGCACATGTTGCCCGAGGGCATCGCGCAGAAGATGCGCGAGCAGGGACGCCGTGTTGGGGATACCGAGCGGATGGTAGTTACCGTCCTCATGTCGGATGTGCGTGGCTACTCGGGCATCGCCGAGCACGCCGACCCGATGGCGCTCGCCGGGCAGCTGAACGCACACAGGAACTTGCTCATCGAGTCGATCCAAGCGCACGGCGGCACGCACATGCAGTTCACCGGCGACGGGGTGATGGCCGTGTTCGGCGCGCCATTCCCGCAAGAAGACCACTGCGAGCGAGCGCTCGCCGCCGCCATCTTGATGCACGAGTCGCAGCAAACCCTCAACAAGACCTGGCTCGAGCAAGGATTGGCGCCGTTCAACCTCGGGATCGGGCTCTCGACGGGTGAAGTGGCGGCGGCCCTCCTTGGGTCAGAGGACAGGATGGAGTACACACTCGTCGGGGATACCGTAAATCTCTCGGCGCGACTTCAGGATCTCGCCCGCCCGGGCGGTCAGATCGTCCTCAGCGAGGCGACCTATTCCGCCCTGGACGCGCCGAGTGGTGCTGTTCGTATGGATCCAACGCTCGTCAAAGGCCGTGCGGCCGAAGTCGTGGCGTATCGGATCCAAGTTGTTGATTTCGTGCCTGCCGCAGAGGCCGGTGCGCTCGGCTAGAGGGGGAACGAACATGACGGACGTGGTTCGCACACAGGATCTTCGCAAGACGTACGAGTCGGAGGGCGTGCCGGTGCGCGCGCTCCGCGGCGTAGACATGACCATCGAGCCGGCTGAGTTCGTTGCGGTCATGGGCCCGTCGGGTTGTGGGAAGTCGACGCTGCTCAATCTCATCGCTGGGTTGGACAAGCCGACGGACGGCGAGATCTATCTGGCCGACAACACGTTGTCGGACAAGGACGAGAACCAGCTCGCGCGTTTGCGGCGCAAGCACATCGGGATCGTGTTCCAGTTCTTCAACTTGCTTGAAGGGATGAGCGTGCTGGAGAACGTCACGCTTCCCGCGATCATCGCCGGATCTTCGCGCAAGCAAGCGGAGACACGCGCACGCGACCTGCTGGACTTGCTCGGACTGAGCGACAAGGCGAAGAACGCGCCGGGGGTTCTGTCCGGCGGGCAGCGCCAGCGCCTCGCGATCGCGCGCGCGCTGGCGAACCAGCCCACGCTCGTGCTTGCCGACGAGCCGACCGGATCGCTGGACTCGGCGGGCGGTGCCGAGGTACTCGAGCTGTTCAAGCGGCTGCACGACGACGGCCAGACGATCATGCTCGTGACGCACGACGCGAAGGTTGCGTCGGCGGCCGACCGTATCGTTCAGCTCGCGGACGGCCGGATCGTCGGCGAACCGGAGCCGGCGATCATCGCGCAAGCCGCGGCTGCGATCGAACCAGAGGCATAGGCGAGCGGGCATGGGGGCGGCGCGCGCGGGGGCGCGGCCAAGACCAACATGAGCGCGGTGTGGTTCCGCGCGCGTGCCGAGATGCGCGCGCGGTGGCGCGCGCTCGTGGCGCTGGCCCTGATCGCGGGGGTGTTCGGCGCCGCAACGCTCGCGGCGCTGGAGGGCGCGCGCCGGACGCAGAGCGCGTATCCCCGGTTCCTCGAGCGCGAGCGCGCGTACGATGTAGCCGTCCCGGACTCCACGCTGTTCTCGCCGGTGTTCTGGAAGCCAGATTTCGACGCGATCGCGCGCCTGCCAGAGGTGGGTACCGCGGTCCCAGTCGACTGGGGGTTCATCCACGCGGGGGGTGACATCCCCGAAGGCATCAGTTACACGGGGTCCTCGGATCCGCGCTACGGGAGCGAGATCCAGCGCGCGTTGGTGGTCCGCGGCCGGATGCCGCGCGCAGCCGACGAGATCGCCGTCCCGTATTTCGCTGACAAGACCACCGAGAACAACGCGCGCGAGATCGGTGTGTACGGCCTGGGTGATCGCATCAAGGCGGATGCGCACGGGCACACGGTCGTCTTGAAGGTCGTGGGCGAGACGGTCGAGCCCGGTGAGCTCCCGCCGCGACCGAACTGGGGCTGGCAGATCATCGTCTCACCGGCGTTCCTGCGCACCTATCAAGACGGCTGTGAGCTGGGTGGTCCGCGCTGCCTGATCGATTTTCGGATCGCGGCGATGTACGTGCGACTGCAGCATCCCGGCGACATCGGGCGTTTCCGGCACGACACCGATGGGATGACGGGCGGCAAGGTGCTTGCCTTGCAGGAGCTTGGCGATCACACGCGCGCGGTACAGAGCTCGACGGACTTGCAGTCCATCGCGCTGCGACTGCTCGCCTTGTTCCTCGCGCTGACCGGTGCGCTTGTCGTTGGGCAGCAGCTTGCGCGCGAGATCACCTTGGGTTCCGCTGAGACGGATACGCTGAAGGCGCTCGGACTCGGAGAGACGCAACGGTTCCTGTTGTCGATCGTCCGGCTCACGCCGGTCGCGCTGGGAGCCGCCGCGTTCGCGCTCGTCGCCGGATGGCTTTCATCGCCGATCTTCCCGCGCGGCACGCTCAGGATTGTCGAAGGCACGCGCTTGTCGTTCGATGGAGGCATCCTCGGCACGGGCGCAGCGGCGATCCTCGTCGCGATCGTCGCGTTGATGGTGATCCCTGCCAGGCGCGCTACCTCGGCGGGTCCGAGGGCCATGGCTTCGACTCCCTCCCGCGTTGCATCTGGGTTCGCAGCATCCGGGATGTCCGCTGCGTCGGTCGCAGGCGCGAGGCTCGCTCTCGAGCGCGGCCGCGGCCGTACCGCCGTCCCGGTCGTTTCTTCGCTCGCGATCGTTGCGGTCGGTATCGGTTCGTTCGTCGCTGCCTCGACGTTCGCGGTGAACCTCGCGGGAGTGACTCACCGTTCGGAGTTGTGGGGTAAGACGTGGAACGACGTCATCTCGACCCAGAACGATGCCTTCAACGACGACCCGGACGCGCAGAGGCGCTACACGATGGAGGCGCGCGCCGCGCTCTCGCAGGATCCTGACGTTCTGGCGGCAGCGAGCATCGACTCGGGCGCGCCCACGATCGTGTATGGGCCGCACGATCCGAACAACGGACTCGGGATCACCGCGATGTCGATCGACAACGTGAAGGGATCGCTCGATCCACCGATCGTCGAGGGTCACGCGCCGAGCGATCCCCATGAGATCGTCCTGGGTCCTCGATTGATCAAAGCGCTCGGCATAAAGCTCGATGCCGCACATCCGCCGACCGTACAGATCGGCTTCCAGGGCGCAGGCGACAAACGCGCCACGTTCCGGGTCGTCGGTCGCGGCGTCATTCCGCCGCTCGGCAACTACGGACAGCTGGGCTACGGGCTTTGGGTAAACGCCCATTTCCCCATCGGGGAGATGCTTAACGATGTCAGCCTGGCGCCGCCGACGACGGACGTGATCGTGCGGTGGCGACCCGGCGCGGATACCGGCGCCGTCATCGCGCGACTCAAGAAGCGGTTCCCCGCCGTGGGCCCGGGAAGTGGCCTCGTGGGTGGGAAGTTCGCAGACGCGGTGAACTTCGGCGGAGTGCAGGGCGCTCCGCTCGTCGTCGGCGGTGTGCTGGGGCTGCTAGGCGGGGCCGCGCTCGCGCACGTTCTCGTGACGTCAATCAGGAGGAGGCGGCGCGACCTCGCGATCCTGAAGACGATCGGCTTCGTGCGCGGGCAAGCACGGCGCGCCGTCGCCTGGCAGGCGACGATCATGGTTGTCATCGCCGCAGCGATCGGCACGCCGTTCGGGATCATCGGTGGTCGCTGGCTCTGGCGTCAGGTCGCGGATGGGATCGGCGTGATCGCGCGGCCGACGCTGTCCGGCATCACACTGGCGCTGATCGGTCCGTCGGTCATCATCCTCGCGAACGTGATCGCTGTATTGCCTGCGCGCGCAGCCGCGCGCACGCAACCGGCTCTCGTGCTGAGGGCCGAATGACATGAGTGCCGTGTGGATACGCGCGCGCGCAGAGCTGCGCGGGCGGTGGCGCGCGTCTCTCGCTCTGGCCGGCGTGATCGGCCTTGCGGGGGGTTTGGTTTTGGGTGCCGCTGCGGGCGCGCGAAGACAGGATTCGAGCTTTCCGTTGTTCCGGAAGGCTCAGAATACGGCGCAACTCGGGATCGCAAACTCAGGTCAGGTCTTCGGATTCGCCAACGTCAACTTCAAGTATGCGCGAGGCTTGCCGCAGGTCGTCGACGCAGCGCCGTTCCACGCCTTCCTCGCCTTCATCAAGACGTCTAGGGGCGTGTCTCTCACGCCGATCGGCGATGAGAATCCCGTCGTTAGCTTCGCGAGCCCCGATGGCCGGTTCGACACGGTGCTCAGTCGCATGCTCATCATCGAAGGGCACTACGCCGATCCGGCCGCGGTCGACGAGGGAGTCGTGTCCTACATCGCGGCTCGCTCGTACAACATCCATGTGGGCGACTACTTGGATTATGCGCTTCCGTCGTTCATGGACTTCGCGAACGGGCCTTCAACGACGGCAGTGACTGGTCCGCACCCGCGTGTGCGCGTGGTTGGGATCGAAGCGCAATCGTACGAGCTACCTCCAGGGCTCGGGTACCCGCCGATCCACCTGACGCCGGCTTTCTATCGCGCTTTCATCTCGAAGACTCCGACCTTCCCAGCACTGCTGCTCAAGCTGAGACATGACAACGATGTGCCTGCGGTCCTAGACGCGATCCAGAAGCATGGATTGCTCGGTGATGCGTCCGCATCAACTCGGGTCCAAGCGTTCAACGAACCACAAAACGCTGCCTCCGTCACACGAACCGTACACATCCAGGCGATAGCTCTGTGGCTCCTGGCATTGCTCGCCGGGGTCACATCGCTTCTCGTTGTCGGGCAAGCGATCATCCGTCAATCGTTCATCGAGTCGGATGAGAACCCGGCGCTTCGGGCGCTGGGGATGACCTCCGGTCAGGTCTTTACGACGGCGCTGTTTCGGCTCTTGATCGTGAGTGCAGTGGGAGCGGTCATCGCCGTTGCGGTCGCGGTCGCTGTGTCCCCCTTGACGCCGATCGGACTCGCCCGGCTCATCGATCCTCGCCCGGGGTTTTCGTTCGACGTTCGGGCCTTGCTCGTCGGTGCCGCTGCTGTGATAGGGATCTCCCTCCTTCTGGGAGCTCTCGCCGAGGCGCGAACGGCAACGAGGCCGGCGACCGCTGGCGATGAGGCCAGGGATAAGCCTTCGCGCATCGCGAACTGGCTTGCGCGCTCGTCGTTTCCACCGTCGTCTGTCGCCGGCGTTCGGATGGCGCTCGAAACCGGCCGTGGGCGTACGTCGATGCCGGTCCGGTCGACCCTATTCGGCGCGATCATCGGCCTTGCAGCCCTCGTGACCTCCTTTGGTTTCGCCGGCAGCCTTGGCCACCTGCTCCACACACCGCGACTCGTCGGTTGGAATTTCAGCGGCGTGATCGGCGACGACTTCGACGGCGAGGACGCAGCGAGGGTCCTACCGATCCTTCAAGGGGATCGGGACCTTGCGGAGTTCTCGGGGGGAGGCGGTTCCACGGTCTTGATCGGACGCGAGCCGCTAAACATCCTTGGGTTAGATCAGGTGAAGGGCGCGATCGAACCCGTCATCTTGGAAGGGCGCTCGCCGCGGGCGGTGGACGAGATCGCGCTCGGCACTCGCGCGCTGCGAGCGATCCACGCGCGCGTCGGCGACGTCGTCAACGTTTCCGCCACCGTCACTCTGAAGTATCGCATCGTTGGTCGCACCGTCGTTCCGCCCGCAATCACTGGAACCGTCGCTGGCAACGGTGGTTTCACGACGTTCCAAGGGTTGCGGCGTCTCCAGCCGACTCTTAGCGAAGACATCTACCTGTTCCGGTTTGCGGAAGGCGTCTCCGCTACATCAGGAAGAGAGGCTCTCAAAAGACATCTCGAGGATCTCTCGATCTCACTCGTAGCGGATTTCGGTGATGCAGCGAATCTGCAGCGAGTGATCAATCTGCCGTTCGTGCTGGCGGGATTGCTTGCGCTTCTGTCTGCGGCCACCCTCGCGCACATCCTCGTGACGGCCGTTCGCAGACGCGCGCGCGATCTGGCCATTCTGCGAACACTCGGTTTCGTTGGCTCCCAAGTCCGAGCAGCCGTCGCCTGGCAAGCGACGACGTTGGTTCTGCTCGCGCTCATCGTCGGGATCCCGCTCGGCATCGGGGCCGGCCGATGGTCGTGGAACACATTCTCCAATCAACTCGGATATGTGCCTGAGCCGGCGGTGCGCTTGCTACCGATCCTCCTGATGATCCCTGCGGCGCTGCTCCTCGGGAACATGATCGCCGCACTTCCAGCGCGCGCGGCTGCTCGGACGAGACCGGCGGAGGTGTTCCGGACGGAATGAGGGCCGTGTGGGTTCGAGCGCGCACGGATCTGCGTTCGCGTTGGCGCGCGTGGGTCTTGCTGGGATTGGTTTTCGGAGTGGTGGCCGGTGCCGCACTCACGGCCGCTGCGGGCGCCCGTCGCGCAGAGTCTGCCTACCCACGTTTCGTGCAGCGGTACAAGTCGTACGACGTTCTCCTCGGCGGTGTTCCGACAGATGACCCGGCAGTGGCAGCGCGGGTCCGTAAGAAGATCATCGCATTCCCCGAAGTTGCCGATTACTCCGAGTCTGAGTTCGTCGCGTCGAGCGCGGTCCTGCCGTCGGGATCCACGGTCTCTTTCCCCGAGATGATCGTAGTCGGAGACCCGGGTGGGCACGAGCTCATCACCGTGAACAAAGCCAAGATGCTGAGTGGCCGGTTATTCAACCCTGGGGCCATTGACGAGGGCGTCGTCGATTTCAACACCGCCGATCGGTTCAACCTGCACGTCGGTGACCGCCTCGGCATACCACTTGGTGATCCAACGGCAGGCCCGCCGCAGATCGTGAACGTTCGCTTGGTAGGCGTCGCCGTTGCCCCCGGCTCGATGCCGGCCGTCGGTGCGGCCGATCTGGCTGGGGTCGAGGTATCGCCTGGGTTTATGCGGGCCCACGAAGCGGCCATCCCTCCGAGCACGGATGCTCCGTCGGTCCGGTTGAAGAAAGGGCCGGCCGATCTTCCGTCGTTCCTCGCACGCGTCGAGAACCTTGCGCGCAGGGAGAAGCTGAACGGGAACATCGATGTGCCGGAGACGCTTGCGACCCACCTCAAAGGTGTGCAGAAAACGCTCCGTTACGAGGTTGAGGCGCTCTGGATACTGAGCGGTCTCATCGCCGTGGCTGGTCTGGCCATCTTCGGTCAAACGATCTCACGCCAGATCAGGGCGGATGCGGCAGACGATCCCATTCTGCGGTCGATCGGAATGACCCCGTGGCAACTGATCGGGGTGGGGATGGTGCGCGCTCTTGGTATCGCCGTTATCGCCGCGGCCTCCGCCGTGATCACCGCAATCGCGGCGAGCCCCCTGACGCCGATCGGTCTGTCGCGGCTGGCCGAGCCAAGCCCCGGTGTTCGAGTCGACTCGCTGGTTGTCTTCGGCGGCGCCGGCATCGTACTTGCGACCGTCCTTCTGACTTCGATGGTGCCCGTTTTTCGGTCGGCCCTTTCGGCTGCCAATATCAGTGGCGAGCAAACCTCGCGGCCCTCCCGCGTCGCGACCATTGCAGCGGCTTCCGGTGCAGGCCCCAGCACGGTGACCGGCTTGCGTCTCGCATTCGAGACGGGACGGGGCGTTCGATCGATCCCGGTTCGCTCGGCACTTCTCGGACTTGCCGTGGCTGTCGGTTCTTTTGCCGCGGCAGGCACCTTCACGTCGAGTCTCGACCACTTGATCGCGACGCCGTCACTCTATGGATACGGCTGGGATTTCATCACGTTAGGCGGCACGACGACGCAGACCCTGAACGCGATCGAGCCAGATCGCGATGTCGAAGCCATCTCGCCGGGAGGTGCCTCGAACATACGTATCGGCTCGACGAGACTGATCCCCTTCACGTACGAACCCGGACACGGCATCACACCGACGATCCTCGAGGGGCGCGCGCCAACAGCGGACGACGAGATCGCGCTCGGGACCTCTCTGTTCGGCACCCTGCACACGCGGATCGGGGGAACGTTGAAGGTGCAGATCGACTCCAAACAGCATCCACATGCAGCCATGGCCATGCGTGTGGTCGGACGGACGGTTGTTCCCACGTTCTTCTTCCAAGCAGTCGAACCGGGTCAGAGCTCGGCGATCACGTTGCAGGGGTACCGGAGACTTGCCGGTGGATCGATCTCCCGGGAGGAAGAGAACGGCATACCACTCATCGTCCGCTACAGATCCGGGACCGACGTCGAGAAGAAGCTTGCGGTCTTGCAGAAGAAGATACCGGGGTTGTTCACGATCCAGGTTCGTCGCGGAGCGACCGAGCTGCAGGCCGTTTCCAGATCATCGAGTGTGCCACTTACGTTGACAGAAGTCCTCCTCTTCATGGCCGTCGCCACTCTCGTGCACGTCCTGGTCACATCGGTTCGCAAGCGCCGGCGAGACCTTGCGATCCTCAAGACGCTCGGCTTCGTCCGACGGCAGGTGTGGAACGCGATCGCTTGGCAAGCGACAACCCTGACCCTCGTTGCGCTCGTTGTGGGCATCCCGATCGGCGTCGTGGTGGGACGGTGGGTATGGACTGCTTTCGCCGGCTCGATCGGCGTTGTGCCGTCGCCCGCCGTCGGACTAACGATCATCTTGGTCATGATCCCTGCTGCCCTCATCGCGGCGAATCTGATCGCAGCCTTTCCCGCGCGCGCGGCTGCTCGAACGGAAGCCGCTGTCGTTCTGAGGACGGAGTGATATGAGCGCGGTGTGGATGCGCGCGCGCGCGGAGCTTCGCGCCCGCTGGCGTTCGTCCGTGGCGGCTGCGTTGCTCATCGGTCTTGGTGGCGGCGTTGTGCTCGGCGCCATCGCGATGGGCCGGCGGACGGACACCGCGTACCAACGATTCCTCGCGGCGAACAACGGGTACGACGTCGTAACCTCGAGCGGCGCGTCGGGGGCGGGGTTGTCGCCCCTCGACATCGATGCCGCGTCGCGGCTTCCTCAGGTCGCCGACCGGCGCATCACCGATATCTTCTTCTTCGGCGCACGAACGGATTCCGGCGAAGTGTTACCCCGCGGAGAATCTGCGATCCTGGCCGATCCCGTTCCGGTCAGGGCGGACATGATCAACAGGCCGAAGGTGCTCGTAGGCCGCCTGCCGAACCCCGCGCGCATCGACGAAGTGGCACTGGGCTTCCAGCTCGCCAACGCCCATCACATCCACGTCGGCGAAGGGATGACGGTCGACGTTCTTCCGACCGCAACCCTCCCCGATTTCAACCAGGCAACCACTACAAAGGCCGTCGCAACGCTACACGTTCGGATCGTCGGCATCATCGTGGTTCCGGGCGGATTCCCGCCGACCCAGAGCTATTTCGAAGTCTTCGCCAGCACTGCGTTCGGGAACCGATACGCGGTACCGGCGGCCGCGGTTCGCGAGATGTTCGTGAAGCTGCACGATCCGCAGAGGGATCTCGCTGCATTCAAGGCCGCCCTCGACAAGCTCGCCGCAAGCCCCGGGCGCGAGCAGTTCATCCCGCGCTCGGGGACCGCGCTGGCCGTCGAGCGGTCGACGCACCTGCGTGCCGTTGTCTTGTGGCTGTTCGCCGGTCTTGCGGCGGCAACCGTGACATTGATCGCGGGACAACTGCAAGCGCGCGACGCCTTCCTTTCGTCGATGGACAACGGCCCGTTGCGCGCGCTCGGCGTCACCAGTGGTCAGATCGTGTTGCTCGGCGTGCTCCGGGTGCTCGTCATCGCCGTGCTCGGCGTGCTTGGCGCGCTCGGCGTTGCGGTCTTGCTCTCACCGCTCGGACCGCTGGGGGCGGCGAGGCTCGCCGAGCCATCGCCCGGCTACTCCGCCGACGCGCTCGTTCTCCTCTTGGGAGGCGTGGCAATCATCCTCGGCGTTACCGCGCTGGGCGCGTTCTTTACGTGGATGCGCGCGCGTCGCACCGCCCGGGCCACCCGTGAGCGCGCGCGCCCATCGCGGATCCCCGATGTGCTCGCGCGCGCGTCGTTCCGGCCGAGCGCCGTCGCCGGCGTGCGCATGGCCGTCGAAACAGGCAGTGGCCCGACCTCGATGCCCATCCGGAGTACCACGACAGGTTTGGCGATCGCGGTGGGCGCGCTCACCGTTGCGATCGTGTTCGGCTCGAGCCTCCAGCATCTTCTCGCGACGCCGCGTCTGTTCGGGTTCACCTGGGACGCTTCCGAGGGCAATCCGTTCGGGCCTGATCTCAGCAGGTTCCTCGGTCCCTTGAGCGCGAGTCCTGCGGTCGGCGCGTATTTCTCGGGTACGACGATCCTTCGCGCAAACATCACGGGGTCGGCGACGACGGACGCACCAGTGTGGGGACTCGATCAGAACAAAGGTGACGTTGCGCCCGCCGTCTCCGAGGGGCGGTGGGTCAAGGCGCCCGACGAGATCGTCCTCGGCTCGAAGATCATGCGACGCGTGGGAACGCATGTTGGCGGGCTCGTAGCGGTGTTTGGCGAGCAAGCCGGAAACGCGGCGCCGGTGACCATGCGGGTCGTCGGGCAAGGCGTCTTCCCCACCGAAGCCGATGAGACGGGCGGAGCGGGACCCGGAGAAGCGGTCGGGATGACGTTCGACGCCTTGAGGCGCCTGGTGCCCGACGCGCCGAGAAACGTCTTCGGCATCCGTTTCGCGGCTGGCATCTCCTCCGCCGAAGGCAAAGCAGCCGTCGAGAAGATCTTCAACTTCGATTCGCCGGCCCAAGGCCCGAATCGGCCGAGTGACCTCGCCGACCTCGCGCGCGTCGACGGGACTCCGCTCATCCTTGCAGCTCTGATGGGTCTCCTCGCGGTCGCGACTCTTGCGCATACCCTCGTCGCGACGACGCGCCGCCGCGCGCGCGACCTTGCCATTCTAAAAACGCTCGGGTTCTCTCGAGGTCAGCTCTCTTCCACGATGCTGTGGCAAGGGGGAACACTTGCGGTGGCAGGTCTGATCGTCGCGATCCCGCTGGGCGTGTCGATCGGCCGATGGTCGTGGACGCTCATCTCGCGCGGGTTGGGGTTCGTCCCTGAACCGGCGACGCGGCTGCTGCCTCTGGTCGCCGTCGTTCCGTGCACGATCGTGGCTGCATTGATCGTGGGCGCGATCGCTGCAGCGCCGGCTGCGCGAACAAGAGCCGCCGTTATCTTGAGAGCGGAATGAGATGAATGCAGTCTGGATGCGCGCGCGCAACGAGTTCCGCACTCGGTGGCGCGCGTTGTTGAGTCTTGCCCTGATCGCAGGGTTGGGGGGCGGCGCCGCGATC
>Ga0207684_10002857_pt1 | contig 17152 bp, 19 predicted proteins | sample KBSK5501metaG_FD_184342 | JGI IMG/M metagenome (GOLD analysis project Ga0207684, IMG submission 184342) | Corn, switchgrass and miscanthus rhizosphere microbial communities from Kellogg Biological Station, Michigan, USA - KBS K5-50-1 metaG... | ecosystem: Host-associated > Plants > Roots >...
GGCTTGGGTTTCCCGCACACGATGTTGACTCCGGTAACGGATTTAGCAGGATTACCTCTAGAACCAACAAGAAAGCAAACACATGACGATAACACTGACTGGAAAAGTTGTTTTAATCACCGGCGCAAGCGCGGGCATCGGACAGGCCTGCGCTCGGGCGCTCGCGCAAGAGAGAGCGCGGCTTGTCCTCACGGGGCGACGCCAGGAACGGCTCGACGAACTCAAACAGGAAGCGAAAAAAGCAGGCACGGAAGCCATCAGCGTCATCGGCGACGCCCGGGAGGAGAGCACGGCAATAAAAACGGTCGAAGCTGCCACCCAGGCTTTCGGACGGATCGACATCCTCATCAACAACGCCGGTGTGGGCAACTACAAGAACCTCATCGACACCAGCGCTGAGGAGTACGATGCCCTCATGGACAGCAACGTTCGCTCAACGTTTCTGTTCACCCGGCACACGGTTCCGGTGATGCTAAAACAGAAAGAGGGCACCATCCTGATAATCTCATCGATGGCCGGCGTTTATGGCTTCGCTGGTGAAGCGGTGTACTGCGCGACGAAGTTTGCGCAAGTCGGGTTTGCCCAGGCGCTCGATAAAGAACTTCGTTCCCAGGGAATCAAAGTCGGCTTGATCTGCCCCGGCGGGGTAAAGACCGAATTTGCTCTCGGGCTAGGCCGGACGAAGGAGGGCGTCAGCCAGTCGAATATGCTCGATCCGGAAGACGTAGCCGGCGCTGTCCTGCTGGCGTGCACCCAGACGCCCCGCTCGCGAATCATCGAGATCCAAATGCGTACGATGGCAGAACCGCTTGCCTGATTGGATTCACCTTGGTTCACCGCTGAGGTCACTAAGTAGCATGTTGCGATTAGAAATTGCTACGGCGGAGCTACCGCAATCGCGCATCTAATGAAGGAACGCCAAGGTTCCGGTCTCTTGCCCACTGACCGCACTGTGGAGACGCTGGTAGATATTCTTGAAAGCTATTCTTTCAAGCTTTCCTGCGCCGATCCGAGACCCGGATTCGCTCGACCTTTTGGGAATCAGCCGACCCTACCCTGTCATAACACCGCACTCCTTCTTACAACAGCAGTTTCCGAATCTCGGGCCGCAACAACGGTGCTAACATAGCGCGTTCGATTCGAAAGACCAAAGCATAGGCAAAGCATCCGATCGAAATGGGTCTTGTCGTGCGTAAATTCATGCGGACCGAAAACGGTGCTCTCGAAGCAACCCGGACTGCAGCGCGAATACGCGATCCGCGCCTTCAAAACTCCGGATATCGTGGGTGGCAAGCATCAACGTCGCTTGCCGCTCCTTACAAGATCGCGCCAGCAAGTCTATCACTTCCCGGGCATTGTCTTCGTCTAGATTTCCAGTTGGCTCATCTGCAAGCACAAGCTTTGGACGATTGACTAGAGCCCGAGCGATGGCTACACGCTGTTGTTCTCCTCCGCTGAGTTCAGTGGCACGGTGCAGCGCTCGATCGCCCAGGCCGACAGACCGCAGGAGTTCGTCCGCTCGGCGCAAATCCAAACGTCCGGCGGCAATCATTGGCAACGCTACATTTTGAATCGCAGTGAGTTGAGGAAGGAGGTTATAAGCCTGGAAAATGATTCCGACTTGGAACCTGCGGTATGCGGCTGCAGACCATAATGAAAGATGAGCTATATTCTTTCCATCGACGATGATCTCGCCCTGGTGAGGCCAGTCGAGTGCGGCCAAGAGATTGAGCAGCGTGGTCTTCCCCGCACCGGAGGAACCGACAAGGATAACGAACTGGCCCGGCTCTATTTCGAAAGAGATGTTCAAAAGGGCCGGGACTGACAGCCGGCCGCGCCGATAGGTTTTCGATACAGCCTTGACCTCAATAAGAGAACGATTGTTCATAGTCCGTCTTTCCAAAGCGTACGAGCAAGCGGGCCGCGCACCAAGACCCAGACTGTCCTAACTGTGCCCGCGAAGATCGCTGCGAACGTCACCATGATCGCCATGCCAACAACGACTCCATTGAAGCGAGGTGTGACCGCTCCCAGGTTCGCCAACAGAGATGGCATCTCAAAGTGCCTAGGCGAAAAAGCTCCTGCTAATAAGAGGCCGCCAGCGATCCCTGCAATGGCGACTATGAGTGCGGTGCCGAGAATCAGCGCCAAGAGGTGAAATGGACGGAAGCCCACTGCGGCGAGAACTCCGTATTGGTGCAGCCGATCCTTATAGACGTCATGGAGGAGCGCAGCGACCACCGCACTCGCAACGACGCCGGCCAACAGAGCGACAGTGCGAAAGAGTGTTAGCGTGAGCTGAAAATCGCGCACATCGCGGAGGTATCGTGCATAACTCTCCTCGATAAAAACCCCCGTGTTCAGGCGGAACTGCTGGCGAATATGCTCAACCAGTGCGGGTACATCATTTAGAGATTTAGCTATTACGAGTGCATCGGTAAGAGTAGGACGTGCAAAAATTTCCTCGCTGGTCCGCAACGGAACAAATACGCCACTTGTCACAACCCCTGCACCCGGCTGCAGGGCGGGCGCCGATATAGTAGCGAGCGGCGGAGCATGGAATTGCAAAGAACTAACTATACCGATCACAGTGAGACGCAGGTCGGTATCGGCGGCGGTGCGCACCGGAAAAGAATCGCCAACGCGGACACCAAGAGAGCGTGCCGATGCCGCATCTAGCACAGCCACGTTCCGGTCATTCGTCGCTAAAAAACGTCCTGTAGTGACGCGGAAGGCGCTAACCTGGCGCTCTAATTCCGGATCGATGCCGAAAATGTAAACGTTCGAAACGCCGTCCTCTGTGACAACATTTCGTAATAGAGACTGTCGCCTGAGAATGGTTGCGTTCGCAGCTGCTTTAATCTCTTCCGGTTCGATTCGGGGTTCATAGACAGGGAGGGTGGCAGGCGGCAAATTGCCTCTTCTGGGTAATTCAAACAGGGCGCGATTGAAACGGCCGATCACATGGATGACATTCGGACGCTCCTTTTGCTCAAATCGGTGGAGCGCGACGCGGGCACCCTCGATAACTGCAGTCGAACTAACAATTACTGCGCTCAGGGTAGCGATTACGAGCGCGGCGAGAACTAGCTCGATAGCTCGCCGTCCAAAACCGGCGAAAATGAGTCGCGGCACGATCATTGGAGTTCCTTCAGCATGGACACCGCTCGTGTGCGCATCGGCCATGAGAGTGCGGGAACACTGCCTACAATGGTTGCCAGGACCGCCCAAGCCGCCGCCGTCGCAAAAACTTCTCGTGAATAGGCCAAACGCGAGCTGAAGAGGACTACGAGCCCCGCAAATAAAATTGCGCTGGTCAGGACCAGAAGCAATTGTCCACCATAGACCATCAAGATTTGACCGGGCGAGAAACCGACCGCTTGGAGTACGCCGTAATCTCGCCAACGTGTCAGTGTCGACAGTACCTGCAGTCCACCGGTTCCGAATGCCAGAAGAACAAGGAGCAATCCTGCAAAGTATGTGCCTCCAGTTCCGATTTTGCGCTGCTCCCGTTGGGCGCTCATAAAATTATTACGCTCCGGGACCAGAACATGGTAGGTGCGAGCGCCTGGCTGGTCTGCTTCGACAGCCGCTTTCAGACCTTGGGTTTCTAGAAGGGATACGACTTTCCGTTGAACAGCGGGCACATTTGTCACCGCGGTCGCCGAAATGACAAGTTGGCTACGAGCTGGAAGCGCAGTGGAAGAGGAACGATGTTGTGACTCCACGCTACGCAAGAAATCCTGCACCACAGCCATATTCAAGATCACCGGCACGGTTGTCGGCCCTGTGCCGCTCGTCCCGCGGACCGTTAGGAGAGATTCCCCAACGTACGACAACCGCCAAAATGGATCAATCCGCCCCTTATCCGGCCCCGCGATGTCGAAGGTGCCGATGAGCCGAAGATCATCGAGGCGACGCACAATTGGGGGATCTGAGTTGGCATAAACTAACTCAACGGTAGCTTGCGCCCCTGGCTTTACACCCACATAGTCAGTCACCGTTGACGGGAGTAATATCTCGTTGACCTGCGGGGACCGGAACTCTCCGGCAGCCGGAAGGAGCGGTATCCCTAGAGCCGCCCGCGGCGCACCAGGATTAAGCCAGCGGAAATCGATGTAGTACCCGGTTCTTAGCTTAAAGACAGGACCCACCCCAAGCACGCTGGTATGTGCTCCTAAGTACTCTTTTTGCTTTGCATTCTCAAACACCAGGAACGACACATCTGCTTGTGCGCCCAATTCCAGGCCATTATATGGGGCATCGGCTGAACCGACATCCGGTAGCCTGCGAACGGCGGCTACGACACCATCGAGCTCCTCCTCGGACACACCCGAAACTTCCACTACAAAGGCAGAGGCCCCTTCTTCCTGGTACGCCGCTTGGACCTGTAATTGCGTCTGCTGCACCTGGGTTGTGAAATAGGTTGCCCCGATTATGCCGGCCCCGATCAGAAACAGTGCGGCAACTGCCTGGAACCAGCTAGAACGCAGGTCGGCAAGCATCAAGCGGAGAATGCCTGAGAACACAGCTGGCAATCCTTACTCGCCCTTGTAGCGTTAGCCCTTCTTTTCACTGAGTTCGCGCCCGATATCTTCCCGTAGCTCCTCGACAGTACCGCGTACGACTTTGCTGATCTCTTTTGGGGCTGCCTTATCCTTCAGCTTTTTCTGGATTGACTCAAAAAGCAGCTGTACTTCCCGACTCTCCCGTGCGGAAATCTTTGACGAGACAGATTTCCACTCGGTATTCGCGGCATCAAAATTACTTTGCGCCTCTGCTGTATTCCCCGAAGCACATGCAGTATCGACCGCTTTAAGGGATTGAATAATTTTGTCCAGTGATTGTTGCCCTTCGGATTTCGTTTGCGCCTCCACTCGCGAGATTCCTGCAACGGACGCAAAGAAACACATCCCCGCGATAATCGCCAAGCTCACGGCCGTGTGTATCACATTGCTTCCTATAAACGTCTTTGATCTCATGTTTGTTCCTCCTTCATGTTCAATTGTTTCTGAACCACAAGATGAATGGTTGATTCTGGGATTCATCCCAGGGTCGCGTCGCTCGCCGGCGCGTTTGCCTCTGCGAACACACACGCAGCTAGCACCGTCCACCTGAGTTCGAGTTTTATCACGGTCCAGCCTAAGATCACCCTGGCTACAACGGTACTGAAAATATCCTTAAGAATTCTTCAGAATTCTACTGACCTCCCCGTCGCCATGTGAGGAATAGCAACTAACAACCGCTTACCGGATCACGGCTCCAAAAAACGTCGGCTGGTGAGTACTTCTTCGCCGCGATTAATCGAGCCAAAAGCTCCTCACTCGTTGCTCAATCGCTGGCCGACACCAATTTTACTGTTGTGCCACTTTCTTCTTCGAATCGCTTCGCGACAGATCGGCAAACACATTCGTTCATCGAGCAGCAAACGACAACTTGCTCGGCTCCAAGCGCATGAACGAAACGTAGAAATCCGATGGCAGCGTAGGAGACTCGGACGCGAGCTGTCATTAGTGATCTCTCAAGATTGCTGCGGCGCTCACAACGAAGACAAAGTCCGCGTAGATCAATTAGAAGTGCGTGAGTAAATTTGACCGGAAACGTCGTTCCAAGCGGCTGATTTACTTTCGCGGGCTCAGTCCAGCTTCTCCGTAACCTTCTTGATTTCCTCGCCCTTGATAAGCGTGATGTTAGCCACCGGCTTTCCGGCCTCCAGCGCAGGCGTGACGCTAACCGCACGATAACCGCTGTTCGCCTTCACGGCGTCGTCAACCGCCTTCTCAAGGGACACCTTCGCATCGGCCATGGCTTGGCTCTGTTCCTGGGCGTTCTTCAAGTCATCCGAATCGGTGATCTTCTCCGCCTTTTTGATGCTGCCGGATTTGTGGTCGACTATGACTTCGCTGAATTGGCCGCCTTTCATCGTGTAGACCGATAATTGCAAGGCGCCTTCTTCAATCTCATACTTGCCTGAGATGGGCTTCCCTTCGCGCGCGCTCGCCTTGAGCCCCTGATCCAGTGAAAACGCTCGCCTCCGAAAGAGCCTTCGCGAGCGCGCCGGGGTTGTCCTCTGCTCTGGAGGGCAGAGCGACAACAGCGAGAATGCCTGTCGCGGCAACGGCAACGGCCAAGGCTTTTCTCATTGTGTAAGCTTTCATGATTGCTCTTTTAAATGGTATCAAGTGAGCCGCGTCTTGGACTCATCGAAGGGCCCTACCTTTAGTCATCATCCTCCTCTTCCTTCCCGACATTGATGAGCTTTCCATCTTCAGCGACCTTGATCTCGACCTTTTCGCCTCCAGATTTCTGAACTTGCGCTTCGTAATAGGTCTTACCCCCTTTGGTTTCTTTTACGGTTTCGGTGACTGTACCTCCCCCAAGGTTGTCTTGGATCGTCTTCTGAACTGCAGTTGGCAAGTCAGTCATCGCTACCTGCTGCTTATTTTCGTCCTGATCCATACCCGCGTAGACCAGGGCGCCAATTGTGCCTAGCCCAATGACGACGGCGATCGCCGCTATAGTTCTTCTGTTCATTTGAATGATTTTCCTGTTTGACTGCGATTTTACACAGGCAGTCCTTGTGAGATGTACCAGGATAGGCTCGAATTTCGCGGACCGTTACTGAAGATATTCTTAAGAATCCTTCAGAATTTCGGATGCTCGTCGATCTGCGAGGAACATTCTTTGAAAGCCGCTGTGCAGACTGTGCGACGGCAGTCGCGAGATTGGAGATCAAGTCAAAATCGCAGGAGCGGATTTTAAAGCTGCGGGACCGATCATACTCAAGCAAAGATTTCTACGACTGCGGGGATCAATATGAAAAGGTCGGCCAAAACACTGACCGTCGCCGGACCGGACCGGCGAATTACCGCGACAAGCAAACCAGCATTGCCACCGGCCAAGACTGCAGCCATAAAAGGGCTTACTTAGCGCCGCGTTGCCAGCCCCTAGCCGCCGTCCTGTTTTCCCTTGCCTCCCAGCTGATCAAGCGCCGCGCGAAAGCCTTCGGCTAGGGTCGACGACGGTCCATGGCCGTAATAATGCAGGAAGATGATGCGCGGCTGCTCTTGCAGCATGTGTTGATGCACGGCTACGACCTCCAGATTGTGCTTGCGCAAGGCGCGAATGACCGAATTGACCTCGCTCTCGAGCATTGCCACATCGCCAGCGATGTGCGCCGCATCGGATTTTCCGGCAAAAGCCGCCCACGTGTTCAAACCGATCGCCGAGGTGATTTCTGCCCCCATCGCGATCACCCGAAGGTCGTCACGACCAACCACGTATTTGTAAATCGGCCCGTTCACTTTGCCGGTGAGTCCCACCGTTTTGTCCAGGGCAGCTAAATCGAACGCATCCTTTGCTGTGACTGCACTCGAAGAAGCTGTCGAGGGTGGCTGGTTGGAGGGATGAAGTTTGGTGGCTTGGATTACGGCGCCATACTTGCCCGCTAGCTCAACGGCGTCGCCCATACCGTGCAAGTGCATATAGAAGATGCGCGGACTTTCGTAGAAGAAGTGATTGTGAATCGCGGTTACCAGCAGGTCACGATCCTGCGCGGCTGAGATGAGCGGGTTGACTTCTTCTTCTAAGAGCACGGTATCACTCATGAGCATGGCCCTCTGGCCGTCGAGCGTGCGCTTGAGGGATACCCAACCACCGAAGCCAAAGGCAATGGGGACCGGCTCATCTTTAATCGTGACTCGGAGGTCATTGCGTGGCAAAGGCGTCGTGTAGACGCCTTCGTTTTCGACGTAGCTACCTTTCTTCCCGCCCAAGGCCGTATCCAAGGCAGCCATTGCTTCTTTGCTTAATGGCGGCGTTTTGGCTTCCGTTGCGGGTGTCGGGGCGGCAGCGACTCGGCCAACGCATCGAAGGCCGGCCAGGGCACCCGCCGCACCTAGCAGGAGGCCAGTGCGGCGTAACATAGCTCGGCGACTAAGAAAGTCTCTTTGCATATTAAAAAGTAGGGATTTGGATTGGAATTCAGGTCTCAACCTGCGTGTTGGACAACTTATCGGGGCAAGCGCGCGAGAGAGAGAGAGAGACAAGGTTACCTTCTCTGACTTCCTTTTCATCTCAGCCGTTGTTCGTTCGCTGGCAGACTCTCATCTTCTCGCACCTTGTGCTTAATTCATCAGCAAACTTAGGTCGTACCTTGGTTGGAGGTTACTGAAGTTTTCCTTAAGAATTCTTCAGGAAGAGCGCAATTCGACAAGGTGTAGCACGCGAATCGCAGCCAAAGGCGAAACCGTTTTAGAGGTTTGTTTGTTGCTCGGCCGGTATCACGATCCGGAAGAGGCTCCCGCGACCGGGTTTACTTTCCAGCTCGATACGGGCGCCCTGTCGCTCGACTGCCCAGCGGGTAATTGATAAACCAAGGCCCACGCCTCCACTGGCGCGCGATCTCGCCTTATCAACACGATAGAACCGCTCAAAGACTTTTTCCTGATGCTCAGGAGCAATTCCCGGTCCTTGGTCGGCTACCTCCACCAGAACGGTTTTCTCCCGCGATTTGATCTGCAGGCTGATTGCCGTCCCCTCCCTGCTGTACCGGATAGCGTTATGAACGAGATTTAATAAAGCAAGTCGGAGAAGCTCGCGATCCGCCCGAACAGTCCGTTGCTCGGCGGTGACTCCAATTCGCTGGTTCTTTTCCTCCGCCAATACGAGGAGCGTCTCTCGAACCTCATTAGCCAGCACCGCTAAATCCACCTTCTCCAGAGACGGAGAAAGTCCTCCCGTATCCGCGCGAGCAAGCAGAAGCAGCGCGTCCACCAGATCACTAAGCCGCCGGGTCTCTTCGAGCATGCTGGCGAGCGCCTCGCGCAAAGCCTTAGGATCTGCGCCATCGGGTCGCAGAGCGGATTCACCGACCGCCTGCAGAGCAGTTAAAGGAGTACGCAGTTCGTGCGAAGCGTCGGCTGTAAAGCGTCGAAGTTCCGAAAACGAGTTCTCCAGTCTGGCAAATGTGGCATTGAAGACGACCGCCAATTGGCCGACTTCGTCATAAGGATTAGGCACGGGGAGTCTTCCTCCCAACGAGTCGGCGGTAATCTGCTTGGCGCGCGCTGCCATCTCGCCAACCGGTGAGAGAGATCGTCGCGCAAGGAAAAATCCACCGGCTGCCGAGAGAGCAACAGCCGTTGGTAATCCCACCGCAAGAACCGCTCCAAGTTCGGCCAAAGCTCGGCGAAGCTCTGCCTCGGGACGAAAGACTCGCAACAGAACAGACTGACCTTCGATCTGCGTGTTATTTTCCAGCACGCGAAGATGGAGATGTCGCTCCACCTCAGCCGAGAACGCTTTGAAGCCAGAGCCCAGACGCTTTATTGGTGAAAGGATCTTCCAATGGGTCGATGGACCCTCATGCAATAAGATCGAACCGGTTGGAGACGAGATTTCAAACCACAGGCCATTTTGGTTTCCTGCTTCGTCCCGGTCATGCTCATCCTGCTGCCGGTCCAACCGGCCGGAAGGATCCAGTGTGACTCCCGATTCTACGGCCTCGAAATCCCCGCGCAACTGACTGTCCAATTGGTCAACCAACCGCCCGTTGACGACAAAAAACACCATGCTACCGAGGGCCAATAGGATCACCGTTGAAGTAACGGCGTACCAGACTGTCAGTCTGACGCGCAGCGACCGTCGCAGCCACCAATTTTTCACGTGTCGAATTCCTCACGGAGCACTAAACCGACTCCGCGAACAGTATGAATCAATCGAGATGCGAATCCATCATCGATCTTCCGCCGCAGGTGGGCGACATGGACATCAATGACATTATCTAGCGGCGTGGCTCTTCGAACTTCTTGCCACACCTCTCTGGCTAACGTCTCGCGGCTCACAATTCGCCCGGTATTTATCAGTAGTTGAATCAGCAGATCAAATTCGCGCGGCGTTAAGTCGACTACCCTTTGGGCTCGAGTGACCCGGCGAAGCGACAGATCAACCTCAAGATCTGCGACCCGCCAACGGGTTTGTCGTTCCTCCTTAGCGGGATCAGCCGTGGCTCGGCGCAAAAGTGCTCGGAGTCTTGCCGCCAACTCCGCTAAGGCGAATGGTTTGACTAAATAATCGTCCGCGCCGCCGTCCAGGCCGGTAACTCGATCCTCCAAAGCGTCGCGCGCCGTGAGCAATAGGACCGGCGTTTTGGAGCCTCTGGCCCGTAAGGTTTTCAATACTTCTAAACCGCTGCGGCCGGGCAGCATCCAATCAAGAATGATGACATCAAAGGATTCGCTGTTTAACTGGAAGAAGCCTTCCTCGCCCGTTGAGGCCAAGGAGACAACAAAGCCTTCTGTCTTCAAGCCGCTTATTATCGCGCGAGCGGTTTTGGTCTCATCCTCAATCAGCAGGATCTTCGGTCTGCCTGGACCATTCATAGTGTTCAACGCCGCACCACTCAAGAGCCTCATCATTCGTCATCTCTTCTTGGGTCGCCGAAGGCTCCTGGCGTCTCAATTTTCGCGCTTCTAACCACTCATACCACATCTAAGCGCTATTTCGCTACGCGTTCAGGAGTGCCATCCAATGGTTCATAAATTTACGCCGAACAGAGCAACACAAGGAGAAATTGACAATTCATGGGAGACTGGTATTAAAAGGGTGTGTGGTTACATGTGTTACATTGAGCAATAGCCATGTCAAGAAAACGGCTGAGTTCTGAGCTCTCCTGTTTGGCCGGCTCGTCTCAAACCGCTAGTCAATTTACCAACCACCTGTTTAGAACGTCACTGAATATATCCTTAAGAATTCTTCAGAATTCGACCCGGTTCTCCCCTTATGAAATGGATTACCCGAGAAAAAGTGAAAGTAGATCGCGTGGCCTGTCCGTGGCTGATCAAAAAGTTCGTGGACAAAAACGCTGAGTTTTTCTTTGTCCCGGCTGACAAAGTCATTGATGAGGCCCAGCGGCTCGGCGCCGCACCATTCGATGTGAAGGGCGTCGAATTGGGACACCACGGCAAAGAGTGTTCGTTCGAGGCGATATTGAAAAAATACAATCTTACCGGCGACCCTGCACTGGTCCTGCTTGGCAAGATCGTCAATGGAGCTGACACCGATAATACGCTCTGGAATCAACCCGAAGGCGCAGGACTTGAAGCTATTGCGGAAGGCTTTCGGCACCTGGGCTATAAAGACGACCATGAGCTGAATTCAGCGGAGTGGATCGTGTACGATGCTCTTTATGCCTATTGTCAGGAGATGGTACGGCAAGGGAAACCAGACGGGATGTTCAAATGATCGGCAGAGGGAAACCGAAAACCAGCGATGGCTTTAAAACTACTGGGACACATCGAACTGCCGGAAAGCCTTAAACCGGGTGGATTCGATCACGCAGCGGTACATTGCGGATCGGGCAGGCTCTACGTTGCGCATACGGCCAACGATGCCCTCGATATTATTGACTGTGTCGACGATCGCTACCTGCATTCGAGTCCGAAGCTGGCGGGCGTGGCCGGAGCGTTAGTTTCTGAAGAACAGGATTGGGTTTTCACCTCCAATCGGGCAGAAAACACAGTTGGAATTTTTGCGCCGGATCGTGAAGCCGGCCTGGCAAAGGTCTCGGTTGGTATTCGACCGAACGGACTCGCCTATGACTCGGGCAAGAACCTGTTGTTGGTGGCCAATGTCGGTGATCCGGATATTCCGGATTCGTTTACTCTCTCAATCGTAAATATAAAGGAGCGGCGCATGATAGGTAGTGTTCGTGTGCCAGGCCGGACCCGATGGGCTGTGTTCGATGCCCAACGCAAAGTTTTTTACGTTAATATCGCTGATCCCGCGCAAATCGTGGTACTGGCTTCCGATGCTCCGGACCGGTTGGCACGCACCTTTACTGTTCCCGCTGCTGGACCGCATGGACTTGATTTTGACTCGGAACATCGGCTCTTGTTCTGCGCCTGTGACGCCAGACAATTGATTATCCTGAATGCCGATTCAGGCAAAGTATTGAAACAGCTGGAACTCAGCGGCGTGCCTGACGTTATCTTTTTCAACCGAGCACTAAGGCATTTATACGTTGCAATTGGAGACCCCGGCGTAGTCGATGTCTTTGACACCGATCGCCTGGAGCGAATCGAAACGGTTCAGACTGAACCTGGGGCTCATACGTTAGGCTTCGACGCCGAACGCAATAAGGTCTACTCATTCTTGCCGAAAACACATCGTGCGAGCGTTTACGTTGACACAGCCTAAGTGCTCGTGCGCCTGCGTATGCAGCCAGCGGTCAAGGAGCCGGTCGCTCGAGTTTTTTACCGTACGCAGAACGAATAACCCCTTCGCGAAGGATGAGCTTAACCAATCTCTCGACCGATGGTTATATCCTATTTGGGACCCGCCTCGTCCGGATGTTTGCCTATGGTTTCTTGTCGGTCGTCTTAGTGCTGTATCTAGCTCAATTGGGTTTGAGCGAAAGTCTCATTGGACTGCTGCTTAGCCTCGCCTTGCTGGGCGACGCTGCGATCTCGCTCTGGATGACTACCAGCGCGGACCGATTCGGCAGACGCCGGATCCTGATGATTGGAGCCGGTTTGATGCTATTTGCGGCCCTCCTTTTTGCCCTAACCGATAGGGTTGCGCTTCTGCTAATCGCAGCGATCATCGGGGTAATCAGTCCGAGCGGTTATGAGGTCGGTCCATTCCAGCCGGTCGAACAAGCAGCGCTCTCACAGATTGTTCCCGACGAACGGCGCACGGAAGTCTTCGCCTGGTATAATCTGGTGGGGTCGTTTGCAACTGCGGCAGGCGCACTCGGTGGTGGCTTGCTTTCAGAATTCCTCCAGCAAGTCGGCATGTTACCGCTTAACAGCTACCGGGTCGTTGTAATCGTTTATGGCGTGATCGGCTTGCTGCTGGCCGTCTTCTTTAACCAATTATCGTCCTCGGTCGAGACCGCATCTTCCGATACAGCGCTACAGTGGTACCACCTGGGCTTGAATCGATCTCGCGGAGTTGTTCTGAAGCTGTCGGCCTTGTTCGGTTTGGATGCTTTCGCCGGCGGCTTTGTCGTCCAAAGCCTCGTCGCCTACTGGTTTCACGTCCGCTTCGGCGTTGACCCGGCAGCACTCGGAGGAATCTTCTTCGGAGCGAACATCCTCGCTGGAATTTCCGCTCTGGCCGCTGCGCAGGTGGCTGCCCGGATCGGTCTGGTTAATACCATGGTGTTTACTCACTTGCCCTCGAATCTCCTGCTGATGCTGGTACCGCTTATGCCAAACCTGCCGCTGGCAACACTTGTTTTATTCATGCGTTTCAGCATCTCCCAAATGGATGTGCCGCCGCGGCAATCTTACACGATGGCCGTAGTCGCACCGGACGAGCGCTCCGCCGCCGCCGGCGTAACTGGGATTGCTCGATCTATCGGAGCGTCGATTTCTCCCGGCTTTGCCGGCGCACTCTTGAGCAATTCCATGTTCTTTGGGGCTCCGTTCTTCGTTGCCGGCGGTCTCAAAGTGATCTACGACCTCTTACTCTACCGGAGCTTCCGAACAGCCAATCAGTCAAAACAGGAGCTTACATAACCCCAAAAGGATTGACAGGCTGGTAAAACTTGACTAAATGGAGAGGCTTTGAGTTACACATGTCACAAAAGGAAATATCCGTTTCAAAAGAAACTTCCGCTTCCTGGTTATTCTTGCTGTTTAACCTGCCGGCCAAGCAGTCGAGCGAACGGGTAAAGATTTGGCGCCGGCTGAAGAAGTTTGGCGCCGTTCAGCTCAAGACCTCCACCTATGTACTTCCAGACGAGCCGGTCCAGTACGAACGGTTTCAGTGGCTGGCTAAGGAGATCGTCGATACCGGCGGTGAAGCTACTCTGGTTCGGGTTAAGGATATCGAGGGCATGCCGTACGCCGCCGTGGTCGCCCTGTTCAACGAGGCGCGCGCTCGCGACTACGACGAGATTGTCGAGCCGTTAACTCGCCTGATTAAAGACAGGAAAGCTCGCAAAGCATCTGCCGAAACTTTTGCCAGCGAGTTGGAGAAAGTCCGCCGGCGCTTTCAGGAAATCCAAGAAATTGATTATTTCCAAAGCTCACGTGGCGAAGATCTGCGGGCTCTATTTCTGAAAGCGGAATTACTAGGGTCGCCGCGAAAGAAGCCTGAGACCAAAGCTCGACTTCGGACCGCGGATTATCGCGGGAAGACATGGATCACCCGCCCTCGCCCCGAAATCGATCGTGTAGGTTCAGCCTGGCTAATTAGCAGGTTTATCGACTCAGACGCCAAATTTGTCTTTGCTAACACGCCCGCCGCGGCTCCACAGGCTATCCCGTACGATATGTTTGAGGTGGAGTTTAGCCATCACGCGGATCATTGCACTTTCGAAACGCTGATCGAACGATTCGGTATCCGGGATCGAGCGGTTTTGCGAATCGCTGAGCTCATCCATGACGCCGATCTGGAAGATGAGAAGTTTCACCGGGTCGAAGGCTTCGGCGTGGAACAAATCTTCAAAGGCTGGGCCAAGCAGGGCCTGACCGATCAAGAGATTCTCTCCAAAGGCTTCGAATGTTTTGATGCGCTTTACGCACAATTCAAAAGATCATGAAAAATTCGTTATCAGATGTAGCAGAAGGAACGCCTCCAAAGCAGGCACCTCGGATACGTGATTTGGTTATCTATTTTCTCCGTCTCGGTACGCTGGGATTCGGGGGTCCAGTGGCTTTGTGCGGTTTGATGGAGAAGGAGTTGGTCCAAGACCGCGGCTGGCTTACCAAACAGGAGATGAGAGATGCTATAGCGATCTCCCAGTCGCTTCCTGGACCCCTCGCGATCCAGGTCGGGATCTTCGCGGCGTATCTGCGCGGCGGCTTCTGGGGCGCCTGGGCAGGTGGCTGGGCTTTTATTCTGCCCAATTTTCTGATTGTGGCTGCGCTAGGTGCGCTATACGTCCATTTCGGAGGGCTTTCGTGGATGACTGCCATTTTTTACGGTGTCAGCCCTGCGGTTATCGCACTGATCCTCCATTCATGTTGGCGCCTGGCAAAGCTAGGGATGGAAGATTGGCTCCAGTGGGTAATTGCAGCAATCTGTTTTGTTGTGACAATTGTATTTCAAGCGGAACTGGCAGTTCTATTTATCGGCGCGGGCATTATTGGAATTCTGTATTACGGTTCTCTGTTTCGACGCTTCAAGCAGCCTCCAGCGTCGGGGGCGATGGCGCTGATACCGTTGGGTGCTGTGACGGCCAAACCGGCAGCGCCCTCGACGCTCGGCCAATTGTTCACCTTTTTCTTCAAAGCAGGCAGCCTGACCTTCGGCAGCGGCCTCGTGATCGTACCCTTTCTTGAAAAAGGACTGGTGCAGCAGACCGGCTGGCTCAATGGCCGGGAGTTTTTCGTCGCTGTGGCCGTCGGCATGCTTAGTCCTGGGCCGGTCGTCATCACTGCAACATTTGTGGGTTATCTAGTGGGAGGCTTTTGGGGATCTTTGGTGTCGACCGTAGGAATCTTTCTGCCCTCGTTTCTGCTCATCCTCTTTGTCGCCCCGATCCTCATCCGGCATCGAGAGAACTCGAATGTGCAAGGGTTCGTCAAAGGGGCGTATGGCGCCGCCATCGGCACGATCCTGGGAGCTTGTGTATTGCTGGGCAGGATTGCTATTGGCGATTGGCTTAGTGCATTGATCGCGATAGGTAGTCTGATCGTCTTGTTTAGCTGGAAGGTTAGCAACCCGTTGCTGGTGGGAGTAACAGCCCTCATCGGCTTGATAGCTTTTCCGCTGCTGCAGCCACATTGGGTCCTTCTAAAATAGGGGAGAGCACTCACTGGTCTTTTTGACGATACGTTGCAGCGGCCGCTTTTTCGGGTCGACCGCATTCTACCGAAAACTCTCAAAATCCGGAAACCAAGTTCTGGTGCCATCCCACCATGCAGTCTGGCGAAAGGGCGTGAGTCGTCCCCGCAGGAGAGCTGGCCGGTACACCTGTTTGTGACGTTCGTCGTGCCAGTGGCGTCACAGTCATTCCGCGAGCGATGTACGTCAAAATGATAGACAGACCTCCTCTAGATCCCTAAGATGGATGCGCTAGGAGTCTCTTCATCCGATCTCCTTCTCACCCAGGCGCTACTACTCTTAAATAAACAATTCAACGAGACAGTGAAATGCCGAAACCGTTTTATCCCACTTACCCGGTTATCCATGGAGATTATGTAATCAGTGGGTACGAACCTGATGGAGACTCCGTGCGCTTTATTGCGGATGACCTGACGCTCTATCACAATTTGCACCGCAACTACCGTATAAAACCGTCCCCAAAAGACGGGAGTGTTCAGTTACGGTTTGAAGGAATTGACGCCACTGAGTTGCATTACGGATCGGCTGCACAAGCGCTTGGCGCAGACGCGCGGAATGCTCTCTTGGCCCAGATGGGGTTCACTAACGTCAAATACGCCTCAGCCGGGTCCACCAAGGTGACTTCATCGACGCCCGCAAAAGTTCGCGGATCGATCCTCGCTCTTGCGGCTGAGGCTAATGGCCGTCCGGTTTCTTATGTCCTGCTCGAAAAGGATTCAGCACAGGGAAGCAGCGTGCGTGTAGATGAGAGCCTTCTACAAAAGACGATGAACTACCAAATGCTTAGTAGCGGCATCGCTTATTATACGGTCTATACATCGATGCCACTGGCGCACCGTAACATCTTCCGTGATGTCGCCGCCAAAGCGCGACAAGCCAACTCGAAGGGAAGCGTCTGGGCGATCGATAGAACATCCGAATTCGTGCTTGATAATCAAGACTCCATCGGACCGAAAGGACAATGCATCCTACCCAAGCTTTTCCGTCGCTGCACCGATTATTTAAAGGCAGTGGACAGGGGATTTATGGGGAACTTGGCAGACTGGATAATCTCAGTCTCAAGCACGCCGTCCCGTAATGAAAATGATGAAGTCCTAGTCTTAAATAACCAAGACCCCACCCGATCCATCAGAGTGAAGTTGACTGATTTGTTAGTTCAGAGCAATCGGAGGATTTCTCTGCAAGGAGACATTTTGGATTTGGTTTTCGTGGAAAAATAGCCTTCAAACGGCAACTGCAAAAATCAATCGACCACATCGGTGACATATGGGATCTGATAGACTATCGCGACGCGAACTCCTGCGCTTGGCGGCCCTCAGTGCCGGCGCTACCGTGGTAGCTGGCCGCGCCGAAA
>Ga0207684_10002861_pt1 | contig 17123 bp, 13 predicted proteins | sample KBSK5501metaG_FD_184342 | JGI IMG/M metagenome (GOLD analysis project Ga0207684, IMG submission 184342) | Corn, switchgrass and miscanthus rhizosphere microbial communities from Kellogg Biological Station, Michigan, USA - KBS K5-50-1 metaG... | ecosystem: Host-associated > Plants > Roots >...
GGATTGCTCCATAACCCTTCCTTGCGGAGTCAGGTGATCCCTTCGATGAGATACGGCCCGGTACTTTCTCCCGACCACTGCGGCTGACCTCACACGCTGGTTAAGTCAGGAGTTGGAAAGCCTGGTGCTAAGGCAGCACACCAGGGTCCGAACTGCAACACTTGGCCGTATCGTTGCCTCTTCATCGCCATCCAAGACGTTCACCTACCCGGCTTGCATGCCTCAGAGGCATCATCTGGTCAATTGGCTTGCTTCTCCTACGACCCGAAGGCGCTTGATGACAAGCCTCCGCACCGAGTGCGCAGGTCTATTGACTGACGAGTTTACCTTACCTTAATTATCAGTCTTATCGGTGACGCTTCCCTCTCCTAGAAGGAGATGGGCTTCCAAGCGTACCCGGCGCTCTGCTCGTCCGGTCAACTGTAGCACAAACATCCGTTCTAGTCAAGTCTAAGGAGCTGTATGATCAGGATGAGCGTCTCCCAACGAAGTGCACACCTTTCATAGTCATGACCACATCGCCGGCCTGGTTGAACAGTGCACAGCTAGAATGGATGATTCCGAGGTTGGGGCGACTCCTGGAGTGCCTCCTCTCAAGCACAGTGAAACGGCCGCTAAGAACATCTCCAGGACGAACAGGTGTCAGCCATCGTATCTCATCGGCGCCTGGAGAGCCTATGCTTGCGGTCTCGTGGAGCACGCCATCGTAAAACAGGCGCATAAACAGCGATAGTATATGGCAGCCGCTGGCTACCAGGCCACCAAAGATGGAGTCCTTTGCTCGTTCCGGGTTGACGTGAAAGGGCTGCGGGTCAAATTGTTTTGCAAAGTCGATGATGTCTTCTTCAGTGACTTTCAGACTTCCAAGGACAAAAGTGTCCCCCACCTGAAAATTCTCGAAATAACGCATAGGAGCCTCACAAAGCCTGCGATCTCTGTCTCAATGATGATTTGTCCTGTTCTTCGAGCAGCTCGTAGTAATACTCCATAACGCGCTGCGCGACGTGCGGCCAGGCATACTCTCTGGCTTTTTGCAGGCCAGCATGAATAAATTGTTGGCGTAATGGTTCGTGTTCAAGCAAGTATTTCACCGCCGATGCCAGCTCCTCACCATTGCGCGGAGCCGTCAACAGTCCATCCATGCCCTGGTTGATGACCGTTGCATAGCCACTGATGTTGGATGCAACCACAGGCACGCCCGAAGCCATCGCCTCCAGGAGCACGATGCCCATGCTCTCACCTCCAGTGGCAGGGGAACAGAAGACATGAGCGCTGGCAAAGTAGCGAGGCAGGTCTTTATCAGGCACATAGCCAGCGAAGATGACATCTTGCCAACCCTGGCGCTCGACAAATTTCTGAAAACCACGCCGCAGGCGACCTTCGCCGACAAAGAGAAAGCGCGTCTGCGGAAACTTTTCGCGAATAAATGGAATGGCTCGTAGTAAGTACTTCGCACCCTTACGTTTCTCGAAACGACCCACGAAGAGGATGTTCTGCTTGCCATCCATGAATTGTGGCAAGGGCGTAACCTGAGGACTAAAGTGCTCAAGACTGACCCCATTGGGAATCACGCGGTAGTCTCCCGGGAAGTAGCGTGAAACAAATTGGCGAGCAGTGGTGGAAACCGCAATGCACCCGCTCAGCCGCCGGAAAAGAGGACGAAGAAACGGATGGGCAGAAGCATATGCCAGGTTTGAAGTAGAATAGATACTTGGATAGGATGTAGTGTGAAATGTGCCCACAGTGACTGTGCGCGAACAACGCAGCACGGCCTGAGATAGACCGGGAACCAGCGGCTCGTGCACGTGGATCACATCAAAGTGTTCGCGCTGCAGCACCCTGCGCACGCGTAGAGCAAGGGAGGGATTAAGCATGATACGTGCGATGGACCCATTGATCGGTATAGGAGTTGTCCAGCCCATCTTTAAGATGTACTTTTCGGTTAATTTTCCCTTTGGGCCTGATGCAGGTGCCATGATGCGTACATCATGTCCCATTGTAATGAACTCGTTGGCAAGATGCAAGACATGATCACGTACGCCCCCAGGATAACTCCAGTCATACGGTGATACAAGGCCAATTTTCATCGAATTCCTTTCAGGAGACCCCGGTCTTCAATCCGGGGAGGAATGAAAATGTACAGGGACACCTGTCCATACAATCCCCTCGCGGGGGTGCGCTTTTGGCCGGAGCGCACGAACCGGTTGAAAGTCCGGCCACCCTTGCGGGTCTATACATTCCCTTCGACGCTGACTCCATAGAAGCTACAGGCTAGGATATATCCTTATCTGCTAGTGCATGTCGTATGCGATGACAATTCGCACAAAGCAGTACACACTTATCAAGCTCTTCCTGCATTCTCTGCCAATTTTTCAGCGTTAGGAAGTCAGAAAGTCCGGCCGTTTTCTCACCTCCATCCTTATGGTGAAAGTCATACACAGCAACGATATCTGTTTGCAGTCCGCATTCAGCGCACTGACCCCCCAGATATTCAATCGCCCTCCTTTTGAGTTCACTACGCCTCTGTGTGTAACGTTTAGCACATTCGGGACACTCAGTTCTACCCATGCTGATTGGATTGCCACAGGTAATGCACAATCCGTTAGCCCGTCTTTGTGCTCTGAGATTAGCAATATAATGGCGATTATATTCAAGTTTCTGTGTACTATTCTTAACTTTCATCATACCCCTTCAAACGACCGCTTACACGACCTTGCCCAGACTAGTCTCACAGTTGCCCTTGCTCGTTTCTCGCCGGCTGAGCGATACTTCTGCGCAAGCCCCTGACGCAGGGTCATGGGGTGCTTGACGCGCTACTCCATGAGAAGCAAGTTGACGGCATTTACACACTTCCATTTTATCACTTTTATGTGCCGCTACGCTTAACTACGCTAGCCCTGCCACTAACTAACTAAACTTACGCACAAATTCGATGAAATACTGCATTACTTGTGGATTGCTCATCGAGTCCATACTGATCGCTTTCTCCAAAGGAGCGCCCATAAAGAGTTTCTTGACGGGTACCTCTAGTTTCTTGCCATTCAGGGTGCGGGGTACTTCAGCAATAGCGAACACTTCGTCAGGTACATGATGCGGAGTGAGGTTGCTACGAATCCTGTCACGAATTTTGGCCTTGAGAGCATCATCCAGCTCGGCACCTGGTCTGAGGACAACGAAAAGGGGCATATAATAGTCACCTCCAGGACGTTCCACACCCACAACCAGGCTATCGAGTAGCTCAGGGATATCTTCCACGACGCGATAGATTTCACTGCTGCCCATGCGAATGCCTTTGCGGTTGATGGTAGAGTCTGACCGGCCATAAATGACGGCGCTGCCCCCCGAAGCGATCTTGATCCAGTCACCATGCCTCCATATGCCAGGATACATAGCAAAATAGCTTTCCAGGTAACGTTTATTCTGGGGATCATTCCAGAAGAACAAAGGCATGGATGGCATTGGCTCGGTGATTACCAGCTCTCCCATTTCATCAAGTAATGGGTTACCGTTCTCATCGAACGCTTCCACTTTGGCCCCCAACGCGCGGCACTGCAGTTCTCCGGCGCGCACAGGAAGCAAGATGGAGCCTCCCAGGAAGCCTGAGCATACGTCGGTACCCCCACTGACGGAGGCAAGCCATAGATCGCGCTTGATGTGTTCGTAGACCCATTGAAATCCCTCTGGTGGCAAGGGAGAGCCAGTCGAGCCGAGTCCGCGCAACCTGCTCAGATTATACGCTTTGCCCGGTTCTATACCAGCTTTCATACAGGAGAGGATAAATCCGGCGCTGGTGCCAAAGAATGTCATGCCTGTTTTTTCAGCGTGCTCCCAGAGAACGTTCATGCTGGGGTAAGACGGGCTGCCATCGTAAAGCAGGGTGGTGATGCCCAGCAACAACCCGGCTACAAGGAAGTTCCACATCATCCAGCCGGTAGTGGTGAACCAGAAGAATCGGTCTTCCGCTTTGAGATCGAGGCCAAGGTGCAGGCTCTTCAGGTGCTCGAGCAGGATACCGCCCTGGCCTTGCACGATCGCTTTTGGCAAGCCAGTTGTGCCGGAAGAATAGAGTACCCACAAGGGATGAGCGAATGGAACTTGTTCATAGGTTAGTTCTGATGTGGCGGGCGGCAAATCACGCCAGAGCATAGCATCTTTGTAGCCCTCTGCGCTCAATTCGGGGTAGAGATAGGACACTAAAACCGTCTTCTGCAGGGTAGGCAGCGATTGCTGGAGTTCGGCGATTGTAGAGCGCCTATCAATAGGCTTGCCGTTATAGCGGTAGCCATCGACTGCGAAGAGCACTTTTGGCTCTATTTGTTGGAAGCGATCAATCACGCTGTGGGTGCCAAAGTCAGGCGCGCAGCTAGACCAGATTGCGCCTATGCTGGCAGTTGCCAGGAATGCGATGACCGATTCTGGGATGTTGGGCATATAGGACACGACCCGGTCGCCGCGCTGCACCCCCATAGCACGCAGGGCCTGGGCGACTGTGCGCACTTTGCGGTACAGTTCATCCCATGAGATCTCGACTAAAGGCTGCACTTCGGACTGGAAGAGCATAGCGGGGCGGCTGGAAGTCGCGTTGCGAAATACATGTTCAGCGTAATTCAGTTCAGCGCCGGGGAACCATTGTGCCCCAGGCATCTTTCTTTCTACCAATACTGCGCTGTAAGGCTTCGAGGCCTGTACGTGAAAATAGTCCCATAAAGAGGCCCAAAAGGCTTCGAGGCTGTTGACCGACCATTCCCATAGTTTTGCGGGGTCGTCAAAATGCAGGCCTTTTTCGTTTGCGAGCCAGTGCATATATCTAGTGAGATTAGCCTGTCGCTTCATTTCCTCTGAGGGTTCCCAGAGGAGCGTCCCTTCAGTAATCGTAGCCGCCATTGGTATGCTTTCTCCTTTGCCAGCGAGCATGTATGTTCTTACCTGCGGAGGAGGTCGTGTTTCGGTAGTACTTTGTCAACCTGGCACGGAACCATTGTAGCGTGGTTAGATGGGGAGAGTCAAGCCCGTTGGCGCAGAGCGCAGAAGTGCAGACCCCGACTCAAGTATACAGCATAATCGGGTCCCACGATAAACCTACGCTCCATTATCCCGCGATTCATGTGTCAAATTTCATAAACAGCCCCTACACGGCGCGGTGCGAGGCGAGTAGCTGCTCTACGAGCGCATTGACCACCTCGGCTTGCGAGTACATAAAAAAGCGCTCTCCTCCTGGAACGACGTGATAGCCAGCACAGTTGGGCAACTGCCTGGCCAACCAGCACGTCTTATACTCCGGTGAGAGCACATCGTCTGCTCGATTGATGAGTAGAATGGGCATGGTTAGCTGGTTCAGGCGTTTGCGCATATCGAAATAGTGAATAATGGGAAGCACGGAAAACTTATAGACGAAGGGCCAGAGGGCAATTTTGCGGAATTGTTCCTCAATCAAGGAACGGGGGAGAATGCAGGGGCATACCTGTCCCCCAGACAGGGTTCTACAAGGGTCCAGGTTCCCGGCTTCCTCCACCATACCACCCCCGCCTCTAGAGGCTCTCTGGTCCTGCTGGGTTTTCCTTGTGGCTGCCGGGCGGTGCGCAACGATGTAATTGATGACGATGCGGCGCAGGAACCACGCGGGGAGGATATGTTCAACGGGCAGGCGCAGGAAGAGCTCATGAAGGAGCCAGATGAAAGGGTGCGGCGCTATCTGGTAATCGGCTCCCTGGGCGATAATGATTAATGAACGGCAGCGCTGGGGATGGCGTGCTGCAAACTCGAAGAGGACCATGGCCGCGTCCCCGTGTCCCACGAGATCGACGCATTCCAGCCCCAAAACGTCGAGCACCTGCCGTAGCTCTTCGGCGCGTTCTACCAGCCCCACGGGCTGTGTGCGAGTCTCAGGGCGGCGGTACATGATCACGCGCCGCGATCGGCTGAATGCGCGTATCTGGCGGGCGTAGACGAATTCGAGATGTTCGAGGATAGGAACGAAGACGAGCGGTTCAGCTTTATCGCTGCCGATGTCGATCACCGGCATATCGATCCCTCCCACCGCCACGCGTTGCCAGAGCGATTCGATGTATCGTACGTCAGCATGAAAAGTGTCCGCATCGATCATGGAGGGAGTCAGTTCTAGCATCGGTTTTCCTGACTGGGACGGACTGAGCTATTTGGAACGCTTAAACGTTTGATGTAAAGTACTGAATGCTCCCCGGGCCCAAGCCGCGGGGGTTCTCACGGTCCTTCCACGCTTCCAATCTTCCTCGCCGGAGCGAGAAAGCTGGCTCTTGTGTGGGTTCGCTTCGACTTTCGGGCAGACGCGCTCCGGCACGAGGAATACCCATGCTTCGGGGCAAGACCTGCCCCTCATTCGCGCGTTCTTTGACTCGCTCGTGTGCTGCCCGCAGGCGCGCCTCCGCACCTTCCCAGGGAACGACATACCGGGCACACGAGGGGATGCAATCTACTGCTGGATCGAGATAGGCCGCCAGAAACGCGGAGTACAGATCGCGCTGCACCGGCCCGATGCCACAGGCGCACTGATGCCAGCGTTGCCACAACGGCTTTTTGACGGTTTGGCCGCAGCCATGGCAAAACTGCGACAGTTTGGTGCTGCGGGTGGGGACTTCATGCAGGGTGCCGCCCGTGCTTGCAACGGTGCGTCTCAGATGGTCTATCAACATCCCTGGGGCGCGAAGTCCCACGCTCTTGCCGTAGCGTTTCTGCCAGCTTTTGTAGGAGATCTTTTCGGTGACAATGGTGTGGCCCACGGCCACGATCTGGTGCACGAGTCGGCCATGCAGGCTCTTCCTGTGGGCGGCCAACTTGCGCTCCCGGGCTGCCTTGCGCCGCCTGATGGCCTGGTAGCCCCGGCTCTGCTTCCAACGGGGAGCGCCTTTGCCGCGTTTCCTGGGCCGACCTTTTTCGTCGTAGTGTTCAGGATTGGCGGCCCGCCGCTGCCGCTCCATACGTCGCTGCAGGCGGCGGATGGCTCGTGCATCTGGGCGCAGTTCCGCGCACAACGGCTCCAGGCGCGCCTCCGCCTCCCGCGGCACGATGGCGATGCTGGCCGGACCCAGGTCCAGGCCGATGGTGTCGAGGCCAGCGACGTGCTCCGGCTTCTGCAAGGGCATGCCTTCAAGTACCAACTGCACGAAGTAGCGCTCCCCCTCCGAGTCGGCGCCCTGTGCGCGTGGGCTAGAGGCGCGGCGTCTGAGCAGGCGGGCGTACTTGATGCGCTGAGAGAGGCCATGCGTGACCACCGGGTCGTCCCAGTCGATCAGCGCCTCGAGCTGGTCGTTGTGCCACAGCAGATACCCCTTCCGGCGTCCCTCGTCTTGCGTCTCGAGGACAAAGCGCAGCCCAGTATCGTTGCGCTTGTTCTCGATGCTGCTGAGGCCTCGGCCGCGGCTCTTGAAGCGCACCCGACGGGCTTTGCCCACACACACGCGGTTGAGCGCCCGATAGGCGCGGGTGGCGAGCGTCTGGGCCAGCACGGCATCCAGGTGCTCGGCCAGCCACGAGACCCGCAGCGCTTGGGCGAGATCGTGAAAGGCGTACTCGGAGAAGCCGTACTGCTCCCGCAGGGCCGAGAAGGCAGCCCGTCGCTCCTGCGTGTGTGTCCGGGAGATGGCGCGGGCTGCTTGCCAGGCTGGATCGGCTTTCATGCGGCGCAGCCGCCGCTGCCCTGCGGAGAGCACGGCGTTGTAGAACTGTCGCCCGGCTTCCAGGTGGCCAGGCAGTCGCGCAGCCTCCCCTACCTGGACCGCCAGAGGCAGTTCGAGCAGAAACGTCGGCGTCTTCTTTTTGGGGGGCGTGCTCTGCTGTGGGTTCTTCTTGCTGCCCATGGGCCTCACCTGTTTCTGGAAGTAGAACGTCTATTCCAATCATAGCAGACTGGACCGCCTCAGTCAAGCACCCCATCGCCGTAGCGCCTCGTACTCCCCTCCCTCCATACGAGGAACGGCGCTTCATCCCCCCGGATCAATCACGGAGCTTTCGCGCTCGGCTTTCTGTAAGCAGTATGCATCACGCAGCGTGGCTGTGTCAATAGTGTTCTCTCTGCGCATCTGGCAGTCGAGTGTGCTTACTGCTAGATATGGTGCAACTGTGGCGCATTTGCGCCGTATTTTTTGGTTTCTGCCCGGCCTATAGAAGATGATGCTCGACGGCGAAGCGTGTGGCGGCACTGCGGGTAGATACGCCCAGTTTATAGCACTGTGGCCGCAATCAACTGCTTGTCGCCCACGTCTCCGAGGATATCCAGGCTCTGCTGGTATAGAACACCAGCTCCCGCATTGTCACCCTGGTAGGCTTTCACCTTCGCTAACATAGCGAGCGATTGAGCACTGCCCCACCTGTCTTGTAATTCTTTTTGCAGGTCTAAACTTTCCTCCAGGAATGCCTGAGCTGCCGTGTGTTCGCCTTCTCCTGAAGAGAAAATGGGGCGAGCAAAGGATGCACATCCCTCCTCAGCCATGCAGGAATGCCAGGACAGGTTCCAGAAGAACCTCGCGCGCGGTAATTTCCTGCTCGTGGTCGAGATTCTCGAAGAAGCGGAGTTGAATGCCAACTTGTTCGATTTCCTGGCGGCGTTCTTCCAGTGGAGCAGCGATGCGCTTGTCGGCTTCACCAACATAGAGCAGCATTGGGCAGTGTATATTCTGGGGATGAGCAATAGGCCAGTGTACGAGAGCACGCCAGCAGGCAATTTGTGCTGGCAGGTTCATCTGACTCAAATAGGCATCTTCCTCAGCATCAACGCCCAGCTCTGCTAATTTGCCGTTGGCTTTGGCCTCCAGGTAACTTTCTAACCAGTTCACAATCTCATCAATGCGCTCTTGAGGATAAACACGTCCAAAGAAACTTCCGGCAATGACCGCACGTTCAACCTTTGAGGAGCGCGTGGCCAGTTGAAGCGCCGTCGAGCTGCCGAATGAGTGTCCCCAGACTGCGTAGCGCTCGATCTCACAAGCTTGCAGGACTGCCTCGACATCACCAAGAACCCGTTCGACACGATAGGCTGCTGGATCGGTAGGCATATCGCTTTCGCCAATCCCGCGCCGATCCATGGTGATGACCGTGAATTCCTGGCTCAAATGCTCGACATAGCCCAACTTGTGCCAGATTTGACGCGTAGCTTCAAAACCTTGTAAGAGCAACAGCGCTGGCCCATTGCCCTGTCTCTCATAAGCAATGCGCAACCCATCAGATGACGTGGTGAACATTCGCGTTCTATCTCTTTCGCGCTTTTTAGAGCTTCATTTTAACCTCATCTATCTTACCAGCCATGTCAATGCGTTTCCTCAAGGGCCTGGCGTTCTGATATAAGGGTCAGGGGCTAATGCCATAGCGCTGGAGGATGGCCTGGGCAGAGCCGAGATGAGAGGGAAGGCGCTGGAGGCGCAAGCCACTCAAGACGGCCAGTTCGGCGAGATGAAAAATGCCATAGGCCTCTCCGACAAAGATGATAACCTTGTCACGATTTTCCTCTTTGAGTCGTTGTCGCCAGCGAGTCGTCCCTTCTCCGCCCAGCAACGCCGTACTCAGGCTGACACCCCTCTTCGGCTGCTGGGTCGAGGCCGAGGCCTGTTGGGCCTGCCAGAAGCGAAAGGCGGTCGAGAGCCCCATCAGCAGCAAGGTGAAGTGAACATGCACGATGACCGCCGCCTCGGTTTTCTTGGGAAACCGGCCTAAGTGCCAGGGATACTTGCCCTCTTTGAAGATGCCATTCTCAATCACCGAGCGGCAGTCATAGCGATCGAAGACCACAAAGGGATCGCTGACTGGCCCATTGGTCAAGTAGACCGTGCCCTCCCCTTTGGGCACGCGATTGTTCCAGCGACGCACCACCACCGCGTTAATGGGCTGGCCCGTGTAATCGCGGCGGTGAGCGTACTGCGTCTGTTCAGGGTCGCCAGAGGCGTCATAGCTCGTCAGGGCTTCAATGCCGACCAGTTCGGTGCGCAGTCTCTCCTCGGTGGCCCCTTTGCCGTGACCGTGACGCACCACCTGCTCGCGCACCTTGACCCGCTCCCCTTTGGCCAGTGCCTGCGCATCCGCCGTCACGCTCATGCCCGCTTTGCTCGTCACCACAAAGGTCACCCCCTGCTGATGCACCTGCCATAAGTCCGCCCCATCCAGATAGCCGCGATCAATGACGATGGTCTCGATCTGGCCTCGGCTGCCTAAGTTGCGCTGGGCCTGCTCCAAGAGCGGGACTAACCAGCGCCCCTCATACTCCTGAATCTGCACCACGGATCACTCGCCAGGGGCAGGCGCGTTTGCACATCGATGAGCACCAGCACTTTGAAGCCAAAGATGTAGTATTCCTCGGTCGCCCGCTCCTTTTGCCCTTTGATCTTCACGCTGCGGGTCTGTTTGAGCTTGCCAGCCCCTTCATAGGTGGCAGGGGTCGGCAATTTGGAGCCATCCAGGGCGACGATGCGCTTGCCATCGAGCAGTCCCTTGCCCACCAAGACCTGCACCATCTAATTGAAGAGGCGCTCCATTTGCTCGCGCGTCAGTTTGCAGATAGTGTCGGCCAAACACTGGGGGCTGAGTGGCCCCTGCTTCTTCTTGCTGGTGCGCTGCCCATCTCCCCGTTTGGTCAGGCCCTCTTCGATCTGGTGCGCATTGAAGCCGATCAGTTCCATGAGCGCCACATGGCTAAAGAGCACTCGCGGCAGTTCATTCATCGACTCGGCTCCCACCAGCACTTTGAGCAGGTACAACAGCACAAATTGGACCGTGGGAATCAGCACACGCTTCACCCCCGGCAGTTCTTGCTGCTCCAGAACGGCCATCATCCCGCTTTCCTCTACAAAGGCAAAAAACTCGTCGAGCAAGCCGGCCTCACTGAGTTCGTGCATCTCCTCGATCGCTTCTGCCGCGTAGAGCGCCTGCGCCACACGGGCATCATCTCGGCTCGCCACTTGCCAGTTTAAGCGTTCTTGGACAGCACTAGCTGCACTGGACTTCTCGTCGCCTTGGCTCATCGTCTTCCCTCTTGTTTCTCTACCCTACCACTTTCCCTTTCCTCTCGCAATCCCCCTCCCTCCTTATATCAAAACACCAGCTCAAGGGCATGCTGATCTCATTACTCGACGATGTCAAACATCGTGTAACGTGTGCTGCTATCTCGTTCCGATGCATCTTCTGCCCTGACGTTTTTTGCCCATGTGGACTGACCACCCGAATCTGCGCATTACACGGCGAGGTGTCCCCACGCCCTCTCTACATGATGCTGCGCTGAAACCTCCCCGTGCTAAAGCAGGTAGAGTAGGCGGCCAGCGCGGTGCTGTTTGGTGCTTTCGACTTGTCGGAATACATTTCCGACAGTATCCAGGCCAGTCCGTTTCCAACCGCCCCTCCCCGAACCGTGCTTGCAGCTTTCACTGCACACGGCTCTCCGGTTTTACAGTGTCTTTTCATGATGCCAGCTGGGTTGACCTACCACTTACATGCATGAAGCCCGTGCTCGTCTCACGGCGACGCATTGGGCGTCCATACGTGATGTCTTCGTGGCAGGTCTTGCAGACGACCATCGTTTTGCGTTGGCGGGCGGCCATCAGCACCATCCAGCGGGGCTTCGGTCGCCTGCCTTTCACCTGGAGGTCTTTCAGAGCCCGAACGTGATGCACCTGACATCTCTCATGAGCACCGCAGTACTCACAAGTGTCCGCCAGGAGCCTCTCTTCAAGCTCTGACCGTGTATTCCAAATGTGCTCCGGTTGGTCGTTCAGGGTTGCACCGATATTCCACGTCAGGGGAATTCCTCCCCATTCCGCGACCAGTGGCTTCTTGCCTTCACGCTCTTTGGTTACTCGTAGTCCTTTGTAGGATTTTCCTTTCACCGTGATTGTTGCCTGGTACCTCTTATACACTTGCTTGCCAGGTATTTGCAACTTGGTTGCCAGTGTTTTCACGAGTGACCTTCGCATCACCCACTTCAATCGAGGTAGCTTTTGGCTCAGGTCGTGTGCCAGTCGGTAATATTCCACGAGTCCGCGATATTCCGCCTGATACGTACTGACGATGCTGAATTCCGTGTCCTTCAGCAGTTCAGGGCGGTGGAGTGGTTTTCCCTCCTCCGTGTAGTCCTGACATTTTTGGTCTATGACGTCATTCGGGACTTGAAACCCGATCTGCGCATTGACGCTCCGCCTCCCATTGGTCTGCTTCCTGTCGTTGTGCAGCACTTGAACTTCGTATCCCAGAAATCTCGCTCGCTCTGTCCGTGCGTGGGTAACTAGAGTTTTGGTCTGGGAGAGTTCCAGTTTGAGATGCTCTCGCAGGAACACTTCCAGTTTTTGCTTGATCTCTTCTGCCTCTGACCTTGGGCCTGTAAATCCCAGTAAAAAGTCGTCGGCATATCTGACGTACTTCAGCCGTCGAAAGTCAGGGTCTTCAGGGTCTTGGGAGGGGAGTTGTTGCATCTGCTGTCTCAGCAGTTTTGCTTCTTCCGTTCTCCCTTGTTTTCTGAGGCGGTAGACTCCAGTTCCCAGCGTATGATACGCTGGATTTCTCTTCCGCTTTTCCCCTTTGGTATACTCTGGGATGAGTTCCTGTTCTACATAGGTATCCAGTCTGTCGAGGTAGATATTCGCGAGAAGTGGGCTTAACACTCCACCTTGCGGCGTACCGCTCAGCGTCGCATGGAATTTCCATTCCTCCAGATATCCGGCCTCTAGTAGCTCACTGATGAGCCTGATGAAAGGCTCATCGTGGATTTTCTCTGGTAGGATCGACAGCAAGACTTGATGGTCTAATCTATCGAAGCATTTGGAGATATCCCCTTCAATGAACCACGTTGTCCCGTCCCACGTCTTGACTTCTCGGAGGGCCGTGTGGCATCCGCGTTCCGGTCGGAATCCGTGTGAGTGCCCTGAGAACTGTGGCTCGTAATAGGCGTTCAGTACCAGTCGTATGACCTCCTGCACCAGCTTTGATGGCCAGTCAGGAAGTCCCAACGGGCGCTTCTTCCCGTCTTTCTTCGGGATATACACCCGTCGCACAGGTTTCCATTGGAACGTCCCATCTCGCAGCGCTTCGATGGGACGCTCAATTTTCTCCTGTGACATGCCCTCAACGGTCTCATCCGTTGCGCCTTCTGTCATCGCACCCTTGTTCCGATACAGTTTTCCGTAGGCTGTCAGGTACAGGTTAGGATTGTACAATAGCCGCTGAACTCGTTCCAGAGGCAACCCTTTTGCGCCTCTTTCATGAATGAGTCCCAGGATGGTGTCGGTGGTTCGCATCTCGCGCCATTCCTCCTTCCTTGACTCTCTGTAACGCCTGCCTCCCTTTCCCCTGTGCCTGGCTTTCCCAGGCTCCCTGGGAGGGCGTGACTCCTCCGAGTACTATGGAGGCTCCGTTGCCATGAGGGTTTCCCCTGGTAGGCAATCCCGAATTCCGGTCGAGTCGAACGTATAGTGCCCTTAGGTTCCGCTTGTCCTCAAACCCCTTCATTAGGGGCCACTCATCACAGGAAGCTTTCCGTTAGTCCCCCGCGGTCTAACGTATTAGCATAGGCGACAGGTCAACCTACGCATGGTGATGTCACCGTCTCAGAGAGGCTACGGTGGATGACAGGATACATCGTGTCGGACGTAGACTCGGCTTGCGCCTTGTCGCGGATTCAGCCTCAAGCTTGTCCATAGGCACAGGGCTGGCGGGTGCAACTACGCTCCCTCTCTTCACGCTTCCCCGCTTCTGGTCATGCTACCGTCCCCCAGAGTGTTTCCACTCTGAAGTCAGACCCTTCGCCCTGAAAGGTAAACGCTTCCAACCTTTCCCTGCTTGGCAGGTATTCGACTCGCCGTTAGACGGCGCACCGGGGGTTCCTGTTGCTCACCCACCGTTTCCTCTCGTCTCCGAAGAGGCAACAGGTTCTTGGTGGGGATAGGCAGGATTTTTAAGCCGACGCGCTCCGGCACGGGCAGCCCCTTTGTGAGAAGCCGACAGGCCCATGCTTCGGGGCAAGTGCTGCCCCTCATTCGCACGTTGTTGAAGCTCCTCCATCACGGCTCGCAGGCGCGGCTCCGCACCTTCCCAGACGTGCTGGGTGACAGAGGGGATGTTCTGTTCCGGTTCCAGGTAGGCCAGCAGGAAGGCTGAGTACAGGTCTCTCTGGACTGGTCCCAACCCGCAGGAGCAAGCATGCCACCGCTGCGACCTGGGTTTCTTCACATACTGTCCACACTGATGGCAATACTGACTCAGTTTGGTTTTGAAAGCAGAGACTTCCACCAGGGTGCCGCCAGTTTTTGCAACCAGGCGTCTCAAATGCGCTACAAACAGCCCCGGTGCGCGAAGTCCGATGCTCCGACCATACTGCTTTTGCCAGGCGAAAAACGAGGTTGTTTCGATGTGAATGGTGGTGCCCACCTGCGCGATACGATGAGCGAGATGTCCATGCAGACTCTTGCGGTGGGCGGCCAGTTTTCTCTCCGTATTGGCGTGCTGTCTCCTGGTCGCTTTGTACCGCTTACTCTCTTTCCAGCGCAGACGGGTGGTGCCGTGCTTCTTGACACGGCCTTGTTTGTCGTAGTTGTCGGGATTATTAGCGCGGCGCTGGCGTTCCATTTTGCGCTGCAACCGTCGTTTTTTCCTGGTATCAGGTGCCAACTCCTCGCAGAACGTGACCAGGTCGGCTTGGCCCTCACGCGGCACCATCGCCAGGGTGGACGGGCCAATATCCAGGCCGATGATGTCTTTGCCCACTTCCTCATGCTTGGGTTTGACGAACGCGTGGCCCGCGAGCACCAGTTGCACGTAATAGCGATTGCCATCTTTGTCGGTTCCCTGCGCTTGCGGTGACGATGCTTTGCGGCGGACCAGGCGCACATACTTGATCGTATGGCGCAGGCCGTGTTGTACGACCGGATCACGCCAATCAATGATGGCAGGGATCACCTCTTCATTCCAGATCAGAAAGCCCCCATCACCTGCATTGGGGTCCAGCACAAAGCGCAGGCCCACATCGTTGCGTTTGCCCTCCACGCTATTGATCCCACGCCCAGATGAGCGAAAGCGCACGCGGCGGGCTTTGCCTACCGCCACGCGATTGGCCGCTTGATAGGCGCGGGTGGCCAGGGTTTGCGCCATGGTACTATCGAGATGGTCAGCAATCCACGAGACACGGGCACCTTTGGCATATTCGTGCAAGTCGTATTCCGAGAAATGATACTTCTTGCGCAAGGCAGAAAACGCCTGGGCGCGCTCCTGCTTGTGGGTGCGAGGGATGGCGCGGGCTTTGTTCCAGGCCGGGTCGTTGCGCATACACCTGAGCCGCTTCATGGCTTCACCAAGCAGAGCATTATACAGACACCGAGCCGCTTCCAGGTGTGCACGTACCTGGCGTTCCTGGCTCCAATTCACGCGCAGGGGTAATTCGAGAAGAAAGGTTGGTGTCCTGGCCCGTTTCATGATTGGCTCTCCCTTTCGATGCTGTCTATCTCTCTCCTCAGAAAGGGACGGGCAGCAGTCCTGTCCCTGGTTCTGGCGCAACGTTCACCCGCTACGAAGCTCTTCTTTCTGTCCCGTCTTTTTCCGGTAACTCGCCGACGTGGCGGTGACAGACTGCGCACTCCTGGTTGCTTTCCACCAGGATCGGCCCGCTCATGGAGCCTGGACGCGAAGCCCAGGATGTCGAATGGGCCAGGCCAGGCGATCAACACGCGAACCACCTGTGCCGTCCTCGTCAAGGACACTGGCGGCTCGCATCCAGGCTGTTCCTGCGGCAAGCAACAGGCGGGCGGTCCTACTCACCGTCATCGCGCATACCCGGCTCGCGTCCACGGCTCAAGGCTTTCCAAAACGGCTCATGGTCCAGGGTCACCTTGCCCCAGTGGAGAGGGCATGTCAGCGTTTGCCTCATGCTTCCCGTCATGCTGAAGCCAACGACCACTCTACGCGAACAACAGCAATTGGCCCAGGTGCAAAGCTTGCCCGTGCTGTGGTCGCCTTCCTCTTTCCTCTCGACCGCTGGCAATCTCAGCAGCGAAACCATCGCACGAGCTATGCAACAACCCGCGCGAACACGAAGAGGTTCCTGCCTCCCCCTGCCCCAGAGAAGGAACGCCCATTCATCCCCGTCTTAAAAAGAACGGGGATGAATGGGCCGTTCTCTGTAAAATGCGTCGCGTAATGCCTTCTCGCGCGGATCGTCCAGTATCCCCGCCCCCTGCTTGTTCGTGACGTAAGCATAGCCGACCTGGGCGCCAGGATCAGCGAAACCAAAAGAGCCACCGGAACCGGGAGCGCCGTACGCTTCATCACTGCTGCCAAAGTGATAGCCGGGAAATGGCTTGAGGAAACCGAGTGCCCAGGCCATGTCCATATGCAAAATGACGTCGCGCCAACCGCCCGGTACTGGTGGTTGTGCTTGCGCCTGCAATTCGCTCAGGGTCTCCGGTTTGATCCCCAACTCATGCCCACCAGTGGCAAAGACACTATACGCTCTGGCTATACTGCTGGCTTGCCCAATACCGCCTGCTGAAGGGATCTCAACGGACCAGTAGGCAGGCGTGTTGAAGACCAGATTCGAGCGTATACCGGGGATTACCGTGCGCAAGGCCAGCGATCCTGGTGTGAGCGCGCCGAGCATCATGCCGCGTGGCATACCCAATAATTTTTGGAGGATCGGCGGCTCGGTCATCAGAGCAATGCGCTCGACATCGACATCCTGTGGCACACCGATGTAAAATTCCAATCCTAACGGTCGAGCCAGCTCGTGGTATCAACAGTATCCAAATTTGTTGAACAAATCTGGACACAGCGTTCGTGCCGCCCCTCTCCATGCAGCTTGCTCAGCGTTCCTTCCACATTCCGAGCAGCGAGTGGATCAGTTGATGTCCTGGAGAGCGTGTAGGTTGGAACGTGCCCCCTTTGGACCAGCAACTAGCCCCACCACCTTAACATGTATGCTCATCTGCATACGGGCCTGGCCTGCTTCACTGGGGTGTCCCTCCACAGGCTTCTCCCCCACGACCTGTAGCCGCGGAGGGCGGGACGCGCATCAGGTCCAGAGGCCTCCTCAGTCCACTTGCTGAAACCGGTGAAGGAGGAGCCTTGGCTTTGCGCGGCTGCCAATGCCATTCGCGATAAAACGAGCGATGCACGTTCACCGAGGCATT
>Ga0207684_10002862_pt1 | contig 17122 bp, 12 predicted proteins | sample KBSK5501metaG_FD_184342 | JGI IMG/M metagenome (GOLD analysis project Ga0207684, IMG submission 184342) | Corn, switchgrass and miscanthus rhizosphere microbial communities from Kellogg Biological Station, Michigan, USA - KBS K5-50-1 metaG... | ecosystem: Host-associated > Plants > Roots >...
ATCAGCCTGCCCGTCGCCGCCGCCCTGGCGAGCGTGCCGCGATGAGCACCGTGCTGGTGGTCGACGACGAGCCGGGCATGCGCGACACCCTGGTCGCGATCCTCGAGCAGCAGGGCTACCGGGTCTCGGCGGCGCCCGACGGGGAGAGCGCGTTCAGCGCCGTGCAGGAGACGGTCTTCGACGTGGTGGTGATGGACGTCCGGATGCCGGGGCGTGACGGCGTATCGGTGCTCGAGGAGATGGAGCACCCACCGCCCCACGTCATCTTGATGACGGCCTACGCCCTGGAAGAGCGGCTGCGCAGCGCGGTCAAGGCCGGCGCCTTTGCCGTCCTGCACAAGCCCTTCGAGACGCGAAGGATGCTGGGGCTGGTGGCCGACGCCTCCAGGGCCGGGAAGTGACCGCCGAGGCCCTCCCTCCAACGATGGCCGGGGCCACGGTCTGCGTCATCGACGACGACCCCAGCATGCGGCAGACCGTCGTTGACATCCTCGCACTCGCCGGGTTTGCGGCCCGGGGGTTCGAATCCGGGGCCGCCGCGCTCGCCGCGCGCGGCCACGGCCAGCCGGACCTGGCCGTGGTCGATCAGCGGCTCCCCGACACGACGGGGATCGCCCTGTCCACCCGGCTGAAGTCCGAGGACCCCGACCTGGCGGTGATCCTGCTCACCGGGTACGCATCCGCCGACAACGCCATCGCCGCCGTCGGGTTGGTCGACGACTACCTGACCAAGCCGGTCCCACCGGACGACCTGCTGCGGAGCGTGCGAGCCGCCCTCGACCGCACCCGGCTCCGCCGGGAGAACCGGCGTCTCGTCGCCAGGCTGCAGGAGATGAACTCCTCCCTCGAGGCAACCGTGGCCCAGCGAACCCGAGAGCTCGAAGAGGCGCACCAGCGCGCGCTGCAAGACCAGGTCGTCAGGGAGCGCCTGCAGGCTCAGGCCGAGCGCGAACGGCTGGAGAACCGGCTGCACCAGGCCCAGCGGCTGGAGAGCCTCGGGCAGCTGGCCGGCGGCGTCGCGCACGACTTCAACAACCTGCTGGCCGTCATCCTTGGGTGTGCCGGCTTCGTGGCCGAGGCGACGGCCGGTGACGATTCCGTCCGGGCCGAGGTGGACCAGATCCAGGCCGCCGCCGAGCGGGGCGCCCGCCTCACCCGCCAATTGCTGATCTTCGGCCGCCGGGAGCAGACCCAGACCGAGGTCCTCGATCTGGGCGCCGTCGTGACCGACATCCAGGGCCTGCTGGCGCGCACCATCGGCGAGGACGTCAAGCTGATGGTGCACACCGCGGCGAGCCTCCCGGCGATCCGCGCGGACCGGGGCCAGATGGAGCAGGTGCTGATCAACCTCGCGGTCAACGCCCGTGACGCGATGCCGGACGGCGGGACCCTGACCGTCAGGCTGCGGACGACCCTGCTCGACGAGGAGTACACGCGCCTGCACCCCGAGATAACGCCCAGCCAGTATGTGGAGCTGGCGGTCAGCGACACCGGGGTGGGCATAAGCCCCAAGGTCCTCTCCCGGATATTCGAGCCGTTCTTTACGACCAAGTCGCCGGACAAGGGGACCGGGCTGGGGCTCGCCACCGTGCACGGCATCGTGGGCGAGGCCGGCGGCAGCCTCAGCGTCTACTCCGAGCCCGGCATGGGCACTACGTTCCGTGCGTTCTTCCCCCCGGCCGGGGGCCAGGCCGCCGTGGCGGCCGAGCCGGCCCCGGCCGCCGCCGTCAAGGGCAGCGGCGAGACGGTCCTGGTCGTCGAGGACGAACCCGCCGTGCGGGACATCGCGGCGCGCATCCTGCGCCGCAACGAGTACTCAGTGCTGGAGGCGGCGTCGGGGCAGGAGGCGCTGTCCCTGGCGGCCGAGCACGAGTTCGACCTGCTGCTGACCGACCTGGTGATGCCGCAGGTCTCCGGGACGGAACTGGCCCGGCGCATCGGGCAGGTGCGCCCAGGCGTGGCGGTGCTGTTCATGTCGGGCTACAGCCAGGACGTCCTGGGGCCCCGGCGTGCCCTCGATGACGGGGTGGCACTCATCCAGAAGCCCTTCGCCGCGCAGGAACTCCTGCGGAGCGTCCGCGCCGTCATCGCGGCGGCCAAGCCGGACAGGGACCTGGCAAACGGCCCTGTGGGCCTGCCCGCCGCCGCTGACTGAGCACATCCCCTGCCGCGGTTAAGCGAACGTTTCGGTCAGACCCTATTTGCCGGCCCGCCCTGGTCGGGGGCGGATGCGGGAACGCGGTCCGGCACCGGCGGCGAAGACGAGCCCGTGCCCCTCGGCAACTGACGGGACAGCGCCAGCGCGGTGACGCCCACGGCCGCCGCGGCGGCGAACGCAGCCGTGAGGCCAAGGCCAAGGCGGCCGTCCGCGCCGGCCGCCACCGCTGCGCCGCCCACGCCGATGCCGATCGCGGTGCCGAGCACGTCGGCCAGGTTCAGGGACGCCGACAGCCGGCCTTCCCGGCCGGCGGGCGCCATCCGCAGCATCATCAGCGACAGCGGCGCGTAGGCCAGCCCCATGCCCAGCCCGGCCACGGTCCAGGCCGCCAGGCCGACCGCCACCGGGACCGATGGCCGGAGCACCAGGATCATCCCGGCGATCCCCGCCAGGACGATCACCAGCCCCGCGCGCACCAGGCGCCGCCCCTCCCAGGTATCGCTGAGCCGCGCCTGCACCCAGGCGCCGGTGGTCCAGGACAGCGTGGCGCCGGTGACGGCGATGCCGGCCACCACCAGGCTGCGGTGGCGGATCGCGGTGATCGCCAGCGTCACGTAGGCGTCGGCGCCGAAGAACGCGAACGTCAGCAGGCCGCGGATGAGGATGGCGGCGGGGAGCCCGGGACGCGCGGTCAGCGTGCCCGCGGGCACGAGGCGCCGCAGCGCGGGCAGCCCGACGGCCCCGCCGGCGAGGAGCAGCGCACCGCCAGCCAGGAGGGCACGGGAGCCGGCCGCCAGACTGAGGCCAGCCAAGATCATCGTGGCGCCGCCCGCCGTGCGGAGCGCGTCAGTCAGCCGGTGCTCCCGCGTTTGGGCCGAGCCCGGTGGGCCGAGGCGGACCAGGGCCGGCACGGCGATCGACCCGGCCACGGCGACCACCGGCAGCAGGCCCAGAAACACCCACCGCCAGCCGAACGCGCGCGCCACCTCGGCGCTGAGCGCCGGGCCGGCCAGCCCGGGCGCCACCCAGGCGGTGGACAGGACCGCCATCATGCGGGCCCGCAGCGGGCCGGGAAGGCTGCGGCCGATCGCGGCGTAGGCCACCGAAGGGATCGCGCCCGCACCCATGCCCTGCAGCACCCGGCCCGCCACCAGGACGCCCATCGAAGGCGCCAGGCCGGCGATCGCCAGCCCCGAGCCGAACAGCACCACCCCGGCCACGAAGGGCACCGCAGGGCCCCGGCGGTCGGCCTCCCGGCCGGCCGCGACGATGCCGACCACGCTGCCCAGCATGAACCCGCTGAACACCCACCCGTACAGGCGCAGCCCGCCAAGGTCACGGGCGGCGAGCGGCATGACCGTCACCACCGCCAGCGCCTCGGACGCGACGAAGGTGATCGTCAGGACCAGGCCCACCGTCAGCGCCCGCCGCGGCGGCGCCCACAGCCCGCGGACCTGGCCGTCGGTCATCGGCGGCTCGCCCACTCCCCCATCATGCCCGGGCCAGCCGGGCACGATGGGGGCGCGGACCCGCGATCACCCGTATTGGAGGAAACAGATCCCGGAGAAGCCGGAGACGCCGCCGCAGGAGGTGTTGCCGCCGAAGTCGTCGCTGGCTATCCACAGGCCGGCGCTGGTGAGCAGCATGTCGTCCGCCCCGTGCCCGCGCGACCGCGAGTACAACCCGGCGGTGCCGGCGGTGTTGGTGATCAGGTTGTTGTCGGTGGGGCCGGCGGGCTTCAGGCCGGCCAGACCGGGCGCCGGGATCGCGCCGGTGCCCGCCTTGTTGCAGGCATTCGGGTTGTCAAACCAGCGGTTGTGCCCGGCCACGTACACCGCGAAGGAGTCGGCGGCCGCCGAATACAGCGAGTCGCAGCCGGTGTAGTTGATCCAATCGTGGGTGACCTCGGCCTGGGTGGCGGGGAAGGCCGCCGCGGCGTCGCAGAGCCCCACGAGCGGGAATTTGCCGTTCCAGTTATAGGGGCGGAAACCGGTGTCGGCGACGTAGACCTCCGTATCGCCCGGCCCCCAGGCCGCGGCGCGGATGTAGATCGGGTGCGAGGTCGAGCAATAGAAGTAGGGGTACTTGGCGGGATTGCTGCCGTCGAACTCCGGCGAGCTCCAGCCGGTGACCGTCGCCTTCGCCCCGCTCACGTTGAGCATGAAGATCTGCTGCCGGTGGAAGCCGCCCACCGAGGTGAAGTCGCCTTCGACCAGGTCCAGCGTCCCGCCGTGGCTGAGCTGCTGGTTGTACACCTCGGTCGTGTTGACCTGCACATTGGTGTACACGTAGTGCCCGGAGACGCTCAGGTGCAGGAACCCGTCGTCGGCGCCGGTGGTGGGGTTCAGGCTCGCGTAATACGGGTTGATGCCCTTGTTCCCGTTGACGGAGGTGAAGGTCCCGCCGACCAGCAGGTGCCCGTTCACCGCCAGGATCGTGTCGACGTGGCCGCCGCCGACGTGGCTCCCGAACGCCGACACCACGTTGCCGGTCGAGGTGCTGATCTCGGCGAGGTTGGCCACCGGGGTGCCGTTCACCGAGGTGAACTGCCCGCCGATGTAGGCGTCGGCGCAGTTGCCGCCGTTGAACGCGATCGAGTTGATCTCGCCGTTGACGTTCGGGCTCCACGCCGTGACCATGAACGGGGAGGTGGCGCTGAAGCTGAAGATGTTGTTCCGCGCGTAGGTGGTGGCGCCCTGCTTGATCTGTGTGAACTGGCCCACCGCGTAGATGTTGGAGCCGCACTGAACTAGCTGGCGGACCGTCTGTGTGGTGGTGGTCTTCGCCAGCTCCGGCGTGCCGGCGGTCGGCGTGGACGACACTGGGCCGGTCGTTATGGCCCTGACCGCCGCGCTTGAGGCGCCCGCCGGCAAGGTGAGGCCCGCGGCTGCGGTCACGCCCGCGATCACCGCACAAACCATGCCGAGCCGACCGCGCAGCGGCAATTGACCATGATCTCTCATAAACCCCTCCAATAGCCCCCCAAGCTAACAGCCCCTCTTCGGATAAGGGGTAAAGAACGATGTAATTCCCGGTATCCCGCCTGCCGGTACCGGCCGGTAAGCGATTGGCGCTTTACCTGCGGTGGACGGCTAAGGCAGCACCACACATGCGCGCGGCTCGTGTGAGAGCGCCGGCGCCGATTGGTCTCCGGCGTTCAGCTACTTCGGGGTTGAGCTGGCCGCGTCAAGGTCGTGGCCGGGCGTCTCGTCGCTGGCGCCCAGCTGGTGCGTCAGCCGGGTGAGCAGCGCCACCAGGTGCGGATGCTGCTCGGGGTGCCAGTCGGCGGCCAGGCGCGCGATCCGGTCGTGCCTGACCCGGTGGAGGCTCTCGAACGCGCGCTGGCCCGCCTCGGTCAGCGGCACCGGCGCACCCGGGTCCTCCGGCAGCGCCCGCGCGTAGCCGGAGGTGACCAGCTCACCTAGCCGGCGGTCCAGGTCGGCGTTGGTCATGAGCAGGTGCCGCGCCAGGTGGTGGCGCGCCCACCCGGGATGCTCGCCCACGCGGAGCAGCAGCCACGCAACCCGGGGCTCCGCCTGGACCCCGGCGTCCGCGGCGATGTGCTGGTAGACCTCGCGCCGGCGGTCGCGGCTGAGCAGCTTGGTCAGCGCGCGTTCCATTTCCTGGTCCGAGGTTCGGGTCGTGGGCATGGCCGTGGGGGCCAGCGTGCTGGCCGGGTCCGGCTGGCTGACCGTGGTGCGCAGCGGGACGTCCTTGAGCGTCCAGCTGAGCGCGAACGCCAGCGCGCCGAACGGCACGCCCACCAGGAACACCGCTTGCAGCGAGGTGGCGTAGCCGCTGATGTACCCGAGGTGCACGGCGGCGGGCAGCCGGGCCAGCACCGCCGGGCTCGCGCCGCTGGACGCCGTCAGCCCGTGCGGCAGGCGCAGGCCGTGCAGGCTGGCCACCAGGTTGCCGGCCAGGACGTTGGCGAACACGGCGCCGAAGACGGCTGTGCCGAACGAGCCGCCGATGGACCGGAAGAAGGTCGCGCCGCCGGTGGCCGCGCCGAGGTCGGCGTAGCTGACCGCGTTCTGCACCGCGACGACGAGGACCTGCAGCGACAAGCCGATACCGGCGCCGAGTATCAGCATGTACAGCGAGGCCAGCCAGTCGTTCGTGGCCACACCCAGGTGGGACAGCAGGTACATGCCGACCGTCATGGTCGCGGTGCCGACGATGGGGAACACCCGGTAACGGCCCCACCTGGTGACCAGGCGCCCGCTGACGATCGAGGTGGTCAGCAGGCCGGCCATCAGCGGCAGCAGCCGCAGCCCGGACACGGTCGGGCTGGCACCCTTGACGATCTGCATGTACTGCGGCAGGTACGCGATTGACCCGAACATCGCGAACCCGACGACGAAGCCGACCGCGCTCGAGGCGGAGAACACCCGGTTGCGGAACAGGTGCAGCGGAATGACCGGCTCGGCCGCACGGCTCTCCGCCCAGACGAACGCGACGGCTAGCACCACGGCGGCGGCGCCCATGATGAAGATCGGCGCGGACGACCAGGCGTAGGTCGTCCCGCCGAGCGAGGTGAGGAGCACCAGGCTGGTCGCGGCGCCGGCCAGCAGCACCGTGCCGAGATAGTCGATGCGGTGCTGGGCCCGGCGCAGGTGCCCGGGCAGCACCGCAGCGACCACGGCCAGCGCGACCACACCGATCGGCAGGTTGACGTAGAACACCCAGCGCCACGACAGGTTGTCGACGAAGAACCCCCCTATCAGCGGGCCGAGAACGCTGGTCACCCCGAACACGCTGCCGAAGAGGCCCTGATAGCGGCCGCGTTCCCGGGCCGGGACCACGTCGGCGACGATCGTCTGCGCGCCCGTCAGGAGCCCGCCGCCGCCGATGCCCTGGACCGCGCGGAACGCGATCAGCGTGAGCATCGAGTTGGCCAGCCCGGCAAGCGCCGACCCGATGAGGAAGATGACGATCGAGGCTTCGAAGAACGTCTTGCGCCCGTACAGGTCGCCCAGCTTGCCCCACAGCGGCGTGGACACCGTGGACGCCAGCAGGTAGGCGGTCACCACCCAGGACAGGTGGGACAGCCCGTGCAGGTCCCCGGCGATCGTGGGCAGCGCGGTCGCCACGATCGTCTGGTCCAGCGCGGCCAGCAGCATGCCCAGCAGCAACGCACCGATGATGATGAGCGTCCGGCGCTGGCTCAGCGCACCGGGTTCATCCTCGTGGGCGGCCGGCGTCACGCTGCTCATCCTTACAGCCTCCCCTTCCGGACGACCCGCCCCGCAGGTTCCGCCCCAGTATCCACGCGGCGCCGTCGGATACGCTCGTCCGGGTCCGCGACGGTGGCGTGGAGGAGGCTTATGCCAGCCGGTGCCGAGAACGCGGCGAGCCGCATTAACGCACGCCGGACGCGATGCGGAACGAGGCGGCCGAACTGCTGGCCGGACCGCAGCCGTGGACGTGGCTGGCCGAGCGCGCCGGCCTCCCGCCGTCCTGGGGTGTCGCTTTCCCGCTCGATCTGGAAGAACGGGGACCGCAGGATGAACCGCGCGGCGGCCAGCAGCACCAGGCCCGCGATCACAACGCCGATCAGCGACCACCTCTGCGGGCTAGAGGCTTGTTGCACCGTCTTGGTGAGTATCCAGCTGAGGAATACGGCGCCGAGCGGGCGGACCTGACCGGTCGCCCCTCGCGAGCCCCGGGCCGGATGGGGCAGACTCCGGGAAGGCCACATCCCCGGAGGTACGCGACCATGGCGACCGTCCCGACCAACGCTGGCGACACCGACGTCGACGATCTCGGCGCGGTGCTCATGCACGAGCACGTGTTCACTCTCACCGAGCCGCTGCAACAGGGGTGGCCCGGCTTCGGCGGCTGGGACGCCGAAGCCGAGGTGGCGGCCGCGCGCGAGCGGCTCGCCCGGCTCCGGCAGGTGGGGGTCGGCGCGATCCTGGACATGACCGTGCCGGGCCTTGGCCGCGATCCCGCGCTGGCTGCCCGCGCGGCGGAGGGCACCGGGCTGAAGCTGATGTTCGCCACCGGTTACTACACCTACGACAAGCTGCCGTTCCCGTTCCAGTTCCGCGGCCGCGGCAAGGTGCTCGACGACGGTGACCAGTTGCTCGAGTCGCTGTTCGAGCGCGATCTGACCACCGGCATCGGCGACACCGGGTTCCGCGCGGCGGTGCTGAAGATCGTGACCGACGAGCAGGGGATGATCGAGGACGTGGAGCGGCTGGCGCTCGCGGTCGCGAACGTGCACGGGCGCACCGGCGCGCCGATCTGCACCCACGCGCACGCGCCCACCAAGCGCGGTCTTGACCAACAGCGGATACTGGCCTCCCGTGGCGTTGACCTGGGCCGGGTGCTGATCGGGCACTCCAACGAGACAACGGATGTCGGCTACCTGGAGCAGGTCATCGACAGCGGCTCGTACCTCGGCTGGGACCGCTGCGGGCTGGGATTCACCGTGCCGCTCGGCGCCCAGCAGGATACGCTCGCCGGGCTGTGCGAGCGCGGCTACGCCAGCCGGATCATGCTCTCGCACGACAAGGCCTCGTTCACCGACTGGTTCACCAACGCCGAGCAGGACTTTGTCCTGCCCGACTGGCAGTTCAGCTACATCCACACCGCGCTGCTGCCAGGCCTGCGCGAGCGCGGCGTCTCCGCGGACCAGATCGAGCAGATGCTGGTCCGCAACCCCCGCGACTTCTTCGCCGGGCCGAACGGCCTTTAGTGCGGCCTTTCAGCCAGCGACTGGGTCGCGCCGATGGAGCTGTCCCCCAGGCGTTCTTCAGGTTCGGGGTCCACCAGATCGGCGTGGTGTCCCCTTCGCGATCATGGCCGCCCGCAGCTAGCCCCCGGCCGGGCTCGGTCACAGGTACCACGGACGCCGGTGACGCCGGGTTCAGCCAGGTAGTACGGGCGTCATCTGCGACGGTGCCGTATCGCTGCTACTCAGCGTGACGGCGGTGCCATTAGGGTCAGCGAGAACAGCCCGAAACCGTGCGTTATCCGAAATAACAATCCGGCGATTCCCTGAAGTGCAGGGCTAATAAGTTCCCAGTGGCCCAGGATAGAAGCACTGACCGTAGTGCCCGGTTCGGCATACAGTCATGGGTTCCGTCCGGGATCGATGCAGGGGTGACCATCCATGGGCGTTTCAGGCTCGGCAGGCCCGGACCGGAGGCGCCCCGGGCGCCGTTCGGTCCGGTTCACGTTCACGTCCATGGTGACCGTTCCGGTCGTCTGCCTGCTGCTGGCCTGGGCGGTAGCCGTGGGCGTCGTGCTGGTCAGCTCGCTGACCGGGCACGGCGTCTTCTCCGGGAACCACCGGGAACTGGCCGGAATAGCGCTGATAGTGGCCGCCGGGATGATCGTCGTGATCGCCGCGCTGATCCTGACGGGATCGTTCGCGCGCCGGCTTTCAAGGGAGGTCGCCGGCCTGGCCGCGACGGCCTGCCGACTTGCCGGTGAGGAACTGCCGCAGGCCATGGAGCGGCTGCGCGCCGGAGAGCGGGGCAGCCAGGCGGAAGGGGAGGTTAGCCAGGCCGACCGGACTGCCCCGGACGACGAGCCGAAAATCACCGAGGTCGCCGACGCCGCCGCGGCCGTTACCAGCCTGCAGCAGACGGCCGTCGCGGCGGCGGCCGCCGAGGCCGGCCTGCGGGATGGCCTCCGGCAGGTCTTCGTCAGCCTGGGACGGCGGAACCAGTCGCTGCTGCACCGGCAACTGCGCCTGATCGACACGCTGGAACAGAAGGCGTCAAGCCCGGCCGCGCTGGCCGACCTGTTTACGCTGGACCACCTCACGACCCGGATGCGCCGGCACGCGGAGAGCCTCACGATCCTGTCGGGCGCTGCGCCCGGCCGCACCTGGAGCAAGCCCGTGCCTGTCATCGACGTCATCCGCGGCGCGGTGGCAGAGGTCGAGGACTACAAGCGGGTCATGGTCTACACCAAGACCGATGACGCGGTGACCGGCCCCGCCGTCGCAGACATGATCCATTTGCTCGCGGAGCTGATAGAGAACGCGACTCTGTTCTCCCCCTCGACGTCGCGGGTCGAGGTCAGGGCCGAGCGGGTGCCGAACGGTTTCGCCATTGAGATCGATGACCGGGGCCTGGGCATCGCGGCCGACCAGCTGAGTGAGCTCAACCAGCAGCTGGCCAAGCCGCCCGACTTCGACCTCGCCAACGCGGACCGGCTCGGCCTCTTCGTGGGGGGCAGGCTCGCCGCACGGCACGGTGTCCGGGTTTCGCTACGGCCGTCTCCGTTCGGCGGAACCACCGCGATCGTGCTGCTGCCCAACAGCATCGTGGTGCCCGCGCCAGAGGCGGAGGCGATCGCGCTGCCAAGCGCCCTGGCGGCGGCCGGGCGGCCAGCCCGGCTGGACCTGCCGTCCGCCGAGGCGCTGGCCTTGACGGCCGGCCGGGCCCCGGCGGAGCGGCCGCCCGCGGCGCAGCCGGAGACCCCGCCAGAGAGCGGCGCACCCGCTCAGCCGGCCACCACCTACCGCGGCCTTCCTCGCCGGACCCGCCAGGCGAGCCTGTCCCCGCACCTGCGGGACCGCCCGCCAGCAGCTACCCGCCCGCGAGCAGCCGAACCCGTAGCGGCGCCCGCCAGCACCCGCGAACCGGAGGAAGCCCGTGACCTGGCGGCGTCCCTGCAGCGGGGGTGGCAGCGTGGTCGCCAGGCAGACCTGCCGGACACGCCGCCCGTGAGCACCACGGAGACTGCCAGGGGACAGGACTCCGAGGCACCGCAAAGCGAGGAGGGGGAATGACCGCGCAAGGCGGGGCCGGGCCGGGAGGGGACCTGGCCTGGCTGCTCGACGATCTCGCCGACCGCGTAGCGGACTTCCAGAAAGCGGTGATCTTGTCCCGTGACGGGCTCGTCGTGGCTGCCTCAAGGGACCTGAGCCGCGAAGACGCGGAGCATCTGAGCGCGCTGGCCGCCGCCGGACCGCACCTAGCTGCGATCCCGAGATTCCCGGCCATCCCAATCGCGGTGGAGTGAGCCCGCGATGAGCGCGGGCGGCAACTGGGATGCCCGGGACCCGGGTCCGGTCGTGCGGCCTTACGCGGTAACGGGGGGCAGGACCGAGCCGGCCGGCGGCGAGGTGCTGGACCTGATCACGATCGTGGTCGCGTCCGGCAAGGCCGCGGCGGCCGACGACCCGATGGGCTTCACCCCCGAGCACCGCAGGATCCTCCGCCTGTGCCAGCAGCCTGCCGCCGTGGCCGATCTGGCGTCCGATACCGGACTGCCGCTCGGCGTGGTCCGCGTTCTGCTGGCCGACATCATTCTCCAGGGCCGGATCACCGTGCTGCAGCGGCGCGGCGGCGAGCGGCCCCGCGCCGACCTGCTCAAGGAGGTCCTGCATGGGCTCCGCGCCCTCTGAGGGCACCCCCGGCGAACCGCTCGCGGCGTTCAAGATTGTCGTCGCGGGCGGGTTCGGGGTAGGCAAGACCACGCTTGTCGGCGCCATCAGCGAGGTACGGCCGCTGCACACCGAGGAAGCCCTGACCAGCGCCGGCGTGGGCCTCGACGATCTGTCCGGCGTCGCCAGCAAGACGACGACGACCGTCGCGATGGACTTTGGCCGGATCACCTTCGGCAACCACCTGGTGCTGTACCTGTTCGGCACGCCGGGCCAGGAGCGGTTCTGGTTCATGTGGGACGAGCTCTCCTACGGCGCGCTCGGTGCCGTGATCCTGGCCGACACGCGCAGGCTCGGCGATTGCTTTCCCGCCGTCGACTACTTCGAGAAGCGCCGGGTGCCTTTCGTCGTCGCGATCAACTGTTTCGACGGCGCACCCCGCTACGACCCGCGGGACGTACACATCGCGCTCGATCTCGATCCGGGCGTCCCGGCGGTGCTGTGCGACGCCCGCCAGCGCGACTCGGCCAAGCAGGTGCTGATCATGCTGGTCGAGCACGTTCTCGCCAGCGCGGCGGCCGGCCGGTCCAAGCCCCGGCGGGCCCAGGCAACAGGGCTGGCGTAGCGGGTGAGCGCCGACGGCAGGGAACCAGCCGCGGAGCCGGCCGGGTCAGGGCGGCCGGTCCGGTCAGGCACGATCCCGGCGCTTGCCGACGGGTTCAATGCCAGGCTGGAGACCGCGGCGGGCCTGGCCTCCGCGCTCGTCCCGGGCGGCACGATGGTGCTCGTGCCTGGCCGGACGGCGGCGGGCGGGTCACTGAGCTGGGTCGAGTCGTCCGGCAAGACTCAGCTCGCGGTCTGCGTCGCGGAGTCACTATGGCAGTACCACAAGGTCGAGTTGCTGATCTGGGTCGTGGCCACGAGCCGGGCATCCGTGCTGTGCGGCTACGCGGAGGCGGCGCGGGACGCGATGGACGTCGATCCGATGGGTGACGCCGAGGCGGTCGCCGCACGCTTCGTGAGCTGGCTCGCCGAGACCAGCCGCCCGTGGCTCGTGGTGCTCGATGACCTGTCCGATGTGGCGAATCTGGACGGGCTGTGGCCCGCGGGGACGGCCGGCCGGGTCCTGGTCACGACCGCGAACCCGGCTGCCTTCTCCGCCCAGCGGGGGGCGCTGGTTCAGCCGGTCGGGGTTTTCAGCCCGCGCGAGGCCCTGAGCTACCTGATGGGCCGCCTCACCGCGGACCCCGACCAGCGCACGGGCGCGATCGACCTCGTCCAGGACCTCGGCTGCGAGCCGATGGCGCTGGCCCAGGCCAGCGCGGTGATCGCGAGCTCGGCCCTGTCCTGCCGTGACTACCTGGACCACTTCGTGCGCAGGCGGGACGAGCTGGCGGACGTGTTCGGCGGCTACCCTCCGCCCGCCTCGGTCACCTGGGCGATATCCGTCGAGCAGGCGGACCGGCTGTCGCCCGGCGGCACGGCCCAGGCCCTGCTGGCGCTGACCGCGCTCCTCGACGGCCACGGGATCCCCGGCACGGTCTTCGGCACGCCGGCCGCGTGCGGGTACCTCGCGGGAGGCGGCGCCGCGAGGGGCAGCACCGCCGGGCCGGCCGATCAGGAACTGGCCCAGGGCGCGCTGCTCGTCGCGGAGCGGACGGGCCTGCTGGCCACCGATCTCGCGGGTTCGGTGCCGATGGTCCGGATGAGCCCCGTGGTTCAGGCGGCGCTGCGCGCCGCGATGCCGGACGGGATGCTGGAGCGAGCCGCGGCAGCGGCGGCCGACGCGCTGCTCCAGGCCTGGCCCGAGGACGACCAGCCACCATCGCTCGCCAACGCCCTGCGGTCGTGTGCGGCCAGCGTGCAGCGGGCCGCCGGCGGTGCGCTGTGGTCCGGTGGCTGCCATCCGCTGCTGCCGCGCGCCGGGCGGAGCCTGGACGGCGCACGGCTGACCGCTCCGGCCGTCGCGTACTGGACAGACCTCGCCGCGTCGTGCGACCGGGTTCTCGGCCGGGGCCACCCGGACACCCTGATAGCCCGGGAACATCTGGCCGAGGCCTACCTCGTGGCCGGCCAGGCTCCGGAGGCCGTGGCGTGGTTCCGGTGGGTCCTGGCCGAGCGGTCCCGCGTGCTCGGGCCGGATCATGCCAGCACCATCGCGGCGCGGCACAATCTCGGCCGCGCCTTGGTGGCCGCGAACCAGCTCGCCGAGTCCGTCACCGTGCTGGACGGAGTCGCCAGCGACTACGCGCGCACTCGCGGCAGCGACCAGCTCGAGACGCTCGGCGCGCAGGAGGAACTCGCCGCCGCCTACCGCGCCGCGGGCCGGTTCGACGAGGCGATCCGGTTGTACCGGCGCGCGCTCACCGACCGGGAACGCTTTCAGGGCGACCAGCATCCCGACGTCATGACCACCCGCCAGAATCTGGCCGGCGCCTACCTGGCCGACGGCAAGCTCAAGCCCGCTCTATCCCAGTACAAACGGGTGCTGGCCGACCGGGAGCGCATCCTCGGCCCGGACCACCTGGACACGATCGCGGCCCGCGGCTCCCTTGGCTCGGCGTACCACGCGGCAGGGCGGATGGCGCCGGCGCTCCGGTTCTTCCAGCAGGCCCGCGCGGGCTACGAGCGGGCCCTGGGCGCCGACCACCCCGAGACCCTGGCCAGCAGCGCGAGCCTGGCGCGCGGCTACTACGCCGTGGGCCAGGTGACCGCCGCGACGACGCTGCTCCGGGACACCGCGGCGCGCTGCGAACGGATCCTGCCGCCGGGCGACCCGCTCAGCGAGGCCGTGCGGCAGAGCCTCACGAACATCGCCGGCGGATGACCGCGGCGACGGGCCTGGTCAGCGTGGAGAGCGCCCGTCGTGCTTGTATAAGCGATCATGAGCGCGCCAGAACCGCCCGTCCCGGTCACCGATGAGGCTGAGAAGGACCGGCTGACCGCGCTCGAGGGCCTCGCGGCGCTCTCGCTCGACGCGCTGTCCTCGGTGGCCTACGGGCCTGAGGCGATCGTCGTCGTCCTGGTCGCCGCGGGGACCGTCGGGCTGGACTACACGCTGCCGGTGACCCTGGCGATCGTGGTGCTGCTCGCCGTGCTAGTGGTGTCCTACCGGCAGGTCATCGCCGCGTTCCCCGGCGGGGGCGGCGCCTACGCGGTCGCCCGTAGGCACCTGGGCCGCATGCCGAGCCTCACCGCCGCCGCCTCGCTGATCGTTGATTACGTGCTCAACGCCGCCGTCGCCGTATCGGCCGGAGTCGCGGCGCTGACGTCGGCGTTCCCCCAGCTGTACGGGGGCAGGGTGTGGCTGTGCCTGGTCGTCCTCGCCCTCATCACTGGCGTCAACCTCTGGGGCGTCGCGGAGGCCGCGCGCTCGTTCATCGTGCCCACGCTCCTGTTCATCGTCGGCATCGGGGCCGTCATCGTCGGCGGGCTGGTGCGCTCCCATCCGGCGGTGGCCCCCGTCCGGTACCTGCCGGAGACGGTGACCGCGGTGAGCCTGCTGTTGCTGCTGCGCGCCTTCGCCTCCGGGTGCTCGGCGCTGACCGGGGTGGAGGCCATCGCCAATGCCGTGCCCCAGTTCCGCAAGCCCCGGGTGAAGCGGGCGCAGCACACCGAGATCTGGCTCGGTGTCCTGCTCGGCGTCATGCTGCTCGGCCTGGCGATCCTGATCAGGAAATTCCACGTCACCACGGCGCCGCAGGAGACGGTGCTGGCCCAGCTCACCGCGGCGTCCGTGGGGCGTGGCGTCGTGTTCTACGGTGTTCAGCTCCTCACCACGGTGCTGCTGGCCCTGGCGGCCAACACCTCCTTCGGCGGCCTGCCGGTCCTGGCCAGCCTCCTGGCCAGGGACAACTTCCTCCCACACCTGTTCTTCCTGAAGGCCGACCGCCAGGTCTACCGGTATGGGGTGACGATCCTCGCCCTGGCCGCGGCCGCGCTGCTCGTCGCGGCCCAGGGCAACACCCAGGCGCTGGTTCCGCTGTTCGCCATCGGGGTCTTCGTCGGGTTCACGCTGTCCCAGGCCGGCATGGTGCGCCACTGGCGCGAACAGGCCGGCCCTGGCTGGGCCGGCCGGGCTCTGATCAATGGGGTCGGCGCCGTACTCACCGCGGCCGCCTTCGCGATCGAGCTGATCAGCAAGTTCACCGAGGGCGCGTGGCTGGTGGTGCTGGTCATACCGCTGCTGGTGCTCATGTTCAGCCGGATCCACCGCACCTACGACCGGATCGGTCGGCTGCTGGAGCTGGGCGAAGAACCGCCGCCGCCGCGACGGCAGAGCTCGCTCGTGGTGGTCCCGGTCGGCAGCATGTCGCGGCTCACCGTGGAGGGCGTCTCCGCTGCGCTCTCTCTTGGCGATGAGGTGATCGCGGTCACCGTCTGCTTCGCGGACCCGGACGACGAGGCCGCGGATGCGCACTTCCGTGACCAGTGGGAGGCCTGGCACCCGAACGTGCCGCTGGTGACGCTGCAAACCCATCACCGTTCGCTCGCACCGCCGATCGTGAGTTACCTGCGCCAGATCGAGGCCGAGGACCGGTATCACCGCCTGGTGGTGCTCATCCCGGAGATGCAGCCCCTCCACCCATGGCAGTGGATCTTGCACAACCAGCGGGGCTTCGTCCTGGACCGGGCGATCCAGCGGGGGACCTCGAACGTGGTGATCTGCAGGCTGCGTTTCCAGCCGACCGCCTGGTCCGGCCCGGGTAGCGGGCGCGTGGCTTACCCTGGTGCCGCGACACCCCAGCGCGGCTCGGCACAGAGAGGCGCGACAGACGATGGCGGATGACGCTGGCAGCGAGGCCCGGCCCGTTGTGAGCCGGCGGCGCGAGGTCAGCCACACCAGCGCCAGGTCGCTGCTGATGACCCTGCTCGGCGAGTACGTGCTGCCGCGGGATCGCCCGGTGTGGACCTCGGTGCTCGTGGACACCCTGGCGGGGTTCGGCGTCGAGCAAAAGTCGGCCCGGCAGGCCCTGGCCCGGGCCGCCGCCGAAGGATGGCTGGTGTCCGAGCGCGTCGGCCGCCTGGCCCGCTGGGGGCTGACGGCGCCCGGGCGCAGGCTGCTCACCGAGGGGGCCCAGCGCATCTACCAGTTCGGCCGCGGTGACCGCCCGTGGGACGGCCGGTGGCTGGTGCTCCTGGTGTCGGTGCCGGAGGTCAAGCGCGATCTGCGGCACCGGCTGCGGACCCGGCTGAGCTGGGCGGGATTCGGGTCCCCGGAGGCCGGCGTCTGGATCTCGCCCGACCTCAGCCGCGAGGGCGAGGCTCTCGATGTGCTTAAGGAGCTGGGACTCGCGGCGGGCGCGATGTCCTTCACGGCCACCTATGGTGCCGTCGGCGAACCGGGCGCGATGGTGACCCGGGCGTGGGATCTCACCGGGCTGGAACGGCGGTACGAGGCATTCATCGCTGAGTTCGGCGGCCTTGAGCCGGCCGGCGGCGCCGCGGTGCTGCACGCCCAGACCCGGCTGGTACACGAGTGGCGGCGGTTCCCGTTCCTGGATCCGCAGCTGCCCCGGGAGCTGCTGCCCGCGAACTGGAGCGGGTCAGCGGCGGCGGAGCTGTTCCACCGCAGGCACACGCAGTGGCGCTCCGCCGCCGAGCAGCGCTGGAAC
>Ga0207684_10002863_pt1 | contig 17119 bp, 15 predicted proteins | sample KBSK5501metaG_FD_184342 | JGI IMG/M metagenome (GOLD analysis project Ga0207684, IMG submission 184342) | Corn, switchgrass and miscanthus rhizosphere microbial communities from Kellogg Biological Station, Michigan, USA - KBS K5-50-1 metaG... | ecosystem: Host-associated > Plants > Roots >...
GAGCACACGGCCTCGTGGCAGTTCTGGTTCGGGCTCATGTTCATGGGCTTCATCCTCTTCTCACCCTCGGGGCTGATCGGCCTGGGGGAGCGACTCCTTCGCCCCTTCAGACGCCGGGACGAAGAGGCGGCCGCCATGGCCGCGCGCCTCACCCCTCAGCCGGGGGCCGCGGTGCCCGACTTCTTGCGCGGCGCCGCGCCTGCGGCGGGCGCGCTGCTCGACTGCCGCGGCGTCACCAAGCGCTACGGCTCCTTCACGGCGGTGGACGCCGTGGACCTCACCCTCGCCGACCGGCGGCTCCACGCGCTCATCGGACCCAATGGCGCGGGGAAGACGACGCTCTTCAATGCCGTCTCGGGCATGTATCCGCCCGACGGCGGCCAGATTTTCCTCGACGGCCGGCGCATCGACGGCCTGCCCGCCGAGCGGGTCGTGGGCCGAGGTATCGCCCGCTCGTTTCAGATCACGAACCTCTTCCCCTCGCTCACGCTCTTCGAGAACCTGCGCCTGGCCGTCCAGGCGCGCGATCCGCGGCGCTTCAACTGCTGGCGTCCGTTCACGCACCTCACACGGGTGAACGAGGAGACGCAGGCGTTGGTGCGATTCCTCGGACTCGAAGGTCTCGAGGCCGTGCCCGTCTCGAGCCTCTCCTATGGCGGCCAGCGGCTGCTCGAGCTGGGGCTACCGCTGGCGGCCCGCCCCCGCGTGCTCCTGCTGGACGAGCCCCTCGCCGGCCTCGCCGCAGCCGAGCGCGAGCGGATCACCGCGCTGTTGCGCCGGCTCTGCGAGTGGATGGCCGTCTTGCTGGTCGAGCACGACATCGACCGCGTCTTCGCCTTCGCCGACCGCATCACGGTAATGAACGAGGGGCGCGTGATCGTGGACGGGGCCGCGGCCGAGGTGCGCGAGCACCCGAAAGTCCACGAGGTCTATCTCGGCCACGGCCGCGATCTCCTCTTCGCCGACGCCGTCCGCGCCGCGGCCGGCCTCGCCGGGGCGCCCGTCCTTCGAGTCACCGGCATCGACACCTTCTACGGCAAGAGTCACATCCTCCACGAGGTTTCGCTCGAGCTGAGGCAGGGCGAGATGCTGGCGCTGCTCGGCAGGAATGGCGCCGGCAAATCCTCGACGCTCAAGAGCGTGATGGGCCTGGTCCCGCCGGCCCACGGCCGCATCGAGTTCGCCGGCCACGACATCGGCGGCCACTCGCCCGAGGCCATCGCGCGGCTCGGGATCGGCTTCGTGCCCCAGGGGCGGCGGCTCTTCCCCAATCTCACGGTGGCCGAGAACCTCGAGCTGGGCCGGCTCAGGCGGCGCGGCGGCGACGGCATCCGCTGGGAGGCCGAGCGCATCTTCGAGTTCTTCCCCCGCATCCGCGAGCGGCTCGGCAGCCGGGCCGAGACGCTCTCAGGCGGCGAGCAGCAGATGGTGGCCATCGCCCGCGCGCTGTCGGGCAATCTCAAGCTACTCCTCCTCGACGAGCCCTTCGAAGGCCTGGCCCCGGCGGTGAGCGAGATGATCTTCCGCTCTCTCGACCGCCTGCGCGGGGAGGTGCCCATCCTCATCGTCGAGCACGATCTGGATCTCGTTCTCGCGCTGGCGGATCGGGTCAGCGTCCTGGACCGTGGCCGCATCACCTACGAGGGCCCGGCGGCCCCCCTGCGCGCGGACCGCGAGCTGCGCCGCCAGGTGCTCTGGGTGTGAGACTCCCTCTCCCTTACCCTCTCCCCCCTCGAGGGGGAGACGGTAGGGTGAGGGGAACGCTCTGATGTGTCGGTACCGCCGGTTGTGAGATGCTTTACCTACTGAGGATCCCACGGTGAAAAAACTCACTGAGACGTTGATCGATCGACTTATCGAGCATCACCCTGGCTTCCGCCGGCTGTTGGCGCGACGGCTGCGGGAGCGCAGTATACCGGCGCGTATGGCTGAGCGGCGGCTTGGATACAAGAGCCGAGTCCGGCAGCGTGGGACCGACTTACAAAACTTTGATCGATAGGATATCGGTAAGACGATGGAAACGGTGACGCTCTCGACAAAGTTCCAGCTTGTCCTCCCCCGCCGCTCGCGCGAACGGCTCGGCCTCCGCCCCGGGATGAAGTTCACCGTCCTGGAGAAGGGAGGCGTCATCTTCCTCGTTCCCGAGCGCTCGATACGGGCCTTCCGCGGCGTGGCCGAGGGCGTGAGCCCCAGGGGCCTCAGGGAGAAGAAGGACCGACTCTGATCCTGGGGAATCAGGAACCTTCTCCCCCTCACCCTGCCCTCTCCCCCTCGACGGGGGAGAGGAAGGAATGAGGGGACACAATCCTAGGCGCCAGCGAAGAGGCTCTTCTTGATGATGGCGTGCACGCCCCAGTTGCCGTCCACGACCTGGGTGACGCCGAAGTCCACCGCCACGGAACAGAGCGAGATCGCCTCGTCTTCGCTGAGCCCTCTGGTGGTCATCAGGAAGTGCCGCATCTTGCGGAAGGCATCCCGCATCGCCAGGTCGATCGAGGACTTCTGGTAGATCTCGCTCTGGGCATTCGGCCCCAGGTCGGTCAAATACTTGGGGTAGCTGAAGCCGTGCAGGACCCACTCGTCTTGGGTCTCGAGCAGCGGATAGGCAAGGCCGGTCAGCGCCGTTCCGCCCAGCGCATTGCTCTTGTGGAGAATGAGCTGGAATGTCCCCGTGAGCGAGCACTCGATGGCCGTGCCGCACAGCTCCGAGTCGCCCTGGCTGGCGTGCGAGTCGCCGGCCGAGAGCAGCGCGCCCGGCACCGCCACCGGATAGTACATCGTCGCGCCCTTGCCGATGCGCCAGTTGTCGATATTGCCCCCGACATAGTGCGGCGGGATCGAATCGACGATGTCGGCCTCGGACGGGGCCAGGCCCAGCACGCCGAAGTGCGGTCGAATGGGAATGCGGATGTCCTTCAACACGCCGTGTTTCTCCTGCACGGTGCGGTGGTCCACGGGCACGCCCGGGTAGTCGATGATCTTGTGCACCACGCCGTAGGGATCGGTCTGGGGCGTCCAGCGGAAGTTGTAGACGGCGCGGGCCCAGTTCCGCTCGCCGCTCGGGTCCACCTCGTAAATGGTGATGACCTCGCGCGGCTTGGGATCGGTGAGCAGGTCCTTGTAGTGGAAGCCCCACCAGGCGGCGGCATTGCTGCCAAAGCTCTTCCCCTTGTACTGCGGGTTGGCGCACGGCCGCGGGCGCACGTCGATGATGCGCACCTCGAGGATGTCGCCGGGCGCGGCTCCGCGCACAGCCACGGGCCCGGTGCAGATGTGCACGCCCAGGCCTTCTCCCGCGCCCCGGCCGAAGAGCGTGGGCTGCATCGGCCCGGCGCCGCGCCTATCCACGCCCTTGCGCTGCCGGTCCCAGAAGTAGACGCTCTCGGCACCCGGATCACCCTTGATCATGCGCTCGGCGTCGTCATTGGCATGATGGGTCAGCGCCTCGATCGTGACGAAGTCGCCGGAGTTGACCTCGACCTGCGGCTTGAGCAGCTTGCTGAAGTAGCCCCAGTGCACCGTCTTGTCGGTGGCCGGCACGTAATAGTAATTCCGCGTCCCCGGCACCGGGCCGGGCTGCGCCTGGGCATTGGTCACTGAGGAGAGGCCGGCGGCGGCCCAAGTGGCTGCCGCGCCTCCCGCGGCCAGCGCGCCCTTGAGGAAGTCCCGGCGTCCTTCGTCCTGCGTTTGCTCGGTCTCGCTAGCCATGATCGGTGTCCTCCGGTTTCGATGCGTTGGGTGATCGGCGCTGATCTCCGAATGGCGACGGCAGTGTCGCGGCTACGTTCTGGAACGAGTGGAAGATACCGCTGAGACGGGTCACGGGCAAGCGGGCCGGTCCGCCCAAGGCGAGCCCAGGCGCGGGATCACGCGCTCGGCGAACAGCCGCATCGAGCTGAGCACGCGCTCGTGGGGAATCTGCCCGCCCACGTTCATCCAGACGGACAGCGTCGTGTGACCCAGGGCCTCACGCAGCTCCAGCAAGCGCTCGGTGACCGCCTCGGGCGTGCCGTACACGGCGAGCTCCTCCAGGATCTCGTCATAGCTCATGCGGCCGAGCCGCGCGGCTTCCTCCCGCTTCGTGCCGCCTTTGGCGAGGGCCTCGGCGATGGTGCGGAAGAAGTGCATCGTGCTCGCCTCGGGCTCCTCGCGCGCCCGGCCGCTCGTGTCGGCCACATAGACGGGGACGATCAGCGCCACCTCGCCGCGCCCCGGATGGCCGGCGGCGCGCCAGCCCTCGTGGTAGCCGCCGATGAAGCCCTTGAGCTCGGTGATGGACGTCGTGCGGACGGCGATGAAGATCGGTCGGCCCATCCGCCCCACCATCGGATATGTCTCCTGCGTGGTCGCGGCGACGCGCAGGGGCGGGTAGGGCTTCTGGTAGGGCTTGGGCAACACGCACACGTCGCGGAACTGGAAATACTGGCCCTCGTAAGTGAACCGGTCCTCGGTCCAGGCCTTGATCAGGATCTCGAGCGTTTCCTGGAACCGCTCGCGGCTCTCACTGTACGGGATGTTGAAGCCCTGGTAGTGCCCCGGCAGCCCGCTCCGCCCCACGCCGAAATCGAGCCGCCCCTTGCTCAGATGATCGAGGGTGGCCACGTCCTCGGCCAGGCGCAGCGGGTGGCTCAGCGGCAAGACCTGCACGGCGATGCCGATCTTCACCCGCCGAGTCCGGGCGGCGATGGCCGCCCCGACGACGAGAGGTGAGGACAGGACCGAGCGGTCCTTCTGGAAGTGCAGCTCGGCCAACCATACGGCGTCAAAGCCGAGCTCCTCGGCCGCCGTCATCTGGGCCAGCGACTCGTCGAAGGCCCGAGCCTCGTCCATGCCGGACGGGCACTGGAACTCGGTGAAGAGCCCGATCTCCATCCTAGGCGACCGCCATGGGGGCTAGCTCTACCTGTCCCGCGACGAGACGTCAAGGTCTTTAAAACAGTTCGCTGCCGTTACTTGGTTCCCGGCTCGGTGTAAGATTGCCGGAGCCTGTCACAGTGAGCCGATCCCCGGGAGGAGACCTGCTTATGCCGCGGTATATAAAGGTCGCCGCCGCCCAGATGGGCCCTAATCAAGATGGCGCGCCTCGCGAGGCCATCGTCGAGCGGATGCTCGGCCTGCTCGAGCAGGCCGCCAGAGAAGGCGTCGAGCTCATCGCCTATCCCGAGATGGCGCTGACGACGTACTTCCCCAAGCGCATCCGGCCCGACTTCGAACAGTTCTTCGAGACCGAGGTGCCGCCCAAGTCGCTCGAGCCGCTGCTGCGCCGCGCGGCCGAGGCCAAGATCGCCGTGCACGTGGGCTTCTGCGAGAAAGCCGATGGCAAATACTTCAACACCGCGCTGCTCACCGATCGCGACGGCCGGCTCTGCGGAACGTTCAGGAAGATCCATCTGCCGGGCACCAAGGCCCCTGACGGCTTCGCCCAGGTCTACGAGCCCTACTACTTCGCCCATGGCGACACGGGCTACAAGGTCTTCGACGCCGCCGGCGCCCGCGTCGGCATCGCCATCTGCCAGGACCGCCGCTATCCGGAGAGCTACCGCGCCCTCGCGCTCCAAGGCGCCGAGGTGATCCTCATGGGCTACAACACCCCAGCCTCGCCCCTGGCGCTCGATCTCAACGACCTCTGCCTGCGCGCCGGCGCCTATGCCAATCTCTGCTTCGTCATCGGCATCGCCAAGGCCGGCGTGGAAGACGGCGTCGAGCTCATCGGCGGCAGCGCCATCATCGATCCGCTCGGCCAGGTGCTGGCGCGCGCGGCCACGTCAGGCGACGAGCTGGTGGTGGCGCGGCTCGACCTCGACCAGATGCTCCCCGTGCGCCGGCGCTGGAACTTCCTCGGCCGCCGCCAGCCCCAGCACTATGGGCCCGTGCTCCAGCCCGTCACCGAGAAGGAGCCCAACCGGTGAGGCATCCCTGAGCCGCTGGACTCCGGGAAAGAGCGATATTACACTTTGCTCGTTGGCGTAATATCATTGCTGTAGGAGGGAAGAATGGCAACCAAGAGACGAACGAGCGTGCTCCTGGATGAGGGCCTCCTGAAGAGGGCCCGCCGGGTCTTGAGGGTCTCAAATAACACACAGGCGATCGCGCGGGCTCTGGCCGAGGCGGTGACCAACCGGGAGATCGACACAGCACTGACCAATCTGCTGCGCAAGGGGCGCGGGCGCTTCGTGGACGTCTATCGGTAGTGATCGTTGCCGATCCTTCTCGACACCAACGTCTACCTCTGAAGAAGCTGGAAGCCCCAGTCACGCTGTTCGCGGCCATCGAGACGAAGCAGCACCAAGCGCTGCGAGAAATCGCCTTCGCGCAGCGACGCTCCATTGCCGACGTTGTCCGTGAAGCTATCGGTAGGTACGTCGCCAAGCGCCCCAGCCGGCGTGGGCCCGGTCGGACAACAGAGTAGCCATCGCGGGACGGTGCTTACTGTGATACAAGGGGCCTAGGCCGCTAGGACGAAACATGGAACGCCAAAGAAATAGCACCGCCCTCGGCGCGGTGCGGTCAATCTTCCGTCCAGGAGACCTTCGCTACACGCCACGTCGGACCTATTTTTTCGGCTTCGATAGGAGGGACGCCTTGCAAGTGGAACACGTGCTGAAGCAACCACTGAATGTGCTGACCGAAGGTCAGCGAGCTTCGTATTTCGACGACGGCTATCTCGTCCTGCCGGACTACGTGCCGACGTCATGGCTCTCACGCTTGCGCTCGGCGATGGCCGAGCTCATGGAGCGGAGCCGAAGCGTCTCGCAGTCGAACGACGTCTACATCCTGGAGGAAGGGCATTCGGCGGCTCATCCGCGCCTCCACCGCGTCACCAGCCCCCAGGATCAGCATGCGACGTTCTGGGAATTCTTCACCGATCCCGTCATGACCGATCTTGCCGCGGACGTCGTCGGGCCCGACGTCAAGTTCCACCACGCGAAGCTCAACGTGAAGTCGGAGCAGGGCACCCGCGTCTTCAAATGGCACCAGGACATCCCGGCCTGGCCGCACACCGATTACAGCCCGGTATCGATCGGCGTCTACCTCGATGGCTGCATCCTGGAGCAGGGCCCGCTGTCCTTCGTCCGCGGCAGCCACAACGGCCCTCTTTACAGCATGTACGACCAGGCCGGGAATTTCGTGGTCCGGATCCGCGATGAAGACCTCGGCTGGCTGCGGGAGGACATGATCGACCGCGCTCTCGGCGGGCCCGGCACGACGGTTCTCCTCAACTGCCGGACGATCCACGGCTCGCTCGAGAATCGTGCGAGCCGGCCGCGGCCGTTGCTGCTCCCCGTCTACTCCTCGGCCGATTCCTTTGCCTATACGCCGAGCCCGATCCCCAGCCCGCATCTGGGCGACATCGTGCGGGGCCGTCCGGCGCGTTTCGCGAGCTTCGACCCCCGCCCCTGCGAGCTGCCGCCCGATTTCCGCGCCGGCTACCGTGTCCCCTGGGAGGCGCAGCGCGACGAGGAACACCGGAGCGCGGGCGTCAGTCGTTATTAACATCTACCGAGATGTTCTCCCTCTCCCCTCTGGGGAGAGGGCAGGGTGAGGGGGGGGTGGGAGCCTCACAATGACTGAGCCCGCCGTCGAGGTCCGGGTCCTCGCGGAGGCGCGCTAAGGGGAGCAAGCGACCGGCGTAGCTAACGTTGCCGGTACGTTCCTTCGTTCTTCTTCCTGACGGCTTCGATGATCAGCTCACCGCGGTCCGGGTTGATGGAGTAGAGCAGGCGCCAGTCCCGCCCGACCCACACGCGGTAGATGGCATCGGCCCCTTCCACCTTGTCGTAGCCTCGGGGCCGCGTGTCTTCCCCCAGATCGAGGATGGCCTTCACGACCGAGAAGAAGATCGCGTCGTCACCGACGGCGAGAAGTTCTTTTTGGGCGCGCCAGCAGATTCGGAGCCTTACCCTGCCTCGGCGCTCTTGAGCCGGGCCAGGCGGGCTTCGATCTCGCGAACCGGGAAAGCCTGGGCGGGCTGCCGGCGGCGGCCGCGGGCGAGCACATAATCGGGATCGCCTGGCCGAACGGTTTCTGGCGCCGACACTTCGAAAAAGGCTTTCAAGGCACGGTCGAGCAACTCCAGGGCGGCCTCCGAGCGAGATCGCTTTCGGTGGGCGAAGCGGTAGTCATCGAGGCGCTCGAGCAGCTCCTTCGGTGCTTTGATATTCAGGACGTGTCCTCCGCTCATGGCTGACTCCACTCCAAGCCTATCGCTACAGCTGTACCGATTCAATCAAGACAATCGGCTCAGGGCCGTCTACGCGCCCTAGTGCACCTGGATGTCTCCAACTGGAGACATTGATCCTCGCGCCCGAGCGCAGTTAGCCTCGGTCGTATGGATTCGACATCCATGCCGGACCGATACGGACGTTGGCGGCGTCTCACGTGAGAGCCAGACTATATCTCGACACCTCAGTTTTCGGCGCCTTGTGCGATCCCGAGCTAGAGGAACGATTGGTCGCGGCCCGGCGCCTCCTGGATGGACTTGGCCGGGCGCGCTGGGAGGGCTTCATCTCAACCCTGGTCCTCGAGGAAGTTGACCGCGCCCCGGTGGCTGTGAGAAGGAGGATCGCTGCTGAGCTGCGCAGGAGTGGTGTCACCCCGCTCGACGAGTCCGCGGAAAGCCTGATGCTCGCGCGGCTGTACGTGGCCTCTGGGGCAATGCCCGCGAAGAGCGAGGACGATGCTCGGCACATTGCCGTCGCAGCGGTCAACGGAATCCACACCGTGGTTTCATGGAACTTCCACCACATGGTAAACGTCGAGCGCCGGCGGCGGATCAACGCCGTGAACCTTCGCGAAGGCCTCCCCTTCCTTGATATAGTGTCTCCGTGGGAGATCATCGATGAAGAAGCCTAGGCGCCAACCGGCGAAACGGAAGATCCCGTCGCTGGTGTGGATCCATAAGGTACGACGTGAGCGGCAAAGGGCTCGCCGTGGCCGCCCGGCTCGACCCCTCCCCCGGAGGGAGGCCGAGAAGCTGGCCCGTCGTTACGGCCTCAGGTTGCCTCCGCCCGCCAGCGCATCCCGCTGAACGGGACCGCCTGCCCGGTCTGCGCATCGTCCCAGCGGCGCCCGTGACCGATCAGGACCCCGCCCCATGACCGCGCCTTCCGTCGACCTCATCATCAAAGGCGGCCAGGTCGTGACGTCCACCGACGTGATCGACGCCGCCGTCGCCGTCAAGGACGGCCTGATCGCCGCGATCGGGGCCGAGCGGCTGCTGCCGCCGGCCGAGCGCATCATCGACGCCGCGGGCAAGTACGTGCTGCCCGGGCTGATCGACTGCCATCTCCACCTCGGCCCCGAGAACGACAACTGGCAGACGGGCCCGCTGGCCGCCGCCCGCACCGGGCTCACCACGCTCATCCCCTTCGTGATCTACGAGGAGGGCGAGACGTTGGAGCAGGCGTTCAAGAGGCTCAAGGAAGAAGCCGAGGCCTCATCCGTCCTCGACTTCGGTTTCCACATGATCCTCAACCACGACCCCCACATGCTCGAGGGCATCCCTGCCCTCGTGCGCCAGGGCGTGCGCAGCTTCAAGCTCTTCATGACGTACAAGAAGCGCGGCCGGCGCATGGTCTCCGACGAGTTCATCTGCAAGGTGATGGAGCGCCTGGCCCCGCTCGACGGCCTCTGCCAGCTGCACTGCGAGAGCGGCGATGTCATCGCCTACCTGGAAGACAAGGCCATCGCCGAAGGCCGCACCGCCCCGCGCGACTTCCCGCCCACCTGCCCCGAGTGGACCGAGGAGGAGGCCATCAACCGCGCCATCCTCATCGGCCGCATGCTCGACTGCCCGGTCTACGTCGTGCATCTCTCGACCCGGCTCGGGCTCGAGCGCATCAGGCGCGCCCAGTCGGAAGGCCAGCGCGTCTGGACCGAAACCTGCCCGCAGTACCTGCTGCTGACCGACGAGGCTATGGAGCGCTGGGGGCCCTTCGCCAAGATTGGCCCGCCGCTGAGACCCGCGGGCGGCCCCGACGGCGCCGCCCTCTGGCAGGGCTCGGCCGCGGGCTTCATCTCCTGCGTAGCCAGCGATCACGCACCGCGCCCGCCGGCGCAGAAGGAGCCGGGCAGGCAGAACATCTTCCTGGGACCCGACGGCAAGGTCATTCCCTTTGGCTCGCCGTCGCTCGAAACTTTGGTGCCGCTGATGTACAGCGAAGGCGTGGTCAAGCGCGGCCTGCCGCTCACCTGGCTGGCGCGCGTGCTGGCCGAGAACCCGGCGCGCATCTTCGGCCTCTACCCCCGGAAGGGCACGATCCGCATCGGCGCCGATGCCGATCTGACGATCTGGGATCCCGCTCCGGAGTGGACGATCCAGGCCGGCCAGCATCTCGGCATCGCCGGCTTCACTCCCTACGAGGGCTGGAAGGTCCGCGGCCGCCCGTGGATGAGTCTCCTGCGCGGCCAGGCGCTGCTCACCCCCGACGGCAGCGTGGAGCAGAAGCCGGGCTACGGGCAGTATCTGCCGTGCTCAGGCCCGCGCCTCCCACTGGCTGGGCCGTGCTAGCCAATCATCCTGTCTTCCTGGCGCAACTCAATTCTGAGGAGATTGGACGCTCCCCGCCTAGCGATCTTTGACCTTCCGGACTAGTTCCTCGACGGACCTGTTCATAGGAACAAGGACAATCGCGCAGTTGCAGACCTGCTTTCTACAGTGCGGACAATAGAGACTCCGAAGCTTATCGGACCCGTAGCGCCGCCAGATGATCTGCGATAGGCGCATCTTCTCTTCTCGGAAGACAACAGCTTCTCCAAACCTCCACTTGTCGTACTCAACCGCAGTCTGTCTCATCAAGTCAAGCTTCTCGACCAAAGCAAACATCCAAGACGATACATCTGCAAGTTCCTCTTCTAGCCAGATTCGCTGCCAATCAGGTCCTCCATCAACAAAGTCCTCGTCACGATACGTATACATCCGGACTATAGCGTCCGAGACCTCCCCCATCTCCTCCAGCAGATGAAAAGCGATATCAGTCAGCGTCAAGTGCCGAAGGTTGGCGGCAAATATTCTTGCGAACATCTGCTGCCAGGCGTCGACGCCAGTCGGCTTCTCGTGTCGATGTTCATCCGCGAAGGCTCTCAGGGCCTTTACGTGACGGCGCTTTTGACTTTGATCTCTTCGCTCGACATCGTGCAAAAGGCAGTCGCACTCGTTACGCAATTCAGGATTGCTCTCTCCGGTCCGGTCCCCACTGGTCCGTCGCCAATAGCAGACCGGGCACATGCTCGGGTACTTGTTCCAGAGGAGATCTGAGTAGCCGAGACGGATTCGTACTAGCGATTCCGGGTCGCTCTCGTGCGATGACTTCTTAACACCGATGTTCCCGTGGAGTTTTTGGACTGCAGTAAAGAGCCACATGGAGAAATCGGCAATTTCGGTCAGAAGCTCACCGCCTGCTGCAGCCTTCCGAACCTCTTCCCCGATACTTGCCGCGTGGTGGTTCGCGTGAAGCCAGACATCCCAGAGCGACCGTAGTTCGTCCTTGGCACTGTAGATCCCCGGTATCGCATTTACGAAGGTATCCAATTGGGTAGTCCCGATCGTTTGCGCGTCGTAGGACATTGTCGCACCCGAAATCAGGGCCGCCGTCGGGAGTCGACGTCGGCCGCGTTCACCGCAGCTTGCCGAAGCCTAGCACGAGCAACCTCACACGGAATGCTCCTTTGCCCCACCCTGCCAACTAAACATGTAGAGAGCCCAGCATATTGGGATGTGAATTCGCCAGCGAGCCGATATCTTGTGGTATGCTTCGACGATCAGGAGGCAGATTAGAGATATCCACATATCAACAGGAATCCACAAGCGGAAATTTGGACGCTCTGGTGCGGTTGCAGAGTCTCGGCGTTCCGCAGGACGGCTTCTTTCGAGGCGATCGCGGGCGGCGTCGTCTGGCGCCCGCTATTTTGGCGGGCACTTCGATCCGCTCTCCAGATCTTCCTCTATTCATGCGCCCGAGCAGCTCCTTGACTCCTCTTCTCGCGCTCCGTAGGGTACTACCGCGTTATCAGTAGCTCTCATTCGCGGAATCGTATCCTGAAGATTGGACGCACTGATGATGACCCCACAAAACGACATTCGGGATGTCTGAGCGCTCACCAGGGCGGAACCCCGCGTTCGCGGACAGACCGAGGAGACTAGTGACTGTCATATGCGCCTGTATCCGGCGCCGCGGTGGTCGCGAAGTCTTGCTGTCTCTCCGCCGCGCGCCCGGCGTCGGCGGCCTTGATGGAAAATGGGAACTCCCGGGCGGCAAAATCGAGTTCGGTGAAACGCCAGAAGAGGCCGTTGTTCGTGAGATCCAGGAAGAAGTTGGAATTCGCGTCATACCCCTTCGGCTTCTTCCGCACTTACATACGAACCGCTGGGAATATGAACATGCGAGTCAGCAGGTGTTACTCGCCTGCTTCGAATGCGAACTCGCTGATCGCAATGTAGATCGACTTGGCGACGATGTAAGGTGGTTCCCTGTCGAACAGATAAATTTCGCCTCGACCCTGCCCGGCACGCGCGAATTTGTTCTGCTCGCGTGCAACAATGAACCCCTTGACCGCCTCTACATTCGCTTCGAATCCGCTACTTCCCAGCCTAGCGCGTTCAAACAATTCTCGCTCGTGACGCAGCCTACATTGTTTTCGAACTACGGACTGGTCACGTACTGGAGGGGCCAACGCCGCTCACGGGGTGCGATCGAGGAGTTTGACTCAGCCCGCGCGCTCAATACAAGGCTACTTGAGATAACAAAGAGACATCTCTGGGCAGGCTATCGCATCGTCGAGCTTCATGGCCCAGCGGAACAATTCGAGGCACTGCAAGAAGTGGTTGCAGACGCACGCAAACGAGACCCACTGAGCGGATTGCAATAGCACCGGCCTCAGACTTAGCCCCCATCTGCCTCACGCCCGTCATATCTACGAGGTTTTTTCCTCTGCCGTGAGCAGCTGTCTCACTATTTGTTCAGGTCTTGCGCCATCACTGACGGATTCCCCTCAGTCTAGATACCCATCGCGCCACAAAGGAAACCTAATGCAAGAGACGCGCGATCCAGTACCGCAGGACCAAAATGCCCTTCACCTTGGGTCTGTAAGATCATTGGGAACGGAATCGTAAATCGATTCGCGCCCGGACTCTCGGGGATTCCACAACACGAGCGGCAACCTTTGAGGCGAACGCCCCGGCCTCGGCGAGGCTGCCACTTGACAGTATCCCCTGGAGAAATCCAGCGAAGAAAGCATCGCCCGCCCCGAAAGGAGATGAAATTCTCTTCGCTACGCTCGAGACTCGAAGAAATGAATCCTTCTCGTAGATGCGCGCGCCGCGTGAACCCAGCGTAATGATGAGTATTCCACGAAGGGACTTGGCCAGAGTGGAGGCATTAACTCTGCCTAGAAGCTTGCAGACATGGTCACACTCACTTTCATTCAGAATGGTCACCATCGCTCGCTTCAGCAGATACCCGAGTGTGCCCGCTTCGTATTCGTAGGTGGCATAAGATGGATTGAAACCAAGAATATGATACCCGGGAGACCTAGCCAGTTTCACGAAGGTACTCCTGATAGCTCGATGTCTTCCGCCGGCAAGGACGAAGGCCCCGCCGGATCGACAGAGGGCGAGGAGCTTTGAAGCCGTATCCGACGGCAACCGCCTACGAAGATAAGCGCTGCAGTGCGTATTCCCTCGCCACATAGCAGCGAGAACATCAATATACCCGGGACTGGAAAGCAGACGATCGCAACGCAGTCCCGCAGCTCTCATCGTCCTGGTGACAAGGGCGCGGTCGTTCCGTCCGTACGGAGCGACCAAGATTACCTTCCGACCAAGCTGTCGAAGGTACCAACACACGTTGAATACTGGACCACCGATAGTAGGTTCGACTCCATCGGCTATGTAAGTAGCATTAGGCGCAGGGTACGAACCAACCGGAATCAGGTATTCGACCATCAACTCCCCGACACAGATAAGAGGAGGTTCAACGACGCTAATGCTACTCAACTCTGCGCACAATCGGAGACCCGTCAGGTAGCGTATCAACGCGAAAGTCAGAGAATAGAGAAGGAGCTTCCCCCTGGAGACAAGTCAGAAGGCTAGCCGTAAGAAACCGCATCTCCTCATCTCCCACGATAGATCCACGGACCGCCAGAAAATGCCGAAGGGCCCTTGCGTTTGCTGACATAAAGATCACTGTTGCCGTGGAGTTCGGAAGGACGCTCCGAGCGGCGGACAAGATTGCGCGATGAAATTCCCTCTTTCCCTCTCCCTCGCGAGGGAGCGACTTCCCTTGGTCCAGCATCCGGAGGATCTCGGCATATGCGGTTCTCGCTTCTCCAACTGCCCGATGCCATGCCGCGAGGGCATCTGGATCAGACTCCAAGATCGGCGGGACGACGAAGTTTGCATTCGACTCATCATGATACTGTTGGGAGAGCTGGCTAAAGGCGAAGCCAACGCGATGACGAACCAGCTGGTGACTAAGGGATCGCGAGATGCCGGCAAGGACAAAGCTCCAGGTCACATGTTCGAGAACGCTCTCATGACCCATCTGCACGAGATTAGCCACATACTCGGAGGTAGACCGAGGTGACTGCTCGTGACCAAATGACATATAGCAGACTCGGCCGGCGGCCTCGACGATCTCTTCGGACGTCTTTGCGGATGGGGTCCGTCGCCAGTTCGTGTCGTGGTCGGACAGGAAAGTGAGAAATTCACCAACGTCGAAGGCGGGCCTGGCGACGAGATAGACTTTCAATGGCACCCGAGTGTCGCTCATACTGACCCCTCTCCGGAGAAGTAGGACTTGGGAGCTCGTCTTTTTGCACCAGTCCAATATACTCACAACGACGCAAGTCTATCCGAAACGGTCGAACAGGGGTAGCCCATGCTGACATTCGCCCGCCGCTGCGCGCCGCCAGCGGCCCCGACCGCGCCGCCTTCTGATAGGGCTCGGCCCAGGGCCATATCGCCTGCGTGGCCAGTGCTCACTCCCCGCGCCCGCCAGCGCCGAAGGAGCCGGGCCGGCAGAACATCTTCCTCGGCCCCGACGGCAAGGTCATCCCCTTCGGCTCGCCGTCTCTCGGAACCCTGGTGGCGCTGCCATCGCCGGCTTCACGCCCTAACGAGTGCTGGGCCGTGCAGGGCCGCCCCTGGTCTCGGCTTTCAGGTCTCTTCCTGATACTACTTCTCCACTGTCCCCTTAAGCGACGCGGCATCTCACAGTCCCCCTCTAGTGGATGCCCCGACGGCTCCGCCGATAATTCACACCCCCCAATCTGTCAAGCGAATCGGGCAGCGGACAATTGCAAACCGCCGAAGGGCAAACCCTGAAGCTCGAGCGTAAGCTGTCTTCCGCCGTGGAAAAGCTCGGCGCTCGCGACGTCACGGCCTCGGTAGCGAAGGGCCAAGAAGGTTGTTGGGCGAAGCGGATAGACAAGCGTTGTGGTGATCTTGGGCGAGTCGAACAGCGCCGCGTAGGCTAGCGCCTGGTGCACGTCGCTACGATGGGAGTCGCGGACGTCTTCGGTCATACGCTGCCAGCCAGCCTCGTCGAGTTCGGCAAAGTGCGCTCTGTACTTCGCGTCGAAGATGCGAAGCTCGCCGTGGCGGCGCAGAATAAGGTCAGGCGCCAGGTGTCCGAGAGAGTGGAAACCTGGGTCGGTCCAGTGAAGTGGGAAGACGGTCTGGCCTCTGTGTCCTAGATAGAGCTGGCCGCCGATTTGCCGGGCCAGGCGATTGACGTGGGCTGCGACGTAAAGTTCCCAAAGGTGGTTAAGCTTAAGGCTCCAAGCTAGTCCATCGAGCTCGCGGCCACCTCCAAGGCCGCGCTCATCCACCAACCAGCCCAGAGCATGTAGGCCACGGGTGATGGCTGCGGTGGCGAGGACATCCCGTCTTCCGAGTCTAGACTCGAGCTCCCGACGGGCCGGGAAAAGCGGGCTCTCGGGAATTAACGCCAACAGGCGCGCGGCCTCGTCGGCCAGGTGCATGGCCAAGGGATCACGGCCACCAACATTCACGAGATCGGTCCTCACGCGCTCTAGGCCCCAGCGGATCCAGCGCTTTAGCTTTGGATCAGTGTCGAGGTCCGAGTAGCGGCACGGCAACTTGTCCCACTTCCCCGTTGGCATCCGCTCCGATGTGTACTCGGCCCAAAGAATCCGGCCCCGTGGTCGGACTAGGTCGCCAACCCTGTCGCGGTAGCCACGTCTAGCGGCTCGAAGCAGCTCAGACAGACGAGCAATCACAGGGCCAGCGAGCACCCAAGGAGGGACTTCACGACCGCTGCCAGGAACCAGCGGCAGGTCGAGGAATTCCGGGGCCGAGGCCCATCCGGTCTCGTGCAGAACGCGCCCGACCCCGGCCCATTGGAAGCGGGGCTCGACAACGAGGCCTCCGACCACCGACTGGGTCTGGGCGGACCGAAGCGGCACGGCTCCCGTATGTCCTCCTGGCTTGATTCGTACGACAGCACCCTCGGGACCGCCCGCAACATCTACTCGACAGTCGAGACGTGCCAAGGCCTGCTCGTTCGCGCGAATGAAACCGTCCACGAATCCGCCCCAACCACGATCCCGCTGAGGAGGAGCAAATTGAAGAGGATTCAACCGCACCGGTGGTCCATTGTCCGTGCATCGCAGCAGCGGCTTGGTCTCCGGTGGCCTGAAGGCGTGGGCGGCCCAGGCACGCCGTGTCCGTCCTGAAACTCTGCGCTGGGGCATCCAGACGCCTAAACGGTCGCGATATCGCTGATCGTGTCGCGCACCGCTTGTAGCTCCGACGCGGCCGGGCCGATGAGTCCCTGGCGCAGGTACTCGTCGAGGAGTGGGACAAGTTCGTAGCGGAAGCGCTGGCAGAGGGCCTCCTCGTCAGTCGCCAGAAAATATGCGTGTCCTGGCAGGAGGTCGAGGCTGTCGTCGGGTACGTGTTCTACGAAGACGCCGGCCAGCTGATCGAAGATGGTTAGTGCGAGAGGCAGCTTCTGTGCTGCGACGACCGACCGCTGCGGAAGCAGGGTGACAAACGCAAATCGGCGCCTGATTGCGATGTCGATCGGCGCGATGCTGCGGTCGGCAGTGTTCATCGTCCCGAGGACGAACAGTCCGTGTGGCAGGCTGAATTCGTGAG
>Ga0207684_10002864_pt1 | contig 17118 bp, 18 predicted proteins | sample KBSK5501metaG_FD_184342 | JGI IMG/M metagenome (GOLD analysis project Ga0207684, IMG submission 184342) | Corn, switchgrass and miscanthus rhizosphere microbial communities from Kellogg Biological Station, Michigan, USA - KBS K5-50-1 metaG... | ecosystem: Host-associated > Plants > Roots >...
GTCGGGGCCGGTGTAAATGCGGATGATCGCCATGGAGCCTCCCTCGCAAATGCGCCCCACGGATACAGGCCCGGGCGCGGTTCGTCAAGATCAACTGACGTTTCCGCGGGAACGTGCGTGCCGCCCTCACGGAGTGCACCCCACTCGGGGGCCGATTTTTGCGATCGGCGTCGGGCGTCGGCCTGCGGCTGGTTCCGATGCGTTTCCGCGCGCGCCGCCGGCGCCGTCTGGAGCTACTGGCTCACGTGCCCCAGGAATTTTTGCGGCGGGTCGGCGCCCCACTGACTGCGGAACCCCTCCTCCGCCGAGAGCAGATTGCTCCCGCTCTTCGCGTTCAGGCGATCGGTGTCGGCCCAGCGCTCGTGCACGCGCCCCCACGGATCCGCCCAGTAGTCGTAGACCTGACTGCCGAGCAGGTGCCGGCCCACGCCCCACATGTGCTCGTACTTGCCGAGCCGTGTGAGGTACTCATGGTCCTTGAACACCGCGTCGACGTCCGGCACCTCGAACGACATGTGGTTCAGCCCGGCGCGCTCGTTGCGCACGCAGAACAGCGTGTGGTGATCGACGTAGTCGTCGCCGCGATCGCAGCGGTTGAACGAGCCGATGATGTTGTCCTTGTCGCCGGCGTAGACGTCGTCCGAGCAGATGAATCCGAGCGTCTCGCGGAACCACTGCACGGTCTCCTTCACCTTCGGCGTGCCGAGCACGCCGTGACCCATCCGCTTGATCGGCGAGGGCGAGCCGCGCAGCCGCATGAGGGCGCCGGCGCGGCGCAGCGGCTCGGCGCCGGAGTTCATGTGCTGCGCCGGCACCTGGACCGGTGGCAACGGCTCGATGCCGTACACGACCTCGATCTGATAGCCGTTGGGCTCGCGCAGCCGAACGCGGCGGCCGCCGCCTGGCTCGTCGATCGACTCCACCGCCGAGGCGCCCGGTGCCTTCGCCACGCGCTGCAGGTCGTCCTCGCTCGCCGCGTAGTACGCGAGACCGACGAACTTGGGATCGCCCTTCTCGGTGACGTGCAGGTGATGGTGGGGGTCGGTGCCGCGCATGTAGAGCGCCGTCGGCGTGCGCGCTGCGCGAATCATGCCGAAGTGCGTGAGGAATTCTTCGGCGGCGTCGAGATCGGGGGCCCGCAAGCGTCCGTACGCCAGGTCTTTGACTTTGATCATTTGCGAATCTCCATGCGCCGGATCAGACCGTTTTCGATGTCGTATACGTGCTGGACCATCTGGTCGGTGACGATCGTGCCGGCGCGATCGCGCACGACCTGGTGGACGTCGACGACGACGCGCCCCGGCTCCGCTGTGCTGAAACGCCGCGGCTCGACGTGAGGATCGATCATGCCCCACTGTCGTGTCCAGTAGGCGCGGACGGCGTCGTGACCGTGGAGCCAGCCGCCCTCCATCCCGTTCGGCCACTCGACCGCCGGATGCATCGTGGCCAATGCGCGCTCGATGTCTCTCGCGTTGAACGCTTCGTACGCGGTCGTCAGCGGTTCCATGGCGCCGCGCGCCTAGCTCCGCCAGCCGAGCCAGTCGCACGCGGCTCGCCCCATCACCCGCTCGAGATCCTCGCCCTGGAGCCACGACTGCTGCTCTTTCGTGAACAGGTCGATGCACTCGCGATACGAGCACGGCATGCGCGTGAGGTCGGTGCCCCAGAACGTCCGCTTCGGGCCGAAGGCGTCGACCAATCGATGGATGGCATCGTGCAGGTCGCGGAACGGATAGTCCTGCGTCGAGAGCGACGGCATGCCCGAGGCCTTCACGGCGACGTTCGGATGCTTGGCGAGCGCGCACACGGCGGGAAGGTCGTCGAACACCTTCGGCGCCTTGCCACGGATGTTGAGGCCGACATGATCGATGACGAGCTTGAGGCCCGGGTGCTTGCCGGCGATGCGGTCGAGATGATCGAGCGCGCCGGGCACGAGCACCATCAGCGGAATGCCGGCCTTCTCGGCGGCGGGCCAGAGCCAGTCGGCGGAGCCGTCGGTCAGGAAGTGACGGTTGTGCTCGTTGTGGAACGTGAACCGCATGCCGAGCATGCCGGGTTGCTTCTTCCAGTCGGGGACGAGGGCCTTGCTCCCCGGGTCCGCGAGATTCAGCCGGCCCATCACGGCGAACTTGTCGGGGTGCAGGCGCGCCGCCTCGAGAGCCAGGTCGTTGCGATCGCCCTCCCACGACGGCGGGACGATGACGATGCGGCTGACCTTGGCCAGCTCCATCTCGAAGAGGAGCACGTCCTTGGTGACGGGATACGGCTTCTGCGCCTCGACGCCGCGGCCGGCCGGCCAGGGGCGCTGCGGGGTGTCGGCGCCCCAGAGATGCACCTGCGAGTCGGTGATGAACATGACGGCTCCTCTCGAAAGAACGCTACTGGCCGCCGGTCACGTCGATGGTCAGGCCCGTGACGAAATCGGCGTCGCGGGAGGCGAGGAAGCAGATCACGCGCGCCTGATCCTCGGGCTCCGCGATGCGGCGCAGCGGCACGCGCTCGACCTCGGCCTTCTGCTCGATGGGCGACATGCCGTCCCAACGCGGACGCAACCGCGGGGAGAGCGTCAGGCTCGGCGCGATCGCGTTGACGTTGATGCCGAACGGCCCGAGCTCGAGCGACAGCTTGCGCGTGAGCGCGATGATGCCGCCCTTGGCGGTGGCGTAGGCGGCGCTGCTGCTGGCGCTGATGCCGCGGCCGGCGATCGACGAGATGTTGACGATCTTGCCCGCGGCCTGCCGCTTCATGATCGGCACCACCGCGTGGCAGAAGAGGAACGTGCCGGTGAGGTTGAAGTGCAGCAGGCCCTCCCAATCGGCAAGCGTGAGCTCGTCGATCGGCGCCGCGGGCTTGCCGACGATGGTGCTGCCACCGACGGCGTTGACGAGGATGTCGATGCGGCGGTGCGACTGCACGGCGCGCTGCACGACGCCGTCGACCTGCGCGGCGTCGAGCGCGTCACCGACGATCGTGTCCGCGGTGCCGCCGCTCGCACGGACCGCGCCCGCCACCTCGTCGAGCGCGGCCTTGTCGGTGTCCACGAGCACGACGGTGCCGCCCTCGCGACCGATGATCTCCGCCGTCGCGCGGCCGATGCCGCGGCCGGCGGCGGTGATGAGCGCGATCCGTCCCTGGAATCTCATGGTGGGGGAGTGTACCGTACTCGCCGCCGACGACAAGGAGGGCGCGATGGACATTCCGGATGGCTGGGGACTCGAGGGCAAGGTGGCGCTCGTCACAGGCGGCGGCGCCGCCGGCGACGGCATCGGCAACGGGCGCGCGGCGGCGATCTTGCTGGCCAAGGCCGGCGCGCGGGTGGTCGTCGCCGACCGCGATCTCAAGCTCGCGCGTCGCACGGTGGAGATGATCGAGTCCGCCGGCGGCCAGGCGACCGCCATCGAGGTCGACGTCACGCGCTCGGCGGACTGCGCCGCGCTGGTGAAGACGGCCGTGGACCGGTTCGGTCGTCTGGATGTGCTCGACAACAACGTCGGCATCGGCAGCCGCGGCTCCGTCGTCGATCTCGCCGAGGACGAGTGGCGCCGCGTGATGCAGGTGAACGTCGAGACGATGTTCCTGGTCGCCAAGCACGCGATCCCGGCCATGCGGCGCGCGGGCGGCGGCGCCATCGTCAACGTGTCGTCGATCTCGGCGCTCCGGCCGCGCGGGCTCACCGCCTACACGGCGTCGAAGGGCGCGGTCATCGCGCTGACGCGCGCGATGGCGGTGGACCACGGCCGCGAGGGCATCCGCGTCAACTGCGTCGCGCCCGGCCCCGTCTACACGCCGATGGTGTACGCGGGCGGCATGACGCCGGCGGCGCGCGAGACGCGCAAGAACGCGTCGGTGCTGAAGCAAGAAGGCACCGGCTGGGACATCGGCCACGCGGTGCGCTTCCTCCTGTCCGACTACGCGCGCTACATCACCGGCCACACGCTGGTGGTCGACGGCGGCACCACGATCACCGCGCCGGAGCGGGATTCGCGGTGACCGCGTTCAGAAATGTGTCGGGGGAAGCTGAGATCTCATTTCGTGGGCGTGAGTGTCGAAAGCGATCTTTCGCGCGACTCGTAGTTGGTTCAAGCACGGTCGTCGTGGGTGTGATCGTGGTGGCGTTAGGCATCGCAACGGCCGCTGACATCGACGAGAGTAAGTTAAAGACTCACGCGTTGGTGACTTGGGATGACGCCGGCGCGCCATTGGGCAATTTTCTTTTGATCCGAAAGGACGCCAGCGTCTGCGCGATACGATTCACGGAGTACCATCGAGGGCACGACGCCAAGGCGCCTACGGTCTTTAGTTCAGGTGAAGAGAGCTTCGACGCCACGTACGACTGCTTCTGTCAGGGCGAGAGAGGCGGTGGGCTTGGCAATTCCACCACGGGCAAAGTCACAAAGCGTGCGTCGTGGGGCATCGGTCGCTTCGCGTTTCAGAGTGGAGAGACGAACGTCAAGTGTGGATCGTTCAAGCTTCCGTGGATGTATCCGACAAGGGTTAGTTTCCACATCGAGGGAACTAAGTTGGGTGATCACGGAATAGAACTCGCCCCGACACGATGGACCGAAATCAAGGAGGTAAATGCGAACGACGCTCGTCTTCGCTGGTTTCGCTATGACGAGAAGCGAGCGGTGACTTACATACGCAGCGAAGACTTGTGATGTAGTCGGAGGCCGAGGGCGCTACCGGACGAGGCCGGCGCGCCGGGGCAGAAACAGCGTGATCTCCGGAAACAGGATCAGGATCAGCAGCCCGACGACGAGCGACAGAAGATAGGGCCAGTAAACCTTGAAGTGCTGGCCGGCGGAAACGTTGGCAAAGCGCAGCGCCATGAGCAGGCCCACGCCGATCGGCGGCAGGAAGAGCCCGATGCCGACGGCGGCCGTCAGCACGATGTTGAAGTGGATCGGGTTGATGCCGATCTGCTTGGCGATCGGAAAGACGACGGGCACCAGCACCACCGCCGCCGGCAGCCCCTCGAGCACCATGCCGAAGAGGATGACGATGACCGACACGGCGAGCAGGAACAGCCACGGCGTCGAGTGCAGCGGCTGCAGGAGCGCGCCGAGCATCGCCGGCACGCCGAGCATGCCCATCAGGAACTGGTAGACGCTGGCCACGGCGAGCAGGAACACGACGGCGGCGGTCAACAGCGCGCTCTCGTGGATCAGCACGAGCATCTCTCGCAGCGACACGTTGCGGTAGTAGAGCAGCGCGGCCGCCACCGCGTAGAACGCCACGAGCGCGCCCGCCTCGGTCGCCGTGAACACGCCGAAGTAGAAGCCCAGAACGATCACGATCGGCACGACCATCGGGACCAGCGACGCCTTCGCGGCGACGCCGAACTCGGCGCGCGTCGGCCGGCGATCCTTGGGCCAGTTCAGCCGATGCGCCTGGCCGAAGATCACGACCATGAGGCACAGCGCGGTGACGGCCGCGGGCAGGAAACCGCCGAGGAAGATTCCGACCACCGAGGTATCGGTGACCTGGCCGAGCACGATCATGAAGATCGCCGGCGGCACGAGGATGCCCATGGCCGTTGCGGACGCGACGAGCGAGGCGGCGTGCTCGGGCTTGTAGCCGGCGCGCAGCATCGGCGGCGTCAGCATCGAGCCGATCGCGGAGACATCGGCGATGGTCGAGCCCGAGATGCCCGAGAAGAAGTACTCGGCCAGCACGACCGACATGCCGAGCCCGCCGCGCACCCAGCCGATGAGCGCGCGCGCGAGATCGACGAGCGCGTACGACATCCCGCAGCGCTCCATGAGGTTGCCCGCGAAGATGAAGGTGGGGATGGCCAGCAGCACCCAGCTCTGCGAGCCCGCGACGAGCGCCGACGGCAACTTCTGCAGCGAGAAGTTGCCGACGACCAGACCGACGAAGCCGGCGATGCCGAGCGAGAAGACGATCGGCAGCGAGATGATCGTCAGCACGAGGAAGGTGACGACGACGGCGCCGACCAGCATCAGGCCTGCCCGCGCCAGGCGTCGAGCGCGCCGGCGGCGCTGTAGATCACGGTGAGCACGCCGCCCACCACGGACGACAGGTAGAGCCAGCGAAGATTCAGATCGAGCGCGGGCGAGTACGACTGCGAGTTCAGCTCGCTGACCTGCCAGCCGTACACCGCGAGCAGGAGGCCGAAGCCGAGGAGCAGCACGTAGTGGCCGACCTTCACGGCGCGACGAGCCGCCGGCGGAAACCGGTCGGTGACGATGTGCACCGCGAAGTGCGTGCCGCGGCGGATGCCGATGGCGGCGCCGATGAACGTCAGCCACGCCAGCGAGTACTCGCCGACCTCCTCCACCCAGAAGAAGCGCACGGAGGGCAGGTCGAACGTCGCCGAGACCCACGTCACGACGTAGCGCAGGAAGACGCCGACGAGCATGTCCACCATGGCGACGATCATCAGGGTCGTCATCACGACGTGGGGCAGCCACCGGATGACGCGCAGGAGAGGGGTCACGGCGGCGCGGATCGTACGGGCACGCGCGGGCGCGCGTCAAGCGCCGGCGCTCGCTTGACAAACCCCCGGTGAACGCGCGAAGGTCGCACGCCGATAGGAGGACGTCCATGAGCCGAGCGCAACGCAGCGTCGCGTGTGTCGCGGTGGTGATGGCGGTGATGCTGGCCGTCGGCGGGCTCGTGCCGACGCCGAGCCGGGCGCAGGCCGGCGGCAAGAAGCTCGACCTCGCGCACATCATGCCGCCACCCGAATCGGGCGCGATCGGCTACAAGTACTTCGCCGACGAGGTGACCAAGCGTTCCAACGGCCAGCTCAACGTCGTCTTCCACGGCGGCACGCTGCTCGGCAAGGAGCTGGAGATCATGGACGCGGTGAAGTCGGGCAACATCGCGTTCGGCACGCCCGTTGGCGCGGCCTGCACGGTGTTTCCCGAGCTCTGCGTGTTCCTCACGCCGTACCTCGTGCGCGACTACAACCACGCGTACGCCATGTTCAACGGCGAGATCGGCCGCCAGCTCGACGAGACGTTCCAGAAGAAGTACAAGGTCAAGATCATCTACTTCTACGACTACGGCTTCCGTCACTTCTGGAACAGCCGCAAGCCCATCAACACGCCGGCCGATCTCAAGGGTCTCAAGATGCGCGTGCAGCAGGGCCGCGTCTTTGCGGACACCGTCAACGGGCTCGGCGCCAGCGCGGTGCCGATGCCGTGGGGCGAGGTGATCGCCGCCGCCCAGCAGGGCGTGATCGACGGCGCCGACCTGCCGATCTACAACATCAACGCGCTCAAGGTCTACGAGGTCAGCAAGTACGTCTCGATGACGTTTCACAACTACGGTCCCACGCTGCTCGTGATGAACCTCGACGCCTGGAAAGGGCTGACGCCCGACCAGCAGAAGCTCGTGATGGAGGTCGGCCGCGAGGCGCAGAAGAAGGTGCGCGAGGTCACGGAGAGCGTCGACAACTTCGCCAAGGCCAAGGAGATCCTCGAGGCGCGCGGGATGAAGGTCAACGCCGCCGACGTCGCGTCGTTCCGCAAGATCGCCGAGGAGAAGATCTGGCCGCCGTACCGGCAGCAGTACGCGGAGCTCTGGGACAAGATCGTCGCGACGAAGTGAGGGTCAACCCTTCAGCCCGCTGACGCGGACGCCCTCGACGATGCGCTGGTTGGCCACGATGAAGACCACCAGCAGCGGCAGCGCGCTGAGCGCGGCGCCCGCCATGATCGGCCCGTAGGACTCCGAGCTGTACGCGCTGCGGAGCAGCGCCAGCGCGACGGGCAGCGGAAACATCTCTGGCTTGTTCACGGCGATCAGCGGCCAGAGGAAATCGTTCCACGCCGAGCGGAACGCGAAGATGGCCAGCGCCGCCAGCACCGGCTGAGACAACGGCAGCACGATGCGCGTGAAGATCTGCCACGCATTGGCCCCATCGATGCGCGCGGCCTCCTCCAGGTCGCCGGGCATCGTCAGGAAGAACTGCCGCAGCAGGAACACGCCGAAGGCGAATGTCATCGCCGCCTCCGGCACGATCAGTCCCTGATACGTGCTCAGCCAGCCGAGCCGCTGTACCAGGACGTATTGGGGGACGAGGACCACCGCGTTCGGGATCATCAGGCTCCCCACGACGAGGGTGAAGACGACGTCGCGGCCCGCGAAGCGCATGCGGGCGAGCGGGTAGGCGGCCATGGCCGCCGTGATCACGACGATGGCGACGGTGCCCAGGGCGATCACGAGGCTGTTGGCGAACGCGCGGCCGATGCGCGCGGTCCGCGAGCTGCTGAAGAGCACTTCCTGATAGTGCTCGGCTGTGATCGGCCACGGGATCCACTCCGGTGGCAGCCGCACGATGTCGGCGGTGACCTTGAGCGAGGTGACCATCACCCAGACGATCGGCGCCAGCCACACGACCGCGAGCGCGCCCAGCGCAGCCGTGAGCAGCAGCGTCTGCACACGCGATCGACGCACCCTCAGTACTCCGTGTGCCCGCGCAGCAGGCGGAACTGCAGCACCGAGAAGACCATGATGATCGCGAACAAGACCCACGCCATCGCGGACGCCGCGCCGAACTGGAAGAAGTTCTGGAACGCCGTTTCGTAGAGGTGCTGCACGACCGTGCGCGTGGCGTCGCCCGGCCCGCCCGCGGTCAGCACGAAGACCTGGCCGAAGATCTGGAACGAGCCGATGACGTGCGTGACGACGACGAACAGCAGCACCGGGCGCAGGAGCGGCAGCGTGATCGTCCAGAACGTCCGCCCGCCGCCGGCACCGTCGAGCGCGGCCGCCTCGTACAGCTCGCGCGGAATGTCTTGCAGCCCGGCGAGGTAGACGACGAGGTAGTAGCCGGTGACCCACCACACCGTGGTGGCGATGATCGCCCACATCGCCGTCGCGGGATCGGCCAGCCACGAGCGCGCCGGCACGCCGAGCGCGCGCAGATAGTAGTTGAACGGCCCGACGACCGGATCGAGCAGCCAGAGCCACGCCAGGCCGACGGTCACCACCGACAGCGTGAACGGAAAGAAGAACACCCCGCGCAGCACGTTGCGCAGCGCTCCGCGGTTGAGTGCGAGCGCCAGCCCCAGCGGCACAGCCAGGATCGGCAGCGTGCTCGCCACCGTGTAGAACGCGGTGTTCCACAGGCTCACGCCGAAGCGCGTGTCGTCGACGAGGCGCGTGTAGTTGGCGAATCCCACGTATTGATAGGTTGCGCGTCCGAGCCGCGTGTTGGTGAACGACACGCGCAGACCTTCCAGCAGCGGGTAGAGACGAAAGACCGTGAAGAGCAGCAGGCCGGGGAGCAAAAACAGGTAGGCCGTCCCCGTCTGCCGGCGACGGCGGCGCGTCACGCTCAGTCCGGCAGCGCGTTGATCTGGCGCGCCAGGTCCTCCATCGCAGCCTTCGCCGGCTTCTGTCCCGTGTAGACGCTTTCGATGACCGGGCGCGTGAGGTTTTCTGCCGCCACCCACTTCGGCGTCGGCTGGCCGACCTGCCAGTTCGGCGCCTGGCCGAGCAGCACCTTGAGAACCGGATCACCGGTGATGCGCGGATCGGCGTGGGCCTTGCGGCTGGCAGAGACCTGCCCGGCCTTGAGCGTCCACTCCGCCACGTGGTCGGTCATCCAGCGGATGTGCGTCCACGCCGCGTCGCGCTTGCCGCGGTCGGCGCTCTTCGGCTTCGGGAACGCGTACTGATGCGGCATCGACCACACCACCGGCTGCTTGAACAGCCGCGGGACCGGAGCGGCCGTGAAGTCGACCTTGGCCTCGCGCAGGCCGGTGAAGTTCCACGACCCAGCGATCCACATGCCGAGCCGGCCCGCGATGAATGCGTCGCGGCAGTTGGCGTTCGCGGGCGGCGAGATGGCGAGCGGCCCGCCGAGCCCAGCCCAGAACTCCGCGACCTCGAGCGCCGCCGCGTCGGCGACGCCGGCGCGCTTGAGATCGGGCGCGTAGATATTCGCGCCGTTCTGCCAGAGCAAATTATGGAAGCCCCAGGTGTAGCGGCCGGGATTGAGCGTGCCGATCGCGAAGCCGAACGCGTCGGCCTTCGTCATCTTCTTCGCCATGCTCACGAGCTCGTCGCGGCTCGCGGGAACCTTGGGCTTGCTGTCTGCACCGGTGAGCCCGGCGTCCTTCATCACCTTGACGTTGAGGTAGAGCAGGTGCTGCGGCACGTCGAGCGGCAAGGAGTAGCGCTTGCCCTGAAACGTTCCGCCCTGCCACGTCGCCGGCAGATAGTCGTCGCCGCGAAAGCCTTTACCCGCGGCCGTCGCGTCGTCGATCGTCTCGAGCACGCCGTCGTTGGCGAAGTGTGGCACCTCCACCGTGTGGATCAGTGCGAGGTCGGGGCCTTCGCCGGCGGGTACGGAGACCTGCAGCTTCGGGTACAGCTCGGCCCACGGCAGGCGCTGCTGCTCGATGCGGATACCCGTCTCGCGCGTGAACTGGTCGATCAGCTCGTCCATCACCTTGCCGTCGGCGCCGGTGAGGCCGTTCCAATACGTGATCGTCGCCTTCGGCTGCGCGGCGCCGCGGCGCGGCCACGCTGCCGTCGCCGCCGCGACACCGGCCAGGAACGTTCGACGGTTCATCGTGTTTCCTCCGTGGGTGCGCGTGTGGCGCGACTCTATCATGGCGCTCGGTGTTGTAGACTCCGCGCATGACGCGCATCGGCATCGATCTGGTACGGCGGCTCGGCGCCGTCGACCGCCGCATCTTCGGCCAGTTCATCGAACACATCGGCCGCTGCATCTACGGCGGCGTCTACGACGAGGGCTCGCCGCTCGCCGACGCGCGCGGCTTTCGCCGCGACGTGCTCGAGGCGGCGCGCCCGCTGCGCATTCCGATTTTGAGATGGCCCGGCGGTAATTTCGTCAGCGGCTATCACTGGCTCGACGGTGTGGGCCCCAAGGACAAGCGGCCGCGCCGCAGCGAGCTGGCCTGGTACGCGGAGGAGTCCAATCGCTTCGGCACCGACGAGTTCGTCGAGTATTGCCGCGTGCTCGGCGCGGAGCCGTTCATCTGCGTCAACATGGGCTCGGGCACGATGGACGAGGCGCAGGCGTGGGTCGAGTACTGCAACGGCGCCGGCAACACCTCATGGGCGAATCTGCGACGGCAGCACGGCCATCCCGAGCCCTATCGTGTGCGCTACTGGGGGCTCGGCAACGAGATGTACGGCGCCTGGCAGATCGGCAACATGAACGCCCACGACTACGTGAAGAAGGCGCGCGCGTTCGCGATGGTTATGAAGCGCACCGATCCCTCGATCCAGCTCATCGGCTGCGGACGGGACGGCTGGAGCGACTGGGACGAGATCACGCTGAGCGGCCTGGCCGACCTCATCGACTTTCACTCGATCCACCTCTACACCGGCGGCCCCGACCACTACGCGACGGTGTTCCAGTCGCACCAGGCCGAGCGTGCCATCCGCGTCTGCGCGGCGCTCATCGAGCGCGTGCGCTACGCGCAGCGGATCGCGCATCCGATCCACATCGCCTTCGACGAGTGGAACGTCTGGTGGCGCACGCGCAGTCACGAGGATCGCGTGGGGGGCGTCGAGGAACGGTACACCCTGTCCGACGCGCTCGCCGTCGCGACGTACCTGAACGGGTTCGTCCGCCACTGCGCGAGCGTACGCATCGCCAACTTTGCCCAGCTCGTCAACGCGATCGCCCCCATCTTCACGAATCCCAAGGGACTCTTCTTGCAGACGATCTATCATCCGCTGCGGCTCTACGCCGAGCACACGCAGGACGTCGCGCTCGACGTCCACGTCGAGGGCGAGACCTACGACCTGCGACCCGAGCAGGAGTCGCCCAACGGCCGCGTCCACCACGTCGCGGACCTCGGGCCCTTCACGCTCGTCGACGCCAGCGCCACCTGTGATGAGGCCGGCCGCGTCCTTTCGGTCGCGCTAGTCAACCGCGATCGCGACCGCGACCTGCCGGTCACCGTGGAGCTCGCTGCCGCCGCCTTCGCGGGAGCGGCGAGCGCGTGGGAGGTGAACGGTCCCGACGTGGCCGCGACGAACTCGTTCGAGTCGCCGCGCGCGGTGGACGTGCGAGAGCGAAAGCTGGAGGCGCGCGGCGCGACGCTCTCGCTCACGACGCCGGCGCACTCCGTAACGATGCTGCGCGTCGACGTTCGGCCCTAACGGAGCGTCGTCGGCCGCCTAGCGAGCGGCGCGCACGGCGTCTTCGAGCAGCTTCAGCGCCGCTCGCGTGAAGGCCCACATGTTCCGCTCGCGGTCGGCGTCGCCCGTCTCCACCGTGATCACGCGCTCGACGGGCCCGGCGACGGCGATGCAGGCGTGGCCGGCGGCGTCGCCGTAGCGGTTACCCGTCGGTCCGCTCGCGCCCGTCTCGGCCAGCCCCCACGTGGCGCCGACCAGCTCGCGCACGGTCTTGGCCTTGAGCTGCGCGTACGCTTCGGTGCTCGAGCGGATGCCTTTCACGGCCTCGTCACCCACGCGGAGCAGCCCGCGCCGGGCCGCCTGCGTATAGATGACGCCGCCGGCGAGGAAATATGCCGAGGCGCCGGGGACGGCGAGCAGCGCGGCCGAGATGAGGCCGCCGGCCGAGGACTCCGCGACGGCGACGGTCTGCTTGCGCTCCTTGAGCAGCGCGCCGAGCGCGCCGGCGATCGACAGGTCGTTCGGCATGGCGCGCATGATAACGCGAGACGCCGGCCCTCGCCGCTCTAGGGCTTGCGGCCCAACGCGGCGACGTGGATGAACGACCAGAGCGCGTCGGGGTGGCGCGCCCACGCGCGAAACGCCGCGGCCATGCCCTCCAGCTCCGCGCGCGTGGCGAGGCCGTATTCGACGATGCGGCCGCCCATCGGTGACGTGAGCAGGCGGTCGGCGTAGGCATCGCCCCAGGCGATCGTCTCGTCGGGTGTCGCATAGCACCAGACGGCGGCGGTGACGTGCAGATCGTCGATGCCGGCGGCGTTGAACAGCGCGCGCAGCTGCCGGCCCATGAGCGGCTCGCCGCCGTTGCGATACCACGTCTCTCGGTGCAGCTCGATCCAGCGATCGAGCCGGGGATCGCGGGGCCAGTACGCGACGGTCCCCCAGTCGACGTCGCGGATCGCGGCGAGACCGCCGGGGCGGAGCACGCGCAGCGCCTCGCGAAGCGCCGCGTCGCGCTCGCGCAAATGCTGGAAGACCTGGTGCGCGTAGACGACGTCGAAGGTGCCGTCGGCGAAGGGTAGCGTGTAGACGCTGCCCTCCTGGAACCGCAGATTCGTCAGACCACGCGCAGCGGCGTCGCGGCGCGCCTCCTCGAGCGTATCCCCGGAGAGATCGAGCCCGATGACCTCGCCGGGCGCGACGCGCTCGGCCAGGCCGCGCGTGATGCTGCCTGGACCGCAGCCCACGTCGAGCAGGCGCATGCCCGGGCGCAACGACGGCAGCAAGAACGCCGCGGCCTCGTCGGCGGTGCGCTGCGCGTGCTGGCGCACCACGGCTGGCGCGTGGCCGTGCGTGTACGTCTCGTGGCGAAGCGGCGTCGGCTCTCCTGGCGTCACGAGTCGTCAGCATACCTCGTGAGCGCGCACTCGCGATGAATCGCCGCGCCGCCGACGGCCACGACCAACGCGACCACGGCGGAGAGGGCGGCGAACACCATCCACGCGGCGCCGTACGCGTCGAACGCCTGCAGCACGAGACCGAAGATCGGCGCGCCGGCGAGCAGCCCCACGACGATCGCGGCGAACGCGACGCCGCTCAGCAGGCCCGAGCGGGCGACGCCGCCCGCCTCGGCGCTGATGATGAAGTAGATGCCGACCCAGCCGTAGGCCCCGATGCCGGCGAAGAAGGCGAGCAGCGTTGCCCAGACCGGATGCGCCGTCGGGACCCACGCATAGACGAGGAAGATGACCGCGCCGAGCGCGGAGGTGAGCACGAGCCACGGCGGGCGGCGGCCCGACGACCACCGATCGCTCGCGACGCCGAGGGCGAGTCGCGCGACCGCGCCGCCGATCTGCGAGGCCGCGATCAACACGCCGGCGCCGACGGGCGTGAAGCCGAGCGCCTGCACGCTGAACAGGGGCAGGTACGCGAGCACGGCCGATTGCACCATGCCGAGGACCACGCCGGCGCCGAAGAAGACGAGCAGCGCCGGGCGCCGCGTCCACCACCAGTCCATCCCCGCGGCGGCTCGAGTCGGCACACCGAGCGGCGGATGCGCGACCGCGCGCAACGGACGCCACGCGACGACGACCGGCAGCAGCATGCCGATCGCGCACACGGCGACGGCGGCGCGCCAGCCCCACGTGGCCGCGATGACCGGCAGGGCGAGCGCCGACAGGCCGCCGCCGAGCGTGAGGCCCATCTGCTTGATGCCCATCGCGATGCCGCGCTCGGTGAGCGAAAACAGGTCGACGATGGCCTTGCCGAGCACCGGGTTGACGACGCTCCAGCCCGAGCCGGCGAAGACCAGACAGAGCAGAAACACGACGAAGCGCGGCGCCAGCGCCGCCGCCGCCAGCCCGATGCCACCCATGGCCAGGGCACCGAGGAGCGTCGGACGCACGCCCCAGCGATCCGCGAGGCGCCCGCCCGGCAGCGAGAACAGCAGCCCGCCGACGTACACCGAGGGCACGATGAAGGCCACCTCGAGGCGGCTCAGCGCGAACCCGTGCATGAGCGCGGGCGAGAGCGGCGACACGCCGAGCATGCCGAAGGCGCCGAGGCCGTACGAGCACGTGAGCACCGCGAGCAGATACCAGCGCCGAGCGAGCATCGATCGAGCCCGATGCTAGCATCTCGCGCATGGGGCGGTTCATTCCGGCGCTGGCCGTCGCGGGCCTCGTCCTCGTCGTGGTGACGCTGGTCGCGCTGACGCTTCGCCAGCCGATGGTGCCGACCTACGCACCGACGCCCGCGGCGCCGCGCGACGTCGGCGCCATGCTGGTTGGTCCTGTCCTCTACACCGTCGACGCCACCGTGCCCGACGCGTGGCGCGCATTCTCGTTCCGACTCGGCTCGGTCGTCGAGTCGACGTCCGGCGATCTTGCCTTTCGTCGCTACTCGATCGTCGCCGGGCCCGGTGCGGGGATCCGCGATCTCGGCGACACGCGCTTCGACGACGTCCGAGTGGTGCCGACCGACGGCTACCTGGCCAACGAAAGCCGCGGGGACCCGCGCAACCCGGCCATCGCGTCGTGGTATCACTACGGCTTCTTCACGCACGTGCTGAGCCCCAAGCCGCGCGTGTGGGCGGTGCGGACGGCGGACTCACGGTACGCCAAGATGCAAATCGTCGGATACTACTGTCCGGGCGCGCAGCCCGGATGCCTGACGTTTCGCTACGTCTATCAGGGCGACGGCTCGACGCACGTCGAGACGCCGTCGGGGAGGGTGAGTTGGCAAAGCACAAGATCGCGGTAATTCCCGGCGATGGCATCGGCAAGGAGGTCGTGCCGGAGGGGCTCAGGGTCCTGGACGCGGCCGCGCGAAAGTTCAAGGTCGAGCTGCAGCTCGATCACTTCGACTGGTCGTGTGACTACTACCTTCGGCACGGCACGATGATGCCCGAGGACTGGAAGGCGCAGATCGGCCGCCACGACGCGATCTTCTTCGGCGCCGTCGGCTGGCCCGCGAAGGTGCCCGACCACGTCTCGCTCTGGGGCTCGCTGATCAAGTTCCGGCGCGACTTCGATCAGTACGTGAATCTGCGTCCGTGCCGGCTCATGCCGGGCGTGCGCTCACCCCTCGTCGATCGCAAGCCCGGCGACATCGATTTCTTCGTCGTGCGCGAGAACACCGAGGGCGAGTACTCGAGCGTGGGCGGGCGCATGTACGAGGGCACCGAGCGCGAGATCGTCTTCCAGCAGTCGTGCTTCTCGCGCAAGGGCGTGGACCGCATTCTCAAATTCGCGTTCGACCTCGCAAAGCGGCGGGAGAAGAAACACCTCACGTCGGCCACCAAGTCCAACGGCATCTCGATCACGATGCCGTACTGGGACGAGCGCGTGGAGGCGATGGCCCGGGCCTATCCCGACGTGAAGTGGGACAAGTTCCACATCGACATCCTCACCGCGCACTTCGTGCAGCATCCGGACTGGTTCGACGTGGTCGTGGCGTCGAACCTCTTCGGCGACATCCTCTCTGATCTCGGCCCTGCGTGCACGGGCACGATCGCCATCGCGCCGTCGGGCAACATCAACCCCGAGCGCGCGTTTCCCTCGCTCTTCGAGCCCGTGCACGGCTCGGCGCCCGACATCTACGGCAAGGGCATCGCGAATCCGATCGGTCAGATCTGGGCGGCGGCGATGATGCTCGAGCACCTGGGACATCCGGAGGCGGGCGCGGCCATCGTGCGCGCGATCGAGACGGTGCTGGAACCGAGGTCGGGCGCCCCGCGGACGCCCGACCTCGGAGGCAAGGACAAGACTGCGGATCTAGGAAAAGCGATCGCGGACGCGATCTAGCAACGGCCCTGCTTCGCCAGACCCGGGGGGCAGCCCTTGCCGTGGTCTTTGCCGCGGCCCTGGTCGTCGTCGTCGTCCCGGTCCTTCATCTTCTTGGCGTGACCCGGCGGAATCTTGTAGTACTTCACCGGCACCCCGCGCACCTCGATGGGCACGCGCTCGAAGACGATGGGCGACCACGGCGCGCCGACCTTCACCGTCATGAACCACTGGTCGTTGTGCAGGCTGTAGTACTTGCCGCCGAACACGAACACGTTGAACTCGAGGTTCGGCGCCCGATAGACGCGCGTCTCCGGCACCACGACCACCTGCGGCTTCTCGAGGATCAACGGCGGCGGCCAGCCGATATTGACGTTCACGTCACCCGCGACCGCCGCGCCGGCGAACAGCGCGACGACGACTGCGATGGTGAGCGGCGTCCACGTGCGGGTCATCGATAGGGGTCCTCCCCGGGGTGCGGCATCGTGCAGAAAGAGTGCCACGGCGTCTTCGAAGATCAAACGCTCGTCGAACATCGTCGTCATCCGCCGTTGCGCCGTCGCGCGCGTGTCAGCGTGGCGCGAGCGTCCGCGTCGAATCGTCACGTCCAATGCACGGATAGCGTCGCCGCAGCGCCGGAACCATAGCGGTCGGTGGTTTCCCTCGTTCGCCACGTGGCACGTGCGGTGCACGGGAGCCTCGCGCCGGGCCCGGTGCGGAGTGTCCGCGCCGGGCCCGC
>Ga0207684_10002866_pt1 | contig 17118 bp, 13 predicted proteins | sample KBSK5501metaG_FD_184342 | JGI IMG/M metagenome (GOLD analysis project Ga0207684, IMG submission 184342) | Corn, switchgrass and miscanthus rhizosphere microbial communities from Kellogg Biological Station, Michigan, USA - KBS K5-50-1 metaG... | ecosystem: Host-associated > Plants > Roots >...
AACTCTTCAGGATCGAGCATGCGCTTGAGCAGGCGCTTCATGCGATGCCCACGTACCAGTGCCAGCAGGCGGCGTTCCTCCATCCCCGGCTCGTGCCAGCGTGATACCAAACTTGCCAGTTGTGGGCGATGCTCGAGGAACCACTCCAACCGTGCCTTGAACTCAGGCAGGGCATCAAGGAGGTCTGGCTCAATCGTCTCCACTGCCAGGAGGGGAATAAACCCAACCAGCGAACGGACTCTCAGCGGGACATGCGAGTCATCTGGCATATGCAGCACATCGTAGAAGAATTGGTCTTCTTCGTCCCATAGCGAAATGCCCTCTCCCGCGATGTTGTTGAGCGCGTCGGCAATAGAGAGAAAGTGCTCGAAAAACTTGGTAGCGACGTCCTCATAGGTATGATTCTCGCGGGCCAATTCCAGGGCGATCCTGAGCATATTCAAGCAGTACATCCCCATCCACGCGGTCCCATCGGATTGCTCAAGATGCCCACCAGTTGGCAGTGGTGCGCTGCGGTCGAAGACCCCGATGTTGTCCAGGCCCAGGAAGCCACCTTGAAAGACGTTGTGCCCTTCGCTGTCCTTGCGATTGACCCACCAGGTGAAGTTGAGTAGGAGTTTATGGAAGACCCGCTCCAGGAAGTCGCGATCAGCCTTGCCGGTCGTGCGCTTCTCGATCTTGTACACGCGCCACGCTGCCCAGGCGTGGACAGGTGGATTCACATCTCCGAATGCCCACTCATAGGCCGGTAACTGGCCGTTGGGATGCATGTACCACACGCGCAGGAGCAGAATGAGCTGCTTCTTGGCAAAATCCGGGTCCACCAACGCCAATGGAATGCAGTGAAACGCCAGGTCCCACGCTGCGTACCAGGGATACTCCCAGGTGTCGGGCATGGAGATGACGTCATAGGTGTTGAGATGCCGCCATTCGTTGTTGCGCCCGAACCTGTGCGAGTCTGGCGGTGGTGGTCCAGCCGGGTCGCCATGCAGCCACATATCCACGTCGTAGTAGTAAAACTGCTTGCTCCACAGCAGACCAGCAAAGGCCTGCCGCTGCACAGAGCGTGCGTCCTCAGACAGATTTTTCGCACCACACGTCAAATAAAAGCTATCGGCTTCCGCTTGCCGTGCTTCGAAGACCTTTTCGGCGTCCACGAAGGGGTCGTCGTGCTGCGTAGCAGACAAGCGCAGTATGACTGTCGCTGTCGCACCAGGGGCAACGACAAAGGTGTAGTGTGCGGCAACCTTGGTACCGAAACCTTCTGGGTTGACTCTATTCTGGGCCCCATTCACCACAGAGTCGTGTATGCCGTCCTTGACGAAAGGGGTGCGATTTGGGACATCCCACAAGCGCTCTGTATTGCTCTCATTCTCTGTGAAGAGGAATTGAGGCTCATGCTCGCCATGCTGGCACGCCAGCCAGTACTCTCCCAGTGTGGCATGGCTCGCGCGAACGATATGTTGTCTCTCTGGCCCAGTTGGCGTTGAATGTGTCTCAACGGCGCGTAGTTCTGGGCGGCGGTTTTCCTCGTCGTGGTGATAGCCCCAGGCCCAGGTGTTGCGGAACCAGAGCGTAGGCAACACGTGCAGGGGCGCTGCTTCTGGACCACGGTTTGCAGCAGTAATACGGACGAGGATATCCTGCGGATCGACTTTCGCATATTCGACTGTGACGTCGAAGTAGCGATCCTCCGCAAAAACGCCCGTGTCGATCAGTTCATATTCTGGCTCACTCCGTCCACGACGACGATTCTCTGCCAGCAGCTCAGCGTAAGGGAAGGCGCGCTGCGGATATTTGTACAGCGCCTTCATATATGAATGAGTAGGAGTATTATCAAGAAAGTAGTAGTACTCTTTGACATCCTCACCATGGTTGCCTTCTGAGCCGGTCAGGCCGAAAAGTCGCTCCTTGAGGATCGGATCGGCCTCGTTCCACAAGCTGAGTGCGAAGCACAGCCTGGCCTGCTCGTCACTGATACCTAGAAGACCATCTTCGCCCCAGCGATAGGTGCGGGAACGAGCGTGGTCGTGCGGAAAAAAGTCCCACGCGCTGCCAGAGGCTGAGTAGTCCTCACGAACCGTCCCCCATTGGCGCTCGCTGAGATACGGTCCCCAACGATACCAAGGTTGCGTGTTCTCGTGTGCCTCGGCAAGTCTCAGGCGCTCTGCATTCAGTTCCAGAGCTGGTGACTCATCAATCGATGTACTGCTCACCATCTTTGTTATCATCCTTTCTAGCAAGGGAGGCCAGGGCGACTGCGAGGGTCGCCAAAACTATACGATGGATCGTCTTGCAAAGCATGTATATAGTAGGGGTGGGGTTGCCCCGCCCTGTTGGGGCACCCCTATATTTCTTGCGCGACCTCTACATAGACCTTGATAGCTTCTTTGTCCTCAATGAGATGGCGCAACATCTCAGCATAGTTTTCCAGGCCATTAACACGCGTGGTAAGCAACTTGTTCAACCACCCTGGGAAGAAGGCTTCGGCCTTGACCAGATCATTCACGCCGCTGACGAAGTCGGCGTGCGAGGCGTTGACGGTACCAACCATCACCTTGTTCCCAAGCACAAAGCCCTCGTTGAGCTTGTCTGCATTCACCTCGACTTTGTTCTCTCCCCCCGTCACACTCGAGAGCACGAGGATGCCATTTTTCCCGAGTGCCTCTGCCGCCTGGAAGACCAGCGGGCTAAAGCCTGAGGCTTCAAAGATGAGGTCGAAAGGTCCATACCTCTCGCTCGTTTGCGCTAGCATCGACTGTTGTGAACTGATGTAGCGAGCGCCCAGTTCGGTGATGAGATCGCTATTCCGGTAGGGCGGTAATCGTCGTGAGTAGCAGGTCACCTCCAGGCCGCGTAGTCGCATGGCCAGGGTTGCAAGCAAACCGATGGTGCCTGCGCCGACCACGGCTGCACGGCGTGGTTGCCAGACCTTCAAGCGTCGCTGGATTTCATAGGCCTGGTTCAGACCTTTCTCTGCAACAGTGAGTGGCTCTAGCAACACCCCGACCTCGCGCAGCGTGCCAGGGAGCGTGACCATGTACGCTGCATCCTCGACGTAGTACTCGGTCAGGTAGCCATGGCGCAGATTGATGCCACGCTCAAAGTATACATCATCCGTTGTCATATCCTGCAGGCCAATTTGATCGTATAGGCTGTATCCTGGTCGCCGCACCGTTGCCACAACGTACGTTCCCGGCCGGATCGTATCCGGCACGTTCGGGCCGACCTCGACCACCCGGCCGAAGTTTTCATGACCGGTAATAAGGAATTGCTCTCCCACCGGCGCATTGCCATATTCCGCGGCATTGATTTCCTTGTCCGTGCCGTCAACGCCTACTCGCAGCACCTTCACAAGTATACCTTGCCCATTTGGAATATCTGTTATTTTCGGCATGGGCATGTCCTCCAGGTGCATCGAATGGGGTTTACCGGGGTAGACTGCTATCGCTTTCATCGAATGCCCTCTCTTTCACTGTAATGTTCAGCCTACTCTTCCTGAAAGTACTTCTCTAGCGCACTCCGCACCTTCGACCGGGCGCGGTGGAGGAGGACCCGCTGATTCCCCTCGGAAATGCCGAGGGTGCTGCAGATTTCATCAGATGTCCAATCCTCGATGTCGCGCAAGGTGATGATCTCCCGCTGATTGGGCGGCAGGGCTTCGATCGCTCGTTCAAGACACATGCGTATTTCCTGCGAAAGCAGGCGCTCTTCGGGCATTTCTTCCCGATTGACGGATACCCAATGTCCTGCCCAGTGGTGATCCGCTGGCAAAAAGCGATCAGGTTCGAAAGCCGGTTCAGCGCGATCGGTGCTATTGCCTGAGTGTGAAGAGAAGGGAATACTGCGGCCTTCGCGTTGCGCTCGCGTTTTGGCGCAGTTGGTGAGAATACGAAACATCCAGGTCTTGAGCGAGGACCTCCCCTCGAAATGGCCCAGATGCTCAAACACCGACATCCATGTCTCCTGGACGACTTCCTCCGCCACCGACCATGCCATTACATAGAACATCGCGAGATGCAGCATTGTGGCAGAATAGCGGTCAATCAACGACACAAACGCCGCCTCATTGCCATTGCGCAGCAATTCGATCAGATGCGGATCGTCGTCAGAGGCTACAAAATTTGTCAGCTTTACCCTGGTAGCTATTTGCAGGACGGGTTTCATCTCAACTACATCGTTCGCCTGCTGCATTCCTTGGCTCATCGCGATTCCTTCTTTCGATCAGGTCGGGATTGTAAACAGTAGAGTCTCGTTGCGCGGTACACTGCGTTATTGGAGCATCTCTCACACTTCGAGAAGTTGTTCATTGTATTCGTTATCCTCTCCTTCAAGGTGTCGCATCCGGCTCAATGCGCAAGACCGAGATCAAGGTCAAGTTTAAGTTGATTACTTTGACTAGCAGGCTATGCAGTGCGGCCTGATCTACCAAAGGTCCTGAGATGACCGTATCGCCATTCGTCTCATTGGTGATCGTCATCCCATCAAACCACGTCGACCAGGATTGATCCAGGTGCACCTTGACGCGAATGGTATACACAGGCATCGCTGCTCCTTCCCGGTGCCACCTTTTGACCGGATGTGATGAATCACCTTGAGCCGGTGCTACCGGCGTGCTTGGGGCGACTCCCGTTTGGAAGGGCGTAGCCGGGTCTCTTTGAGACCGAACGCCTTCCTCTTCATGCCATCGACAACTCCTGTTGGGGGCCATGTGAAGAGCATGAGAAAGAGGCGATCCTTGAAAGAGACAAGGTAGCGAGCCTTGGGGTGAATAGCCTCGACCGCTCGTTCCACTACCTGAACCACGCGCTCTGGCTCAACTCCCTTGGTTTCGAGACCCCTCAAGTAGCGCTCAGTGATCACCAGGCTCTCAGTATAGGGGGAATCTGCTGTGGCATATTTGGAGAGGGCTACCGTGTCGCGCTTCCAGAAACCCGACCGGGTGGTACTTGGTTCGATGATGACGACCTGGATGCCAAACGGTGCCAGTTCGCTACGAAGCGTGTCAGAGAAGCACTCCACACTGTATTTGGTAGCGTTGTAGGCCCCCGTATATGGCAATGACACGCGGCCCATTACGCTGCTGATGTTGATGATCCGGCCAGCTTGTCGCTCACGCATGTGTGGGAGGAATGCACGTGTCACCGCTAGCAGGCCAAAGACATTGGTCTCGAATTGAGCCTGGATGTCCTCATCCTTGAGGACTTCAAGCGGACCATAGAGAGCATATCCCGCATTGTTAATGAGCACATCAAGCCCTTTGCTTGAAGTTCGGCGATCCACCTCATCGCGAGCAGCAGCAATCGAGGCCGAGTTTGTGACATCAAGGAGCACGGTTTCCAGTTGCAGCCCTTTTCCGGCTGCTTCTGTCTGGAGTGCATCCAAGGCGGTCTGTCCTCGCCCGCTAGCGATGACGTGGTGACCGGCAGTAGCTAAGCGGAGTGCGAGACCTCGGCCGATGCCTGATGTCGCACCGGTGATCAGGATCGTTTGCGAGTGAGCCATGAGAAAACCTCCGATAGGTATCTTTCGGAACGGAAACTAACGACAGGCCATTTAGAGCATGCTGTACCAGCGAGCCAGTTCTGATCCAATAAGGTCTGGATAATCCTCTTGAAGAAAGTGAATACCTTGACCAACATCCACCGTCTTCAAGTTCTTCAAATGGGCTTTACTCCACTCGACCAGGGGTGCTGGGAGGAGCATACCTGGAGTTGCGAAGAACAGGAGCTTGGGCAGTTCCGACTCTTGGAGCTTGTGATTATAGGAAAGAACCGCCTCGGTCACATCCTTGGGCTCACCCGCAATGGAAATTTCGTTCGGCCAGCGCCAGATGGGCTTGCGACTTTTGACTTCCCTGAAGGGCTCCCGGTAATAGTTCATCTCCTCCTCGGTCAGCGCTCTGACCACCCCTGACGGCAAAAACTTCTCGATGAAAATATTTTGCTCCACAATCAGGTTCCACCCCACCTCGGGCGTGCGGAAGGCTTTGAACAGATCTCTTGCTTCTGCGGGAAAGACTTCCCAACTGGGTGCAGGAGCCATGATCGCTTCCATGAAAGCCAGTCCTTTCATGTTGTTTTCATGGCGCATCGCATAATGGAAGCCAAGGGCAGAACCCCAGTCGTGGATGACCAGGGTGATGTTCTTCAACCCCATCAGTTCAATGAAGCCCTCGACGTAGGTGACATGGTCAAAAAACCGATACTCGATGTCTGGCTTATCGGATTTGCCCATCCCAATCAGGTCGAGAGCGATACCACGACCTACAGGGGTCACAGCGGGAAGAATGTTCCTCCACAGATAGGAGGAGGTAGGATTCCCATGGAGAAACAGGATGGGGTCCCCTGATCCTTCATCCACATAGTGGAGTTTTGAACCATGAACCTCGATGTAATGGGACTTGTAGGGAAATTCTGCTGAAATCGTGCGTGTCTCCGACATGATTGGTCTTCCTTTGCCAGCTTAACCTGGACAACATCAGGCACACGTACTCCTGCAGTACGTGTGCCTCTCGACAGACTTTGTACATCATCCCGTCGAACCACATCGGCCGGTGCTGATCGAGATGCCCTTTGACTCGAATTTCTTAGGCCGTCATCGCTCCTCCTTCCCAACACCACTTCTTCGCAGTGCAGCATGACGGTGTCTATACGCAGTGTAGCCGAAAAAGGGGGAGAGGACAGTACACTAATGTAGTAATTTGCATGGTTATTTTTACCGGGGAAATGGGTGAGAGAGGCTGGTTAGGTAATTTCTTGCTCACCTGTAGGTAATTCTATGGAGTATACTTCAGTATAGCCCGACACGGATGCACATTCTACCTACTCAGCAGGGTGTACAGGAAAGCAGAGAGACCCATCGAACTTTCAGGGTTGCTGACAACGAGCGCGATAGCCTGAGCATCTCGTCATTGGTGCCAGATCTGTGTAACCCTCAACCGTATATATCTTTTTAGGAGAGCGGAACGGGGTTTCTATGCGGCCTATGAACACGTTGCGATTGCTCCGTCGCAAAGACCAGGAAAAGAATAGTGGAGAACGCGCGCTTCCTTTCTGTTCTTCTCTTTCACTACACGTTGATAGAGAGAACAGGGCACCTGCACTGTCGGCTTGTGCCAATATTCGCTGAAGAAGGGAGATCATATGGCACGCCATGCTATTCCCCGGGTGATCGATAATCTCCTGGTCCCACCCGCGAGTGCCAGGCAGAACTTGCCGACTATTGAGGTTGGCTCACAGGCCTGGTATGCGTGGCTCACAGAGCCAGCCACCCACTCCTTCGCCTTTCAAAGCCCCCAGGGCACTTTGACCGCTCGTCGTGAGCAGATCCATAGCACCTGTTACTGGTATGCCTACCGCTCCCAGAATGGTCACCTCCACAAGGCCTACCTCGGCAAGTCCGAGGAACTCACCCTGGTGCGGCTTCATGCAGCTGCTACTGTGCTGTCAGCAGACAAAGCCGCACGTCCACAGTTGCCCTCCTCGGGCACTGGCATTCCATCACTTCAACTGCTCACGACAAAACTCTCCGTACCGTCAGCCCGCTCAAACATCGTAGCGCGCCCACGGCTCATGCAAGGGATGTATGCAGCCATCCAAGGTCCACTCACCCTTATCTCGGCCCCCGCTGGTTGGGGCAAAACGACTCTCCTTCACGCCTGGCATGCCGAGGCCAGCCGCAAGAATTGGCCCCTGGCCTGGGTTTCTCTTGATGCGGGCGATAACGATCCCATCCGCTTCTGGACCTATGTCCTCACTGCGATCAATACGCTGCACCCGGAGGTGGGCGAGACCCCACTGGCGCTTTTGTACGCCTCGTCGCCTCCCCCGATCGAGGAAGTGCTCACCTCCCTGATCAATGCCCTGATCCAGCTTCCCACAGACACCCTGCTAGTGCTGGACGACTTTCACCCCATCGAATCTCCGCTCATCCATGATGCCCTCGGCTATCTCGTGGAGCATCTGCCCCCGAAGATGCATCTGATCCTAGCCAGTCGTAGCGACCCGCACCTGCCCCTGGCACGTCTTCGGGCACTCGGAGCGCTGAGCGAACTGCGTGCCGCCACCTTACGCTTTACTGTTGAGGAAACTACGATCTTTCTCACCGAGGTGATGGGTCTACCACTGTCGGCAGAGCAGGTAGCCGCCTTGCAAGAACGCACCGAGGGCTGGATTGCCGGGTTGCAACTGGCCGCCCTCTCCCTGCAAGGGCGCGAGGAGGTGACTGGTTTCATCGACGCCTTCTCGGGTAGTCATCGCTATGTCGTCGACTACCTGGTCGAAGAAGCCCTCCTGCGACAACCAGCAGACGTGCAGAACTTTTTACTGCAGACCTGCATCCTAGAGCGGTTCAGTGGACCCTTGTGCGATGCCGTGCGCGGGCAGGACGATAGCCAGGCACATCTGGCACATGTCGAGACGAGCAACCTGTTTCTGGTTGCCCTCGATGATGAGCGGCAGTGGTATCGCTACCATCATCTGTTTGCAGAGGCGCTGGGCAACCGGTTGCAGCAAACACAACCCGCTCTAGTTGCTGAGCTGCACCGCCGGGCAAGTCGCTGGTACGAGCAACACGAGCTATTCGACGAAGCCGTCGCTCATGCGCTGGCGGTGCCCGAGGTGGAGCATGCCGCACGCTTGATTGAAGAGTATGCCCGACTCACCAACTTTCCCAGTCAGTTCCAGGTGCTGCTAGGCTGGCTAGACAGGCTGCCCGATGCATTCGTCCGTACTCAACCCACCCTCTGCATCATGCATGCTATCATGCTGGTGCTCACACAGCAACTAGAGAAGGCGTCCGTTCGCGTGCAGGATGCCGATCACTGTCTAGAGGAAGAGATGCCGATCCAACAGCGAGCAAGGCTCCTGAGCTGGATCACCGCATTCCGCGGCTATCAGGCGCGCCTCCTGGGCGATTACGAACGGGGTGTCCCTATGGCACACAAGGCACTCGAGCTGATACCAGAGACGGAGGAGATGCCGTTTACGCGCATGCTCCGTCTGGCTTCTCTTCTTACTGCAGCCAGCGCTTATCTAGTAGATGGCGATGTGACACACACCACCGAGCGCCAGGTCTCGGCGGCGGTGACATCAGCCCGTGCCGCGATAAACTTTCCGGCGATCATGAAAAGTCTCTCCAACCTGGCCCGCTTCCAGCTCTTGCAGGGTAGGCTGCGTGAAGCCTCTGTGACAATGGAGCAGGCAACACAGCTGGTACCGAAACCCGCAGGGCTGCACACATTGCTCCATGGTGCAGACTACTACTTTATCCAGGGCGAGTTGCTGTTGGAGTGGAACCAGCTCGAGCAGGCTGAGCAGCACCTGGCACAAGGGCTTGCGATGGTCCAGGGGGCGTTGATAGCGGATGCTGAGATGATCACGCGGGGCTACCTGGCGTTGGCCCGCCTCCAGCAGACCTGTGGACAGCACACCCGCGCACTCCAGACGCTCGATGCGTTCGCGCAGATGGCACAGCAGCGCGGCTTTGCCCCTGCCCTGGTGGCGCGTGGGGCTGCCGTACGGGCACACCTGGCACTGGCGCAGGGCAACCTCGCGGTAGCTCTACACTGGGCCCAGACCAGCGGGATGTCAGCCACCGGGGCTCTGCGCTATCCTCACGAGCGGGAGTACCTGACCCTGGCACGTGTGCGCATTGCCCAGGGGCGCGCCCAGCCACTGGACCCCTACTTGCCGGAGGCGGTGGCCTTGCTGGAGCGGCTGCTGGCCGACGCCGAGCCCAAGGCACGCCAGAGCAGTGTGATCGAAATCCTGCTGCTGCGTGCGCTGGCTTTGCAGGCGCAGGGGCAGCAGCAGGAAGCGCTGCGGACGCTGGGACGTGCCCTGACCCTGGCCGAACCAGAGGGCAACCTGCGCCTCTTCCTGGATGAGGGGACACCGCTGCTGAGCTTGCTGCGCCAGGCGTATACACACCAGATCACTCCTGGCTATGTGTTGACCTTGTTAGAAACTGCGGACCAGAAGGGGAGTCCGGCTCCTCCTCGCTCTAGTGTGTTGGGAGAGTTCTTGACGGATCGGGAGCGCGAGGTGCTACGCCTGCTGGTAGATGGTGCGTCCAACCGCGAGATCGCCGAGCACCTGGTCCTGAGTGTCAACACAGTCAAAAAGCACGTCTTCAATATTTGTAGCAAGCTCAACGTGCAGAGCCGATCCCAGGCTATCGCCAAAACCAGAAAGCTCCAACTAGTCTACTCGTGGAGTGCCGAGAACAGATTATTCAGCGACTCGGCCAGTGTTGGATGGGCAAAGACGCCATCGCGCAGGACAGAATAGGGTACTTTGCCCATCATCGCCACTTCCAGGATGGCCATGATCTCGCCGCCTTCAATACCTAGAACAGCAGCACCGAGAATCTGGCCTGTATTGGTATCCACCACTGCTTTCATGAACCCTCGGGGCTCTCCCAACTCTAGCGCGCGATTTACAGACTTCATCGGCATCGTGGCTACCCGAATGTTTCGGCCCTGGGCCCGTGCGTCCGTCTCGCTCAGGCCTATACGTCCAAGTTGCGGATCGATGAATACGGTGTATGGTACCAACCGTCCGTGTATGCTGGCATTCCCCTTCTCAAGGAGATTGGTGCGAATAATACGGACATTGTCGCGGGCGATATGCGTGAAGGCGGGGCCTCCTTTCATATCACCTAAGGCATAGATGCCGGGCACGTTCGTTTCCAGTCGCTCGTTTACCTGGATGAAGCCGCGTTTGTCCGTCTGTACTCCAGTTGCATCCAGATTGAGCCAATCCGTATTGGGAACCCGCCCTGCAGCCAGAAGCAAGTGCGATCCAGTTAGGATATATTCCCCTGTCTTCGTCTGCACTGCCAACGAAATAACACCGTTAGCAGACTGTTCGGCATGCACCGGCTTTGTCTCCAGTAACACCTCCAGGCCATCCTCGCGCATGATGTGCGCCACTTCCTCAGCAACATCCGGATCTTCACGTGCCAGCAGATACGCACCCCGTTGTATCACGGTGACCTGGCTACCAAAGCGGCGGAACATCTGGCCAAATTCCAGCCCCACATACCCTCCTCCTACCACCAGCAGGTGCTCAGGAACTAGGTCCAGTTCCATGATCGAGGTTGAATCCAGTGTAGATACATCTTCTATGCCACTTATAGATGGCTTTGCTGGTCGAGCACCAGCATTAATAAAGATGGTAGTGCCCGTGAGTTGGCGAATCTCGCCATTATTCAGGCGTACTTCCAGCGTCTTTGGACCTGTAAAACTCGCCTCTCCCATCAGAAGGTCAAGGCCTTCAGTTCTTTCAATAGGACGCAGGTTGTGGATGCGAAATATCTCGACAATGTCGCGTTTGCGTTGCCGCACCTTGGTCATCTCTACTGTTACTGGGCCAGTCTGCACCCCGAAGTCAGCACTTCGTCGTGCTAAATATGCAACGCGAGCGCTGGCAACCATCGTTTTAGTAGGTGTGCAGCCCTCATTGACACAGGTGCCTCCTACATGTACCCGTTCGATAATTGCGGTCTTCCATCCGGCCTCAGCCAATGCGATTGAGAGTGGAATTCCTGCCATCCCAGCACCGATTACAATTGCATCATAGGATATGGTTGGAGTCATTTACGTCCGTCTCCTTGTATATTGTTTTCTGTACAAGATGCTCTTTTTCAGGCCATATTGACTTTCCTTCTGTCGATTCGTTACACGTGGAAGAGCATTCGGTGGGGAAGATCCGGAGAAACCGGGTAGAAGCTTGCCTCAAAATACCTGCAACTCCAACCGTCCAACACTGTAACAAATAGACTTGGATTGAGTCTACTTGACACCGAAATCGTAATTCATTAGGTACAAGAACTATTAAACAGATGCGAGGTTATTATGCCTGATATCTCATTCGTCGGATTGCTCATCGTTGCCGTGGTCGCCTTCCTGGCTCCGCTCCTGCTTGCACTCTCACCGGCACGCCGCCTCTCTGCGACCGTACTCGAAATCGTGGCAGGAATCCTGATCGGCCCATCCGTACTTGGTTGGGTCAAGGTCGATCTGCCTATTTCAATCCTTTCGATTCTTGGACTGGCCTTCCTCCTCTTTCTCTCGGGCTTAGAAGTCGATCTTCAGCGGTTGAGAGGTCGACTGTTGACGTACGTTGGCTTAGCTTTCCTGGCTTCATTAGTACTTGCGCTGTTAGTCGGCTATGGACTCTATGCCGCCGGGCAGGTGATATCACCGCTGCTCATTGCAATTATCCTCGTCGCGACCGCCCTTGGGGTGGTTGTGCCTGTGCTCGAAGACGCAGGCGAAAGCTCCACGGACTTTGGCCAACTCGTCATCGCCGGTGCTATGTTTGCTGAATTTGGCTCGATCATCCTGCTTTCGCTGTTCTTCTCCCGTGAAACAACCAGCACCGCCACCAAGCTGGTACTGCTAGGAGGTTTCGTCCTGCTGGCTGCTGGTTTTGCCTTCGTCGTGCTCCGCCTGGAGCGATCGACGCGTATAACCGCAGTGCTGCTGCGGCTCCAGGACACGACTGCACAGATTCGTGTTCGTGGTGCCTTCATGCTGTTGGTCGCCTTCGTTGCCCTTGCGGCAGTACTCGGACTCGAAACCATTCTTGGTGCATTTGTAGCAGGCGTGATTCTGCGATTGGTCGATGGGGACCGCATGATGACACACCCGCAGTTTCGCCAGAAGCTTGAGGCTATTGGCTTCGGTGTCTTCATCCCGGTCTTCTTCATAACGAGCGGTATACAGTTCGATCTGGCTGCGCTCTTCTCAAGTCCTTCGACTACTTTGCGCGTACCGATCTTCCTGGTGGCACTGTTACTTGTCCGGGGTGTGCCTGCCCTCCTCTACCGTCCACTCGTCGGCATTCGTCGTTCCGTCGTTGCAGGACTCTTACAAGCAACATCGCTTACATTCATCGTTGCAGCATCGCAGATCGGTTTGGAACTCGGCTTGATTACGAAGGCGACAAGCGCAGCGCTCATAGCAGCTGGATTGCTGTCTGTCCTCATCTTCCCGCTTGTGGCGATGACGCTCTTAGGTCGTAGTAAGCCCATCACCGCACCTTCACAGGAGCAGATCTAATGCTGTTATCGTTTCCAACGTCGTCAGGTAAAAAAACGAGCGTACTCCATGATCCGCAAAATCTTCATTGAAACAGAGAGAAGTCTCGTTGCCCAGGTAACGTTTATCCTCCCCAACAGTACCTGGGCTGACACCATCTACCTTGTGGGCGATTTCAACGGATGGAACCACTCATCGCATCCCTTTCGGCGTGATCGGGAGGGGACATGGACACTGACGCTTAACCTGGAAGTCGGTCGATGCTACCAGTTTCGCTATCTGCGTGATGGAGAATGGATAAGTGACAGTCAAGCCGATGGATTTGTGGGTAATCCCCACGGCAGCAACAACTCCCTTGTGGTGACCGACCCGAAATTTAAGCGCTATCCTGGCAAACGAAACGAATGTCGAGGAGGCCAAAACCCTGCTTTGGAGATTGACGATCCGTAGGATGGAGGCATGTACAGAGCTAGTGGACTGACCTATCGAAGAACAGTCGTCATCGCCAGGAACGCGAAAATCACGACATCCCCTTCGGCACGCAAGAGCAAAGCCTACATGACCCCCTGATTTCGAGGATGCTCGTGCTAATAACCTGTGCTGACTACTTGGTATATCTGTTCTAGTACTACAGTCCCACATAACGGGATCAAGCAGAGGACCGAAACGAAGCCTCAGATGGCAGCAAGACCCGCATGATACGCGTCCAGATCCCCTCTTTGCACCAGCGTTGATAGCGGCTGGACACGGTCGACCAGGGCCCAAAATGCTCGGGTAGTTCGCGCCACGAGGAGCCGGTGCGCGCGACCCAGAGCATGCCTTCTATGATTAAGCGATGATCGGTCGCAGGGCGGCCTGTCTGCGGCTTCTGTGGCGGCAAGAGCGGTCGCAGCTGCTCCCAGTGGGCATCGGTGAGGGCGGGCAGCCCCGGCAAATTGATGGGAGCAGGTAGCTGGTCGGACACCGGCGGGGCCTGACGCGAGCGCCGCAGGACATGAAACTGTCGGGCGGCCGCCTGATGGTGACGCCGGAAGCCGGACCAGTGCAGTCGCCGGACCTGCTGCTCCTGCGGTTCATCCAGCGCGTGCAGGAGGCGACGCACCTCTGGTACACTTAGGGCGATGCGCTTGTGCGCTCCTCCGCTTTTTTTTCCTGCTCGCGGGCGCGCCGCTGCAGCACCACCAGCGCGGCGTAGGCCACCAGGCAGAGCGTCACGTAGCGGTACCAGGCCCGCCAGGCCCGCACTTCATACTGATCCAGTCCCACCTCGCCCTTGGCTTGTTCGTAGCCGTCTTCAATCTTCCAACGACTGCCTGTCACGGCCACCAGCTCCGGAAGCGTCGTCTGGGCTGGACCCGCAGCCCGGTAGTACGCTCGCTTGCTTGGATCTGACAGGTTGCGCCGGATCAGCACCCAACGTGCACGTTCGTTTGTTCTCTCTGCCTGCTGCGGCAACTGCAGCCAGGCCCATTCATACAGTCGTGCCCCTTTACTGCCCTCACCCGCCGAAAGCACCACCCAGGCCTCTTCTGGCAAGAGCGCTGCCAGCAGCCCCACCGGCTGTTGGCGACCCTGTACCCACACCGTGTGGGTCTCGGGCACCGCCACCACGTAGTTCTTCTGCTGCTCCTCCAGCCACATCCGCAGCTCATCGTAGCCGTAGACCGTATCTCCCACCACCCACTCAGCTGGGATGCTTGCCGCAAAGGCCCGCATCAGCATCTGTTGGGCCAGCTCTCCTTTGGTGGCAAAGCCCACCTCGTCGGGGATGCCTGCCTCACGGCAGCGCACCCCATCCGCCGTCCATTCCTCCGGCAGGTAAAGCGCACGATCGATGAAGGCTTGCCCTTTCGTACTCGCATACAGCAAGAAGACCCCTACCTGGCAGTTCTCTCGCCGTCCGGCCGTCCCACTGTACTGCCGCGCGACTCCCGCCGACTTCTTCCCTTTCTTGACGAAGCCCGTTTCATCCACCACCAGGATCCCGTCTGCCGCTCCCAGTTGCTCGATCACGTAGGCCCGCAGCTCATCGCGCACCGCCTCCTCATTCCAGTCCGCTTCCTCCAACAGCCGCTGCACTCCGTGGGCGTTCGCTTCCCCCAGTTCCTCGGCCATCTGCCAGCCATTCTTGCGCTCCACTGGCGCGAGCAGCCCTTGCAAGTAGCGCCCGACGCGCTTACTCACCTCGGCGCGGCGAAAATGGGACCCGATCCGACCAGACAGCTCTGCCAGCACGTTGGCTCCCTGGCTGATGACGCTCAGTTCTCTCTCTACCGCGCTCGCTTCTGGCTCCGTTCTTTGTTCTAGATCCATGGACTCTCACCCCCACTCCCATTTTACCACGTTTCTTCTCTAACTGGGACTGTAGTACTAGAATGATGAGAGAAAAGTACGAACTGAAGTTCCATGATTGCTGTGTTCGTATGCAGAGGAGGAATCAGCACTGCAGCACTGAAGAGCGTGTCTGGGCGCGTAGAGACAAAAGGGCCGGTGCAGGGAGGAGACTTCGAAGTGAAAGAACAAAGGTTCTAACAATACTAGACAGTTGCACAAATAATCGAACCGGAACCGACGGGTGTCGAGTACTCTGTCACCAATTTTCTCCCTCTTCCTTGCCCCTGCTGGTACACTGTATCTCAAGGTGCAACAGTTGCTCGCCCACGATAAAACCCATGACGCCAGTCCTCCTCCGCTTGTTGGTAAACGGCGACCAGGGCCAAGACAGCCGAACTACGCTATTCCTCCTGAACACTGGCCAACGATCATCCATCGCGTGGTGGAGAACAACGAACCACTTCGTCAAGTGGCAGATGAGTATGGTGTCTCGCATGAAACGATCCGTCGCATCATACTTCGTGTCAAGAAGCAGCGTGGGTGCTGCCCCTGACGATGGTGGAGAATTCGGACATCTCTCCCAACGGCTTGACAGGGCACTCGACTTTGCTTATCCTTGCTTGATACCGGAGCACTCCATGCTCCCCATTTCAGGCAGTGAGGATCCCTATGGCCTCTCAGATCGATTGGTTCCTGCTCATGTTCTTCCTCATCATTTCTCTGGGACTGCTTAGGTGTTATGGCTGGCTCACTCTCCAGCCTTCCCATTTCAAAACAAGAGCGGTGCGCACTACGGTGCATCGTCTGCTCAAGCCACGCACCCCAGACGATTGCCCTGTCTGTCGTCTCGCCACCACTCCCTCGAGGGGGCAGGGCCAGATCCTAGTCCTGTACGTCCCTGGCGTGAGGTGAAAAGCCGGCGGGGAGCACCCAAACGCGTGAACACCGAGGGCTACGCCTGTCCCAACCCGCAATACGCATACTTCGGGATCACTGATCCTCACATGCATGCGCTCGTTGGCGATGGCAAGCATGGTCATGCCGAGCGCATCCAGACGTTCCGTTGTCAGGCTTGCTGCACAACGTTCAGCTCTCGACGCGATACTCCACTGTACCGTCTGAAAACGCCCTCCCAACAGGTCGCCCTGGTGCTCTCTGCCCTCGCCGAAGGGTTGGACCCTTCCGCGGTTGAACGCGTCTTCGACTATCGTCAGGCGACGATTATCTCCTGGCTCACTCGCGCAGGCGGCACGCTGAAAGTTTGCACGAGCGCACGTTCCGCACCCTCTGGCTGCCGCATCTGCAGTTGGACGAACTGCGCACCAGGCTCCGCAGTGCCAACCAGATTCTCTGGCTCTGGCTGGCGATCGATCCCCTCACCAAGGTTGTTCCGGTGCTTGAGCTGGGTCCTCGCACACAACATATGGCCCATAGGATGATCCACTTCCTGCGACAGATCCTAGCTCCCGGCTGCCTCCCGCTCTTCACCAGCGATGGGTTAAATTTGTACTTTTATGCTCTGACGGCTCATTTTGGACAGTGGCAAGAAATAGGGCGTCGTGGGCGCAAAGCCCTGCGATGGCGGGTAGCGGCGGGGTTGATCTACGGCCAGGTGAAGAAAATCTACCGGCGACGCAAGCTGGTGCGCGTCACGCCGGTGATGCGCCTTGGGACTCAGGCAGATCTCACGGTCGCCTTACAGCGGATGGGTTTTTCTGGACGACTGAACACAGCGT
>Ga0207684_10002867_pt1 | contig 17113 bp, 13 predicted proteins | sample KBSK5501metaG_FD_184342 | JGI IMG/M metagenome (GOLD analysis project Ga0207684, IMG submission 184342) | Corn, switchgrass and miscanthus rhizosphere microbial communities from Kellogg Biological Station, Michigan, USA - KBS K5-50-1 metaG... | ecosystem: Host-associated > Plants > Roots >...
CAGCGCGCTATCCCGATCTGCTGTTTTTTCCAGACAGGTGCCTTTTTTAAAAAGAGCCTGATTACGCCAGTGGCCCGGCTCGCTCGCGTCCGCCGCCAGCCGTTCATACACGTCGATGGCGCGTTGGTAGTTCTTTTCATCTTCCGCTCCCATATCGAAATAGATATCGCCCTTTCCGCAAAGCGCCTCCCGTTTCTCGGCTGGCTTGGCATCACCTTTCAATACTTCATCGTACAACACCAAAGCTTCCTGCGGTTTCCCCAATTTCCGTTCGATCACAGCTTGTTCGTTCCGTGCCACCCACCGCAACTCGCCTTTCAGTTGCACGACTCGATCAAAAAGGACAATGGCGTGATCCAGCGCATGCGGTCCCATCGCAGACATGGCTGATTCGGCCGCAAACAAGAGTGCCTTCTCTGCCAATGGTCCCGAGGGATTTTGTTGCGCTAACATTTCAAACTGGGTTTGAGCATTCGGGAAATCCTGGCGGCGGTAATAAGCTTCTGCCAATTTCAGCCTAACATCGCCAGTCAACGTGGAATCGCGGTGTTGCTGCAGGAAATCGTGCGCCAGGTCGATCACTTTGCCGTCGTTACCTCCAGCGGCCTCTTCAATCCAGATCATAAGATAGTCGCCGCGCTCTCTCGCCACAGCTGTCGGTCGTGATTCATTCGCGCAGATGAGATTTCGGCGCGCTTCCTCGAGGCGCGGCGGCGTAGCATGAAACGCCAGCTCAGCGAGGGCCAGCCACGCTTCCGAGATCTGGGGATGATCAGGAAATTCGCGCAGAAATCTTTGCAAGGTCTCGGTCGCTTTTGTGTCTGCCTTGGCAGCCTGGATCAGTCCTTCTTCCAAACGTAATTCCGCGCGTGATTGTTGATCTGCACTTCGCGCTTGCAGTTCATTGTAATCGGCGAAAAAGCGTGCGTGATCACCAAGCTTCAGCCATCCCAGACACGCGTTCCACATTGAAGTGTTTGCCAAAGGCGACGTCGAATGCGCGATCCGTTCAAACACGGCTGCCGCAGAGTCAAAATGCCTGGCCTTGTATTCCGCCTCGGCTGCGGTCAGATCGATTCGATCCAGCAATTCCTCTTGGGGCTGCAACGAGCGTGCTTCTTCCAAAATCGCCAAGGCATCTTTGAAATGGCTATCTTCCAATTGAAGTTTCGCAAATTCCAGCAGTCCCGCGGCCAGCGCGGGTGTTTTTTGGTCGAATTTCCTGAGACTGCTGAAAAGCTGCAGGGCGCGATCGCGATGGCCGGCGCGCAGCTCAATCCGGGCGAGATACCAGAGCGCGAATGCTCGCCTTGGCTGTTCGCGGTCTCGGCTCCATTTCTCCAATTCAACGCGGGCCGGTTTTCGTTCTGCGCGGTAAAGCTCATCCAGCTTGGCGAAAATCTGCGCAAGATCGCGATCGTGCGGATGATGATCGATGAAATCCTCCAGGAAATCGTCGCCCGCTTCCGACGTCTTCAATTGCAGGTGGGCATCGGCCACGCCAAAAAGGGTCGCCAGAACCAAGGGGTGATTCAGCCCCTCAGATTTCTTCACGAGTGACTCCAACGCGCCGATGGCCCGTTCTGGATGGTGTCGGATCAGCTCCAATCGAGCGCGCAAAAATCGGCGTTCTTTCCGTTCCGCGCTCGCCCCTGGGTTCATCTCATCAAGCAGGCGGCGCGCATTGTCTGTGTCGGATCTATCCAGAAACAATTCCGCCGAACGAAGGCGCGCCCGAGTACTCCATTTTTTGTCGGGAATGAGAACGCTCAATTTTTCTAAGGCTTCGTCGGTCCGCCCCAGGGCCCGCAACATCTCCGCCGCGCCGAAGATGGCGTCGTTGTGAAATGACGATGCCTGGTCGGCGCCCACCGCTTGGTAAAGAGGGAGGGCATCGCTCCAACGATGCAAGCTGGCTAGTGCTTGCGCGCGCCAAAACCTTGTCGAGGGAACTCCGCCGAGGCGCCGGTCCTCCAGCAAAGTTAACGCCTCACTCGGACGCTGTGCTGCGAGCAGCGCCTCGGCCAGTTTCGAAGCAACACTACGCCATGCATCATCGGGAAGATCATTCTTCAATAAGGCGCGCAAACGTGTGACCGCCACCTCCGGCACGCCCTGGACGCTAGCCTGCGCTGCGGCGCTCAATTCATTAGCCAGTTTTTGTGAGAATGACGGTTGAACAAAGAAAAGGAGCGTGCACGAGATCAAAATACCTACAGGCATTTTGAGTTGATCGTGGGATGTGGAGCGTTGGACTTTGAGCGCTTTCATCGCTTGGGCATTAAGGGCCGCAGAAATTTTCCCGTTAGGCTGTCCGATAACTCCGCAATCTCTTCCGGCGCGCCTGTTCCTACGATTTCACCACCCCGTTCGCCTCCCTCCGGCCCCAGGTCAATGATCCAATCCGCGCATTTAATCATCTCAAGGTTGTGCTCAATCACTATCAAAGTGTTACCGGCATCCCGCAGTTTCATAAGCACCTGCAGCAACTTTTCGATATCTGCGAAATGCAAGCCGGTGGTCGGTTCATCGAGACCATATATGGTGCGCCCAGTGGCTTTCTTGGCCAGTTCGGTCGCCAATTTAACCCGTTGCGCTTCGCCGCCGGAGAGCGTCGTCCCGGCCTGACCCAGGCGCAAATAGCCGAGTCCCACATCCAGCAGAGCGGTTAGCTTGTCGGAAATTCCGGGCACATTCCGAAAAAATCGCGCGGCTTCATCCACCGTGAAATTGAGCACATCGGCAATATTCTTGCCCTTGTAAGTAATTTCGAGCGTCTCGCGATTGTAACGCTGGCCACGGCAGACCTCGCATTCAACATAAACATCGGGCAGAAAATGCATCTCGATCTTGATCAATCCGCCGCCTTCGCAATTTTCGCACCGGCCTCCTTTGACATTGAAGCTGAAACGCCCAGCGTCATAACCCCGCACGCGCGCGGCCGGAAGTTGAGCAAACAACTCACGAATAGGTGTAAAAGCCCCGGTGTAGGTCACGGGATTTGAGCGCGGCGTCCGGCCAATCGCGCTTTGATCGATGACAATCGCCTTGTCGATCTGATCGAGGCCGCGAATGGCGCGATGCTTCCCCGGCTTTTCTTTCGAGTTGTAGAAGTGACGAAAGAGTGCCCGCCGCAGAATATCGTCGACCAACGTCGATTTGCCGCTACCGGAAACACCGGTGACACAGGTCAAGCAACCAAGGGGGAATGACGCCGTGACATTTTTAAGATTATTTTCTGCAGCGCCAATGACGGTTAGCCATCCGGAAATCTCCGACGTGCGTGCGGTCTGCTGGTCGAGCCTTCCCGGACGAACGCGCTTGCGTGGAACTGGGATGCGCACACGCCCGGTGAGATAATCGGCCGTCAATGAGTTCTTCGAACGCAAGACTTCGTCGAGCGGGCCTTGGGCCACGATCTCGCCGCCACGTGGTCCCGCCCCCGGACCGAGATCGATGATGTGGTCCGCGGAACGAATCGTTTCTTCGTCGTGTTCGACCACGATAACCGAATTGCCGAGATCGCGCAGCTGCCGCAGCGTCCCAAGAAGTCGCGCGTTATCGCGCTGGTGCAATCCAATGCTTGGTTCATCGAGCACGTAGAGAACACCAGCTAGACCGGACCCGATCTGGCTTGCCAGCCGGATGCGCTGGGCCTCGCCGCCGGAAAGCGTGCCGCTCTCCCGGTTGAGCGTTAAATAACCAAGCCCGACTTCGAGCAGGAATTTCAAACGCGATTGAATTTCGCGAACTACTTCCGCGGCGATTGTTCGTTGCTGCGCCGTCAAAGCCAGACTGTCGATGTAGAGGGCGGCTGCCTGGATCGTTTGCTCGCTGAATTGATGAATGTTTAGATCGTGCCCGTCTCGATCTTTGATCGTGACGGCAAGAATTTCCGGTTTCAAGCGCGCCCCGCCGCACGTCGTGCACGGCACCTTGCGCATGAACGTGCGAATGCGGTTACGCGTAAATTCGCTCTGCGTTTGTTCGTAAAGCCTCTGCATCTGTGGCACCAGTCCTTCGAACGGCCGCTCTGTTTTCTTCGCCTGGCCGTTGCCGCCTAAACTCATATCGATCGTTTCATCGCCTGTGCCGAAATAGAGCGCTTCTTTGAATGGCTCTGGCAATTCCACAAACGGCACGTCTTCATCGATCTGGAAATGTTTCACCAGCGCGCCTTGCAGGTGTCGGTAATATGCCTGCATCCGCTTTGTCCCGCGACGCCATGGCGTGATCGCGCCTTCCGCCAGTGTTTTTGTCGGATCCGAAACCATCAATTCCGGATCGCAAACCAGTTGGGTGCCGAGACCGTGGCAGTCCGGGCATGCGCCGAGATGACTGTTGAATGAAAAATGTTTCGGGGTGAGTTCGCCCAAAGTGAAACCGGTCTCTGCGTTTCCGTAATTCGTGGAATAGCGCGCTTCTCGCCACGTCTCTTCGGTTTCGGCGTTGGGCGTTTCTGCTTTCTTCTGACGCAGCAGCACCACCCGGCTGCTGCCCCATTTCAGTGCCGTCTCCACCGAATCGGTCAGACGAACACGAATTCCTTCACGAACCACCAGCCGGTCCACCACCGCTTCAATGGTATGTCGCTCACTTTTTTTCAGACGAATTGGCTCGGCACCGCTGAGCTCGACGATTTCGCCATCGATGCGCACACGCACGAATCCTTCGCGTTTCGCTTTTTCAATAACGTCGCGGAATTCGCCGATCTGATTTTGCACCAGCGGCGCAAGCAAAATGATCTTGGTTTCCGGTTCGTAGGCGAGAATTTGGTCGACGATTTGTTGCGGCGTTTGCCGGTAAACCGGCTGGCCGGTTTTGGGATCGTGTGGCTGACCGACCGCCGAAAACAGAACGCGCAGATAATCGTAAATCTCGGTCGTCGTGGCAATGGTCGATCTTGGATTGGCACCGGCGCTGCGCTGTTCAATGGCGATGGCTGGCGACAGTCCCTCGATGAAATCGACATCCGGTTTTTCCATTTGGTCGAGGAATTGCCGTGCATACGCGGAAAGACTTTCGACGTAGCGCCGCTGGCCTTCGGCGTAGAGCGTATCGAAGGCCAGAGACGATTTTCCCGACCCGCTGAGCCCGGTGATAACAACCAATTTCTCACGCGGAATCTCGACGTGGAGGTTCTTCAAATTGTGCTGGCGCGCACCACTGATCTTGATAACTTGCGCAGGCATCGGGACGACAAATCTCGAACCTTTTAGTCAAGCACAACCGTCTCTTTTCTCCAGCGAAAATCGTCCCACATGAGTGATCCTGCCCGCAGTATTACGCCCGAAGAACTAGGCGAACTACAGAGGAAGTTTAGCGAGATCAAACACTCGATTAATAATGCTCTCGCCGTGATGATGGCGCTTTCCGAGATGTCGCAACGGCGTCCGGACTACGCTGAAAAGCTGGCCACCACCGTCCTGACCAAGGCTCCGCAAATCGTTTCAAGTTTGCAGGAATTTACCCAGGCTTTGAACGAGAAAGCCGGCGTGAAGCCGGAAGGCGATGCGGATGAGCCCAAATAAGGCCGTCTTGAGAAGCTGCTGCCCATGGAAGCGGCCTCCGGTAAGACCATCTTAATCGTCGAGGACGAGAGCGACGTTGTCGATCTTTTGACCCTTAACCTGCGCAAAAGCGGCGGGTTTATCATCTCGACTGCGGCTGACGGTGCCTCCGGTTTGGAGAAAGCCCGCACGGAAAAGCCCGCCTTTATCATTCTTGACCTAATGTTGCCGAAAATGTCGGGCCTGGAGGTTTGCAAGATTCTAAAGACCGACCCGGAGGCGAGGCATATTCCAATCATGATGTTGACCGCGAAAGCGGAGGAGATCGATCGCATCGTTGGTCTGGAATTCGGCGCCGACGATTATGTGACGAAGCCGTTTAGTCCTCGCGAAGTTATTTTGCGCATCCAAGCCATCATGCGTCGCGGTGAAGTGAAATCAGAGGAAGGACCGCTCACGGCCGGTTTGATTACGATCGATCCGGCGCGTCACCAGGTCTCTGTCGCCGGTAAAGTCGTCCACCTCACCAGTATTGAGTTTAAACTTCTCCGCACTCTCTTACAGCGCCGCGGCCGCGTCCAAGCGCGAGACCGATTGCTGAATGACGTTTGGGGTTACGAAAGCATTATCGACACGCGAACGGTCGATACCCACGTGCGGCGTCTGCGCGAAAAACTTGGCAAAGCTGGTAGTGCCATTGAGACGGTTCGCGGATTTGGATATCGCTTCCGGGAAAATTAGCCGGCGATGAAGTGGCTTTTGCTTTGGGCGATTAGTGGATTAGCCATCGCATTCGGATATGCCGTCTGGCGAAAATGGATCGCGCCCTGGAGCCGGGTCGAAAACATGATTCGGCAGGTCGCGCGCGGCGAGAGGCCGCGGACGTTTCTTATTAATGGCGGCAGCGCACCGCGACGCGTCGGACTCGCGCTGGAAGCGATATCCAATCTCCAGCAGCAACTCAATCAACAGATCGCGGAACGCGCAGTTGGGACGGAGACAATTTTCGCCGCCATGCAGGATGGTTTGCTTGTGGTCGACACACGTCACCGCATTAGCCTCGTCAACCGCAGTTTCCGGCACCTTTTTGGACTGGGGAATAGCATCGTTGGTCACCCAATCCTCGAAATTATTCGTGAAGCTGATTTGGATCGATTGATCGCGGAAACGCTGCGGACGGGAACTCCCCAGGGTCATGAGTTAATTATTTCCGATTCACAAAGCAATTCGCCACGACGGATGCAACTCAGCGCCGTTGCCATGAAGAACGAGGCCGACACTGCAACCGGCGCTGTCGTTCTTTTCCACGACATTACGCAATTAAAACAAGCCGATGAAATCCGGCGCGATTTTGTGGCCAATGTGTCCCATGAGTTGCGCACGCCTTTGTCGATCCTGCGCGGTTATATCGAAACTTTGCTCGACGATCCCGAAACTTCACGGGATGAACTGGAGCGGATTCTTGAGGTGATGAAAAGGCATTCCAACCGGCTCGGGGTCCTGGTCGATGATCTGCTCACCTTGGCGCAATTGGAGTCGGCGAATCCAAATCTGCAATTATCCGACGTGCGGCTGAGCGAGCTTTTCGCCGCCATCGTGCACGATTGGGCCAAAAAATTTGCGGAGAAGAAACTGAGCGTTGATATCGCCATCGCGGCGAACCTGCCGATCATTCGCGCGGACGAGACCCGCCTGCGGGAAGTTCTCTACAACTTGCTGGATAATTCGCTGAAGTATACCCAACCCGGCGGCAAGATTTGCCTCCAAGCGCAAAGGTCCGGCGAGGAGATTGCGCTGTCCGTCAGCGATACCGGTCTTGGCATTAGTGAAACGGATTTACCACGTGTCTTCGAAAGATTTTATCGCGCGGATAAAGCGCGGAGCCGGGAACTGGGCGGCACCGGCCTCGGTCTATCCATTGTGAAGCACATCGCGCAAATGCACGGCGGCCGCGTCGAAGCGGAAAGTAAGCTGGGGCGAGGGACGACCATACGAGTTCTGCTCCCCCTCAATGGTGTGGCCGATCAGCGTGCTGTCACACAAACGTAACAGTAAAGACTTTGACCGTCGGGTTGCTGCTGCGGCAATTTTGCTGCATGACAATGAGCAAATTCGTTCGCGGTTTTTGCGGGTTAATATTGATCGCGGGGTCAGTGCTCACGGCTTCAGCGCAGATGACGATCAACGGCGCGGGCGCGACGTTTCCGTATCCGATTTACTCAAAGTGGTTCGACGAGTACGCGAAAATCGATCCATCGGTCCGCTTCAATTACCAATCAATCGGGTCTGGCGGAGGACAAAAGCAAATTATGGCTCAGACGGTCGATTTCGGCGCGTCAGATGGCCCGATGAGCGATGATAATCTCGCCAAAGCGCCGGGGAAGATTTTGCATATTCCCACGGTCGCCGGTGCGGATGTGGCCGCCTATAACCTACCGGGAAATCCAGCTTTAAAGCTCGATGGGGACGCCGTTGCCGGCATTTTTCTCGGCAACATCAAGAAGTGGAATGATGTCAAGCTGACGGCGCTCAATCCAGGCGCGACATTACCTGATCAGGAGATCGTGGTAGTGCACCGCTCTGACGGCAGCGGCACTACTTATATTTGGACGGATTATCTGAGCAAAATCAGTCCGGAGTGGAAGCAGAAGGTGGGGACAAACACCTCCGTGAACTGGCCGACCGGCCTCGGCGGCAAGGGCAACGAAGGCGTCGCCGGTCAAATCAAACAGACGCCAGGAGCGCTTGGCTACGTCGAACTGATTTACGCGAAGCAGAACAAGATGCCATACGCGGACGTGAAGAACAGCGCCGGCGAGTTTGTGAAGCCCACGCCCGAGTCGATCACCGCCGCCATAGCGACTGCGCAAATTCCAGACGACTTTCGTTTTTCAATCACCAACGCGCCGGGAAAAGATTCCTATCCCGTTGCCGGGGCTACGTGGCTCTTGATCTACGAGCAACAAAAGGATCCGACTAAGGGAAAAAAGCTGGTCGAGTTCTTGAAGTGGGCGCTGACCAAAGGCGAAGATATGGCGAAGAATCTTGATTATGCGCCGCTGCCATCCGACTTGCGCGAGCGTGTGCTGAAACGTGTCGACGAAATCAAGATGTAGTTCGCCCGCTGGAGGTTTGACAATGGCAGGCGTCATCAATCCGGCTATCTCAACTGAGGCGGAGTCCTCCGTCATCGCGCGGATGTCGCCGCCGTCGCGTTTTGGCGACAAAGCATTTGAATACTTAACGCTGGCGATGGCGCTCGCGGTGGTTGCGCTGGTATTTCTCGTCGGTTGGCAACTGGCGAACGGCTCGTCCCTCGCGATTAAGAGATTCGGATTCCATTTTCTCGCAACTTCAACTTGGGATCCGGTCGCGGAACAATTCGGCGCCTTACCGTTCATTTACGGAACATTGGTTTCTTCACTAATCGCTTTGGTTATTGCCGTGCCACTGAGCATCGCGACCGCGGTGTATCTCACCGAGCTCGCGCCGCTTTGGATTCGCCAACCACTCACTTCGCTCATCGAAATGCTGGCGGCGATTCCGAGCGTCATCCTCGGACTTTGGGGGATCTTCGTCATGATCCCGTTTCTGCGCGATCATATCTTCCCGGTCATAAAGAACTCGCTCGGCTGGACGCCGTTCTTCACAGGTCCCATCTACGGGGTCAGCATGCTAGCCGGCGGAATCATCATCGCGATTATGATCCTGCCGATCATCACCTCGGTTTCGCGGGAGATTTTGCGCAGTGTGCCGAATCTTCAGCGCGAAGCCGCCTATGCTCTCGGTGCCACGCGTTGGGAAGTAACACGCATCGCCGTTCTAAGTTATGCGAAGAGGGGTCTCTTCGGCGCAATCATTCTCGGCTTGGGGCGCGCGCTCGGCGAAACCATGGCGGTTACCATGGTGATCGGTAACACACCCCAAATCGCAGCCTCCCTTTTCCAGCCCGGCTACACCTTGGCCAGCGTGGTCGCGAACGAGTTTACCGAAGCAACGACCGACCTTTATCTGCAAGCGCTTTTCGAAATCGGTCTGGTTCTTTTTGGAATAACGATTCTGGTGAACCTTATCGCGCAACTTCTCTTGAAAACCATGGGCCGCATCATGACGACGCGGGCGGTGCAATAGATTAAAATGCAAGCGACCTCTGCGAATCACACCTGGCGCAAGATCAAAAGTGCGGCCGCATCGGGGCTGGCCTTCCTCTCGGCTGTTCTCGTAGTCGCACCGCTCGGCCTTGTCTTTTTTCATTTGCTCAAGAGCGGCGCGAGTTCGGTAAACTGGGATTTTTTCACGCACCTGCCGTCGCCAGTGGGCGAAAAAGGAGGCGGAATGGTGAACGCAATCGTTGGATCGTTCGAGCTGCTCGGACTTGCCGCCATCATCGGCGTCCCAATTGGCGTGCTCGGAGGAGTGTATCTGGCCGAATACGGCTCCGCCCGCGCGAATTCGATGCTACGCTTTGTGGCGGATGTGCTGAATGGCGTCCCATCGATTATATGGGGCGTGGTTGTTTACGGCCTGGTCGTTCTGCGTTTGAAAGGCTTCTCCGCTTATGCGGGTGGTTTCGCGCTCGGCTTGATGATGATCCCGCTGATCATGCGCACGACCGAAGAAGTGCTTCTTCTGGTGCCCAATGGTTATCGCGAAGCTGCCCTCGCTCTTGGAGTCAACCGCTGGAAAGCAATCGTTCACATCGTAATGAAAACTGCTTCGAAAGGAATCATTACCGGTATTTTACTGGCGCTCGCGCGAGTGGCCGGGGAGACGGCGCCGCTACTTTTCACTGCCTTCGGGAATCGCTTTTGGAATCACAACCTGGGTGAGCCCATCGCCGCGCTGCCCTTACAGATTTTCACCTACGCCATCTCGCCTTATGACGATTGGCATCGTCAGGCCTGGGCCGGCGCACTCGTGCTCGTCACGGCGATGTTTTTTATTAACGTGCTGGTCAGAATTCTCACTCGAGTTCGCATGGCCAGCGTCATATGACGGAAACACCGCGAATGGTTACCTTACTTATGCCTAAGTCGGATCCAACCACGGTCGAGCGCATCGATCGAACGATCGAGCCAGCCGAATCTGTCCCCGCGGCGCGGTTGGCTTTCGAGATTCGAAATTTATCAGCCTGGTACGGCGAGAAACCGGCGATTAAGGACGTTATGCTCGACATTCCATCCAACGCCGTCACATCGATTATCGGGCCAAGCGGCTGTGGAAAATCAACGTTCCTTCGCTGTCTCAACCGGATGCACGAGGTCGTGCCGCGGGCGCGCGTTCAAGGCAAGGTACTGCTTTTGGGTGAGAACCTTTATTCGGAAAAAACTGATCCTGCGACCGTGCGCCGTCGCGTTGGCATGGTCTTTCAAAAATCGAATCCCTTTCCCACCATGTCGATTGCCGATAATGTCATCGTTGGATTGCGCTTGAATGGAGTACGCAACCAGAGGTTTCTGAACGAACGGCTGGAAAAGTCGCTTCGCATGGCGGCGCTCTGGGATGAGGTAAAAGACGATCTCCATAAACCGGGCACGAGCCTGTCCGGCGGTCAACAGCAACGGCTTTGCATCGCGCGTGCTCTGGCGGTGGAACCGGAAGTTGTGCTCATGGACGAGCCATGTTCCGCACTCGATCCGATCGCCACTGCGAAAATCGAGGAATTAATCCATCAATTAAAAAACCAATACACACTTGTGATCGTGACGCACAATATGCAACAGGCCGGGCGTTGTTCCGATCACACCGCCTTCTTCTATCTCGGCCGGCTGATCGAATTTGGGTCGACCGCAAAAATTTTCAGTAATCCAAGCGAACGACAAACGGAGGATTATATTACCGGCCGATTTGGGTGATGGAAGGCCGTTCATGATCGCACCGCGACATATTCTCGGAACTTTTGACGAAGCCCTCGCATCGTTGCGCAACAGCGTGCTCATGATGGCGAGCCTGACCGAGCGAAGCCTCGACCGTGCGATCAAAGGGCTGCTCGAGCGCGACGACAATCTTTGCGCCAACGCCATCGCTGACGACGAAGAAATCGATCAGCTTGAAAAACAAATCGATAAGGATGGAATCGAAGTCCTCCTCCGTTTTCAGCCCGTGGCCTCCGATCTGCGTCGGGTTGTGTCGGCGATGAAACTTTCTCCCAACATCGAACGTGTGGCCGATCAGGCGACAAACATCGCGCGCCGGGCCCGCAAACTGAACTGGCATCCACCGCTGCCGGAAGTTGAGTTGATTGATCCAATGTATGCACACGCCCTATCGATGTTTAAAGACAGCATTGATGCCTTTGTGCGCGAAGATGTGCCGCTTGCCCGCAGTGTCATCCCGCGAGACAAGGAGCTTGATAAGATGAACGCCTCGGCGAACCGCAAGCTGATCGAACGCATGGCGCAGGAACCGGAACAGCTGCGCGGATATCTCAACCTGATATTTATTTCGCGCTGTCTCGAACGCGTGGGCGATCACGCTACCAATATCGCAGAGGACGCCGTCTACGCCGCTGCGGCTGAAGACATTCGGCATCAACACGCCGAGGTTGCTCAGTAAAATAAATTGGAGCCCAGCCGGCTTCGGATTGTAAAAAAATGGCGCCACGCATAAAGCTTGGCGCCGTGAAGATTCGGGTCAGCCTTACCAATACGACTTTTGTAGGGCGGCGATTTTCGCCGCCTGCGGGCGTGGATCGGCGGCCGACATGGGCGCTCCACAAGGTCATGATTGCTGCGGTCGCGCTCGTCGGACCGATGTTTTTCGGCGCCTGCGGATTGATGGGGCCCGCGGGTGAGCAAGTGCGGGAACAACCGCAAAAAACCGTCTACAAAGCTGCGGACGAAGCTGAGAGCCAAGGCGAACGACCTAATTTACCGCCGGTCCAAAAAGTGCCGGGCGAATGAGAAAATCCCACCGCCAAGCCCAGAAGCAGTGGACTATTGCCCGCATCGCGCACGCTCGCGGTCACGGAACGCCGTCAAGGCCGCCCGCTAGTTCTTTCTTTCGCACCGCCGCCATTAGATCCCGGTACGCTGAAAAAATTCGTTCAACGCAACTGCCGCGTTAAAGATTGGCCATGCTGAGATGCCGGCAATGATGGCAAAGAGCAGCGCTTCGATCGCAAACACCCAACCTCTCTCGTGGCCGAAATAGCTCCGCGATATCTCCCGAAACGACCTGAGAAGTAACGATCTTCTATACAAAGTCGGTCTGATCAGTGTTCTGGTAACTTTGATTATGCTCATAGTTAGACGTTCGATACTCCGTGATGCGCCGGCGTCAGGTTACGAATTGTCAAGATCGCGTGACGACAGGGTGACGCATCCGAGCCGTAACGAAAATGTCACTTTGCCGGACGTCTTCGGCACTACTGGAGCTTTGCCGATCCGTCGCAGATCACCGGCACTCATGAGGAGAAAGTGGCGCGTGTGCGGGAAATTCGGGACGAGGTTCGCAAAAAAATTCAAGGACTGGTGCGCGGACGTTTGCCGTGGGGAGGCGGCCAATCATCTAGCCAATCGTTAGGCAACTCGTTCGCGATCAGGCAAGCGTGTGATTCAAAGCATCGACCGGAACCGCCGGAGCGATCGTCCGACCAAGAGCCGCGCTGGAGAAAGAGCGGAGTAAGAGCACCCGCGAAAAATCCACGACGCGAGCGACCTAAATTGTTGCAAAAGACTTGACCGTTTTAGCGCCTGGCTGTCCGTTTTTGCCCGCCGATTATGAAAAGCGCGTTTGGACTCCGCATCCCGCAAACTCTAGAAGAAGTGTGCGATCCGCGGCGCACTGCTTTGTTGGTTTATGACATGCAAATCGGCATCTTGAGTCAGATTAAGGATGCTGACCAAGTCACGCGACAGGTTTTAAGAGTTCTCCAAGCTGCGCGTGAGGCTGGTGTGCGGGTATTCTTCTCGAGACACCTTTCTTTGCCCAAAGAACTCATGGGAGTGTTTCAGTTCCGTACGGCAATGGCCTGGCAACGGGTGAACACGCCTGAGCAAGTAAACCCTTGGTTTCTACGCGACAACCCAGGGTTTCAAATTGCGCCGGAGCTATCTCCTCTTCCGAGCGAAGGCGTCTTTGATAAACTTACCATGTCGGCTTTTGAAGGCACATACCTGGACCTGGCAATGCGAGACTGCGAGGTTAACTCCTTTATTGTCGTGGGCGTTGCTACTGAGATCGGCATCGAGCCGACGGTGCGCCACGGAGCTGACTTGGGTTACATTCCCGTGTTCGTCACCGACGGATGTGGCGCCGGCAACGAAGAAGCGGCCAAGCGTTCCATAGAGAATTTGAAGTTTATGGGCGACGCATTTGTGACCGACACAGAAACCTTATGCACCATCTTTCGAAAGGGACTGATGGCCACCAAGTAAATGGCGTGACAACTTAAACCGCTCGCGAGTAATCTGACGTCCATGCGGCTCGCCATATGCGGCTGCACAAAACATTGGAGCCTGTGGTTTTATGAACGTCAAAACTCTTGGTAAGAAAATCCGCCGTCTCGTCGCTAAAATAGAAAAGGACACAAAGAAACTGGCCAAGCTCAGACTGAAGTTGAACGCGTCGGCGAAAAAACCGAAGCGATCGGCGAAAAAAAGTAGACCAATCGCCGCTGGCAAAAAGCGCGCCGCCAAGGAGCTGAAAGCACCCTCGCCAGCTGCGAAAAGGAAACGGGGTTTGACTCCTGAAGGACGCGCCAGGCTGGCGGCGGCAATGAATGCGAGGTGGGCCGCAAAGAGAGCCGCCGCCCAAGCTATTTCATCTTCGAGCGAAACTGCGCTCGTGTCGAACTCCGGCGCTGTCCCAGAGACGGCGGCTCTGTGATTTGTCGGCTCCAGTAATCAAAGTTCCGCATTTCGCACCGCGCAGGAGACACGATCTTTCGATCCTGTTCTTGAGCGTACCCTTTGTGACATCGTTTGCGAAAAGCTTCGATCGCCGGTTTTAGAGTTCGTCTGGCTTGCCCAAGCGTCGGGGACCCAGGGCCGGAATGAGCGGACCTATCAGACGCTTGCTCCGGAAATCGGAGCCGCCATTCTTACTGACGCAGCTCGTTGTTTTAGTGCTTTTCGCCGTCCTTACCGCTGTCGCGGCAATTTGGTCGTCTACCGAGCAGCTCGGCAGCTTGACCGGTCACTTTATCAATCCCTAAATTGGCGGGTCGGGTGCGATTATTGAAAGGTGCATGATGTCTACCGAAGAATCGAAACCTGCTCCGCCTGAGCAGTCCACAGCTTTGGATTCACCGCCGAAATCTGCTGCGGGTTCTGCGCTCAGGCGTCGTCGGTTACGAATTGCGCTGATCGCGCTCGGAGCGTTCGTGATCGTCTTCGTCGTCATCCCGCGAATCTTCCACGCATGGCACACCGTCTCGACCGACGATGCGTATGTGAATAGCTACGTGACCTTCGTTGCACCGCGCGTGAGCGGTCAGGTGGCACGCGTCCTGGTCGATGATAACAACCGCGTGAAGAAGGGCGATGTGCTCGTCGAGCTCGACCCGGAGCCGTTTCGCGTCCAGGTCGCGATCAAACAGGCCGCGGTCGATGCCGCGCAAGCGAATCTTGTCGTGGCGCAGGCCACCGTGCGCAGTCAGGTGGGTCAGGTGCGAAGTCAGCGTTTCAAACTCGCCCACACGATTGAGGACGTTGACAATCAAGTGGCGCTCTTGCGAGCGCGCGCCGCTACGTGGGAGCAGAGTAAGGCGACGCAGGTACTCGCCCAAGCGGAGTTTGACCGCGCAAAGCGCCTGCTCGCGACCAAGGTAACATCCGCGGAGGACTTCGATCAGAAACGTGAAGCTCTCGATGTGGCGAACGCACAGGTCACACAATCCCTGGAAAATGTTTATCAAGCTCGTGCAGCGCTCGGCCTGCCCGGCAAACCGCCTGAGGGCGCCAGCCTGACGGATGTACCAGCGGATCTTGACCAGACCTTTTCGTCTGTACGCCAGGCGCTGGGAGAGCTGATGCAAGGTGCCGCGCAGCTCGGTTACTTCTCTTCGTCGTACGATCTTACGCCGAAGCAAGTCGTCGAGGAGTTTTACAAGCAAGATCCCGGGGGAGACATTAACCGCATCTATGCCGAAATCATCAAGAACGCGCCCACACTGAAACAAGCCGAAACCGGCCTGGCGCGGGCGCAACGAGATCTCGACCAAGCAAAGCTCGATCTCCGCTACTGCACGATTGTGGCGGAGATCGATGGTGTGGTCACGCGCCGTAACGTAAATCCGGGCAACAACGTGCAGGTGGGCCAGAGCCTCATGGCCATTCGCTCACTGCGCGACATCTGGGTGGACGCCAATTTCAAGGAAACGCAACTTCGCGATTTGCGGATCGGCCAGCGCGTGAAGCTGGAGGTGGATATGTATGGCGGCAAAGGCTCGTTCGACGGCCGCGTTTCTGGCTTCACGATGGGCACGGGCTCGACGCTTGCATTGTTGCCGGCGCAGAACGCAACGGGCAACTTCGTGAAAGTAGTGCAACGGCTGCCGGTGCGGATCGACCTGGTCAATTACGATCCCGACAAGCTGCCACTCTTCGTTGGCCTTTCGGTCAGGCCGTCAGTGGATGTGTGGAGTAAGCCGACCGGCCCCAACGCCGGAAAATTTCTCCAGGAACCGATCCAACCTACTTCATCCGTTAGCCCAGCGGCGGCCGGGCGATGAGCGCCGCGTCATCTGTCGCCATCCCGACTCCAGTCGCAGCGATTGTTCCGCGCGTTTTCAATCCGTGGCTCGTCGCATTCGCCGTCGTCATTCCCACTTTCATGGAGGTGCTGGATACCACGATCGCGAATGTGGCCCTGCGTCACATTGCCGGCGGATTGTCGGCGCCGGTCACCGATGGTGAGTGGGTTATCACAAGCTATCTGGCAGCTAACGCAATCATTCTGCCGATTTCCGGCTGGATCGCTGTCCGCTTGGGGAGGCGCAATTATTTTTTATTGTCGATCGGCGTCTTCACGCTCGCGTCCGTCTTGTGCGGCGCGGCCACGAGCTTGAACGCGCTAATTTTTGCGCGCGTTCTGCAAGGCCTGGCCGGCGGCGGGTTGCAACCGTCGAGTCAAGGCGTGTTGCTGGATGCGTTTCCGCCAGAGAAACAAGGGAGCGCCATGACGATGTTCGGTATCGCCGCGCTGCTCGCACCCGTCGTTGGACCCACCCTCGGCGGCTACATCACAGACAACTACGGCTGGCGTTGGATCTTCTATTTGAATGTGCCAGTCGGGTTGCTCGCCCTTTTCATGTGTAAGGCGCTCGTGTTCGATCCGCCATATCTCAAAGCGGAAAAAGTAAAGGTGCGCGGCACACACCAGCGTTTCGATACGCTTGGCCTTTGTCTGTTGAGCGTTACCATGGTCTGCTGGGAGATCATGCTGAGCAAAGGCCAGGAATGGGATTGGCTCGGCGATCCTTTCTTTCGGGTGCAGACGCTGCTGACTCTTTTCGTGCTCTGCCTCAGCGGCCTGATCTATCGCGAAATGCGGATTACTAATCCGCTCATCAACTTTCGCACGCTCGCAGATTGCAACTTTCGTTCTTGTTGCGTCATAATCTTTTGTGCGTTCGGCGTTCTCTATTCCAACACGACAAC
>Ga0207684_10002868_pt1 | contig 17112 bp, 16 predicted proteins | sample KBSK5501metaG_FD_184342 | JGI IMG/M metagenome (GOLD analysis project Ga0207684, IMG submission 184342) | Corn, switchgrass and miscanthus rhizosphere microbial communities from Kellogg Biological Station, Michigan, USA - KBS K5-50-1 metaG... | ecosystem: Host-associated > Plants > Roots >...
TCTTTCTGTTGTTCATGGTGCCGCTGCCACCGTTCATGCTGCACGCGATCATCGGCTTCCTGCAGCGCGCCTCGGCGGAGGCCAGTGCGCTGATCTTCGACCTCATCGGCGTGCCCGTTTTTCGCCAGGGCTTCGTGTTCGCCCTGCCGGGGCTGACGATCGAGATCGCCGAAGAGTGCAGCGGCATCCGCTCGAGCATCGCGTTGTTCATCGTCGGCCTGGTTGCCGCTCACCTCTATCTCGGCTCGACGTGGGCAAAAGTCGTCGTCGCCCTGACCGCGGTTCCTGTCGCCATCGCGAAGAACTCGGTCCGGATCGTTGTGCTCTCCTTGCTCGGGACCCATGTCGATCCGGGTTTTGTCGGTCCAGGACTGCTCCACCGCAATAGCGGTATCCCCGTGTTCGCCATGGCGTTCGCGATCCTCGGCGCGATCATCTGGCTGCTTCACCGATCCGAAGCGTGGCTCGACCGCCGGGCGGCCAGGGCTGCCCGCTAACCAACGAAAGCGATGATTGCGCGTGCGCTGACCGATTACTACCGGTGTCCGGAAGAATTCGTGAAGATTTCGCTTGCCGCCGAGTTGTCACGAGGCGCCGGCTATTTCGCCTTCGGTGGCAACGTGTGTTGGGGACAAAGCGCCTACGGGTATCGCGCCCCGTCGCCGATCGGACTCTACGAAACCCTGGCCGACGTGAGCGTGACGAGCGGATGCCTTCGTGTCCCGTTCGATCCAACGCAGGTCATCGACAACCTGCGACTCGAGCGGTATGCGGTCGAGCGCGACGACGCCGCTCAGCCACGACAGACGGCGTGGCAAGCGCCCTACTACGCGCTGAGGCCCCTCATTCCCACGGCGTTGCGACGAACTCTCCAGCGACTGTACATGCGCGGCTGGAAGCGTGTGGCCTTTCCGCGCTGGCCCATCGACGACACCGTGGACGGCATTGTCGAACGGCTGCTCCTGCTGTGCCTCCGGAGTCAGGGCGTCGAGAGGGTGCCCTTCATCTGGTTCTGGCCCGATGGCGCGCCGAGCTGCGCCATCGTCACTCACGACATCGAGACGTCCGAGGGCCTCGACCGCTGTGACTGGCTCATGGACATGGACGAGAAGGCGGGTATCAGATCATCCTTCCAGGTCGTGCCGGAGGATCGATATTCTGTCTCCGCGGCATTTCTCGACGCTATCAGAACGCGTGGCTTCGAGATCAACGTTCACGATCTCAACCACGACGGCCGGCTGTTCAGCAGCCATGAGGAATTCCTGCGGCGGGTGAAGAAGATCAATGGGTATGCGCGCGCCTTTGGCGCACGAGGCTTTAGGTCCGGCTCGCTCTATCGCCATGCCGACTGGTACGACGCGCTCGAGGTCGCCTATGACATGTCGATACCCAATGCCGGCCATCTGGAGATCCAGCGCGGCGGCTGCTGCACGGTCATGCCGTATTTCATCGGAAACGTCGTCGAGCTTCCGCTGACGACGACGCAGGACTATACGCTGTTCCACATCTTGAACGATTTCTCGAACGACGTGTGGAAGAACCAGATCGAATCGATCATGAGCCGGCACGGTCTCGTGAGCTTGATCGTTCATCCCGACTACCAGACGGACGACCGGGCACGACGCGCATACGCGGCGCTGCTCGACCAGCTGGCACGACTGCGCGAGGCGGGGCGCTGCTGGCTGGCGTTGCCGGGCGACGTCGAACGCTGGTGGAGAGCTCGGAGTCGGATGCAGCTCGTTCGTGAGGGTGACGGCTGGCGCATCTCTGGAAGGGGAGCCGAGCGAGCACGGGTCGCGTACGCGGAGCTGGATGGCGACGAGCTGGTCTATCGCCTGGAACCCGCGGCACCGCAACGCGAGGGAGCGGCGGTGCCATGACGGAGGCGCATGACGTCGTTCAGAGCAGGATCGAAGGTAGGGCTGATGCTTGCGGTCCTGATCCTTGCAGCCATGCTCACGAGACACTACTGGACGGTTCAGATAGCGCAAAGTCTCGTCTGTGGCGAGGACGTCGAGCCGAGCGACGCGATGCTGATCGAGAACTTCGACCCCAACTATCTCCTCTTCGAGCGCGCGGAGGCGCTCGAGAGGGCGGGCGTTGCCCGCAGAACGTTCGTACCAGTCGAGGCGTCCCCGGATCCGACCGTGGCGAACCCCGTCTCGGTTGGCGTAGCAGGAGTGATGGCCCACCAAGCGCGGCTCCGTATGTGGACGGCGATTCCCATTACGCATACCGAGCCGATCAGTCTCAATGCAGCGATGCAGATTCGGCAGCGTCTCGGAATCGAGCGTGTCAGGTCGGTCGTCGTCGTTGCCCCGGCACTACGAAGTCGGCGGTCGGCTCTGGTCTACCGCGCGATGCTTGGCCCGGCGAATATCGTGGTGCACTGCGCCCCCGTCTTCGGTGCGAGCTCTCCCGAGACGTGGACCGAGACGTGGCATGGGGTCCAGGAAGTCATCGAGGAGGTCGTGAAGCTGCAGTACTATCGGCTGTACGTCCTGCCATTCCGTGCGCGACCAGCCGGGAGCTAGCGTGAGCGCAGTGTCTCGTGGCACCGTCCGCCTGCACGAGCCCGTGCTCGTGACCGGCTCGACCGGGCTCCTCGGTCGTCGCGTCGTTCGCGCCCTCCTGGAGCGCGGATTCCTCAACGTCCGATGCTTCGCGAGGCCGTCGAGCAACGTCGACGAGCTCGAAGCCATGACGGTTACGACCCGCCCAGGAGCCATCGAGATCGTCCGCGGAAATCTTCTGTCGCGCGAGGACTGTCAGAGAGCAACCCGCGAAGTCTCTGTCGTGTATCACCTCGCGGCGGGCACCGGCGAGAAATCGTTTCCGGATGCCTTCATGAATTCCGTCGTGACGACGCGTAACCTCGTGGAGGCATCTCTTCGGCACGGTGTGCTCAAGCGTTTCGTCAACGTCAGCTCGTTCGCGGTTTATACGAACCGACATTCGGGTGGTGTGCTCGACGAAGCGAGCCCGGTCGAGGCCGATCCTCAGGGGCGCGGTGAGGCGTACTGCTACGCAAAGGTCAAGCAGGACGAGCTGGTCATGAATTACGGCCGCAAGCATGGCCTGCCTTATGTGCTGGTGCGGCCGGGTGTCGTCTATGGGCCCGACGCAGATCCCATCTCCTCGCGCATCGGGTCGGCGGCGTTCGGCTTCTTCCTTCACCTTGGTGGTTCAAACACCATTCCGTTCACCTACGTCGACAACTGCGCGGATGCGATCGTACTCGCCGGCGTCGCCCAAGCCGTGGACGGCGAAATTTTGAACGTGGTCGACGACGATGTGCCGACGAGCCGTGAGTTCCTCCGACTCTACAAGCGACACGTACAATCGTTTCCGTCGATTCCGGTTCCCCGCGCCGCCTGGTACGTCTTTTGTCTGCTCTGGGAGAAGTACTCCACCTGGTCCAAGGGGCAGCTACCGCCGGTCTTCAATCGGCGTGCCTGGCATGCGTACTGGAAGGGTAGTCGCTATACGAACGAGAAAGCCAAGCGGTTGCTGGGATGGACACCGCGTGTGCCGACCGCCGAAGGCTTGCAACGGCACTTCGAGAGTGGGCGCGTAAGGCAATGTCATGCCGCTTAAGGTCGCGATCGTCGGCTGCGGCAAGATCGCGGATGCCCATGCGGAGCAGATCCGCTACGTCCCGGATGCGACTCTCGTGGCGGTGTGCGATCGAGAAGAGCTGATGGGCAGGCAGCTCGCCGAACGCTTCGGCATTGCGCGGTGCTTCACCGATCTCGACGAGCTCCTTAGTCAGGTGCGCCCCGACGTGGTGCACGTGACGACGCCGCCCCAGAGCCATCATGCGATCGCGCGGCGGTGCTTGGAGCAGGGCAGTCACGTCTACGTCGAGAAACCGTTCACCGCGGACGCGCGAGAGGCGGAGGATCTCATCGCTCTGGCAGAGGCGACCGGCCTGAGGGTGACCGTAGGCCACGATGCGCAGTTCAGTCACGCGACGTGCCGGATGCGCGAGCTCGTGCAGCAGGGATATGTCGGCGAACCTGTGGTCCACATGGAGAGCTATTACGGCTACGACCTGAGCGATGGCGCCTATGCGCGGGCCTTTGTCGGTGACCGCGGTCACTGGGTGCGGCGCCTTCCGGGCGGACTGCTGCAGAACGTGATCAGCCATGGCGTGGCGAGAATCGCGGAGTTCCTTTGCGGCAAGAATCCGCAAATCGCGGCACACGCGTTCACCAGTCCTGCGCTGGCGAGCAGGGGAGCCGACGACGTCTTTGATGAGCTAAGAGTCATGATCGTCGACGAGGCGAAGACGACCGCCACCTTCACGTTCTCTTCGCGCATGCGCCCCTCGCTGCACCAGTTCCGAATCTTCGGCTCTCGGAACGCTCTCGTCGTCGATGAGCTGCAGCAGACCGTCGTGAAGCTTCGCGGAGCACGGTTCAAGAGCTATGCCGAGCGGTTTGTGCCGCCCTTTCTGCTTGCGCAACAGCACTTGGCGAATGCCGCCACAAACGTGCGACGGTTTCTCGCGAGTGATTTCCACATGGATGCGGGCAAGAAGCGGCTGATCGCCGCGTTGTATCGCTCGATCGAAGACGGGACAGCACCGCCGATTCCTTACAGCGAGATCCTCATGACTGCCCGGCTGATGGACGGCATCTTCGAGGAGGTGCGGACGACGGCGTCCGAGGCGAGGGGGGTGCAGCGTTGATTCGCTCTCGCGCGCCACTTCGCATCAGCTTCTGCGGCGGCGGCACGGATGTGCCTCCATATTGCGATGAGCGCGGCGGGGTCGTCCTGAGCGCGACGATCAACCGATACGCGACGGCGACGCTCGTGCCCGGTGGCGACACGTTCCGGGTGCGGAGCATCGACTACGACCAGAGTGTCAGCTACGGCGTGGATGATCCGTTCGTGTACGACGGACAGCTGGATCTCGCGAAAGGTGTGATCGATCACTTCCGGCGGCACGAGAACCTGACGTCGGGTCTCGAGGTGACGCTGCACAACGACGCGCCCCCAGGTTCGGGCCTGGGATCGTCATCCGCGATCACCGTGGCGCTCGTGTCGGCCCTCGTCGATTTGCTGCGACTGCCGATGAACGGTTACCAGATCGCCGACATGGCCTATCGCATCGAGCGGCTGGAGGTGGGAATCAAGGGGGGCAAGCAGGACCAGTACGCGACCACATTCGGGGGCTTCAACCTCATCGAGTTCTACCCCGGCGGCTCGGTCCTCGTGGTCCCGCTACGGCTGCGACCCGAAACGTTGTGGGAGCTCGAGCATAGCCTCGTGTTCGCGTATGTCGGCAGTGGGCACTTCTCCGATCAGATCATCGCCGGACAGGTCCGAAACTACGAGACCCGTCGCACGGAGAGCGTGCACGCGATGGATCGGCTGAAGGTGCTCACGCAGGACATGAAGCGCGCACTGTTGATGGGAAATCTGCGGGAGTTCGGCGAACTATTGCATCTGGCGTGGGAGAGCAAGCGTCAGATGGCGCAAGGTATCTCCAACGCCGGCATCGACGAGGTGTACGACGCCGCGCTGAAAGCGGGTGCGCTCGGCGGGAAGATGAACGGCGCTGGTGGTGGTGGTTTCATGATGTTCATCTGCGATCCTTTGCGCCGCTACGCGGTCCAGGAAGCCCTGCGCAAGGTCGGAAGCCAGCTCGTTAGCCTGACGTTTGTCGAGCCGGGGGTGCGCACGTGGAGCCCCACGTGACGCGTCGGACCGATCTTCCCGACGGTCCGAGCGACGGCATCAAAGTGTCGCTCCTCACGGGGGCACACGATCCGATGTACTCCATCCCGCTCGCGACCGCCCTTGCACAGAGAGACATCAAGGTCGAGTTCATCGGCAACGATGCGATGGAAGGGTGCGCCGAACTCAAGCGGGCCAACATCCGGTACCTCAATCTGCGTGGAAGCCAGGAAGCGGCGCCGTTGCGCGCTAAAATCGCCAGGGTCGTACGCTACTACGCGAATCTGATCTCTTATGCGAAGAGCACCGATTCGAGGCTGTTTCACATCCTGTGGCTCAACAAGTTCGAGGCGCTCGACAGAACCATCTTGAACCTCGTCTACAAGCTGCTGGGCAAGAGGCTGGTCTTCACAGCGCACAACGTCAACACGCGAAAAAGGGATGGAAACGATTCGCTCGCGAATCGGCTGACGCTCCGCGCCATGTATTGGATGCTCGATCATATCTTCGTGCATACAGATCTCAGCAAGGAAGAGCTGTTGAAGGACTACGGTGTCGCGCCGGAAAAAATCTCCGTTATTCCTCACGGCCTCAACACCTACGTTCCGGATACACCCCTGTCGCGTGCGGAGGCTCGAGCGTCACTTGGCCTTACGTCCGGCGAGAGAGTCGTACTGTTTTTCGGTCTAATCGCGCCGTACAAGGGATTGGACATTCTTTTGGACGCGGTAAAGGTGTTGGCGTCGTGGAACGACCGGCCGCGGGTGATCGTCGCGGGCAGCGCCAAGCCAGGATCCGGGTCTTATTGGCCTGCGCTGAAGTCTCGCCTCGCGAACGAAGACGTGTTTTCACGCGTCCTGGTTAAAGACGAGTTCATCCCCGATAGCGAAGTCGCGATCCTACTCAGGGCAGCCGACGTCCTTGTCCTTCCTTATCGGGCGATCTACCAGAGCGGGCCGCTTCTGCTCGCCTACCGGTTCGGCCTCCCCGTCATCGCCACTAAGGTGGGCTCGTTCGACCGCGATGTGATTCCCGACGTGACAGGAGTTCTGTGTGAGCCGGAGAATCCGGAAGATCTCGCCAAGGCGATTCAGCGCTACTTCGCGAGCCGACTGTACCTCGATCTGGAGGCGACGCAGGAGCATGTGCGCCGCATCGGCCGCGAAAGATACTCTTGGGAGGGAATCGCCCGGACGATCGAGGAGGTCTACGCGCGATTGTTGAATCTCGACATACGCGAACACGGAGCACTCGGCCAGCCTCGGGAAATGATCGCGACATCGAGGCGCAGCTAATGAGCCCGCAGGTCGAGAGCCAATCCTCAGCGGACCACCGACTCGGCGGGCCGATGGAATCGCGGACGGCCGGTGTTCCGCGACGCTGGGCGATGACCGCGGCGGGAGGGCACTTCAGGGCCGCCGTCGTCAATGTCATGCTCGTTCTGGCAAGCACCGCCGTCATGGGCGCCGCCATCTTTGGAGCGGGGGAGCTGTATTTTCGCTGGTCGTTTGGCTGGAACGCGACCGGGCAGTGGCCGATCTGGACCGTATTCGATGAGCAGCGGGGGTGGACACTCAAGCCGGGTGAATATTCGTATGTGGACCTTGTGGTTTTTCGCAAGGTCTACGTGTCGATCAACGATCTCGGCATTCGTAATAAACCCGTGTCTCTGAAGGTGCGCGAAGGCATTGAACGGATCAGCATCGTCGGTGACTCCTTCGTATTTGGTGCTCCGCTTAACGACGAAGCGACGCCGACGGGAAGGCTTCAACGGTTGTTGGGTCCGCAACGTGAGGTGGTGAACATCGGGGTACCCGGTTACGGAACGGGTCAAGAGCTGCTGATGATGGAGGATCTCATCGGCAGACACTATGAACCTGGCTCGAAGATCGTCATCGTGTTCTTTTCGAACGACATCCAGGACAACTCGGGTGTGGACTACTCGACGAACGAGCGCGACCCGATTCGCCCAGCCTTCAGCGTCTCTTCGTCCGGTTCCCTGCAGATTGAACCGGCAACGCCACATCAGCACGAGTCGCCTTCGCGGCCTGGGCTCTTGCAGCGCTCGCTGTTTTATAACTTCGTCCGAACTTCGGCGATGTACGCGGCGATTGCCCATCCCTCGCTGATTGACGTGGCGGGGCATCTCGGAATCAAGGTCGCCCTGCCACGGACGCCGGGGATCATCGCTGGCTGGTACACCGAGGGATGGCTCGAGCGATGGACGCGTACGGAAGCCATCCTCGCCTATGCGGTAACCAGGATGCGAACGCTCACGTCGGCAGAGATCTTTCTCGTCTACATGCCCTCCCCGTTTCAGATTGAAGGAGTATTTCGGCGGATGGTGGAGTCAAGCGCGAACGGCGACCCGGGTTATCGCGCGCTGCTGACGGAGACCGATCGGCCTCAACATATGCTTCAGCGGTTTGCCGACTCCCATCGCGTGCGTCTCGTCGATCTGACCGGCGTGCTACGCGATAGTGGCGACGGCCGCCTGTACTTTCCCCGCGACGGCCACCTGACGGAGCGGGGCTCGGAGCTGGTAGCGAACGAACTCGCCCGAGTTCTGAGCGCGGAAACCGTAAAGAGGCCCAAATGAACATCCATGAGGATCTCACCCGTCACGAGGAGATAACGGGTTCGTCCGATCGGTCTTTCGGGATCGTTTTTGCGGCATTCTTCGCCCTCGTCGGCGTGGCTCCGGTGGTTCGCGGACACTCGGCGCGCGTCTGGGCACTGGGTCTCTGTGCCGTGTTCCTCTCTGTCGCATTGGTGCGGCCGCGCGTGTTGCACCCGCTCAATCGCTTATGGACCGCACTCGGGCTGATCTTGCATGCCGTCGTGAATCCGATCGTGCTGGGACTCTTGTTCTTTGCGACCATCACGCCGATGGGTATCGTTACACGCTGGCTCGGCAAGGACTCGCTGCGTCTCCGCCGTGATCCAGAAGACTTGACGTACTGGATCGAGCGACGGCCACCTGGGCCGGCGCCCGAGACCATGCCGAACCAGTTCTGAGGGACAGATGACCTTTGTCGCCGAACTCTGGGCGTTCATGCGGGTGCGGAAAAAGTTCTGGCTCTTGCCGATCCTCGTGATGTTGGCGCTATTCGGGGGCCTGATTGTCCTCACCAAGGGTAGCGCGGTGGCGCCGTTCATCTACACGCTTTTCTGAGAGGTCAGCCGTGAGAATTCTTGGCATCTCGGCTCTCTATCACGACAGTGCCGCCGCTCTCATTGAGGACGGCCGGATCGTGGCGGCCGCTCAGGAGGAGCGTTTCACACGCAAGAAGCACGACGCTCGCTTCCCGCGGGCCGCGATCGCTTACTGCCTCGGCGAGGCTGGGATCGGGCTTCGCAACGTCGACCACGTCGTCTTTTACGAGAAGCCATTCATCAAGTTCGAGCGGCTGCTCGAAACGTATCTGGCCCTGGCCCCGAGAGGCTTTCGGTCGTTCCGCATGGCGATGCCCGTGTGGCTGCGCGAGAAGCTCTTCCAGAAACGATTACTAAGAGCTGAGTTGAGGCGATTTGATCCGGCGTTCGAGCCAGAGGGGCGGCTGCTCTTCGCCGAGCACCATCAAAGCCATGCGGCGAGCGCGTTTTTCGCCTCGCCGTTCGAAGAGGCGGCGGTGCTGACGATGGATGGCGTGGGGGAGTGGACGACGACGTCCGTCGGCTTCGGCCGGGGCCGATCACTCGAAATAATGAAAGAGATCCACTTTCCGCACTCCCTCGGTCTTCTCTACTCCGCCTTTACGTACTACACGGGCTTCAAGGTCAATTCGGGCGAGTACAAGGTGATGGGCTTGGCTCCTTACGGGGAGCCGCGCTACGCGTCGCTCATCCTCGACCATCTCATCGACCTCAAGCCCGATGGATCGTTCCGGCTCGATATGTCGTTCTTCGATTACTGCACTGGGCTGCGGATGACGAGCGAAAAGTTCCACGGACTGTTTGGCGGTCCTCCGCGCCGTCCCGATGAGCTGCTGACGCAAAAGCATATGGACCTGGCAGCTTCCATCCAGGCCGTGACCGACGAGGTCGTACTTCGGATCAGCCAGGCGATTGCCGCCGAGACCGGCGCGGAGAATCTCTGCCTTGCCGGCGGGGTAGCATTGAACTGCGTCGCGAACGGCAAAGTTTTGCGTGCAGGGCGCTTCCGCCGGCTCTGGGTGCAGCCGGCGGCCGGAGACGCAGGCGGGGCGGTGGGCGCTGCGCTGGCCGCTTATCATCTGTTCAAGGGCCAGCCCCGTCAGGTATCACCAACCGGGGACGGCATGTCCGGCGCCTATCTGGGGCCCGCGTTTCCCCAGATGGAGGTCGAGAGCCGTCTGCGCGCGCTGGGCGCACGCTTCACGGTGGTCGATGACCGCACGCTCCTCGATCGAACGGTCACGGCACTGGTCGACGGGAAGGCTGTCGGATGGTTCCAGGGCCGGATGGAGTTCGGACCACGCGCACTCGGCGCGCGTTCAATTCTGGCTGACCCGCGCTCGCCGTCGATGCAGTCCGTCCTGAACCTCAAGGTCAAGTACCGGGAGTCGTTCCGTCCTTTCGCGCCGTCGGTGCTTCGCGAGGATCTCCCGGCGTGGTTCGAGCTGGACGACGATAGCCCATACATGCTGCTTGTCGCTCCGGTGGCCAAGCAGCACCGCCGTGAGATGACGGCCGACGAGGAAGCGCTGTTCGGTATCGACAAGTTGAACGTTCCACGCTCGACGATTCCCGCCGTGACCCACGTCGACTATTCTGCGAGGATCCAGACCGTTCACCACGAAACCAACCCGCGATATCACGCCCTCCTGTCCGAGTTCAAGGCTCGCACCGGTTGTCCAGTTCTGGTGAACACCAGTTTCAACGTACGGGGGGAGCCAATCGTCTGCACGCCCGAGGATGCGTTCCGCTGCTTCATGGGTACTGAAATCGACGTTCTGGCCATTGGCAATTGCTACCTCGAAAAAGACACGCAGGATCCGGCATTGCGCCGGGACTACAAGACGGCTTTCGAGGCCGACTGACGTGAAAGGCGACGTCCTGTGGAAGCGAACGTGACGCATCGATCCGCTATCGAGGGGATGTGGAACGAGCATGTGCGCGTCGCGACGGCGCTGCAAGCGCTGGCGCCCGAGGTGGAGCGTGTCGTCGATCTCGTGGCCCGGTCGATGTCCGCCGGTGGTGCCCTGCTCGTCTGCGGAAACGGCGGCTCCGCGGCCGACGCGCAGCACATCGCCGCGGAGTTGACCGGACGATTCTTCCGTGACCGACGGCCACTCCCTGCGCTGGCTCTTCATGGCAACACATCGTCGCTCACCGCGATCGGCAACGACTACGGCTACGACGAGGTGTTCGCGCGCGAGGTCGGCGCGCACGGACGCGAAGGCGACGTGCTGCTCGCCCTGTCCACGAGCGGCAATAGCCGGAACGTCCTGCGTGCCATCGAGACGGCGCGCGAGAAGCGCATGGCGGTGGTCGGCCTCACCGGTGCAGATGGGGGCAAGATGGCCGACCTCTGCGATATCTGTCTGCGCGTTCCTTCGGAGTCCACGCCGCGTATCCAGGAGTGTCATATCCTCATTGGACACACCATCTGTGAGCTTCTCGAGCGGATCCTGTGCTGAACATGGAGCCCACCGGCAGGCCACGAGCACGACTGATCGCATTCTACCTGCCGCAGTTTCATCCGATTCCGGAGAACGATGAATGGTGGGGGCCGGGATTCACGGAATGGACAAACGTTGCCAAAGCACGCCCGCTGTTCCGTGGGCACTACCAGCCGAGGATCCCGGCCGATCTCGGCTTCTACGATCTCAGACTTCCTGAGACCCGGATCGCACAGGCCGACCTTGCGCGCGCAGCCGGCATCGAAGGGTTCTGCTACTGGCACTACTGGTTTGCGGGCAAGCGATTGCTCGAGAGACCGTTCGAAGAAGTCGTCAAGACCGGAGAACCGGACTTCCCGTTCTGCCTGGGATGGGCGAATCAGAGCTGGTCGGGAATCTGGCATGGAGCGCCAAATCGTATCCTCATGCAGCAGACATACCCTGGTCCCTCGGATCATGAGCGCCACTTTCACGCGCTCTTGCCCGCCTTCCAGGACCGGCGCTACATCAAGGTCAGAGGAATGCCCGTGTTCGTCATTTTTGAGCCCAAGAACCTTCCTGACCTGTCGGCGTTTATCGATCAATGGCGCACGCTCGCGGACAGGAACGGCCTCAAAGGGATCCATTTCGTCTCACATCTCTTTCATCACGAATGGTCGGAGGATTACGAGAGCGCGGGGTTTTCCGGAGCCGTCGTCGCAACGAACGTGAAGATGGTGGCCGTGCCGATCCGCACGGTCGCCGCGAGACACATCGCACGCCTCAAGCAGCCGACTTACGATGGCGCGCGCATGGCTGATATGCTGCGGGCGACTGGTCGAATCTCGTCCTATACGTGGACGAAGGCCAGGCGACGGCTCATGGGGTCCGCGCTAGACGTGTTCCACTACGAGGACGCCTCGATGTTCTTCGTCAACGAGCTGCAGAAGAAGGCGAATGCGTATCCGTGCGTGATCCCGGACTGGGACAATTCTCCTCGATCGGGGGCTCGTGGAGTCATCCTGTACGGATCGACACCAGCGCTGTTCCGTCGTCATCTCGAGGAGGCGATTCAGCAGGTCGAGGAGCGAGACACCGAGGATCGGATCGTCTTCGTCAAATCGTGGAACGAATGGGCGGAAGGTAATTACCTGGAGCCCGATCGGAAGTTTGGCCATGAGTACCTCGACGCCGTCCGTGAGACGGTCTTCTCCAGAGCGGGAGTTGATCGACGATGACCGCGCTGGTCTCCGTCCTCATCCCTGCCTACAACGCTCAAGAGTCGATCGTCGACACCATCGAATCGGCACTGGCACAGACATGGCCGCGAAAAGAGATCGTGATCGTCAATGATGGATCCACCGATCGGACACTGCAGATCTCGCAGCGATTTGCTTCGAAGAGCGTGTTGGTGGTGACACAGGAGAATCAGGGCGCGGCCGCGACGCGGAACAAGGCGTTCTCTCTGTGCCAGGGCGACTATATCCAGTGGCTCGACGCCGACGATCTGCTGTCGCTGGACAAGATCGAGAGCCAGATGGAGCGTATCGGCCGAGAATGTAACGATCGCTCGCTGTTATCGTGCGGCTGGGGATATTTTGTTCACCGGCCGCGATCGGCCACCTTTATGCCGACGGCGCTGTGGTGTGACTTGCCACCGGCCGAATGGCTGATTCGCAAGATGAGCCAGAACCTCTTCATGCAGACGGCGACGTGGCTCGTGAGTCGGGAATTGACGGAAGCGGCCGGGCCATGGAACACGAGATTGCTCGGAGACGACGACGGAGAGTACTTCTGCCGGGTGATGCTCGCGAGTGACGGGGTTCGGTTCGTCCCCGAGGGCAAGGTCTTCTACAGAGTGTCGGGCTCGGGACGCCTGAGTTACATTGGACGATCCAGTCGAAAGATGGAGGCGCAGTTCGAGTCGATGCGGCTGCACATCCGGTATCTCCTGTCGATCGAGAACAGCGACAGGAGCCGCGCGGCGTGCGTGAAGTATCTCCAGAACTGGCTCATCGACTTCTATCCCGAGCGGCTCGACATCGTGGCGCAAGCGGAGCAGATCGCCGCTGACCTTGGAGGACGGCTGAAGACACCCCACCTATCGTGGAAGTACGATTGGATTCGGCCGCTGTTCGGCTGGGACGCCGCGAAGCGAGCGCAGGTCTTTTCGCGACAGCTCAAAGCCTCAGTGCTGCGATCGTGGGACAAACTTCTCTTTCAGGTCGAGCGCCGCAACGCACGGATGACTTCCATGATGATGCAGAGATGACTCAGGTGCGACCAGATCGGGATGCATATTTGCCGGCGCTGGACGGTCTGAGGGCTGTCTCGATCCTCCTGGTCGTGGTCTCACATCTCGGGCTAGGGTACGTCGTGCCAGGCGGACTTGGCGTCACGATTTTCTTCTTTATCTCGGGCTTCATCATTACGAGGATGCTGCTTTCGGAGTATGCAAGATATGGAACGGTCTGGGTGCCGGGCTTCTACATCAAGCGGGTATTCAGGCTCGCGCCAGCTTTGATCGTCTACATCGCGCTGTCTGCGTCCGCGTTTGCTGCGGTGGGCGCACCCATTCCAGTACTTGACGTCATCGCGTCGATCTTCTATGCGGCCAATTACTACATTCTTCTCCATGGAATGGGAGGAAACGCGGTCGATTCGCCGCTGTCGATTCTGTGGTCACTCGCCGTCGAGGAGCACTTTTACGTCGCGTTTCCTTTGTTGCTCGTGTTAATGCGCAGGCGCCTTGGTGCGTTTCTGGCCATTCTCCTGGGCGTGTGCGCTGCCGTCGCCGCTTGGCGTGCGTACCTCGTCGTCGCGCTGGGAACGCTCGATTTCTTGCCGCAGCGCACGTACATCGCCACTGACACGCGAATCGATTCGATCGTCTTCGGCTGCGTCGTGTCGCTATATGCATTTTGGGTCGAATCGCAGCGTCCGTCGTCAAGGCACCGTCGCATTCTGATGGCACTGGGATCGAGATCCACGCTTGTCGTAGGGGCGCTGATGATGCTGGGTTCGCTTTTGTATCGGAATGAAGAATTCAGACAGACGTGGCGGTATTCCGTTCAGGGCATCGCGATGGTGCCGCTGTTCCTGCATCTGTTCATATTCAAACGGAGGGACCGTATCGACGGCTTCCTTCGATCAACTCTGATGGTTTACGTCGGTAAGATCAGCTATTCGCTCTATCTTTATCACTGGCTCGCCCTCACGTTTCTCGCACAGCTGATGCAGGGCAGTGCGGCCTGGCAGATGTCTGGGTTGGCGATCCCGGTGATGCTGGGATTGTCGGTAGCGTCGTATCATCTGATTGAGACACCGATTCGGCGCAAGGGACATCGACTTGCGGAGAATCTCGTCCGTGGACGTGGGCGACAGATGGCGATTGCAGATCTCCACAGCGCTGAACGTGACGGCGGCGACGGTGTAACGCACACCGGGCGATTACCGATAGTTCACTCCTGAAGCGAGCGATCGAGTGGCGCGGCGTATGTCGCGGGGCGGCGCGGCAGCGAAGCGTGCTCCTCACACTGCGTGCCGGTGGTCGAGTCACCTCGGGACCACCAAGGCTCAGGGAGGGAGTGGTGTATCACCGAGAGCTGCCCGCCAAGGGATGCGGATAGGAATATTGCGTATAGCCAGGCTTCGGGATGCCGACGATGTAATCCCGGCCGGGCTGAATGAACACTGAAACGCTCTGCTCGCCCGGACACTGCGGCCCCAACGAGCCAAAGACCGCGGAATGGTAACGCTCGGGCTGGACCGTGACGGTCCCTGTATTGCTCCACACGTAGACTGGTTCAGTGAAGTTCGTTGAGCCGAACTTGTCTGGTTTTTTCGTCCCGTCGTTTCCCTGGCCTACTTGTTGCGGCACGGGCCACGTCTGGCCCGGGGCACGAGCCGGCGGCGAATTGGCGCCCCAGCATGGATTGAAAATCTCTCCCGACGCAGGATTGCCGTCGCCCGCATTGTAGCGACGGCTCAGGTTGTGTGACACCAGCGTGATCGCCGGGCGGCCGCCTATGCCACGGCAGATCGCTGGGACGTCGGCCATGGTATTCTCCGTGACCACGAGCGTGCCGCCACGGAGATTAATCCAGTCAAAGAGCTGCTGCCGGGCCGCGCAGAGCGGCGCTTCGTTCAGGACGAAAGTATTTCCATAGAACTCGGTATGCCGATGGCTAACTTCGCCGGTGTCTTTGCCGTGGCTTCCGACAACACAGTTGGTGAAGGTGTTGTAGCGGATGACGTTCTTGCTGCCCACGCTGAGATCGAAGCACTGGATGAAGAAGTTTGTGAACGTGCCGTGCTCGATGTACGTGTTGCTCTCGCCGGTCGCGTCATTGGCGCCCATCGTGGAGGCTTCAGACCACGCATTGCCAAACGGCACGAGCTGAAACGCGGAATCGAACGTAAGGAAGTCGGCTGTGAGGGTGAAGTTCCACCAGACGCCGCGGTTCACCTCCGAGCGGATCCCGAAGCAGGAGCCGCCGCAGTTGGTCGCCTGCCGATACGTGAAGTCGTGGAGCTTTGCCGCTTTGCCGCGTGCCTCGCCCTTGAGGCGGAGCGAGTAGCTCTGACTCGTACCGGATAGGAACGTGACGCCTTTCAGCTCCGAGTGGCCGACGGATGAGTCGGTCAGCTCGATCATTGCCGTGCCGCCGCTGCCGGACGTGTTGTTGATGATGCTGACGCCGGTCATGTCCAGCGTGACACACTTCGTTATCACCAACGACGGGTTCGGGCTCGTCCACGTGTAGCGCCCCGGGGGCACCGTGATGGTGTCGCATGAGCGGCTGCTGGCGGCTCCGTGGCAAGCGGCAATGTCGCGCGGATTCCCGCTAGCAGCCAGGAGGCTCGGGCGAGACCCGTCACAGGCGGCATATGCGGGACGTGCAAATGCGAACATTGCGATGAGGATAGCGATGACGGCTACCAGCGACAGGGCACGTCCGGAAAACCTGTCACCGTACATCGGCCGTTGACAACGATGGATACCAGGGAAGAGGATTGTCGCAACGACGTCAAGGAGGTGCCGCATGAAGAGAGCGGCCATGCTCGTCCTGGTAGCGGTCCTGTCGGTCCCCGGTGCGGCAGCCGCGTTAACCTTGCAAGTCACGAGTGGTGGCCTCAGCTCGAGCAACCAGAGTTTGTTCGATATCGGCTATACGCTCATCGGGACGAATTTCACGATCGGCCCCCAGGGCGATCAGTCCGCGTACGGCTCCGGCAACCCACCAGGGAGTTTCCCGGGAGCTTCTGCCTTTTTCACCGCGCCACTCGTCCTTGATGGAGTGCACTATCTCCAGCCCTTCGGCTCGGTCGGTACGCTGCAGTTTACTCATGAGCCGCTCGGCGTCTGGGGTAACGACGGCGCTACTGTCGATCGGCCATTCACGATGACCGGTGGCATGACTGTGATCGACCCGCTAACGGCGGCGCTGCTCTCTGTTAATCTCCTGGGTGCGGGCACCGTCCACGCAGAGTTTCATCTGGTGCAGGTTTCGCCTCCGCCGTTCGGACGCGATCCGATTTTCACTGTCGCATATCAATTCCCTGAGGCCTCGAGCCTGCTGCTGCTCGGAATCGGTGTCTGCGTGCTCGGGATTCTACTCCTGCGTCGTCGGTTTACCACGTAGAGGTTGAGAAGAACACCCCACGGACAGCGGCGCTTTGCCGACGTTCAGCTCCGGCCGCCTCGGCGAGGCGGGATAGTCCGCACAGCGGCCGTCAAGCAACCGTCTGTCTACCAAAATACTCGCGCTGCTGGCCGACGCCCTGCTGCATTGAGACACCGGTAACGGAGCGCCAGCCGAATTCTTGAGCGGCGGCGACGGAA
>Ga0207684_10002873_pt1 | contig 17094 bp, 16 predicted proteins | sample KBSK5501metaG_FD_184342 | JGI IMG/M metagenome (GOLD analysis project Ga0207684, IMG submission 184342) | Corn, switchgrass and miscanthus rhizosphere microbial communities from Kellogg Biological Station, Michigan, USA - KBS K5-50-1 metaG... | ecosystem: Host-associated > Plants > Roots >...
AGGGGAGGCGCGCGACGGCGCGTCGCCAGCGCCGAAGTCGTACGGCCAGGTTCGGCCTTCCAACCCAACGGGGCGTGGAGGACCACGCCTGCCGACGCCGGGCTCGCTGGCGTTCACGAGCCGCTCCAGGACGCGCGGCTCAGCCCCGAGCGCCAGCGCCTACCGCAAGCGCCTGGCGTGGCCAACACTCCCGCGCGCTCGATCAGGCCGGCACGCGCCCCCGTCGAAGCGTCCACAATCGCGAGCGAAGGCGTATGCGCCGCCCCGCTCTCCGCTGACCGCGCAGCGCGCGGCGCCGGGGACGCGCCCCGGCACCGCGCGCTCAGCTGGCCCGACCAGGTGATCGAGCGGATGCGCTATCAAGGAACGTATCGCTTCTCCATGGAAGTGATCTATGATCGGGCGCGCGCGTATGAGGATCTGGACCGTCCAGGGCGTATCACCCTGGAGTGCGACGATGAGCGCGCCTATCGCCGCTTGCAGGACGACCTGCCGCACATCAACGCGGCGTGGCAGGCGTTATACCGGAGTCAGTGCGCCGGCGTCGTCGACCTGCGCCTCGGCGCTGGATCTCGGCACCCGAGGGCGGCCACTACGCAGCGTGTCTATGTGGAAGGAGTCACGTGATGGATCCAGCGGATGATGACCGTGATGACCGTAGTGTGCGGCAGGAGGAAGCCCCCTCGACTCCGCAGTCGAGGAGATTTCAGGCGCTGGGCGCGGTCGCGCCACGGGCGCTGGCGGAGTTCCGGCGGAGGCGTGAACGGCGCGGCGCGGTGCCGGCGCCCTCGGCGATGCGACCGGAGCCGCCCGTGTGTCCGGCGTGCTCGGGCGCTGGGTTCGTGCGCGCCGACGTCGAGGTGGGCCATCCCGAGTTCGGCCGCGTGTTTACGTGCGCATGCCAGACGGACGCGTTGCGCGACCGCCGCCGACGCCGCTACAGCGCCTACACGGATTTGCCCGCTCATCGGGAGCAGACGTTCGACGACTTTGTCGCGACTTCAACGCCATCCTTGGTCTACGCCAGCACGGTCGCGCGCACGTACGCCGAGGTCCCGCGAGGATGGCTCGTCCTCGCAGGGCCGCCAGGAACTGGGAAGACGCATCTGGCGGCGGCGATCGCGCACGTCGCGGACGCACTGAACATGCAGGTCTTCTTCCTGCTGGTCGATCGCCTCCTCAACCACTTACGCGCCACCTACGCGCCGCAGAGCGAGGTGCGCGCGGACGAGCTGGCGACGCTGGTCATCCAGGCGGACCTGTTGGTGCTCGACGACCTGCGTAACAGCCTTGTGCGGCCCTGGGCACGCGATCAGCTCTTTCATCTCCTCGACCAGCGTTACGCGACCGCTGCCCCGACGGTCATCACGACGAACCTATCCGCAGCGGCGCTCGCCGGCGCTGGACGTGGCGCCGGCAGCGCCAGGCATGGCGTTGCGTTCTACGATGACCTGCTCGACGACCGCCTGCGCTCGCGGCTGCTCGATCGAGCGCTCGTGCGCTGGATCACCATTGACGCGCCCGATTATCGCCGCGTGCGCGTCAATACCAGAACCCACGCCTGAACGCGGTGCCGGACGCCGAGAAAGTCCTGCCCGCGTTCCACGAACTCATATATCCTCACCGGAGCGAGCCGGATGGGCGCTCACCCACTGGTGTCCACTGGGTCGCACGGCGCTGTCCAACTTGGCTTTGGCGATGTCGATCCCTACGGAAGAGAGGTCCATGTCGTGTTCCTTCCCCTCCTCCCGCCTAACCGTCCGGCCTTGTCTCATGCGGGCTCAGTGATGGCCCCAGCAACTGTTCGGGCTCGTCGGCGCTGGAGGTGTGGTGACCTGCGCTTTTTTCCGGTCTCGTTGGACCAAAGGGAGATCGGCCTACCACACCTCGTTCGGACTGTCAGTCTACTGTAGTCCAAGATACAAGGGGGAGGATGCGTGGGTCCGACCAAGCGGGGAAAGGGACGAAGCTCATGGCAGCGGCAGACCGCGCTGGTCTTCCTCTCGCCGCGTGTGCCGCCTCGGCTATGCCTCACGAGGTCACCCTCGTCGACCCCACCCTCGACTCCCGCTTCGTAGCCGACCTGCCCCAGCGGCTCATTGGCGACCGCGCCTACGATGCTGATCCGCTCGATGCCGAGTTGGCCAAACTGAGGTAGAGATGATCGTGCCACATCGCCGCAACGGCAAGCGACCGAAGACGCAAGATGGCCGTCCGCTCCGTCGGTACAAGCGTCGTTGGAAGATTGAGCGCCTCTTCGCTTGGCTGGGTGCCTTCCGCCGCCTCGTCGTGCGCTACAAGCTCCATGCCCTCAACTATCTCGCCTTCATCCGGCTCGGGCGCCTCCTCATCCTGCTCAGACAGGGGTGATGTAAGAAGACTAGCAGATCACCATGGCGTCACCATGGCGTCACCATGTGCGCCGCGTTGTTGCCCGTGTGTGTCATTCCTTTCTGAATCGGCAACAAGCTGTGATAGCAGGTGTGGGCGTGTGGCAGACGAGGAGGAGACGCAGACGGGTTTACTGAGCGGCGCCTGCACACCTCATCAGGTATACTGCGACGAGCGGGCAGCATACTGAAAGGACAACCGACGCATGGTGCGCACGCTCCGCCTCCTCGCGGCAATCAGCTTCATCTGGATTGTGGGATCCTTCGTGCTTGCGGTCACTGACGGCGCCAGATATCCGTTCACGTCATCTATTGCTATCTACGGTTTCGTCGCATCACTGGGTGGGGAACTCGTCTTCGCCGTGGGCCTCCTGGCCCTGGTGGCGACGGCGAGCCGCCGGCACGTCGCCTGGTTCGCGCTCTTCGCGCTTCTCTTGGCGCTGCTCCATGTCCTGCCCCAGTTCATCTTCCAACCGCCTGTGAGCTTCCTTGCGCTCTTCGGGGCGCCGCTGGAAGTGGCCGGCCAATATGCTTGGGTCTTCCTGCTGCCTGCGCTGATCCCCGGCGTGGCGTTCGTGTACACGCTGATCGCCCAGGATGGTTGCCACGCTGTCGCCAAGGAAACGCGCCCATCGCAGACGTCTTAAGCAGCGGGGCCGGCCTCATACCGTACAGCCCATACGGCGTATGGTATGAGGAGTACGCAAGTGGGTAGGGTGCGCAAGCCACAGGAGCGCGCGGTCTGCCGCGTCATCTTGCTCGGCGTTATCGCCCTCTCCTCGCTCGCCATCGCCCTTCCCAGTATCGGGGCCAGCCATCTCGCCATTGAACATTCCTGTCGTGGAGCCATATGAGTACGGCTATTTGTGAGATGGCTTCCAGCGCGCGACCTTCCTGCGGGGCTGGGGTAGGGGCGTCGGCTCCTGGACTGCGGCGCTCACAAGCCATCCGCGCGCAGTATCTTTCCCGCTTGTGTTGTCAGATCAACTTGCAGGTGGACATCATACGCACGGTTCGCACGCGTCACGTGGAGCGTCATGTCTACAATCAGTTTGCCTGGCTCGAAATTACCGTCCGTGCTGGTCACCGTCATGATAGCGCCGTCCACCTGTTCCGCCTGCTGTGCAGCGGCAGTCAGCGCCTGGGCAGAATCGATGGTGATGTCTTGGCCGCCAACGGCGACGACCGCATTCTGCTTGAGATACGAGACGGCTGACGCGTACTCATGCTGCTGGAGCGCCCCATAGTAGCGCTGCGCCGTGGTAAAGGCATCGCCAACCACGGGTCCTCTCGTGTCCGCAATGGAGAACGCGACAATCGTGAGGAGATAGATACCGGCCACGAGTACGAGCGGTATGCTGACAAGGAGTCCAAGAATCCACCAGCGCCGTGATGTGGCAGCGGACTGTGCTTGTCTGCTCATGGGGCGGCTCCCTCTGACCAATCTGCGGAGTGAAAACAGGCGTTCGTAATCGCAGTATCGCACATCCCCGTGGGAAGCTAGAAGCTAGGCGTGACCATTCAAGACGGGCGTGCGGCGCTTGGTAGACTGGGGACATGACAGCAGAGGAAGAGATTGCCTTACGAGCCGAAAACGCAGCCCTGCGCGAGCAGGTGCAGGCGCAGGCGCTGCTGGCGCGTGTGCAGGAGCTGGAAGGCCGGTTGGCCAAGGACAGCCACAACAGTAGTAAGCCGCCGTCGAGTGATGGGCTGAGACGCAAGCCCAAGAGTTTGCGGGAGAAGAGCGGCAAGCAGCGTGGGGGCCAGGTGGGACATCCTGGTCATCAGGTGTCGTTGGTGGCGACTCCTGACCAGGTCGAGACCCATCGGCCGCGCCAGTGCAGCGCCTGCTGGCAGGAGCTTGCGAGGGATGCGCCCAGCTGGGTCGAGCGGCGGCAGGTGCAGGAATTGCCACCAGTGCGGCTCACCGTGACCGAACACCGCATCGTGCATGTGCGCTGCCCGGCGTGTGGGGCGACGAGTGAGGCCGAGGCGCCAGCCAGCGCGAGAGCCCCGCAACAATACGGTTCCCGGCTCCGTGCGCTGTGCGCCTACTTGGTCGAGCAGCAGTTCGTGGCGTATGCGCGTGTGCGTGAGTTCCTCGCCGATCTCTTCGGCGCGGCCCTCTCGGTTGGCACGTTGGTCAATCTGGTGCGGCAGGGAGCCGAGCGGTTGCAGGGCATTGAAGACGAGATCAAGATGGCGCTGCGCCACGCGCCAGTGCTGCACCATGACGAGACGGGGCTGCGCGTGGTGGGCGAGGAGGACGCGCGACTGGAATGGACGCATGTGACGTGCACCCCGACCCTGACCCACTATGCCCGCCACGCCGCTCGTGGCGCGACCGCCTTGGAAGCCATTGGGATCTTGCCGGGCTATCAGGGAGTGAGTGTGCATGACGGCTGGACGAGTTATCGCCACTTTCACACCGCTCGTCACGCGCTGTGCAATGCCCACCATCTGCGTGAGCTGACGTTTGTCGAGGAAGAGCTGCAGCAGGAGTGGGCGGGACACCTCAAGGCGCTGCTCCGCCCCATGCGCACAGCGGTGGAGCACGCCCGCTCAGCGGGAGCCACGCGCCTCGAGCGGAGTGTGCGCGACGAGTTCATCGCCCGCTATGAGGCGCTGCTGGGCCACGGGCTCGCCCAGAATCCGCAGCCCCACCTCCCGGTGGGCCCGAGGGCAAGCGACGACGGGGCCGGCGCAAGCAGAGTCCGGTGCGCAACCTCCTCGACCGGCTCTGGACCTACGAACACGAGGTCCTCTTGTTCCTCGACGACTTCGCCGTCCCTTTCGATAACAACCAAGCGGAACGTGATCTGCGCATGGTCAAGGTCCAGCCGAAGGTCTCAGGCACGTTCTGCAGCGAAGCGGGTGCGGATGCCTTCTGCCGCATCCGCTCGGTCTGCTCCACCTGGCGCAAACAGGGCCGCTCCGTCCTCGATGCCCTCACCTACGCCTTCGCCGGTCACCCGCTCAGTCTGCACATACGGTCGTGAATGCGTACCTGGTTGGCGGAATGGTAGACTTTCTCTGCGCCACGACGCTGGTAGCGCCGCTCTCTGGTAGAGCGAGCGAGAGCGCACTGAAGGGACCAGGAACGACATGCGCGGATGCGGCATTGCCTTCACTTTGACGGCGCTCCTGTTTGTCTGCGCCGGATGCGCTGTGGGAGGGTCCACCACGACAGTAGGGCGCGCGCCCTCTGCCCTCCTCCATTGGCTACGCCCACCAGCGGGACCGTCCAAGGGACCGTCCAAGATTACGCCACGCTCGTCACGGCCCTCACCGCGGCAGGCGCGACGGTACAGCTCGGGCGGGAACTCCCGCCGGATGACATTTTCGGCGCGCCCTCACGCGATATCCTGGTCAACGGACGCGCGCACATGAGCGTCTTTGAGTACCCCACCGCCGCCGCAGCTGCAGACGAGGCCGCCTGTTTTCATGGCGGCCAGAAGCGGTGTCCCGGCGAGCGCAGTGACACAATTATTGACTACGCGGCCCCACCACACCTCTATTTGGCAGGCCGGGTGCTGGTCCTCTATACAGGCGCCGCTGCCAGCATGCTCGAATTGCTAGCGAGCGTGCTCGGGCCGCCCGTGGACGAGGGACACTGGGGTTGAGCGCCTGCTCCAGGTGGAGCAGGCCTTCGCCGGTTAGCCGCTCAGCCTACATTTCCGGTCTTGAATGGTTACGAATGCGGCAACAATTCCACAGCGAGACGCATTCTCTCTGCCTCACTCGCGCAGCATCAGTCTACCGGTATGTCGAGATTGCTGGGCGCTTCATGCGCATCTGTCGGCGCTTCACCTGCGGCATCTGTGGTATCCGCGCTATCTCCCGGCACGGCCTCGCGCATAGCCTCTGGCGCGCCGCTCACGTCGTTCGATGACGGCTGCGTTGGCGCATCGAGCGGCGAGACCTGCTCCGGGTCATCCGGCACGGTAGCGAGCAGACCCGCTGGCAGTTTATCCTGCAAGTCAAAGGCGACGTCATCCGCCGTCGCCAGATCCCCCAGCGTGGCCGCGTCGCCCGCAGTCAGCGCCGCCTGCGCCTCCTCTTGCTCCATCGTCGCCTTCCGCCCGCGGAGCAGGCGCACCCGCTCCACCACAAGAGCGCCAGGGAACCACATCACCAGCAGGAGCAGCAAGAGCCACGCCCCTGCCTGCAATGTGGCATCTCTCTGCACTATCGCTATCGCACAGGTGATCGGCGAGCAGACAGCCTTCGGCTGGCTCGTCGCGGTCGGCATCACTGGCGCCACAGTCGCAGTAGGCAGAGCGGTGGGCAGAGCGGTTGCCGTCGCGGTGGCGCGTGGCGTTGGCGTTGGCTGTGGCGGTGGCAGCGGAGCTTTCTTCGGCGCGGTCACAGGTGGCTTCACTGGCGGTGGCGGCGGCGGCGGATTCGTCGGCATCGGAACACTCGACCCGGTATAGCCGTCGGGCAGATTCGGCCAGATGTCGTTGGGCAGACCAGCGATTAGCGTGCCGTACTGGTTCAACTCCCAGTCCGGACTCAAACCAGCCGTCTCGTTGGAGGCCAGCGGCGAAATGTAGACGTTTTGGCCAATCCAGAGGTGGTTTCCCGCTGCTGCGGTATAGGCGTATGGCCCCACCGATGGATCGGGATCGAGCGCCCTGCCCTGGTAGATATTCGCGGCGTACGGATACCTGAAGTAGGATGAACCGCTCCAGGCGATGGCGCCCGAGAGCCAGGTGTTGATCGGCACCACGGCATGCTGGGTGGACTGAATGCCGACGCTGTTCACCCCGCCGCCGGGATCCCAGACATGGATCGCGGTAATGCTGTTCGGGTTGCTGAGCGGGTCGCCGGTCGCTTCCACTCCAGCCACGATGACCGAGTGCATGCCGTGGTCGACAAAGACGCTGATCGGCTGCCTCGCGGTCAGCATGTCGTGGACGATGTGAACCGTGGTATCCCATGCGCCGTTGACATCCACTTTGACGTGATAAAGACGACCAGTCGCAACCGTCATTCCTTTGGCGAGCGAGCGCGGGTCGGTGCCGAAGTCTCCGGAGATGTCGGTCGGGACGTAGGGTCCCCAATAGGCTGAACTGGGCGCGGGATAGCTCCACTGGCTCTGCTTGCTGGGATCGTTGAGGATGCCCAGAATAGCCGATTGTGAGATGGATGAACCAAGATAGTTGGCGACCAGCCCAATCGTCGCGACGCCGCACCAGTTGCTATATTGCTGTGGCCAGCCAGCCGCCGCAGCCGCGCCGCTGACGTCGAGCACGTACGGCGAGGTCGGCGTCGCCGTGGGCGTCGCCGTGGGCGTCGCCGTCGGCGCTGGCGTATCGGTCGCCGCAGGCGCTGGCGTATCGGTTGGAGTCGCGGTAGGAACATCGGTGGGTGTGTCGGTGACAGCGGCGACCAGTGAGTCCGCGGGAACGTCGCTTGCTGCGGCGCGCGCCCCGACGCTCGCGGGCTGGCCCCACAGAAAAATACCCGAGACGAGCGCCAGGATGAAGGCGCTGAGGAGTGCCTGTGTGAATCTGGAGTTGGCCGCTCGCGAACGCCCCCGAGATCCCCCTGTGCCCGACGAACCGCACCCTCTGCCCACCACCAGTCCTTTTCCCCAAAGTGCCCATATTGTCTTGTCTGCGCGTCCTCGTTGCGGCTTCCCTGGAGACCACGGCGTAGCGCATGGGGCGCTCTATCGGCGCCGGAGCCAGGCCAGGCATGTCCCGCGCTCGATCCGCAATTGGAGCGAGTTGCAGACTGCATATTGCAGCATAGCGGCAGCGATCTTATCTGTCAATGCTGCTGGCCGCATGGTCGGCGGCCTGGTCCGTCATTTTTCTATCGGGGCAGAACGTGGATTGACACTCCCCCGCATGACTGCGGGAGATGCTCAGGCGACGCAGGCGGCGCCCCACGACGTTGGCGCCTGATGGACCTGCCCGGCCCAACGGTAGGGTGGAGCGTCCGGGGAGGCTCCGTTCAAGCGGCCATACAGGTGTCTCCTCTCGCACCCGGGCGAGAAGCCGGCACTGGGAGGGGACATTCATCCCCCGCTTGAAAGCAGGGGCTTTCTGGCCTAGTTCTGTAACAGGCGACGTGTAGCGCAAGTCGTACCGAAGACGCTGGGGCGATCACCCGCAATCGCAAGGCGCTGACGCAAGAGCGAGCCCAGGAGGCCAATCGCTTGGAGGCGGTAGTCCAGGATACGATCGAAGCATGCGCCTTTACAGAAATGGGCCAGAAAGCCTCCGGTCTTGAACCAGGGGATGCATGGCCCCCTCCTGACACATACCCACCTTTTCATTGATCGGTTGAGAGGCGCCGGAAAGTACGCGACACCGCACAGTGCGCCCGTCCTGGAGTGGCTGCAAGAGCAGCGCCTCGACGTCGCCGCGCGCTGGGAAATCAGCAGTGACCTCACCGAGGCCAAGCGTCGGCCGCGCTATGCCGCCTGGATCGGGCCACACGCGGCGGGGAGGAGCCGGTCGTAGACGCCTTTGGAGGTCATGCCATGAAACACCACGACTCGCTGCGTCCAGGGTGTGGTGGCGCGCACCTCATCAGGGTCCATAGTGAAGGTCTGCGACCAATGCACCGCTCCAGTGGCGTCGGGGAGCGGATAGGGCTGGATATCAAATGCGACCGGGCCAATCCTGAGGAGGGCTTCGGTCAGTGTGATCGTGCCGCTCTGGTCTGTGTCCGCGGGCGTCGGGCAGGTCGCTGGCGTGTCGGGAGCGCCGTGGATGTGCTGGAAATGCCGCTGGTTAGGAGTCAGTCCCGTCACGTCGATCCTGACCGCCAACGTCATCACGCTCACCTGGAGCATGACGGCGCCGGAGACACCCGAGCCGTTGAGCGGCGTCACTCTGGCGATATAGTGGCTGGTCGCGGCGGGGCTTGGACTGCCACTCGATGCCACACCTCCAGCGCCACAGCTCGTGAGGAGCGGCGCCAGCGCGACGAGCAGGGCAGCGACAAGGAAAACGGACGCGACAGAGAACTTGGAGCAGGCGGGCGATGCGGTGCGGGTCATGAGACGCTCCTTCCTCGGCTCGGATGAACGCGCTGACCCTGCCGTGCAGCGCGTCAGCTTGCGGGAACAGGCTTAGGTGGCTGAGGCATAGCGCTGCAGGAACCCCAGCAGCGCCGGCCAGAGATCGGCGCCAGACACTCCCTCAAAGAGACGGATCCCATGGATGCGACCGGGATAGGTCCGTATGTCTTTGGGCGCCGGCGTCACGTCGAACATGTGCTGTGTATCGCTGGTGAACGGCTCGTTTGCGTCGCTGATGACGAAGAGCTTCGGCGCCTTGAGTCCACCCAACTCGCTGTCGCTGAGGTGGACATCTTCAAACTCGCTGGGAGAGGAGATTGCCACCACGGCGTCGACACGGGCGAGGATCGCCGCCTTGAGCGCGATCAGGCCGCCCAGGCTGGAGCCCATCAAGGTGAGCGCGCTGACGTGGTGAGCGCGCAGAAACGCGATGGCTCCCTGCAGATCAAGCAGTGACTGCGAGGACTGATGATCAGGAGAGGTGGGCTCGCGATAGTCATAGGTCAGCACGAGATAGCCCTGGGAGGCGAGCCGTTGCGCCACAGCGAGCCAGGCGCTCGACACATTATCGCCCTCGTTCGACAAAATAACCGCTCGCGTCCCCTCGCCCAAGAGCGCGCCCCGCAGCGATACCCCATCCGCGGCGGCAAAGCTGACGGCTTGCGTGGACACGACGAGCGTCGGGGTGAGCGATGGCTGGATCGTCGGAGTCGAGCCAACTGTCCCCTGCTGCGGGCGTCCGCACGCCGACAGGACGGCTAGGCCACCTGCAATCAGCAAGATGGCGGCGAGAACGGCGCGCCTCCTCTGGCGCGAGTACAGTACAAGCCTCATGGGCCGCTCCTTTCGCTGCTGCACGGTGGCATGTGCATCCCCATGGTCAATATATCATAAGTGAAATAGATCACATCTTATATATGCTGCAGCGGCGGAACATCTCACACATCCGAGTTGCTTCGTCCGCTGCCGTGTGCTCGAATACAAGGAACAGAGTGGGGGTGACGACTGACGTGAGCGGAACGTCTCGTGGTTGCGCCCTGCGCCACCACTCGAGAGCAAGGGGCGTGGGAGCGACAGCGCGGATGAGCGGTACCGATGAGACCGATGCGAGAGATGAGACGGGTGAGCAGGATGAGAGCGCGCCGATCTCGGTCCTGGGCTATGCGCTCCTTTCGTTGCTGGCGCGGGTTCCTTTGTCCGGCTATGACCTCACACGCGAGATGCGGAAGCCGCACTCCTTCTTCTTCGGGCAGGCGCACATCAGCCGGATCTACCCCGAGTTGGCTCGACTCGAAGCGACTGGCTTGGTGACCGCAAGCATCATTGAACAGCGCAGCCGGCCGGACAAGAAGCTGTATACGCTGTCCGCCCTGGGTTGGCGCCGACTCAAAGCGTGGGTGGTCGCCCCGACGCCCATCCTCGAGGCGCGCAGCGAGTTCCTCATCAAAGCCCATTCGCTCTGGCTCGCGGACCCCGCCGAAGCGCTCGTCCAATTCCGCGCGCATGAGCGCTACCACCAGGAGCAACTCGCAGCCTATGAACGGGATCTGGCGGACGTCGAACAGCGCTGGGGAGATACGCTCGTCCATCTGGACGTGCCCCCGTTCGGCGACTATTTGACCGTCAAGCGCGGAGTGGGGTATGAGCGCGAGTACCTTGTGTGGCTGCATTGGGTCATCGCCATCCTGCAGGAGCGCGCGCAGCGCCAGCCGCCGCAGCGTCCTTCAGAATAATCCGGGAGGACCCTGCGTCGCCACAAGCAGACGGTCGGCATTACCAAGACAGCGGATCATGGAGTGAGCAGGCAACTGGGGAGTGCAGGACTGCAGCCAGTCAAGCCTCATCAGTCTGGCCCTGATACCGCTCGACGACACTGCTCGACATGCTCCAGGATGTATCCGTCCCGTGGCTAGCGACTGGTCAATATCAGAACCACACCATCGCGCTGCGCCACTTATATGGTACGGTCGCTTTTCAGTCGGTCTGGTCTGCCACGCCGAAGCCGTGCGGTCGGGCCGGGCAGGCTCCTCAGGCGACAACGTGAGCCATTGGGCTGTGTTAGGCTGAGAATCTCCCGCATTCATGCAGGGGAGTGTCAATGGAGAACTCCGGGCGCGCATAATGGGATCAGCGCCGACACCCGCGCCGATCCGCGCTCCGGGCCGCCAACGTGGGCGTGGCGTTTGCGGTGAACGCGCCTGTGCTGAAGGGACGCATGCGGAACACTTCCCGGCAGAAAAGCGTAGTCTTCTCAGGAGAGTCTCATAGTTTCCAATCGCTAGCGAACTAGTGATTGGTCTGTGCGGCACGCCACACGGGGTGAACTGCGCACCCGCTACTCCCTTGCGCAACGGCGTCAGGAGCTACTTTGATTCCTCACCGAGAGTCGCGCGCTGACCTGGCTTCCCTCGTCCGTCGCCTACCTGCTTGACGTTCTCTAGGGCCGCTGCGGTTGCCCGCTGCCGCACCCGTCCGGCTTTCCACCACCAGCACCGGAGTCATTGGCGCTTGCGCTCGCTCGGCATCACCGTGGACCATACGAGTCTACCCGGCTGCGAAAGGATCTTCAAGGAGACAGGAGGATCAGCTATGATTCCAGCGGACGTTTGTAATACTTTTCTGCTCCTATGCTCAGGAGGTTTCATGAACATGCGTCAGCTCACGCGTGTCGCGCTCCTCGGTGGCTTGCTCGCGCTCGCCGGATGTTCCGCTGTCTCCGGACTGGATAGCACCTCCAACACAAGCCCTAGCACCGACACCGGTGGCCCGGTGAGCATCGGCACCGATCATGCGCAGTATGGCGCGAAGGATAGCATTCAGGTCACCGTGACGAACCACACGCGGCAGGCGATTTATGCGTGGGATACCAAGGCCAGCTGTTCGATCCTCGACCTCGAAGTGCAAGATGGCGGCGCCTGGCAGCCCTCCTCCGACGCCCAATGCGCGATGAAGCGCGCCGCGGCGTCTGTTAAGATCGAGCCAGGCGCGACCTATAGCGCCACCATCCGCCCTGGCCTACTTGCCAACAGCAACGCTACGTTCGCTGGCGGCGGCTACCGGCTGCAACTGGCGTATGGCCCCTCTGGCGCGACAGCGGATAGCGCTCCGACCATTGTCTACTCGGCCCTGCTCACGATCACCGGCGGCGCCGCGAATAGCGGTGGTGGCGTTCCCGGAACCACGCCCATCAGTTCGCCCCCAGCCAGCTAGTCAATATCCTTGCCAGCTCGACGGTTCCGCAAGACAGGTCCAGTCATGCCCTGTCAGGTACCCCCTAGCTAAAGCTAGGGGCTTGTGAAAGCGAGCCTGGACCTGACCAGACTCAGCGAGGGGGAGCACTCCCTATCGGGCTACGTTCACGGGGAGCGTTTATCGTCCTACCAACGGGTGGCGCCCCAGCCCGTCGCTCTAGAACCTGGCGGTTAAACAGCGAAACGGGTGAAGTAGTGCATACAGTCAACGAAAGAGTCAAACGGCGGACAAAGGCACATCCTGAGAAACACCGCGCGGCGGTCAGAGCGTGGGAGCGAGAAAATCCAGAACGACGGAGAGAGAGAACCAAAAAATCCCAAGCAAAACGCCTGTTAAGGTTGAGGCAGGAAGCTATTGCTGCATTGGGTGGTGTATGCGCCATCTGTCAGTGTGCTGATATCCGCTGCCTACAAATAGACCACGTTACCCCGCTGGGAGGCGCCCAGCGGCTGGGCTCGGTAGCCCTTTACAGGAGCATCACACAAGGTGCGCGAGATGGCTTACAAGTCTTGTGTGCCAATTGTCATGCTATCAAGACGTACTCCGAGAACTACGGAGACGGCATTTAGCGTCTACGCAGCGCCGTCTGGGGAAAGTACCGCCCGTGAACTTTGTCGAGGGGAACCTTCCCCCCAACGGGGCAACCAGAGGGGCGGCAGTTGGCTGGCTCTGCATCAACAAAAGCCAGTCCCCGCAAGGGGAACACAGGAAAGGAGACGGCGCTTCCTCCCCATACCTGAAGGTAGGGGTATCCGCGCCGGATGTTTGATGATGAGCGCCGCTGTGTTGCGCACTGACGCGTGTGGGCGTCCCAAGATCAAGCGCGCCTCAGCAGTGGCGACGTCCAGTGCATTGCGCGCTTTCGGCCAGCCCTCGAGCCTCGCCAAACTGTGCGATGATAGGGATGGGATGTCTCAGAATCCGCCGCGATCGCTAAGTGTTCGGATGAGGACATGAGAATCGTCGTTATCTGGAGCCAGCAGGACGATGAGTGGGGGCGATGGTTCGTCTCCGCGCTGGAATCCGCTGGCGCCGAGACGCGCGCGCTCCCCGTAGGCGAGGACGCGGGCGCGCCCACGGACAACTGGCTACGCGCCTCTCCAATCGCGCTGCTTATCCTGTCAGCCGCAGCCGCCGCTTCTGCCGTTATGGAACAGTCTTGTCGCCAGGCGTTCGACCTCTATCACCAGGATTGGCGGCGCATCGTCTTGCCAGTGGTAGTTGATGACCTTCGTGAGGATGAGGTCTGGCTCTTTCTGCGCGATCTCCCCTGCGTCGTCGCGCGTGAGGGGGCGCCGTACGGCCCCCAGGACACCATCCAGCGCACCCTGCGATTGCTCGCGCCACCCCCGGATGAAGACGCCGAGGATGGAGGCGCATCCCTCAACGCCCATGTTCCACTTGATTTGCTGATCCAGGGCAAATCGCTGCTCCTCCAGGGGGAGACGGCGCGCGCGCTGTCGCGATTAGAGTGGGCGACACGCCTGGACCCAAAGCTGTATCCCGCGTGGCTAGCCCTCGGCGACGCCTCCAGCAGGTCGGGCCGTGAGGAGGAGGCGCTGCGCGCATATGACCGCGCCATCGCCCTTCACCCACGTGACGCCAGCGCATGGGCGGCTCGCGGCGCAACCCTTCACCAGTTGGACCGCTATCGCGAAGCGCTGATCGCTACGAAGCACGCTGTCGCCCTAGACCCGCAACGTTCGCTGGCCTGGCGCGCGCGCGCCAACGCTTTCGTCGAACTTGGTCAGTTGGAAAGCGCGCTGCTGGCCTTCGAGCAGGCGATTGCCGGCGATCCGCATGACGCCGTGAGTTGGACGGGCAAAGCGCATGCGCTCTCGACACTTGAGCGATCTGAGGAAGCTCTGGACGCCTGGAGCCACGCCGCGGAACTGGAGCCAGACTTTCCCCAGAACTGGATCGGTCTGGGAACCGTGCGCTGTGATCTGGGCCGCTATGCCGAGGCGCTGGAGGCCTATGATCACGCGCTCACGCTCGACGCGTCCCTTGTGGCGGGATGGGCTGGCCAGGGCAATACGCTGCTGCGTCTCAAGCGACCAGCCGAGGCCCTGGTGGCCCACGAGCAGGCGCTCGCGCTCGATTCCCGGGCGTCGGCCTCCTGGATTGGCAAGAGTATCGCGCTGTTGGAACTCGGTCGCGATGACGAAGCGCTCGTGTCCTGCGAGCGTGCGATTCTCCTTAGCCCGCGCGATTCGACTGGCTGGCGGGTCAAGGCCCACGCCCTGCGCGCGCTGGAACGCGATGAAGAGGCGGTCGACGCGTTCAATCGCGCCATCGCGCTCGCTCCCAACGATGTGGCGCTCTGGGTTGGCAAGGGACGTTGTCTGCGCAAGCTCGGACACTTGGACCAGGCGCTCACCGCATTCGAGCGCGGCGTCGCACTCGATCCCGCCGCCACCGACGCCTGGAATGGCAAGGGCGCCGCGCTCTGCGATCTCAAACAGTATGAGGGGGCGCTCGACGCCTTTGGCCAGGCGCTTGCGCTCACCCCTGCGGACTCGTCGCTGCATACCAATCAAGGCACAGCGCTCTATGCGCTGGGCAGGTTCGAGGAAGCGCTCGCCGCGTACGAGTGCGCGCTGGCGCTCGATCCTGGCAATGCCTTCGCCTTGACCTGTAAGGGCGCCACCCTACATGATCTCCAGCGCTACGAGGAAGCCCTCGCCGCGTTTGATCGCGCGTTGAGCTTGAATAACAACAACGTCGCCGCCTGGAACAACCTCGGCGCCGCGCTCACCGACATGCGCCAGTTCGACGAGGCGCTGCTAGCGTTCGACCGCGCAGGCGAGCTGGACCCCGACAACCCCGACATCTGGAACAACCGCGGCGCGCTCCTCAACGACACCAGTCGTTACGACGACGCGCTCGCAGCCTATGATCGCGCGCTTGCGCTCAGGCCCACCTACGCCCAGGTCTGGAACAACGCTGGCGCGGCCTTGAACGCGCTGGCGCGCTACGAAGAAGCGGTGAGCGCCTACGACCAGGCGATCGCGCTCAACCCGCAGTTTGCGCTCGCCTGGCGCAACAAGACGTACCCGCTACGTTCGCTTGGACGCGAGCCTGAGGCGCGCCAGGCGGAGGCGCGCGCCAACGCCCTGGAAAGCCGGGGAAGCGCCAGCCTCAGTCGTTGATCATCATCCGCCGATCATCGACATCGAGCGCGCGGTGCGCCGGAAGCGCGTATCGCCGATATGGTGCTTCAGTTCCTTGTGCCAGACCGCCACACGAATCGCCCGCGCGAGCGCCTCATCGCCGGCGCCAGAGCGCAACAACCCGCGCAGATCCGTCTCCTCCAGCGCGAAGAGGCAGGTGCGCAGTCGTCCCTCGGCGGTCAGGCGGATGCGATCACACCACTTGCAGAACGGCTCGCTGACCGGATTGATGAAGCCGACCTCACCCACGCCATCTGCGAAGGTGTAGCGTCGCGCGGTCTCGGAGGGGTCACCCGACGTGATCGGGACGAGCAGCCCAAATTCGTCCTCGATCAGCGCCTTGATCTCGGCCCCTGTCAGGATGTCTTCCTTGCGCCAGCGCTGATCGGCGTCCAGCGGCATGAACTCGATCCAGCGTACGACATAGGGTTTGCGCCGCGCGAGCCGGGCGAACTCGACAACCTCACTCTCGGTGAAATCGCGCATCGCCACCGCGTTGATCTTGATCGGATAAATCGCGGGATAGGCTTCGAGGGCTTCCAGCCCCGCCAGCACCTGCGCCAGCGCGTCGCGCCGTGTCAACTCGGCGAAACGCTCGCGCACGAGCGAATCCAGGCTGACATTGATGCGCGTGAGGCCCGCCTCGGCCAGCGCCGCCGCCTGGCGCGCCAGCAGCACGCCGTTCGTTGTTACGCTGAGGCTGCGCAGGTCTGGAATGCTCGCGAGCATGCGAACCAGTTCCGGCAGATCGCGCCGGACGAGCGGCTCACCACCAGTGAGGCGTATCTGCTCGATACCCAGCCCGACCATCACCCGCGAGAGCCGCGCGATCTCCTCAAAGGTCAGTATCTCCGAGCGCGGCAGCCACGGCAGCCCATCGGCGGGCATGCAGTAGACGCAACGGAAATTGCACTTGTCGGTCACCGAGATGCGCAGATTCTTGATGCGTCGCCCGTAGCTATCGGCCAGTGGGCCACTCATCGGGATCACGCTCGCCTCAGCGAGGTCGAGCGACCGCAGCGTCTCACCAATTGGCGCGAGTACAGGTAGCTGGCGATCACGGTCCGACATGCGCGCTCCAGACACAAGAAGTGCACGAACACGTGTACATCACTATAGTTCCCAACCTCTAGCGAACTAGTGATTGGTCTGTGTGGCACGCCACACGGGGTGAACTACGCACCCGCTACTCCCTTGCGCAACGGCGTCAGGAGCTACTTTGATTCCTCAGCGAGAGTCG
>Ga0207684_10002874_pt1 | contig 17091 bp, 12 predicted proteins | sample KBSK5501metaG_FD_184342 | JGI IMG/M metagenome (GOLD analysis project Ga0207684, IMG submission 184342) | Corn, switchgrass and miscanthus rhizosphere microbial communities from Kellogg Biological Station, Michigan, USA - KBS K5-50-1 metaG... | ecosystem: Host-associated > Plants > Roots >...
CGTTCGCGAGACCTTGATTGAACGTTTGCATACCCGTTTGTCCGGTCCCGGTCTGCATCGCCGAGTAGATCTGGTGAATTTTGTCTTCGCGAATGAGGTTGCGGATCGCGGGGGTGGGGATTAAAACCTCCATGATCATGGCCCGGCCGCGATTATCGGCGCGCGGGAGAAGCGCCTGGCAAAGAATTCCTTCCAACACCATGGATAGCTGCGCTCGAATCTGCGGCTGCTGGTGAGAGGGAAACACGTCGATAATACGATTGATGGTGGAGGACGCGGAATTGGTGTGCAGGGTGGCGAAGGTCAAGTGGCCGGTTTCGGCAATGCGCAACGCCGACTCAATGGTCTCGAGGTCGCGCATTTCGCCGATGAGGACTACGTCGGGGTCCTCGCGGAGAGCGGCGCGGAGTGAATTCGCAAACGAATGGGTATCAGCGTGAATTTCCCGCTGGTTCACCAGGCATTTCTTGTGGTTATGCAAAAACTCGATGGGGTCCTCAATGGTGATCATGTGCTCTTCGCGCTCGCTGTTAATCTTGTCTAGCATAGCGGCGAGCGTCGTCGATTTTCCGGAACCCGTCGGCCCGGTAACCAGCACGAGTCCACGCGGCTTGTCGCAAAGCCCTTTTACGATGAGAGGCAAATTCAAGGCGTCAAAGCCCTTAATCTCCCACGGAATGGTACGGAAAACGGCCCCAACCGCGCCGCGCTGATTGAAAACGTTGCCGCGAAATCGGGCCAGGTTTTTGAGTCCGAAGGAAAAGTCCAGCTCGAGGTTTTCCTCGAAGCGGTGCTTTTGCGCGTCCGTCAGAACGCTATAGGCAAGCGACTTCGTGTCGGCCGCCGTCAGCGGAGGCATATCCAGAGCGCGCAAGTGTCCATGAACACGCACGCGGGGCGCACTGTTCGTGGTTATATGGAGGTCGCTGCCTCCCATCTCGATCATCTTTTTGAGCAACTCGCTCAGGGTAATCCCGGCCATCGCTTCACCTTTTTTCTTATAAAACCGTTTCGCGCAAAACTTCTTCCATCGTTGTCTGACCTAAAGCCACCTTGGCCAATCCGCTCCGGCGAAGAGTGAGCATGCCTTGCTCGATCGCTTTCTTCTTCAGCTCCAAGGCGGAGGCGCCGACGAGAATCAATTCCCGCAGTTCGTCGTTGACTTCCATCACTTCATATAAACCCGTGCGGCCCTTGTAGCCGCCCTTGTTGCAGGTGTTACATCCCTTGCCGTGATAGACTTTGGTGGTCTTAACTTCATCGGGGGAATATCCCGCATCAATCAGAGCCTGTTCCGGCAATTCCAGTTCTTCTTTGCAATTGGAGCAAATGCGGCGCACGAGCCGCTGCGCGCAAATAAGATTCACTGAGGTGGCCACCAGGAAAGGCTCGATACCCATGTTCATCAAGCGGCTAATCGTGGAAGGGGCATCGTTGGTGTGCAGGGTCGAAAGAACCAAGTGTCCCGTTAGGGCGGCTTTCACCGCAATTTCAGCCGTTTCAAAGTCGCGAATCTCACCGACCAGGATGATATTGGGGTCTTGCCGAAGGAAAGAGCGAAGCGCGGCCGCGAAGTTCAGCCCAATCTGTTCCTTCATCTGGACCTGGTTGATGCCCGCCAATTGGAACTCGACGGGATCCTCTGCCGTCATAATGTTGGTATCGACGGTGTTGAGGCGCGCCACCGACGAATAAAGTGTGTTGGTCTTGCCCGACCCCGTCGGGCCGGTGACAAGCACCATTCCGTAAGGCTTCAAAATGTTGCGCTCGAATTTCTTGAGCGACTCCACCTCGAAACCCAGCTTGGTCATGTCCAGGCGGAGGTTCTCTTTGTCCAGGAGCCGGAGCACGATCTTTTCCCCATAGAGGGTCGGCACGGTCGAGACGCGGAAGTCGAGTTCCTTCTTTTTGCCGTCGGCCCGGTACTTGATCATGATGCGGCCGTCCTGCGGCAAGCGCTTTTCCGCGATGTCCAGCTTGGCCATGATTTTCAAGCGGCTCGTGATTGCATCCTTCAGGCGAAGCGGCGGTGTCATGACGGTTTGCAACTGTCCGTCAACGCGGAACCGTACGCGCATTTCGAGCTCATACGGTTCAATGTGAATATCGCTGGCGCCTCGTTTGACCGAGTCCGTGAGAATCAGGTTAACGAGCTTAATGATGGGCGCCTCTTCGGCGGCCTTCTCCAGAGTGGCGGTGTCAAGTTCGGCCTCTTCGGCGGCCAACTCCAGCTCCTGGTCTTCGTCGACCAGGTCCTTCATCATCTTGCTCAACTCTTCCGTGTTTGAATCCGAACCCCCGTAGAACCGGGAAATGGCCTCACCGATAGCGGACTCCGAGGCCACCACCGGTTCCACGTTGAAACCGGTCATGAACTTGATGTCGTCCATCGCGAAAACGTTTGTGGGATCGGTCATCGCGATGGTCAAGACGGAACCCACGCGCGAAAGGGGAATGACCTGGTAACGCAGCGCCGTGTCTTGCGGGATGAGCTTGATGACGTTGGGATCGATTTCGTAATACTTCAAATTGATGGAGGGAACCCCGTACTGGCGGGAAAGCACGCCGGTGATATCGTCATCGGTGATGAAGCCCATCTTCGTCAGGCAGCTCCCCAGCTTGCCGCCATTAGCGCGCTGGAATTCCAACGCTTTCTGGAGCTGGTCCTGAGTGATCAGGCTTTCTTTAATTAGTATCTCGCCCAAACGGACGGACATCCGCAGTACTCCCTGCCGGTTTGCACCCATGGTCAACATAGCAAATGGGGGCGGCAAAGGCGTGCGGAAATTAGAAGATAGTTCTGAAATGGCTAATACCTGTCCGCACGGGCAGGTTTCGCGAACGAGGGACAGGCGCCGTTCTTGACTTGCTTTGAAGCGGTGGCTATCGTGCGAAAGAGAGGTTTACGCCCCCTATCGTGCGACAATCAGTTCTTCGTGCGGAGCAACTGACTAAGAGTGCCGGCTTTTTAGGTGGATTCGCTGCGTCGAAAACCCAGCCTTCCCTGCACAGCTATTACCGTGCCCATATTGAGGCAGTCGGACGGTCTCATCCGTTCCCCAACAAGCGTACAGCGCTCTTGATGACTTATCTTTATCTGGAAATGAAGGTGGCCACGGCATGAGTCGCCTCGATTCTAAACAGCGCTGGAGCCTGGTCATCGGCGGCATCCTGCTTACTCTGCTGTTCGCCGCAGTCTTTACCTTCGGTTCGCTGGAAGTCCCGTTTGAACCGAAGAGCTGGCGGGCAATGATGCCACTGTTTGCGGTCTCCTGTTTCATGACCGCCGCCCTGATTGTCTTCAGCCTCATTCTCGGCCGCACTATTCTCCGCTTGTGGGCAGAGAGCAGCCGCGAGCAGCTTGGCGCGCGCTTCAAAACGAAAATGGTTGTGGGGGCCATGGCGATTTCCCTGTTGCCGATCATTTTCATGTTTATCGTCAGCTACTCGCTAATCAACCGGACGCTCCTGCGATGGTTCCCACGCCCGCTCGAAATTGCCACCGAGGAATCCCAAGAGCTCATGAACGATATTAGCCGTTCGCAATTGCCGCCCCTTCGCCGGCTGGCAATGGGAGTTCAGGAAGACGCCGCGCAACCTGCTGAAGACCAACTGCAGCACGCCCTTGCAAAGGGCGCGGACGCGGAGTGGGTTCTGGATAAGGACGGCAATGCCGCGCGAGGCGGAGTGGTTTGCGAAAATCAGGCGGAAGACCGGCGCGGCCCGATATGCGCACAGCCAGGAGTATTGGGCAAGATGGTGGAAGTATTGCCTAGCGGCATGGAGGTCTGGGTAGCTGGAGGCAATCATTACTTTGCAGCGCGCGTTCCTGCCCTGCAGAAGGGCAAAACCGTTGGCTACACCGTGGCGGCGTACCGCGCAACCCCGGATTTTCTTGCCCGAATCAATCAAATTCAGACGCAGACGCGCGAATATAATCGCGAGAAACAGGATCTCCGAGCTCTCAAGCGCCAGATGCTCCTCATCCTTCTTCTGTTCACCGTGCTTCTGATTTCCGCCGTGATGTGGGTCGCGCTCTTCCTGGCGAAACAAGTCACTGTCCCCATTCAAGCTCTTGCGGAAGGCACGCGCGAGATATCCGCGGGAAATTTTGAGTATCAGGTCCCCGAGCAAGCTCAAGACGAACTCGGCATTCTGGTGCGCTCATTTAACGCCATGACCACGCAGCTTCGAGACAACCGTTCGCAGATTGACCAGTTCACGCGAAATTTGCAGCAGGCGGTTCAGGAACTCGAGCGGCGCCGGCAACTGATGGAAACGGTCCTGGAGAACATCCCAACCGGGGTTATTTCGCTGGATGCCAACGGAGCCATCCTTCGCGCCAACACCGCAGTGACGCGCATGTTCGGCGGCGAAGCCCACAGCGCGCAATCCCTGGAAGAACTTCTTGGCTCGGATGCGTCCCGTATTCTGCAGCTGCTGATGCGGCGCGCGCTACGCATGGGAGTTGTTTCCCGAGAGATCGAGACGGTCGTCTCCGGGCGAATCCTGCACCTCGCCGTAACCGCCAGTTCCCTGGGGCCGCGCCGAGCCAATTCCGGATACGTGCTGGTATTGGATGAGCTCACCGAAATGCTGCGCGCTCAAAAGTCGGCCGCATGGCAGGAAGTCGCGCGCCGCATCGCTCACGAAATCAAAAATCCGCTTACACCCATTCAGCTTTCTTCGCAGCGGTTATCGCGCTTTCTCGAACGCCGCGATGCTGCGGAATCGAAAGCTCCAAAAGATGTCGAGCTGACCAAGCTGGTCCAGGAGTGTTCGCGCTTGATCGAGCGAGAAGTCGCCACGCTCGCGGCGCTCGTCAATGAGTTCTCTCAATTCGTGCGCTTCCCCACCGCCAAGCTGGCGCCGACAAACGCCAACAACATCGTGCACGAAGCCCTGGAAGTTTTTTCCGGGCGTCTCGACGGCATCACTTTGAAAACTGCCTTGGCCGAAAACCTCCCGGCAGTTCGCGCGGATGGCGGGTTGCTCCGCAGTGTTGTTGTAAACCTGATCGACAATGCCGCGGAAGCCCTGGAAAACTCGTCGTTCCGGGAAATCCTTATCTCCACTTGCGCCCGCCCTGACTCCGAAACTGTCGAGATTTCTGTCGCCGACACCGGCCACGGCATCTCACCGCAAGACAAAGACAAGCTTTTCCTCCCACATTTTTCGACCAAGAACCGCGGAACCGGCCTGGGCCTGGCTATCGCCGCTCGTATCGTCGCCGAGCACGGCGGCAGCATTCACGTGGAGGACAATCTGCCTGTAGGGTCGCGTTTTCTAGTGGAGCTTCCGGCCGCGGAGCTCACACCTGCCGGCGTATCGGAGCAAAACGGAATGGAATCGTCTCGATGAACGCCAAGCCGCATCTGCTGGTCGTCGACGACGAAGCCGGAATTCGCGAATCTTTGTCGTTAATTCTCAAGGATGAGGGCTATCACGTGGAGGCCGTGGCCTCCGCGGAAGAAGCGCTGCAGCGCGCCGCTTCAGGCGACCTTGAAGTCATTCTCCTTGACGTCTGGCTGCCGGGAATCGACGGTTTGGAGGCACTCAGCCGTCTTCAAGCCATTCCGCGCGCGCCGGCTGTCATCATGATCTCCGGTCACGGGACCATCGAGACGGCTGTGCGCGCGACCAAGCTCGGCGCTTTCGATTTCATCGAGAAGCCGCTTTCGCTCGAGAAAATAATCGTTCTCGTCCGCAATGCCGTGCAGCAGCGAAGGCTGCAGGAAGAAAACCAGGTTCTTCGGAGCGAACTCGGCTATCGCTATCAAGTCATCGGCGATAGCGTGCCGATGAAGGCTCTGCGGCAACAGATTGCCGTCACGGCTCCCACCAACGGCCGCGTTCTCATCTACGGTGAAAGCGGCACGGGTAAAGAACTTGTTGCCCACGCTCTTCACGCCGCAAGTCTTCGCAGCAAGGGGCCGTTCGTGGAAGTAAACTGCGCGGCCATACCGGAAGAACTGATCGAGTCCGAGTTGTTCGGGCACATCAAGGGGAGCTTCACCGGCGCCACAGAGGACAAGGTGGGAAAATTTCAAAAGGCGGACGGTGGCACGCTTTTTCTCGATGAGATCGGCGACATGAGTCTCAGAACTCAATCCAAGGTGCTCCGAGTGCTGGAAGAGCAGCGTTTTGAACCCGTGGGTTCCAGCCAGACGATGACCGTTGATGCGCGCGTGATTGCCGCCACAAACAAAAATCTCGAACAGGAGATTTCACGCGGCGCATTCCGGCAGGATCTTTTTTACCGCCTCAATGTGATTCCATTCTTTGTGCCGCCGCTTCGCGAGCGCATGGAAGACATTCCCACACTGGCGCGTTATTTCCTGGATGAGTTCAGCTCAGCCTACGGCAAGAAGACTCGCGAACTGAGCGCGACGGCCATGGAGGTTCTCGTGCGTTATCCATGGCCGGGGAATGTGCGCGAACTTCGCAATCTTGTCGAGCGCCTCGTCATTGTCTGCCCGCACGCGCGCATTGAGCCCCACCATCTTCCTCCCGAGCTTTTCCGCGGAGTGTCCGAGAGCCCTCACCAGCCGTACTCCACCTTGCACGAAGCGCGCAGCGCCTACGAACGCGAATTCATTCTGCGGAAATTGCAGGAGCACCGCTGGAACATGACCCAGACCGCCTCCGCACTGGGCCTCGAACGCAGTCATCTCTACCGCAAAATGAAATCGTTGGGCATCGCCGCGCCGGACTGAGCCAGAGCGCCTCGGTTCGAATGCAGCGAGCAGGCTCCAGGCGGATGCCTCCGAAGGCGCTGCGTTGCCGATTTAATCGCGATTCCAAAAAAATCGTAAACTTCATTTAGTTAACCGCTTACTTCTGGTATAGAATCCCGCCAACTCGAGGCTAACGACGGGCATTCAGGCCGAACCTTTACACGTTCCTCCGCCGCTAACAGCTCCCCGCTGCAAGGTCACGCGGGCTCTCTCCAATGCGAAGAGCGCTTCGACTCGCAAGCCTAGGCAAGCAAGTCTGAAGGAGAACCGTCGTGCGAAAACTTTCTATAATTTTAGCCGTGGTTTCCTGTGCATCGGCTCCCACTCTGCTCGCGCAAACCCAACAATTGACAACTCCCGTGGTTGTGGCAGCCCCCGAGACGCCGAAAGTCAAAGCAACCAAGCCGTGGTATGAACGGCCGTCGTCTGCTTCCTGGTTTCCCCGCAACTGGGTGCGCGGCTACACTGAGTTTGAAGTGGCGCCATCCCACAATGAGCCAGACTTGGGGCGATGCGCGTTTCCCCAGCCTGCGAGTTCTGGCGGAATGGCTTCTGCCTGCACCGCCTACGCGCGCTATATGTTCAGCGGCTACATCGAGTTCCAACCTCTCAATCGCACGTTTGCCAGGCACATCTTCTTTTTCTTCGAGCCAAGATTTTCGTTTGGAAAAAATATCCCGCAGGTCAGCTACCTTGGTTCGATGGAACCCATCGCGTTCGATCGCTCCGTTGGCATTGCCATCGAGATGCCGAAAAATCTCAATCTGCGGATCACGCAGCACCAGGTCGATTATCTGGGGCGGTACTCGAACACCCTTGGTCCCGCCGACCTTCGCACGAACGGCCCCTACGGCTTGTACACAACCGTTGGCGTACGCTGGTCTTTCGGCGGGTACGGGCACTCCAGTACGCCCCACTGATCAGTCGCGTTCCTGCAGGCAGGCAAACTCCGATCTTCTTGGGATGCGAGCGTCCTAAAGCTAGCGTTCTTCGTCCTCGCCAAGCGCTTCGAGCTGCGCATGCCAATCTAACTCTCGAACCTGTTGCGGATTGTCCCGCCAGCCGGCCACAACCTTCACAAACAGTCCCAGATAGATCTTCGTCCCGAATAACTCTTCGAGCTCCTTGCGTGCTTGCGTGCCGATTTTTTTGAGCATCTCGCCCTTGCGCCCGATCAGAATCTTCTTTTGCGAGTCTCGCTCGACGTTCATGGTCGCTTCAATGCGAAGCAGCTTGGGCAGCTCCTCAAACTTATCAACCTTCACCGCCAGCGCGTACGGAACTTCGTGATACATCACTTGTATCGCTTTCTCCCGCACGATTTCCGCTGCCAGGAAGCGCTCCGGCTGGTCTGTCACCTGATCCTCTGGAAAGTAAGGCTCCCCTTCGGGAAGCAAACGCAAAATCTCGCCGAGTAATTCATCGCAGCCATTGCCTTTCAGCGCGGAAATCGGAACAATCGCCGTAAATTCGAACGCCTTTTGGAACGCCTCGATCAACGGCAACAACTTGGATTTCGGGAGACCGTCGATTTTGTTCAGCGCCAGAATCGTTTTTCCGCGGAATCGCTTGGCCCGCTCGAGCAGCAAATCGTCCGCATGAGGCAGCGTCCGGCTGGCATCCACCATCAGTAGCAGCACGTCGATGCCTTCCAATGCGGCAGCGACTTCGTGCATCATCTGCCGCCCAAGCGCGGAGTCCGGCGAGTGCAGCCCGGGCGTATCGATGAAAACAATTTGTCCCTCGGGCCGCGTTAGGATCCCCTGAATGCGGTTGCGCGTCGTCTGCGGCTTCGAAGTGACAATGGCGACCTTCTGCCCGACCAGGCGGTTCAACAGCGTCGACTTCCCCGCGTTCGGCCGCCCTACAATCGCCACAAACCCCGAGCGAAACGCCCCCTTTTTCTTAGTCTCTGTTTTCTCCACGCTTAATCTCGTCTCCATACCTGCCGTGAACTCCGAGTTCTCTTCGTTAATTCCGTTCTCCCTTTCAGCCGCGTTATTTCACCACCGGCAGTTCCAGGGTGCTCTGATGCTCGCCATTATGGACCAGCGTAACGTGCGCCGTCCTCGCATCCTTCGCGGTTTCCAGCGCCACGACTCCGCCGCTGTTGTAATTCTTCTCCGTCCCAGTCGAGTTCAAGCAGTGTACAAAGAGCCGCAAGCGGCTCCCCTTCGCGACGAGCCGGGAAAAAAATGTGAAATTATCGAACACGTATTTTTCTGTTCTCCCTGGAGTGACGAGTTTCTCCTGTCGCAACGACTCGCGGTACCGTGCGCGCATCGTCGCGGAGGTCAGCGCGACCGAACCTCCGCCAGGCAAAATCTCATAGACTTCCGCCTCCAGGTCCGTATCCGGGACGTCCATCGCCAGCCACACCGTCAATTTCAAAAAGCCCGTTACTTCGGTGGCATCTCCAAACGGTTCGCTGTGGTAAAACGCTCCATTCTCGTAGGTGTTCATGAGCGCGCGCTGCGCTATCAGGCCTCCTGCATCGTCATCCTGTTCCGCGTCGCCCGGCCTCGTATCGAGCGGATCGTAGGTCCATTTGTCTGAAGTTGCGCCCGAACCTGGTTTGCCCGAAAGCATCCCAGACTGAAACACGCTGTCCGCTTTTCCGTTTGATCCCAGATACAAAGTGCGCTTCTCGTTCGAAATGCCTTCCAAGGTGTCCGCGTACTTCCAATTCTCCGCCCCCGCTCCCACAACATAGTAGGCCACGCGCTTCTTCAAAAACTCGGGCTTCTTTCCGTTCTTCATTACCCAGTCGTACCACTCCCTGTGCAGCTTGTTCAGGTCCAAAACGCTCGCTTCGCCGAATTTCAGTCCGCCAACCTCCCTGCGCGGAGTCCTCGTGCCCGCGTGGTCCCACGGCCCAATAATCAAGAAATGTTTTTGTTTCGCCTCTGGCGCCCCGTACTCCATGTGCCGTTTGTAATATGTGAATGCGCCCGGTTGGTCTCCATCGTAGTGGCCGGTAATCGTCAGAATCGGAAATTGTATTCGTTTGTACTGCTCCGGGCTCGGCACCATTGCGTCGTAATAAGCATCTGGTATAGGGTGTTGCACCCATTTCTGAAATACCGCCGACGGATTCCCCGCGATGCGATCGAATTCTCTAAACGCCAGATGCTTATCGTAGTATTCGCGCGACTTCGCTCCCCAAAATGACCCGTCCCCGAAAAGCTTCTCGTTCCCGGTGACTCCGCTCGTAAACGTGAGCCACTGTTCGTCGTACGGTCCGAAAATATTGTATTGGAATGGAAAATCTACTCCGGGATGCGCCGCGGCAGCAGGAACGATCGTGGCCAGATGCGGCGGAAACTCCTTGAGCGTAGCCCATTGATCGAATCCCGCGTATGAGCCGCCCCACATCGTCACTTTTCCATTGCAGTACGATTGCTTCGCCAGCCATTCGACGATGTCGTAGCCGTCTTTTGCATCATTCGCAAACGGCTCGAACTCTCCGCCGGAATTGCCGCGCCCGCGCACATCCACAAGTGCGTATACGTACCCATGCTGCGCAAAATACATCGCCCGGTCCGTATAGCTGTCGCCGATATAGGGCGTCAGCGTGAAAATCACAGGCAGCGGATCCTTCTGTGCGTGCGGCTGAAACACCGTGGCGTTTAGCGACACGCCATCGCGCATCGGGATCTTCACTCCCCAGCGCATGTCCGGGCTCGCCGTGGCTGCCGCTCCGCCCTCTTGCGCCAAGCTTTGCGTGGACGGCATACAGACGCAGAGCGTTGCAAGCAAAATCATCCCACGCACGATCCTATTCCCACTGATCACACTGCCTCCTTTGGAGCACTGCCATGCCGTTCGAGCACCCGCATGGTACCGCGTCGGTGCAGGAATTCCTACACCACGTCGGAAGAGCCTGGACGATCAAATGTTGTTTTGAAGTCTACGGATTAGCTTTTGCCGGCGCAGCCGCCATACCTTTTCGAATCCTGAGCCTTAACACTTTCCTCTGGTTCGCTTCTAGCACTTCGAACCGGTAGCCCTCCAAATCGACTTTGTCTCCGGGCGCGGGCACCTTGCCTGAAGCATGGCTCAGCAATCCCGCTATGGTTGTGACTGTCTCATCCGCGTCTTTGCCGAAGTTCACGCCCAACAATTCCTCGACATCGCGAATGGCCATGCTTCCGCGCATGACCAGCCCTCCATCTGTTTCGCGCACGACGTCCGGTGCGGGCGCTTTCCCGTCGTTCCATCTCTCGCCCACAATCTCTTCCACGAGGTCTTCCACTGTCGCGATTCCCGCCACCGATCCGTGCTCATCGATGATCACTGCCAGCGGCTGTCCCTTCTGCCGCATTTCACGCAGAAGCTCCGAACCCGCCTTTGTCTCCGGCATAAAAAGCACCGGCCTCACCAGCTCGCGTACCTTTCGCTTCGGCAAGTCCTGGTCGGCGATGTGCAGCAAGTCCTGCGCGTGTACCACTCCGAAAATATCATCCAGCGATTTCTCATACACCGGCATCTTCGAAAATTTCTTCTCGACAAATTTTGCGTGCAGTTCCTCGAGCGTGGCCTCCGCCGCGATCGCCACGATGTCCGGCCGCGGGGTCATCACCTCGCGAACCCGCTTGTCGCTGAATTCCACGACCTGTTCGATAAGGTCAGCCTGGTCCGCGGCGATGATCCCTTCCTCCTCCGCCGCATCCACCAGCGCTTCGATCCTCTCTTCGGTCCGTTGTTCCTGGGTCATCTCCGGCTCATGTTCGGAGATCCTCGCCAGTGACTCAGCTCCCTCAAGGAATACTCTCACTGGCCAAACCAGCCACATCGCCCCCCGGATCAACGGCAATAATGGCAGCAGCCAGCGGCCCGTCGTGCGGTACAGAAGTATGTCCGGAATGAAGTGCATCGCGATCACGACTTCCAGCGTCAGGAACACGACAAATTCGAGCAGCGATTCCCATGTCCCCGGCACGAAGTAAACAACTCCGCGTGTTGTTTCCAGGACGAGGAACGCCAGCCAGAAGTGGCCCAGAATGCGGAAAGTCCGCCCGCCGCTGCGCCTCTTGATCCGCAGCCGCGGTTCAATCTCCGCTTCAAAAATTTCCAAATGCTCGTGAACGCGCCCGGTATTCATGCGGCCGAGCTCGCGATAGATCAGCGCCAGGTAGGAAAAAATGGGGAGCCCAAAGCCGAGAAGGACTACACCTAGAGAGTAAACCCATCTATACGTGGTCATGACAACCTGAATCTTCGCCGCATCTTCTGCTCGATGCGATTCATTTCGCCGCGGTCGGTTTCGTGGTCGTAGCCCATCAAATGAAGCACACCATGCAGGATCAGCACACGCAATTCATTGTTCAAACTTCGCCCGTTCTTTTTTGCATAACGCTCAGCCGTTAGGGGCGCTATGGCAATATCACCCAAATACCTCTCCGTCGCCCGGGCTTTCGCCTCACCTCGGCCTTTCTCGGCGCCCTTTGTCTCCCGTGTCTTGGTTCTTTTTTTCCCGCTCAACAAAACCGCGCCCTGCTTTTCCGCTGGAAACGACAGCACATCCGTCGGCCCCTTCTTTCCGCGAAAAGCCTCATTCATTCGCGCAATCTCCGAATCGCTTACCAGGCAAATCGTGACATCCGACGCGCCGAGCCCCAGTTCTCGCTCCACTATGTGCAAGAATGTCTCAAGAGGCCTCCGGACGACGCGGACCGCCCGCTGGCGGTTCAAAATCATGCGCGCTGATTTTCTCTGTTTGGTATTTTCGCGGTTTCCTCGGACCCGGCTCCTGTCTTGCTGTTCACCGCGCCGGCACCTGCGTTTCCACCGCGCTGCGGATGTGCCACGTCATAGTCCTCATAAGCACGAATGATCTGTTGCACGAGGTTGTGTCTCACGACGTCCTTTTCGCCGAACTGCACCACCCCAATTCCCTCAATCTTTCCGCAGACCTCCAGCGCCTCGATCAAGCCGGACTTTTTCCCCTGCGGCAAATCGATCTGCGTCGTGTCGCCCGTGATTACCGCCTTCGAGTTGAATCCCAGCCGGGTCAAAAACATTTTCATTTGTTCGCTGGTCGTATTCTGCGCTTCGTCGAGAATCACGAACGAATCGTTCAGCGTGCGCCCGCGCATGAAAGCCAGCGGCGCCACCTCGATGATGCCCTTCTCGAGAAATCGCTCCAGCTTGTCCGCGTCCAGCATGTCGTAGAGCGCGTCATAAAGCGGACGCATGTAGGGATCGATCTTCTGCTGCAGCGTGCCCGGCAAAAATCCCAGCCGCTCGCCGGCCTCCACCGCGGGCCGTGCCAAAATAATTCGGTTCACTTGCTTCGTCAGCAGCGCGCTTACCGCCATGGCTACCGCGATGTACGTCTTTCCCGTTCCACCCGGGCCGATGCCAAACATCATGTCGTGCTTTTCAATCTCTTCCATGTACCGCCGCTGGCTCGCGTTTTTCGGCGTGACTTGCTTCTTCCCGAACGACCGCGTGCGCGCCGGCTCGAACATTCCACGCGGCGATTCGTGCGGCTCTTCCGTGGCCACGCGCATCAGCGACTTCACTTCCGTGCTCGAAAGCGCGCGGCCATGCCTCGTCAAGTGGTTGTACTCCTCGACGATTTTCACGGCCTGATCGACGCTCTCTTGTTCGCCTTCAATGGTCAAACGGGTATCGTGCAGGTGCGTGCGCACGTGCAGCGACTCCTCCAGCAAACGCACATTCTCGTCGAGCGTGCCGAAGAAGGGTTCAATTTTTCCGGATATGTGAACGGTACGTCGCATCCAAGTGGAAGGTCTGCCTGCTAAGGAAGCCGGGTGGCCGATGGGATTCCTCCTCGCGATCGGTGACCGTGCCGCGGTCAACTCAGGAAGAAACTGCTTACACCCTAACCCACGCCCGCGTTATGGTCAAGTTACTCGCTCGTTACAAACCTCAAGTTTCTGGACCTCTCGGGCCATGAGTCTCGGCATCTAACCCTTTTCACACACATTTCAAGCTCCGCTCTCTGTATGCCGTTCGTAACCTGTCCTCTGGTACGAACGCGCTATGGACCTAGTCCCTTGGTAATCCGAACATACCAATCGACGATAACGCACAAAGCTTTCTGCAGACTCTCATCTCTGAGGGGTGAGTAGAAAAACATGAGACATAAGCTCTTGATTCTGGGCACTTTCGCGAGTTTGGCAGCCACTCTGCCTCTTTGCGCCGCGGAGAATTCCGGCTCCAGCGTTGCCCCGCCGCCAGTAGCGCTTCGCGGCAAGGTAGTCTGCCGCGGCGTTCAAAATGTACCGGTTACCGCGGACGCAGCGCAGGTCCTTCCCATGCATGTCGTCACCCAGTTAGCCTGCGGCGAGGAAGTCGCCATTCTCTCCGACTCGGAAGGTTACACGGTGGAAATCCGCACTTCCGACGGCAGGAGTGGCTTCATTGCGCGGATGTATCTCTCCGAAGCTCCAGCGAAATCTGCAGCCGATCGCGCGGTCGAAGCTGTCGTTGATAACGGCATCGCGCGCTGGCAGTCTGGCGCCCCTGGCAGCGACCAGTTCTTCAGCGGCGATTCGCTCGTAGAATCGCTCACCGCGAACGGAATTACCGTCCAGGTCTCGTTGCAGGACACCGATTGGAAGCTGCGTGCCAGCGTCGCCATCGTGAACGACAGTGCCGCGCCGGTCCGCTTCAATCCAGCCCGCTTCACATTAGATGAGTTGACGCCCCGTCTCCGTTCGCTCGCGCACCAGAATCCTCGCGAACTCGCCAAAGTGTTTACTCACCAAATTTATTCGACGAATGCCAGTGCCACCGCTCCCGCTTCAGCCAAGTACACGAACGCCGCCTACAAACCCGCGGCGTACGTCCCTGGCACCCCCAATTATTTTTCGCCGGAAGGACTGCAGGACCAATCCCCTGTGCTGCAGAAGCAAACCCTCGCGCCGAATGGCAAAGCCTCGGGCGTCGTGTGGTTTGAGCGCGACAAGAATCCTCTCCAACTCAACCTGCGGATTTTTGTCGAGGATCAAATCTTCGAATTCCCGCTCTCTTTCCCTCCACACAAATAGCCGTCACCCGCACGCAACGACCGCGCGACCAACTTCTGCCGCGCCTTTTTTCTATTTTTCGGTTTTTCTCTTGACAAGAGGTTACTCTTGGGGGTATAGTTTACCCGTATATCATTGTAACTTGTCCTGGTAGCGCCAGCATCTTGCTGGCGTTTTTTGCTTTCTGGAACCGTCCGTCAGCCTAAGTCGTTCATTTCCCACACTTGCCAAAAAAGACGCATTTGAACAATTTTCGTGCAAACAAGTCCTTTGGATTCAACACTTCCAAAGCCTCCCAGAAGTGTTGATTCTAATCAACTTACAGAAAACTTAAACTGCTTAGAATCAACACTTATGAAAAACCCCAGGGGGGAGGGGCCGTTATTGTTAACCAGAAATCCGGCGAAGCATTTCTGTCCCGAATGCGATTCCTGCATCCCGAATGGTTCTGCGGGACGACTATCGGGAGTGAGAGATCTTTCCGGCTGTCCGACGAAGTCGCCTTCCTCGCATCCCGTCAGAGCCCAGCCCCCGCGTTGCAGGGAGCGTTTGTCCCCAGCCACCAACGCCACCAACGCCACCAGGCCTTCCTCTTCCACCAGTCACGAGTCACCAGCCGCGGCCCTTTCGACCCGTTTGACAAAGCCCCATGCCTCGTTTAACGTTAGAAGTTTGAGCGACACCCAAAAGGAGCAATAGATGGCGCAGGGTCAGGCTACCAAAATCAAGAAGAAGAAAAAGTCGGTTTTGAAGCGCGCGGCGCAGTCTCATCAACGCGCCGAGGTCAATCGCGCCAACCGCACCCGGGTCCGCACCATGATGCGCCGTTTGCGCACCGCGCTAACCGCCGGAGACGCCACCGCCGCGGGCAATCTTCTCCATCCGACGATGTCCGCGATCGACCAGGCCATCACCAAGGGCGTGCTCCACGAAAACACCGGCAACCGCTATAAATCGCGCCTCAGCCTCGCGTTCAATGGCGTCAAGGCTAAAGCCGCCAAGTAAGGCTTCAGGTCTCCAGCCAATTTGTCAGTGGGTTTCTGTGGGGCAGGCTTCAGCCTGCCTTTTTTCTCGCCAGCATGTTTCTGCAGGGGCGGGCCTTGCCCCGCCCTGCTCGAACCCCCCACCATGCCCGAAGCTACTGCCAGATCTGCTACTCCCGCCCAACCCGATGTTGCTGCCATGCCTGACACCTCCGCCCTGCTCGGTACCCCCGTCAAGCCCCCCGCCCAGTCCGATGCTGCTGGCACGTCCGCTGTTCCCGCCCAGCCCGAAGTCTCCGCCCAGCCCACCGCTATTGCTATGCCCACTGCTCCCGTCCAGCCCACTCCTCCTGCCCAGCCCCCAAAGAAATATATCTCTTTCACGATGAGCGATGGCGATAACTTGCAATATGACCAGCATCGCATGGCTCAATTGTGGCAGGACCCCGTTCGAGGGACGCTTCCCATTGGCTGGACAATCTCGCCTACACTCATCCGGGTTGCACCCGCGCTGGCAGCCTATTATACACGCATGGCCACTCCAAATGATGAACTGGTGGTAGGGCCGAGTGGCGCGGGATATATGCTGCCTTCATGCTGGCCAGCAGCATACTTGCCTGCCTTCTTGCAGCTCACAGGTCAGTTGATGCAAGCCATGAATCTGAATGTGATCGAAGTATTGGACACGGGTTTATTGTTTAGCCAGGCATTCATCGATCAGAACTTGCAGCAAGAGTTTGTAAAAGCATTAGCGCCTTTCGGGATTCGCGGCATGCTAAGCGGTTCAGGACAAATAATCTCAAGCTGGAAAAACATATCGGGCGTACCCATTATACAGAATCTTGGCCTTGCCGATAGTGTGGCTAAGGCGATCAACATGGTCCGAATCGCAGCGTTGAAGGCGGGAAATTCACAGTTTTTGAATATGTACATCGTTGCCTGGACCGTGACACCCTCTGACCTGAAGCAAATAATACAGCAGCTCGGAAATGAATACGAAGTCGTAACACCAGGGAAACTATTAGCGCTGATTGCATCAGCCTTTTCATCCGCCGGAAAATAAATTACAATAGGACTGAAAACTGTACTGTTTCCACGGCTGGCAAAAAGGGGGTTCGACATGAATATTGCACAAGGGCTGCTCCATGCAAAAAAGATCTCTGGAACCCGTCAGGCGGTTGTTTGTGGAGAAACACGTTACACCTGGGAAGATTTTGGCCAGCGCACCGACGCTCTTGCTCGCGGACTGGCAAATCTCGGTATGCAGCGCGGGGACCGCCTGGCTGTCCTCATGCTCAACTGCCATCACTACCTCGAGCTGTACTATGCCTGTGCGCGCATGGGAGCGGTAATAGTTCCTCTCAATATTCG
>Ga0207684_10002875_pt1 | contig 17087 bp, 15 predicted proteins | sample KBSK5501metaG_FD_184342 | JGI IMG/M metagenome (GOLD analysis project Ga0207684, IMG submission 184342) | Corn, switchgrass and miscanthus rhizosphere microbial communities from Kellogg Biological Station, Michigan, USA - KBS K5-50-1 metaG... | ecosystem: Host-associated > Plants > Roots >...
GCCGGAGCATGCAACCATTCCCGGAAGGTGCGCATCAAACGAGTGGAGCCCTGACAGGGGCCGGGCGGGGACGTGAAACATCCGACGGCGCCGGCCGTATCAGGAAGAGCATCGCACATTGGTCGCGGCCGAAGTGTGACGGCCACTTCGCCCGACCGCCAACCCGGGGAGTTGTAAGCCCCGGGTTTGGTTTTCTCTAGAGCCCGGGTGAGCGGATCGCCACCGCCTCGAAGCTGAACGTGACGCGATCGGCGACGCGCACGGTGCCGGCGGGTCCGCCGCGATACGGCCTGATACCGTAATCCGTCTGCTTCACCGAGAACTCGCCGGTCGCCCGCAGCGTGTCCGTCCCGACCGCGGCGCGGACGTCGCAACTCACATCACGGGTCTGTCCGGCGAGGGTGAGCCGGCCCTGCACCTGGAATCCGTCGACGGTCGGGGTCACCCCCGTAGAGACGAAGCTGATCACGGGATAGTCGTCCACATGCAGCACGTCCGTCCGCATGGTTTGAGTGACCTTGCGGATTTCTTCCGTGTCAGGGGGCGTGAGCACGGCGAGACTGTCCGCAGGTACGACGATTTCCAGACGCGATTCGGAGGGCGCGGTCGGGTAGTAGACGACCCGTCCTGCGAACCCGCGGGCACGGACGACATGCGTGTGGCCCGCGAATCCGAACAGCCCGGCCTTGCCCGTCTTCACCTCGAACCGGCTGTCCGCGGACAGCACGTAGACCACGGAGTCCGGCCCGCCTCCCTGGGCCCACGCGCCAGCGGGGCCGAGCGGGATCGTTCCTACGAGGAGCGCGCAGTGTACGATGTTCATTTTCGATTGGGTGCAAGGTAGCGGATCAACCCTTGGTCGAAAGGGACTGGCTGGATGCCGAACACCGACTCGATGGCGTTCCCGGGGGTGGCGCTGCCTTCGACGAGCATCTGCAGCTGGTCGCTCGTGAGCGGCGCCGCGGCGCCGAGCAGATCGAACGCGCCGGCGACCGCCCGCGCGAGCGCGAGCGGCACGTGCACGAGCGGACGGGGATGGCCGGTGGCCCGCCCGATCGCGAGCAGGAACTCTTCGTAGGTCAGGACCTGCGGCCCCCCCAGCTCGAACGCGCCGCCGAGCCCAGGCTGTTCGACCGCCAACGCGAATGCGAGCGCGACGTCCTCGACCCAGACGGGCTGCGTGGGGAACTGGCCGTCGCCGAACACCGGGACAACGGGAGACCAGCGATGCAGCCGCGCGAGGGTGCGGATCGGCGCGCTCTCCGGGCCATTGATGATCGACGGTCGGAACACCGCGTGCGACAGCCCCGATGCGCGGACCAGCTCTTCGGCGTGCCACTTCGTACGATGATACGGGGTCGCATCCGGCTCGTCCCGTGCGCCGACCGCGCTCATGTGCACGAATCGCTCGACGCCCGCCCGGCGCGCCGCCTCGACCACTCGCCTGGTGCCTTCCACGTGTACGGCGTGAAACGTCGCAGGACCGATTTCGACGATGATGCCGACCAGGTGTACGACGGCATTCGCGCGGCGCATGAGCGTGGTCAGCGCGGCCGCGTCGGCCAGATCGCCCGGGACAAGCTCGACCCCGAGGCGTTCGAGCGTCCGCGCCCGGAGCGGGGCGCGCACCAGCGCTCGGATCGCATGTCCGCGACGCGCCAGCACGGTGGTAATGTGCCGTCCCACGAACCCGGTGGCACCGGTGACGGCGATCAGCACGACGGAGCCGGTCAGGTGGAGGGTGTGCCGCCCTCGTCGAGGAACACGAGCGTGCGGCGCCGCGCGACCACCGAGGCCAGTGCCTCGAACACCTTGGGATCGAGCACCGTGCCGGAAAGATCAGCCGCCCGCTGCACCGCCTTTTCGGGGCTCATTTTTTCCTGGTAGGCGCGGGACGTGCTGAGGGCGTCGAACACTTCGGCGGCGCCGATGATGCGGCCGCCGATCGGGATCTCCTCCCCGCGCAGGCCGTCAGGGTAGCCCGTACCATCCCACCGCTCGTGGTGGTGGCGCACTGCCGGGATGATGTCGCCAAGGTGTGCGAGCGGCGCGAGGATCTGGGACCCGATGATGACGTGCTGTTTGACGTGCTCGAACTCTTCGGGAGTGAGCGCACCCTGTTTGTTCAGGACCGATTCGCGCGTTCCGATCTTGCCGATGTCGTGCAGCCGGCCCGCGACCCGCACGTGCTCGACGTCCTCCTCTGGGATTCCGAGCTCGTGGGCGACCGTGGCGGAGAGGTCGGCGACGCGGGCCGAATGCCCGCGCATGTAGGGGTCCTTCGCTTCCAGGGCGTTGACCAGGGCTTCGAGGGTGGCGATCGAAAGCCGCTCCAGCTTCATCCGCTCGCGTTGCAGCTCCGCCGTGCGCGTGCTCACCTCTTCCTTGAGCCACTGGTTCAGCTGGCGGTTCTCGAGGAGCATCTCGCGCCGCTTGAGCGCCCGCTGGACCGCGCGCCCCAGGTCGGCGAGCTCGATCGGCTTCGTGAGGTAATCCATGGCGCCCCGCTGCATGCAAAGCGCGGCGCTGGTGGCGTCGTTCACGGCGGTGAGCATGAGAATCGCGAGCTCGGGCTCGATCTCGATGGCCTGCGGTACGAGGTCGACGCCGCTGGTGCCGGGCATCCGGATGTCGCACAACATGAGCGCGATGCGGTGCCGCCGGAGCTGCTGCAGGGCGTCTTCGCCGGTGCCCGCGGCGTACACTTCGTACTGCTGTTGCATGAGGAACTTCTTGAGGGCGTTCCGGATGGGCTCCTCATCGTCCACGACGAGGATCTGAATAGGACCCGTCACATCGGCCACAGAAGTCCTCCTTGGGGAACCTCCACCATCCTCCACCAACCTCCACCATCCTCCACCACCTACTTGCCTCCAACAAAGATCACCTCCACGGGCCGCGGGACAATCCCCGCACCGTGGGCGCGAGCGAGCAACTCGACTACGGCCCGTCGGCCGGTCGGTCCGTACTCCACCGTATAGGCGTTGACGTACATCCCGACGAACCGATCAATGCGAGTTTGGTCGAGGCCGCGGCTGTACGCCGTGGCGTGTGCGAGGGCCTCGGCCCGGTGGGCGAGGCCGTACTGAATGCTGGCCTTGAGATCGCCGGCGATGTCCCGCATCAGCGCGTCTCCCAGGTCGCGACGCACGACGTTGCCGCCGAGCGGCAGCGGCAGGCCCGTCTCGTCGTGCCACCACGCGCCAAGATCGACCCAGAGATGCAGCCCGCGGTCCGCGTACGTCAGCTGCCCCTCGTGGATGAGGAGCCCCGCGTCCGCCCGCCCGGCTGTCACGTACTCCTCGATCTGATCGAACGGGACGACGACGTGGCGCGCCGCCGGCTGATACAGCTTGAGTGCGAGGTACGCCGTGGTGAGCTCGCCCGGGACTGCGATGCGCAGGCTCCCCGCACCGAGCGCCGCCCGCGGATCGGTGGGGCGCGCGACGCGCGCCACGATGCGCGGCCCGTAGCGGTCGCCGATGCTCGCCCCGTGTGCGAGCAGCGCGTAGCGATCGGCGAGGTAGGCGTATGCGTGCAGCGAGACGGCCGTCACTTCCAGCTCGCCGGCGAGGGCGCGCCGGTTCAAGGATTCGATGTCGCCGAGCTCGTGCACGTAGCGGCGGTCGCCGGTGTCGATCCGCCCGGCGGCGAGCGCCCAGAACATGAACGCGTCGTCCGCGTCCGGGCTGTGGGCCAGATGGATCGTCTGCGGCGCCCTAACCGCCACGCGTCGCCTTCGCGGCAGCCGCCGCCGTCGCCTGCTGGTGGAACGCATCGAGATTCTCCGCGTGCTCGCCGTACTCGGGACGCTGGCGCGTGCGCTCGGCCGCCTCGTTCTTGAGGAAGTCGGCGTACGCCCGGCGCGCACCGGCGGCGTCGCGCTTGAGCTCGAGGGCACGGGCCCGCAGCATGAACCCGAAGAGGTGCGTGGGGACGGCCCGGCGGATGGTGTCCGCTTGGGCCAGGGCGCCTGCCGCGTCGCCGCTGGTCAGGTCGAGCACGCCGATGTGGTAGCGGGCGTCCACGTCCAGCGCCGGCAGCATCGCGTACGCCTGGAGCGCCATCGGCAGGAAGAACTCGGCGCTGTCCGCTTTGCCCTGCGTGTGCAGGGTCATGACGCGGTTGTAGAGACGAGTGGCGCGCTCCTCGGGAGACATCTGGGAGATATCGGGAGCAGGGAGCTGGGAGCGGGGAGCGGTTGCCTCCGGTGCGTCACCCGCTCCCTGTTCCCTGCTCCCTGCTCCCAGTCGCAGTGCGACCACCGTCAACAATGCCCCCAGCGCCGCCCCCGCCACGCTCCAGGGGAGCCCGGCCCGCCACCCGGACGACTGGGCGCCACCCACCTGCGCACCGCACTTGTGACAAAATCTCGCCGTGGCGGCGAGTGACGCTCCGCACGCGTGACAGTTCATTGAGGCCGGAATCTAACTGGCGGGAAGTCTCAGGGCAGCGTAGTGTACTCAGCCATGACCCGTCATACGACGTTACGACGCTACGTCATACGGGGTGCAACGCGGACCTTCGTACAACGTAGCGTCATAGCGTCGTACAACGGTCTATGAGCGCCACCTTCCCGGGCCAGGACCGCGCCAAGCACATGGGTGAGCTGAAGCGCGGTGATGAACGATGGGACGTGTTCGTCGAGATGCAGCCCGACGCCGAGGTTGGCGCGGTGCGCGGGCGCGTGCATTTCGTGAACGGGGAGCGCCGCCGCAGCACCAGCTGGATCTTCCTGGAGCGGTCGGAGCGTGAGATCCAAGAGCGCTTCGGGGAATTTTCGGCTGTGGAGCTTTGGCACTTCGTGGCGGCGCTGGATGGTTGATATCAATGCACAAAGAACCGTGCACGTTTTGCACATTTTCGTAATCACTGATGCAAGGATAGCCGCCCGTATAGTTCTCCGTACGGCGTCTGTTGCGCCGGCGACACGAAACGGTTGACACCTTGCAACGCCCTCTGTAGGTTCCCGCATGCCCGGGCCCGCTTCGTTCCTGGCATCGTCTGTGCACTCCCCGCTCAAGGACCGTTCTAGGAGACCGATTCTATGACCGCGACGTTGGAGCCAACCTCAGCTGCTTCCGGGGTGAAGGCCGCGACCGGCGCTTCGCCCGCGGATGTGGTGCGGAAGGCGAAGGAAGCCGGCGTGCAAGTGGTGGATCTGAGGTTCACCGACCTGCCGGGTACGTGGCAGCACTTTTCCATCCCGCTGAAAGAGCTGACCGAAGAGCTGTTTGCCGAGGGGATCGGGTTCGACGGCTCCTCGATTCGCGGGTTCCAGGCGATCAACGAGAGCGACATGCTGCTGTTCCCGGACCCGGCGAGTGCCTTCGTCGATCCGTGCCTGGAAGTCCCGACCCTTTCGCTCACGTGTGACGTGTCCGACCCGGTGACGGGCCAGCGTTACTCGCGCGACCCGCGCTACGTGGCGCAGAAAGCGGAGCAGTACCTCGTCAAGTCGGGAATCGCCACCACCGCGTACTACGGGCCCGAGGCGGAGTTTTACATCTTCAATTCGGTGCGCTTCGACCAGAACGCGCACGAGGGCTACTACCACATCGACTCCGAAGAGGGGATCTGGAACTCGGGGACGAATGGGAGCCCGAACATGGGGCACCGGCCGCGGCACAAGGAGGGCTACTTCCCGGTGCCGCCGGTGGACCGGCTGCAGGACCTGCGCTCGAAGATCATGCTGGCGTTGATCGCGGCGGGCGTCGACGTCGAGGTACACCACCACGAGGTGGGCACGGCGGGGCAGACCGAGATCGACATGCGGTTCACGACGCTGGGACGCATGGCCGACCAGCTGATGATGTACAAGTACATCGTGAAGAACGTGTGTCACCAGCACGGCTACACGGCGACGTTCATGCCCAAGCCGATGTTCGGCGACAACGGGTCGGGGATGCACGTGCATATGAGTCTCTGGAAAGACGGCACGAACCTGTTCTTCGACCCCAAGGGGTACGCGCTCTTGTCGGACGCGGCACGCTGGTACATCGGGGGGCTGATCAAGCACGCCCCGGCGCTGCTGGCGTTCGCGGCCCCGACGACCAACAGCTACCGGCGGTTGGTGCCGGGCTACGAGGCGCCGATCAATCTGATCTACTCGCAGCGCAACCGGTCGGCGATCTGTCGCATCCCGGTGTATTCCAAGTCGCCCAAGGCGAAGCGCATCGAGTTCCGGGCGCCCGATCCGTCGTCCAACCCGTACCTCACGTTCGCGGCACTGCTCATGGCGGGACTCGACGGTATCAAGCACAAGATCGAGCCGCCGAAGCCGATGGATGTGGACTTGTACGACCTCGAGCCCGAGGAGCGCAAGCATGTGAAGAACACGCCGGGCTCCCTCAACGAGTCGCTGGCGGCCCTCGAGGCTGACCACGCCTTCCTGCTCGAGGGTGGAGTGTTCACGCCCGACCTGATCGAGACCTGGCTCGCGTACAAGCGCGCCAAGGAAGTCGATCCCGTGGCACTGCGGCCGCATCCGTACGAGTTCTTCCTGTACTACGACGTGTAGGCGGCGCACGAAATCGAGCCGCTGGTGGGCGGCATGGAGGTGGCGTTAAGCCTCCATGCCGCTACTTTTTCGCCCATGAGCGAGACCCGAGAAATCATCGATGAGTTGAAGAAGCGGCATGTGCGGTTCCTGCTGCTTCAGTTCACCGACTTGTTGGGCGTCAATAAAGCCGTGGAGGTCCCGTCCTCCCAGTTCGAGCGGGCCCTGGCCGGCGAGGTGACGTTCGACGGCTCGGCGCTCGAGGGCTTCGCCCGCGTGGAGGAAGCCGATGCACTGCTCGTGCCCGATCTCGAAACATTCCGAGTCTTCCCCTGGGAGAGCGGCACGGCCGAGGGCGGGGAGGGCGAGGCGGACGGAGCGGTCGCGCGACTGATCTGCGACATCCGGTATCCTGACGGCCGGTCGTTCGAGGGATGCCCCCGCACCACCCTGAAGCGTCAGATCGAGCGGGCCGCGAAGCTCGGCTTCACGATGCGCGTCGGCTGCGAGGTGGAGTTCTTCATCTTCGAGCAGAGCGAGCGCGGCGAGCCAACGACATGGACGCTCGACGCCGGCAGCTACTTTGATCTAGTCCCGGTGGACCGCGGAGAGCACGCGCGCCGGGCGATTGTGGCGGCGCTCGAGCACATGAAGCTCGGCGTCGAGGCCTCCCACCACGAGGTCGCGCCCGGCCAGCACGAGATCGACTTGAGCGTCGCCGAGCCGTTGACGATGGCCGACCAATGGGCCAGCCTCCGCTTCATCGCCCGGACCATCGCGGTCCGGCACGGTCTGGTCGCGACATTCATGCCCAAGCCGATCTACGGCCGCAACGGCTCGGGGATGCACACGCACCAGTCATTGTTCGCCAAGGGGAAGAACGCGTTCTTCCAGGCTCAAGGGCCGATCCAGCTCTCCGAGGTCGGCCGGTGGTACATCGGCGGGCTGCTGCGACACGCTCGGGGCTACTGTGCCGTGACCAATCCTCTGGTGAATTCGTACAAGCGGCTCGTGTCGGGGTTCGAGGCCCCGGTGAACGTCTCGTGGTCCACGCAGAACGTGTCTCCCCTCATCCGGGTGCCGGCCCAGCGCGACGAGGCGACGCGCTGCGAGAATCGCATGCCCGATCCTTGTGCCAATCCATACCTGGCGATCGCCGTGCAACTCGCCGCCGGTCTGGACGGCATCCACGAGCGGATCGACCCCGGCGACCCCGTGAACAAGAACATCGCGCGCATGTCGTACCGCGAGCGCCGCAAGTTCCGGATCGACGACCTACCCCGGGACCTGCACGAAGCCCTCGATTACCTCGAGAAGGATGCGGTGGTGCGTGAGGCGCTGGGCGAGCACATCTACGAGCGGTATCTCGACGCGAAGCGCGAAGAATGGCAGGAGTACATCGGACAGGTTGGGGAATGGGAGCTGAATCGCTATCTCGGGCAGTATTGACGACGGTAGCAGAAAGGCGTCACGGAAGGACGTCACGAAGAGACGTCGCGAACAGACGTAACTAGCGGTCGGGCGGTGGTTTCGCGTGCAATCGGCCGATCATCTTGCTGATCAGGACCACGCGATCCTCCAAGGCATTAATGGCGCGGTGGTGAACAGGGTCGAGCGCACCCGCGACGCGCAGGTGCGTGATAGCCTCTTGTGCAGAGCCGCGCGCATAGACCAAAAACTGGCGGAACTCCGCCACGCTGCCCCGACCGCATGCCTCGGCTATATTCGAACATATCGAGAGGGCTGCGCGCACGAGTTGATCTCCGCGCTCGAGTTGGCCGGGTCCTTGGAATGTGCGGGCGAGACGCGCCGCGTCTGCGGCGAACGTGCAGGCCAGTTCGTGGACGCGCAGCCGTCCGGCATGAGCCTTGATCATCACGGCCGAGAGTAGCAGGTCGGGCACCAGATGCTGTCACCCTTTTCACGCCTCTACGTGACGATTTTTCGCGACGCCCTTCCGCGACGCCTCTGCTTGACGCTGTTGCCGTTATTCTGCCTCGCCTGCGATGGTGTATCCCGCCCCGACGACACCCTGGGCCTCCAAAGCAGCGCCCACTGGGAATGGCACGGCCGCCTGGTCGTGGAGCCTGACTCCGCGCTCACGTTGGTTCGGATGGCGATCGACACGGCGCACGGCGGCCACGACGTGGGCCTGGCGCGATACGACTTCAATCCCGCCGTGGGCGAAGGAGACGAGTACTCGATCACCCTCGGGTTGGACTTTGGAAACGTGCGCGACCTGCGGCAGAACGTCCCGTACGCGCTGGGCCCCCCGCCAGCGCATCTCCCCGCCTACGCGACCGTGACCTGCTTCTGCCGCCCGCTGAAGCCGGACTCGGTGCGCGGGACATTCACGCTCGCGACGCGCGGGCTGCGGCAGATCACGGGTCGCGTGGACGCGACCCTGTACTTTACGGAATGGAACGACGCCGCTCGCCACGTGACCTACCCGGTGCACCAGCGCATTGATTTGCTCAAGTAGGGCGGTCGGCATCGCGCTCGGATTGCTGACCGCCCGTCCGGCTGACCGCCTGACCGCCCAGGCCGTTCCCCCCACGATCGACACCATCATCGTGGTGAACCGCAACGTGTTCGATCTCCAAGCGGCCGATGCGCCTCCCTTCATCGCGCGGCTCGCCAACCGGCTGCACGCGCGCACGCGGGCGGGTGTGATCCGCAGCACGCTGCTGGTCAATCCCGGAGACCGCTACGACTCGGCGCGGGTCGCCGAGAGCGAGCGGGCCTTGCGCAACTTGAACGTTTTCAGTCGCGTGCGGATCGACACGACGCGCCTCGACGGTCGCCTGGCGCTCCGCATCGCCACCACCGACGGCTGGAGCACGAAGCCGCAGCTCGGCTACTCGTCCGCCGGCGGGGACGTCACATGGATGGTCGGCCTGGTGGAAGACAACCTGTTGGGCACCGCGACGTCCCTCGCCGCCGTGTACAACAACACGCCCGACCGCCGCACGATCGATCTCGGGCACGTGAACCCCCATTTCCTGTCGCGGCGTGGCTGGCTGCAGGCCAAATACAGCAACAAGTCGGACGGCAATCGGGGTACATGGCTCGTGGGATTGCCGTTTTACGAGACGGCAGCACGGCACGCGTTCACGACCGACGGCGAGGCGGCCTCTGAGCGAGTGCTCTTGTTCCGGGATGGTTCGCCGGACACGACGCGGTTCCCCCAGGGTCAAGTGCGGCGGCGCGCGCTGCGGTTGAGTCTCGCGGCCGGGTTCGCGCCGCGGGTCACGACCGAGGACTACGTGCGCCTGTGGCTCGCCGGCCAGTGGCGCCGCGAGAACTTCGATTCCGTGGGCACGACCGCGTTCCCGCGCTCCGTGTTCAGCACGGTTGGTGTGGGAATGGACGTCGGGCGTGTGCGCTTCCACGTGCTCGAGCGGTTCAACACGTACTCCCGGCGTGAGGACGTGGACATCTCGCGGCTGCTGCACATCGGCGTATGGGCGGCACCCCGCGCGTGGGGATATCCGTCCGGCCAGGCAGGCGTCGGCCCGGAGCTGAGTGCGCAGCTGGCCGCCCCTTGGCGGCGTGGTTTCGCGGTGTTGCGAGCGGCGGCGAACGGCGTCCTCACCGCCGGGGCTCCCGACTCGGGGCGCGTGGCGGGTGCACTCACCGTCGCGAGCCAGAATCTCCCGCGTCAGACCTTGATCTTCCACCTCGAAGGTGCGCAACTCCGCCGCGCCAAGCCCGGCGGCGAGTTCGATCTCTGGGTCACGCAGAACGGCCCGCGCGTCTTCGGCATCCATGAGTTCACGGGCACACACATGGTATGGCTCGCGCTCGAGGACCGCGTGCTCGTCGCCGACGACCTGTGGGGCCTCATGGGGGTCGGGGTGGCGCCCTTCCTCGACTATGGCGGGGCCTGGTACTCGGACGAGCCGGCCCGTCTGGGCGGCGCGGTGGGCGTGTCGCTGCGCATCGGGCCGACCCGCGCCGTGCGTGGCGATGTGGGGGAGTTCGCCGTCGGATACCGCTTCGGGAAGGGGGTCACCGGCAGCCGCTGGGGCTTCGCGATCCGTAAAGGCGTGCGGTACTGAAGCCCCGTTGCAACATCTCGACCCCTACCGGCGTTAGCATCATCATGAAGACCGAGACCAAACACCCCACGGTAAGCCGACGCCGGGGAATGATCGCGGCGATATTCGTCATCGCCAGCCTGTGGAGTCTCTTGCATGTGTATGTCGGGCAGCGCTTGCTCGCCCAGACGCCGCTCGCGCCTGTCTGGCGCGTGCTCGGCTGGGTAGGCATCCTGCTCCTCGTGCTCGCACCGTTCGTGGCGCTCGTGGCCGGACGGACCGAGCGGCTGCCGGCGAAGCGTGGTCTCGAGGTCGCGGGCTTTACGGCCATGGGACTGTCGTCGCTGCTGATCGTGTTCGCGCTGGCCGGCGACGTGCTGCACGTGCGGGTGTGGCTCGGCGTCGGCGGCTCTCAGCTGGCGGTCGTGGGCGGTGCCATGGCCGTCCTGTTGATCGGTCTGTGGCGGGCGCGGCGGCCCGCGACGGTGCGCGTGGTGGACGTTCCGATCACGGGGCTTCCCTCGGATCTCGAAGGGTTCCGCATCGCACAGCTCTCCGACCTGCATGTCGGCCCGACGCTCAAGCGGGACTTCGTCGAACGGGTGGTGGACACGACCAACGGGCTGCAACCGGATCTGATCGCTCTGACGGGGGACGTCGCCGACGGGTTCCCGCCCGCAATGCGCGACGAGGTTGCGCCGCTCGCCGGCCTCGAGGCGCCGCACGGGAAGTACTTCGTCACGGGCAATCACGAGTACTACTGGGATGCGGCCGGTTGGGTGCGCGAGCTGGAGGGGCTCGGCTTCAGTGCCCTCATCAACGGGCACCAGGTGATCCGCCGGGGGACCGGCCGGATCGTGCTCGCCGGGGTGACGGACCTCTCGAGCGGCGGCCTCCCGGGACATGCCTCCGATCCGGCGGCAGCAGTCGCGGGGGCGCCGGAGAGTGACGTCCGGGTGCTGCTGGCCCATCAGCCGAAGAGCGCATTTGCGGCGCGCGCCGCCGGGTACGACCTGCAGCTCTCGGGGCACACGCACGGCGGCCAATACTTCCCGTTCAATCTGCTGGTGCGGCTGTTCCAGCCGTTCGTCGCGGGACTCCACCGGCTGGAGGCGATGTGGCTGTACGTGAGCCGGGGCACGGGGTACTGGGGGCCGCCGCTGCGGCTGGGCGCTCCCGCCGAGATCACCCTGATTCAGCTTACGCGTGCTTGAGCGCGCGTCGGCGCGCCCACCCGAATGGGTAGCACCTTGCAATCGGCAGGTCTTGACGGTCGTGGGACCGGGGCGTATCCTCCGGGTCCTGTCGCACCGTGGCAGCAACGTTCCGATGTGGAGTGACATCGACTCGTGATGCAGCTCGCGCTGGTCCTGCTTCTGGTCCTGGTCCTGCTGAGCATTAGCTCAGAACAGGGTCTGCGGCGCGCGCCAATCAAGCACATGAGCAGCTAGCGATACAAGAAGGACGCAGTGAGCGCCGCGGACCCGAGAAGGTCCGCGGCTTTTTTTTCACCATCAACGCGAGACAGGGAGCACGGGAGCCACACATGGGGAGAGACATCATCATCTTCGACACGACCCTGCGCGACGGCGAGCAAGCGCCCGGCAATTCGATGACGGCCGAGGAAAAGATGCGCCTCGCCCGCCAGCTGGACACGCTCGGGGTAGACGTGATCGAAGCGGGGTTCCCTAGTGCGTCCGAGGGTGACCGGCGGGCCGTCCGGGCGATCGCCGAGGGTGTCCGCCGTCCCATCATCGCCGCGCTGGCCCGCTGTCACGACCGGGACATCGACCTCGCCGGCGAGGCGGTGCGACCGGCGGCGCGCCCGCGGGTGCACGTCTTCATCGCCACTTCAGACCTGCACCTCGAGTGCAAGCTGCGGCTGAGTCGCGACCAGTGTCTCGAACGGGCACGCGAGGCCGTACAGCGGGCCCGTCGCTATACCGACGACGTCGAGTTCTCGGCCGAAGACGCGACGCGGACCGATCTCGAATTCCTGTGCCGCGTGGTCGAGGCGGCGATCGCCGCTGGCGCGACGACGATCAATCTCCCGGACACGGTGGGCTACGCGTTACCCGTCGAGTACGGAGCCATGTTCCGCGCCGTGCGCGAGCGTGTTCCGAGCGCCGACCGCGTCGTCTTCAGCGCGCACTGCCATGACGACCTCGGGCTCGCGGTAGCCAACTCGCTCGCCGCGATCGAAGCCGGGGCCGGACAGGTCGAATGCACCGTCAACGGCATCGGTGAGCGTGCCGGCAATGCGGCGCTGGAAGAGATCGTCGTGGCGGGACGCGTGCGGCCACATGCGGTCGCGTTCCACTGCGGGGTGAACCCTCAGGAGCTGTTCCGGACGAGCCAGCTCTTGTCCCACGTGATCGGGGTCTTTCCCCAGCCCAACAAGGCCGTGGTCGGCCGCAACGCCTTCGCCCACGAAGCGGGGATCCACCAGCACGGCGTGCTGCAGAACGGGCTCACGTACGAGATCATCCGCCCGGAAGAGGTGGGGGTCGCGCGCTCGAGCCTGGTGCTGGGCAAGCACTCGGGCCGACACGCGCTGGAGCGGCGCTATCGCGAGCTCGGCTACGAGGTGGACGACGCCACGCTGCGCAAGCTGTACGACGAGTTCACGACGCTGGCGGACAAGAAGCGTGAAATCCTGGACGAGGACCTGCTCACGCTGTTGCACGGCCGGTTCAACGACGCGCCGGAGGCCTACCGGCTGGCGCATCTGCAGGTGACGTGCGGCACCGTGTCCGCGACGGCGGAGGTGCGCCTCGCGGGTCCCTGGAATGGCAAAGAGCGGGGCGCGACGGCGGTCGGCAACGGCCCGATCGCGGCGACGTTCGCGGCGATCGCGAAGGTGGTCGAGCGCCAGGTGGACGTCTTGAACCTCGCCGTCCAGTCGGTCACCCCGGGGCGCGACAGTCTGGGGCAGGTGCTGGTGCAGGCGCGGATCGACGGGAAATCACTGAGCGGGCACGGCGCGTCGACGGATATCGTCGAGGCGAGCGCCCGCGCCTTGGTGCACGCCCTGAACAAGGTGAGCCACGCGGACCAGCTGGAGGACCAGTCGCTCAACGCCAGCTACTTCTGGGGAGTGTGAGCCGATGAGCGAGATGCTCTCGGGCGCGGAGATCCTGTGCCGGGCGCTGGTCGATGCCGGGGTCGAAGTGATCTTCGGCTATCCCGGCGGCGCCATCATGCCGTTCTATCATGCGCTGCCGGATCACCCCCGCTTGCGGCACATCCTCGTGCGGCACGAGCAAGCGGCGGCGCACGCGGCCGACGGCTACGCGCGGGCGAGCGGGCGGGTCGGGGTGTGCGTCGCCACATCCGGGCCGGGTGCCACGAACCTCGTGACCGGGCTCGCCGCGGCGCACATGGACAACTCTCCGGTCGTGGCGATCACCGGCCAGGTGTCCCGCCCCATGATCGGGCGCGACGCGTTCCAGGAGACCGATATCATCGGCATCACCCTGCCGATCACGAAGAAAAACTATCTGGTCCAGGACGTGACCGAGCTGGCGGACGTCGTCGCCGATGCCATGGCCGTCGCCGTGGAAGGGCGGCCGGGGCCGGTGTTGATCGACGTGCCGAAGGACGTGCAGAACCAGAAGATCGAATGGCAAGGAGCCACTAAGAGGTCGCGGGCTTCCCAGGCTCCCCGCGCTGGCGCGCGGGGTCAGTCACTGACCCCGGGCGCGAGCCCCGGGCCCCTGGAAGACGGAGTCCGCGCAGCGGCGCGGCTGATCAACGGCGCCGAGCGACCGCTCATCATGGTCGGGCACGGAGTAATCCTCGCGCAGGCTTACGCCGAGGTGCGGGCGCTGGCGGAGAAGACCGGGATTCCTGTCATCACGACGCTGCTGGGCATCAGCGCGTTCCCGGACGGTCACCCGCTCCATCTGGGCATGCCCGGGATGCACGGCGAGGTGCACGTGAACCGGGCGATCCAGCATGCCGACGTCATCATCGGCATCGGGTTGCGGTTCGACGACCGCGTCACGGGAAACACGGCCAGCTTTGCACCGCAGGCCCGCATCGTCCACATCGATCTGGACCGCGCGGAGATCGGGAAGAACGTCCCCGTCGCCGTCGGTATCGTGGGCGACGCGCGCGACATCACGCGCCGCCTGCTGGCGGCCGTGGAGCCCCGCCGCTGCGAGCGCTGGCTCGAACACATCCGCGGCTTCGTGCGCACCCGCGCCGAGTCGTATCGCGGCGGCATGTCGCCCGAGGCGATCCTCGCGTCCATTTACGAGGCGAGCCACGGCGACTGCACCATCGTGACGGACGTGGGCCAGCACCAGATGTGGGTCGCCAAGCTGTATCCGTACCAGCACCCCAACTCGCACATCACGTCGGGAGGCCTGGGCGCGATGGGGTTCGCGGTGCCCGCCGCCATGGGCGTGCACCTCGCGCGTCCGAGCGGCACCGTGTGGGCCATCTCGGGCGACGGCGGCTTCCAGATGAACATGGCCGAGATGGCGACCATGGTGCAGGAAGGACTGCCCGTGAAGATGGCGGTGTTCAACAACGGCTACCTCGGCATGGTGCGGCAATGGCAGCAATTCTTCCATGAGAAGCGCTACTCGTGCACGCCGATCTGGAGTCCCGACTACGTGAAGCTGGCCGAGGCGTACGGCATTCCTGGTTATCGCGTCAAGGACGCGAGCGAGCTGACCGAGACGGTCGGGCGGGCGAATACCCAGCCCGGGCCGGCGCTGGTCGAGTTCATGATCGAGCAGGAAGCCAACGTGTTCCCGATGATCCCGCCCGGGGGCTCGCTCTCGGAGCCGATCGAGACCGCGCCGGCCGGCGCGACGGGCGACTGAACGGCGTGCCCGTGCCTTCCCCTGCGCCTTCCGCCCATACGGTAGCGGTCCTGATGGACGACGCGCTGGTGACGTTGAACCGCGCGTTCGGCGTGCTGCGCACGCGCAATGTCCCGATCGAGGGGCTCGCCCTGCACCCGAGCGGCACCGCCGGCGAGTCGCGGCTGACGTTCGTGCTGAAGGCCGATGCCGCGACCGCGGATCGGGTGGCGCAGCAGTTTCACAAGATGATCGGTGTGCGCTCGGTGATGGTCCTCGCGAATCAAGATTCCACTACGGAGGCGACACGATGAGCTCGAAGGAGACGCGGATTTTCTACGATACCGACGCCGATCCCGCCCGGCTGCAAAACCGCGTCGTCGCCGTGATCGGATACGGCAGCCAGGGCCACGCACACGCGCTCAACCTGCGGGACTCAGGTGTAGGCGCGCGGGTGATCGTGGGACTGCGTCCCGGCGGGCAGTCGTGGGAGCGGGCGCGGGCCGAGGGCCTGGACGTCCGCCCGGTGGCCGAGGCGGCGCGCGCCGCCGACGTCATCATGATGCTCGTCCCCGACCAGGAAGCGCGCGCGGTGTACGAGGCCGGCGTCGCGCCGGCTCTGCAACGCGGCAAGACGCTGCTCTTTGCCCACGGGTTCAACATCCACTTCCACGAGATCGTGCCTCCGGCCGGTGTGGATGTCGCGATGATCGCCCCGAAATCCCCCGGACACCTGGTGCGCAGCGAGTTTCAGGCGGGCCGGGGCGTGCCGGCGCTCGTCGCGGTGCACCAGGATGCGAGCGGCAACGCGCTGGCCGATGCGCTCGCCTATGCCGCGGGGATCGGTTGCGCCCGCGCGGGCGTGTTCGAGACGACGTTTCGCGAGGAGACGGAGACCGATCTGTTCGGCGAGCAGACGGTGCTGTGCGGCGGCGTCACCGCGCTGATCGAGGCCGGGTTCGAGACGCTCACGGCCGCCGGGTACGCGCCGGAGATCGCCTACTTCGAGTGCATGCACGAGCTCAAGCTGATCGTGGATCTGATGTATCGCGGCGGCATGAAGTTCATGCGGTACTCGATCAGTGACACCGCGGAGTACGGCGACTACACCCGGGGCCCCAAGGTCATAACGCCGGAAGTTCGCGCGGCGATGCAGCGCATCCTCGCCGACATCCAGTCCGGCAGCTTCGCGCGCGAGTGGATCGCCGAGAGCCGGAGCGGGGGCCGCCGGTTCGAGGCGCTGCGCAAGGCCGGCGCGGAGCATCCGATCGAGCAGGTGGGCGCCAAGCTGCGCGCGATGATGCCGTGGACGGAAGAGGGGCGCTCGGGACTCGGGACTCGGGGTTCGGGGCTCGAAGGGCCTTCCCGAGCCCCGAGCCCCGAGCCCCGAGCCCCAAAGGCCGAACCCCTCAGGGCATGACGGCGCGGACGCTGTTCGACAAGGTCTGGGACGCGCACGTCGTCCATCAGCTCCCGGAGGGCCCGGCGCTCCTGTACGTGGACCTGCATCTGGTCCACGAAGTGACGTCGCCGCAGGCGTTCGAGGGGTTGCGGCAGGCGGGGCGCCGGGTGCGCCGCCCGGCGCTGACCGTGGCGACGGTGGATCATAACGTCCCCACCGGAGACCGCGCGGCGCCGATCACCGATCCGATTGCCGCACGCCAGCTCGACGCGCTCGCCGTGAACGCGCGGGACTTCGGGCTGGAGCTGTTCGATCTCCGGTCGCCGCAGCAG
>Ga0207684_10002877_pt1 | contig 17081 bp, 16 predicted proteins | sample KBSK5501metaG_FD_184342 | JGI IMG/M metagenome (GOLD analysis project Ga0207684, IMG submission 184342) | Corn, switchgrass and miscanthus rhizosphere microbial communities from Kellogg Biological Station, Michigan, USA - KBS K5-50-1 metaG... | ecosystem: Host-associated > Plants > Roots >...
CCGCGCTTCTCCATGTCCGACCGGTGACCGGGCGCACCCATCAGATCCGCGCGCACCTCGCGTACGCGCGACTGCCTATCGTTGGCGACCCGGTGTATGGAAAGCGCGGCGACCAGAGCGGCCTCGCGCGGCAGTTCCTCCACGCGTGGCGTCTGACGGTCCGCTTGCCGCATGGTGGCGAGCACACCTTCACCGCGCCGCTCGCGCCTGACCTCGCCGCCTACCTCGAGGGGCTCGGGACGCCGGTCACGGCGACTCCGCTCCTGGAGAAGCTTCGCTGAGCATCGATGGGCGCGGCCTGCTGGTCATCATCTCCGCGCCGTCGGGCGCCGGGAAGGACACCGTGATTCACCGGCTCGTCAAGGAACTCGACGACGCCGTCGTGTACGTCACCGCCACCAGCCGGAAGCCTCGCCGTGACGAGAAGCACGGCATCGACTACTACTTCTACGAGCCCGAGAAGTTCCGAGCGGAGATCGAGGCCGGGAACTTCCTCGAGTGGTCGATGGTGCACGGCGACTTCAAGGGGGTGCGGAAGGACGCGCTCGCCGACACCCTTCGCGACCATCGGATCGTCATCGTCAAGCCGGAGCCGCAAGGAATGCGAAAGATCAAAGCGATGCTGCCGGAGGCGCTGACCATTTTCATCATGCCCCCGTCGCTCGGCTCGCTCCGCAAGCGGCTCGTCGATCGCGGCACCGAAACCGACGAGCAGCGCGACCTGCGGATGCGCAACGCAGAGATCGAGATGGCCGCGGCGCCTGAGTACGACTATGTGGTGGTGAACGAGGACGGCAAGATTGACAAGACCGTGAAGGAGATCGCCGAGATCATTCGAAAGGAGATGACGAAGCCGCGACACTACGAGCTATGACGGCCAGGACCGCGGAGGTCGCCGTCTTCGCGGGCATGCGGGGACCAGCGCGCACCTTCAGTTACATGGTCCCCGAAGGCTTCGACCTACTGCCCGGACACCTCGTCCGCGTCGCGCTTGGAACGCGTGCCGTGCCGGGTGTGGTCATATCCCTCAACGGCGCGGCGGCCGGACGCGAGCTGAAAACCGTCGACGCCCTGGTGCATCCCCTCCCGCTTCTCAGGCCGCACCAGCTCGCGCTCGCCAGCTGGATGGCGGCGCGGTACCGCTGCGGGCTCGCGGACGCGGTCCGCGCCATGGTCCCGCCGGCGCTCGCCTCCCGCGCGCGAACGACCGGCCTCGCGGCCCCGCGGGGTGAACGTACCGAAGCGATCTTCTCCCTGGATGTCGGAGGCCGCGACGCGCTCGCAGGATCGGCGCGCGTCGGCGCGCGCCAGCTCGCCACTCTCCGGGCCCTCGCTTCCGGCGCAGTGACCTCACGGGATCTCGCGGACGCCGGCGGGTCGGCCGCGGCCGCACGCGCGCTTGCGAGACGCGGCCTGGTGCTTGCGAGCACGCGTGCGGTGCGTCGCGTCCCCGCCGAATTTTCTTTCCCGGACGAGGACCGCGCCCGGGATCTGCCGGCGACCGGGCCGCAAGCCGTCGCCATCGGCGCGATCACGGGAGCGCTCGGCTCCGGTCGCGGCTTCCTCCTGCATGGAGTGACGGCGAGCGGCAAGACCGAGGTGTATCTCCGCGCGGCCACAGCGGCGCTCGCGCGTGGCGACGGCGTGATCGTTCTCGTGCCGGAGATCATCCTCACCGCGCAGGTCGTCGCGCGCTTCATAGCGCGATTTGGGGATCGGGTCGCTCTGCTGCACAGCGCCCTCTCCGCCGGCGAGCGGTTTGACGAGTGGCGGCGGATCCTCGACGGAGTCGCCGACGTCGTCGTCGGCTCGCGCTCCGCGCTCTTCGCGCCGCTCGAGCGCGTCGGTCTGATCGTGGTCGACGAGGAGCAGGAGCCCTCGTATAAACAGGAGAGCGACCCGCGCTATCACGCGGTCGACACCGCACTCGAGCTCGGTCGGATCACGGGCGCGCCCGTCGTGCTCGGAAGTGCGACGCCGCGCGTCGTCACCTATGAGGCCGCTCGCAAGAGGGACCTTGTGCCGCTCGAGCTGCCGGAACGCGTCGGGGAGCTTCCCTTGCCGCCTACGACCATCGTCGATCTGCGTCTCGAACTCCGGACCGGCAATCGGGGCACGCTCTCGCAGGCGCTTCGCGAAGCATTGCAGCGCACCGTCGCGGCGGGCGAACAGGCCATCCTCTATTTGAATCGGCGCGGCTTCGCCACCGTGGTGCTCTGCCGTGATTGCGGTTATGTGGCGAAGTGCCCGGCGTGCGAGATCCCGTACGCGTACCACGCCGATGGCTCGCTGTTGTGCCACCGCTGCGGTCGTCGCGAGGCGAAGGCGCCGGAGCGCTGCCCCGCGTGCGGCAGCGCGCGGATCAAGCAGCTCGGCGTCGGAACGCAGCGCGTGGAAGAGGAGGTGCGGGCCGCGGTGCCGCGCGCGAAGGTGATTCGCCTCGACCGCGACGCCATCCGCGCGAAGGGCGCCCACGCCGCCGCGTTCGAGCGCATGCGCTCCGGGGACGCGCAGGTGATCGTCGGCACGCAGATGCTCGCGAAGGGGTTCGACCTGCCGCAGGTCACGCTCGTCGGGGTTGTGAATGCGGACACGATCCTCAACCTCCCCGACTTCACCGCCGCCGAGCGCACCTTTCAATTGCTTACGCAGGTGCTCGGCCGGTCGGGACGTGGCGAGGCAGGAGGGCGCGGCATCGTCCAGACCTATCTACCGGAGCACTACGCGATCCGCGCCGCAGCCGCGCACGACTATCTCGCGTTCGCCGAGGCGGAGCTCGAAGGACGCCGCCGGTTCGGCTATCCGCCATTCGGACGGCTCGCGCTTCTGTCCACGCAGGCGAAAAAGATCGAGACGGTCGAGAAACGGTCGCACGAGCTCGCAACGTGGCTGCGGGAGGCCGCCGGCGACGACGCCGAGGTCCTCGGTCCGGCGCCCGCATTCGCCGCGAAGCGAGCGGGGAGCTATCGCGCGCAGATCGTTCTACGCGGCGAGCCCGAGCGCGTGCTCGATCGCGTCACGCTCAGCGACGAGTGGACGGTCGACGTGGACCCGGTGACACTTCTCGGGTGAGCGAGGACATCAAACCGACGAAGGAGCCGGCGCCGCCGCGGCTCCGCGTCACGAAAGGCACACCGTGGCGCATCGACGCCGGCCGCCGTGCCAAGTGGTCAGCGCCCGAGTTCGTTTCGGCCAACGCGGTCGACGTCCGGCAGATCGGTGATCCGGTATTGCATGCGCCAGCAAAAAAACCGCGGCTGAGCCGGCCTGAGATGGAAGCGCTCGTAGCGCGCATGTTCGCGTCGATGGTGGTCGCGCACGGCATCGGGATCGCTGCGCCGCAGATCGGGGTCCCCCTGCGCGTGGCGATCATGGACGTCGACGAGGCTGGGATCGTCGCGATCGAGCCGACGATCCAATGGACGAGCGCAGAGAAGGAAGAAACGAGCGAGGGCTGTCTCTCCATACGAGGCATGTACGGAATGCTCGAGCGCCCGATCGCGGCGCGCCTTGTCGCCGGCGACCTCACCGGAAAACGCTTCACGCTGATGGGCGACGAGTTCGGCGCCCAATGCATGCTGCACGAGACCGATCATCTGAACGGCACTCTCTATGTCGATCGGCTCCGATCGCGCGAGGACCTCCATACGGTCGAGCCTGACGAGGAGGAACGGGTTTCCGCCTAGCACAGCGCGCTCTTTTCCTCGGCACCCCTGAGTTCGCGGTGCGGTCGCTCGAGGCGCTCGACCGTCTTCGCGAGAGCGGCGTCGTTCAGGTCGTTGGAGTGATCACCCAACCGGATCGGCCTGCGTCGCGCGGCGTGTTGCGCGAGCCCCCGGTGAAGGTCGCGGCACGCGCGATGGGTCTGCCCGTCCGGCAGCCGCCGCGCCTGGATGACGACGAGCTGGCCGCGATCCTCGCGCTGCGCCCCGAGCTCCTGGTCTGGTCGGCGTACGGGAACAAGATCCCGAAGGCCCTCCTCGCCGCCGTGAGCGGCCGTGCGCTCAACGTCCACGCGTCGCTTCTGCCTCGGTGGCGCGGTGCCGCGCCGATCGCGCACGCGATCCTCGCCGGCGATCCCGAGACCGGGGTCACGCTAATGGAGGGAACGGCTGAGCTCGACGCGGGGCCGATCCTCGCGCAGACGCGGACGAAGGTCGGGGACGAGACGAGGGGCGAGCTCGAGGAACGCCTGGCGACCCTCGGCGCCGAGCTTCTGGAAAGCGATACGCCTGCGTATCTAGCGGGCAAGCTTGTCAGACGGCCCCAGGACCCAAAACAGGCGACCCTCGCTCCGAAGCTCGCACCGCACGAAGGCCAGCTTGACCTTGTGCGGCCGCCGGCGGAGCTCGTGCGCCAGGTGCGCGCATACACGCCGGACCCCGGCGCGTTCATCACGTTCCGCGGTCAACGCATCGGGGTGCTGCGCGCCGCGGTCGCGGGCGGTCGCGGGACCGACCGCGGCATCTTCGCGATACGCGATGGCACGCCGCACGTTGCGGCCGGTGGCGGCTGGCTGCGACTCGACGAGGTCAAGCCCGCCGGCAAACGCGCGATGAGTGGGGCGGAGTGGGCTCGCGGGTTGCGAGACGTTCGACCGGACGAGCGCGTCCGGTCTTGAGTCACGCCGCTACGCTCGATCCGATGACCGACATCCGGCCCGCCGTCAGCGATCTCAGCCAAGAGCAGCTCGTCGCGTGGCTCTCAAAACACCGTGAGCCCGCGTACCGCGCCAAGCAGATCCGCCGGCATGCGACGCGTGGGACCGAGGGTGGGTTCGACGAGCTGACTGATCTTCCGAAGTCGCTCCGCGACGGGCTGGCGCGATCGTTTCGATGGTCGTCGGTCGAGCCGGTGCGCGAAGAGGCCAGCGCGGACGGCGAAACGCGCAAGGCGCTGCTCGAGCTTCGCGACGGCCACCACATCGAGAGCGTGCTCATGCCGCATCATGGCGCGCGGAACGCGGTCTGCGTTTCGACCCAGGCGGGCTGCCCGATGGCGTGCGCGTTCTGCGCGACCGGCGAGATGGGTCTCGTCCGCAATCTCACGGCCGGCGAGATCGTCGACCAGATCCGGCACTGGCAGCGCGAGCTCGCCGAGCGGCGGGAGCGCGTGTCTCATGTCGTGTACATGGGGATGGGGGAGCCGTTCAACAACTACGACGCGACCCTCGCGTCGGTGCGCTCGCTCGTCGACCCGGAGGCGTTCGGCATCAGCCCGCGGCGTTTGACGATTTCGACGTGCGGGGTCGTGCCAGGTATTGACGCGCTTGGGGAAGAGGGGCTGCCGATCAACCTCGCCGTCTCGCTGCACGCGCCGGACGATCCGACGCGCGCGCGGATCATGCCGATCAATCGCAAGTGGGGCGTCGATGAGGTGCTCGCCGCCGCAGCACGCTACGTGAAGCGGACGAAACGCCGTGTGACGTTCGAGTACGTCCTCCTCGCTGGCGTGAACGATTCCGTGGACACCGCGCGCGCTCTCGCCGGGGCGATCACGCGGCACGGTCCCACGAAGGACGCGCACGTGAATCTCATCCCGTACAACCCCGGCGCAGGCGGTTTCCGGCGGCCGTCCGTCGAACGGATGGAGGCCTTCACGAACGTGCTTCAGGAGCAGGGCATCGCCGCGACCTTGCGGATCAGCAAGGGCCAGGACATCGCCGCGGGATGTGGTCAGCTCAAGGTCGCGGAAGGCAAAGCCGCTCTGACGGTCTGAGACGCCTCGGTCCGGCGCGTTTCACCGCGCGTCGCGACGGCGATCGCGATGAAGACCGCCACGGTGAGCAGGACCGTGAAGTTCTCGCGATCGCGATACGCCGCCAGACCCTGCAGCAGCATCGAGCCGGGGAGCATCAGGGTCCCCCAAAGGGCGGCGTAGCCGATCGCTCGCCGCCGCGAGCGCGCCGCGACGACGGCCGTGCTGAGGATGAGTGGCGGGAGGAGGAGCAGCTGGTCGTACGAATGGGTGTAGGTCGCGCCCAGGAGGGACATCACGGGCCACAGCGACCACCAGCCAAGGCTCCCCGGTCTGAGACGAAGCGCGACGCCGAGCGCCAGGAACAGAACACCGACCGCGGCGAACTGCCCGCCCGTACCGAGAAGATCCGCGAACGCGGCGCTCAGCGTTGGCGTTGTCGGATCGCTGACGCGCCACAGGAACACGTTCGTCCACCAGCTCGCGAGCGCAACCGGTGCCGCGATCAGCGTCGCGACGACGATCAGGATCACACCACCGACGGCGATGGATGCGAACGGCACGAGCCGACCGCGCGCGTGCGCTGCGGACAGCCAGGACCACGCGGCAAACGTGAATAGCTGCGGCTTGGCGAACGCGCATATCGCCAGAAGACCGGCGACGCGCGGGTGCGCAGCCTGCAGCAGAAAGATCCCGATGGAGACCGCGACCAGTAGGAACGCCCACTGTCCGTTGAAGAAGGTCGCCAGGCCCGCCTGCGAGGCGAGCAACGTGAACCCGGCGAGCCAATGCACGAAGGGCAGCTCGGGGACCACCGCGTGGAGCAGCGCCCGCAACGCGTAGACCCCCGCAATGAGGCCCGCGGCCGTCCAGAGACCCGACGCGAGGGGTAAGGGCAAAAAGCCGAACGGCAGGAGCACGAGCACCATCCACGGCGGATACCCGAACACGGTCACGTCGGGGTGCTGGGTCCCGAGCAGGACGATGGCGGGCCGATAGAGCGCCGGATCGTACGGATCGATGCCGAGGACGATCAGTCGCGCGCCCGCCCAGAAACCCGCGAAGTCGTTCGTGGAGAGGATCCGTTCGCGATAGTCGACGATCCCGAACGCGAACAGCGCCGCCGCGCCCATGGCGAGGCCGGCGAAAAGCGCGAGGTCACCGGGATCGACGCCAGCGAACGCGATGAGGCGTACCGCTCGTGCCTGCATAGCGGCGCCATTGTGGGTCGAGACCCGGAGGTATCCGGTCTCAAACTGGGACCGCGACCTCCCCAGACAGTTGGGTCACGGTGTCGCGCGTGTTCGGCTGACGTCGGCGGAGCTGGCGGCGACGAAGTCCGAAGCCGCGCGCAAGCCCGGAACGGGAGAGAAGACCACAAAGAGGATCGAGAGCGCCATGCCGGCCCATCCGATCGCGATGGCGCCGCGCACACCGATCTGCTCCGCGACGAACGCGGCAACGAGGGCGCCGAGCGGGTAGCCGACGCCATGCGACACCACGTCGAGCGTCGCGTTCACGCGACCGAGGACGCGGTCCGGGATGACTCCCTGGATCAGCGACCGCTCGGCGACGCCCTCGATCGTCTGCAAGCCGTCGCCAATGAGCTGCGGCAGGAAGACCATGAGCGTCGCCAGCGCGACCGGCCCCTGCGCGAGCGGAGTGAGCACGCCGAGTATCGAGGCGGCGATGGCCGTACCGACGAGCGCGCGGCCGATGCCAGCCGTGTGTACGACACGGGACGCGAACAGCGACCCGACGAGGGACCCGACCCCTCCTGCCGAGATGACGATGCCGAGCAGGAAAGGATCGAGGTGCAATTCGCGCAGCAGGTAGATCGAATAGAGCACGCCGTAGAACGCGCCGAACACATGGCCGGGCACCGAGCGGGCCGCGAGCGGGAAGACGATCGCGTGACGGCGCACGATGCGAAGTCCCTCGACGATCTCGTGCACGATTCGGGTCGTCGTTTCACGCGGGGGTGGTGGTGGCTCCGCGGCGCGGATCATCAGGAGAGTCACCGCCGAGACGACGAACGACACGGCGTCGACCAGGATCGCGAATGGCGCGCTCACGATCTGTACGAGCGCCCCCGCGAAGCCGGGGCCGCCGATCTCCGCGATCGCCGAGCTCGTCGCGAGCCTGCTGTTGCCTTCGACGAGACGATCCCGGCCGATCAGCGTCGGCACGTATGCGGGGTAGGCAGCGTCGAAGAGCGCACCGAGGCACGCCTCGAGGAACATGACGACGTAGAGCTGCTCCATCCGCAGCGCGCCGAGCGCGTACGCCACGGGGATGGACAGGAGCAACGCGGCGCGGATGAGGTCATCCCAGATGAGCAGCGGGCGGCGTCGCAGCCGATCGACCCAAGCACCCGCGATGAGGCCGACGAGCAGCACTCCCAGGCTCGTCACGATCACCAGCACCGCCAGCTCCCATGGGCCGGCGCCGAGGACCAGCAGCGCGACGAGGGGCACCGCGGTTCGGGTGACGACCGTACCCAGCTCGGACACGGTTTGGCCGACCCAGAGCTTGCGGAAATCCTCGTGTTGCCAGAGGGATCGCTCTAACACGATGGGGGAGCGTACCGTCGCACCGACCCGCCGTTCTAGCGGCGCGCGCGCTCCCGCTTCTTTGCCATCCGCGCATCTTTCGTCTGCGTCCGGCGGCAGCGCGTACAGACGAGCATCTTCGTACCGTCGATGACGGCGGGATGAAGGTTCGCGTCGAAGCGACGGTGCGTGTGCACCTTCGAGTGGCTCACGTTGTATCCGTAGGCGGCGGTCTTGCCGCAGATCGCGCAGGCGCGTGGCATCGCGGCGAACTCCTTAGGGGAACTGACCTCAATGTTACAGTCGCGACCATCGTTAGGCAATTCGATGGCGCTGCGCTGCTGCGCGCGCTTGAGGCCGCGACGGCGCGTCTTGAGGCGGGTGCGGACGAGGTCAACGCGCTCAATGTCTATCCCGTACCAGACGGCGATACCGGCACGAACATGCTCCACACCATGCGCGCATCGGTGAAGCACGCGCGCGAAGTGGAGCCCACGATCGACAAGGTGAGCGCCGCCGCGGCATACGGTGCGCTGATGGGCGCGCGGGGAAACAGCGGCGTGATCCTTTCGCAAGTCATACGCGGTCTCAAGGAGGCGTTCGCCAGCAAGGAGACCGCCGGCGTGGCCGATGTGAGGCGGGCAGCCGAGCTCGCGCGCCAGTACGCGTACGAGGCCGTGAGCGCACCGGCGCCGGGCACCATCCTCAGCCTCACCGCATCGTTCGAGAAATCAGCCGCGGCGGGGGCCGACGACGTCGTCGACTTGTTCCGGCGCATCGCCGCTGACGCGCACGATGCCGTGAAGCGCACGCGCGACGAGAACCCGACAAACCGCGCGGCCGGCGTCGTGGATGCCGGCGCGCGTGGCCTGCAGCTGATCCTCGAAGGGGTGCTCTCGAGCTTCACCGGCACGGACATGCCGATCGACAGCATGGTGCCGGCTGGCCGACCCGCGACGTCGGCGGCATCCGTGTCGGAGGCGCCGTCCTGGGAGGGCGCGTACGACGTTCAGTTCCTGGTGCAAAATCCCTCGCGACCGGTTGCCGCGGTGCGCGAGGAGATGCTCAAGTTCGGCGCGGACTGCGTGCTCGTGGTCGGTGACGAGCAGCTCCTGAAGGTGCATGTCCACACGCTCGAACCAGACCAGATCGTACGTATCGGCATGACCGCCGGACGCATCGCCGACGTGGTCGTCGAGGATCTCGACGCGATGACCGCGGAGCACGAGCGGGCGACCGGCATCGTCGTCGCATCGGCGCCGCGCGCCCCAGCGGCACCGGTCGGCGTCGTTGCCGTGGTGCCGGGCGAGGGCTTCGCCACGGTGGCACGGTCGCTCGGCGCATCCCCGCTCCGTGGTGGTCCGACGATGAACCCCTCGACCGAGGAGCTCCTCGCCGCCATCACCGCGGCGAACGCCGAGGCTGTGGTCATCCTTCCGAACGACAAGAACGTGATCCTCGCAGCGCAGCAGGCCGCGAAGGTCTCGAGCGTTACCGTCCACGTCGTGCCCACGCGTAACGTCGCGCAAGGCATGGCCGCGCTCGTCGCGTTCGATCCGACGAAGGGTCTTGCCGACAATGCGAAGGCCATGGGCGAGGTCGCGGAGCGCGCGCATGGCATCGAGGTCACGCGTGCCGTGCGCGACGCGACCATCGACGGCGAGCGCGTGAAGAAGGGCGAGGCCATGGCCCTTCTCGACGGCCGCGTCGTCGCGCACGGCGACGACGAGGAGACGGTCCTCGTCGATGCGGCGAAGCGACTGACCGATTCCGAGATTTTCACGCTGTACGGCGGCGAGGATGTCGACGATGCTCGCGTACAGCACGCCGCGCAGCGCCTGCGCGCCGCTTGCCCTCGCGTTTCGGTCGAGGTGGCGCACGGCGGCCAGCCGCATTACCCGTTCATCGTTGCCGCGGAATAGTCCTCGGGCCCCCAAGGCCCTCCCGCGAGGTACCTTCGGCGGGATTGCGCAGTTAGCGAATTAGCTAAATACTTCGGGGCGTGGGTACCCCCGCCCGGGTCTTCCGGGCACTTGCCGACCCGACGAGGCGCCAGATCCTGGAGGAGCTGAAGCGTGGGGAGCTCGGCGCGGGCGAGATCGGAGGCCGTTTCGAGATCTCTGCGCCGTCGATTTCGCGGCACCTCGCGATCCTGAAGGCGGCGGAGCTCGTCAGGGAGCGGCGCGACGGGAACCGGATCCTCTACCGGCTCGAGCCGGAGACGCTCATCACGAGCCTCACCTCGTATCTCAGCGCGGTCTGCCCCACCCAGGTTCGGCAGAGGCGAAGGATCGCCACCAGACGCCCATGAAAGTCGCGGTCACGGGTGGAACGGGCTTTGTGGGTCGCCATCTCGCGCGGGCGCTGCTCCTGGATCGGCACGAGGTCGCAATCGTCGCCCGCGGCGTCGACAGGCGCGATCCCTCGATCCTTAGGGCCGGCGCCACATTTGTCGCGGCCCGTACCGATGACGCCGACTCGCTGCGTCAAGCGTTCTCCGGTTGTGCGGCCGTCGCGCACTTCGCGGGGATCAATCGCGAGATCGGGTCGCAGACATACGAACGAGTGCACGTCCGTGGCACCGAGGCGGTCGTCGACGCGGCGCACGCGGCAGGCGTGCGCAAGATCGTGTACTTGAGCTTCCTGCGCGCTCGCCCCAATTGCGGCTCGCCGTACCACGAATCCAAATGGGCGGCAGAGGAGATCGTGCGCACGTCGGGGCTGGATTACACGATCCTCAAGTCCGGCGTGATCTACGGCCGTGGGGATCACCTTCTCGATCACGTGAGCCGCGCCCTCTACACGTTCCCGTTCTTTCCGCTCGTCGGCATGCGGCCGACGCGCTTGCGCCCGGTATTCGTCGGCGACGTCGTGCGGCTCGCCGAGGCCGCCGTCATCGACGATCGGCTCTCACGGCAGACGATCGCCGTTCTCGGCCCGGAGGAGCTGGGCGCGGGCGACGCGATCCGCAGGATCGCGAGCGCCGTCGGCCGCGCCGTTCCGGTCATCCCCGCGCCCGTAGCCGCGCACCGGATCCTCGCCTGGTTCTTCGAACGGACGATGACGGTCCCGCTGGTCGCCGCGGCGCAGGTACGGATCCTTTCGGAGAGCGTGTCCGAGCCGCTGCCGTTCGGGGACACGCCGCCACGCGATCTCGCGCCGGCGACGATGTTCTCGATGGAGCGGATCCGCGCGGAGTTGCCGCCGGCCGGCCCCTTCAGCCTCCACGACCTCCGCCTGTTCCAGCGCTGACCGCCGCGCGGCACCATGCTTTGCAGGTGACACCGACTTCAGCCCGAACCAGCTCGGCCGACGACGCGCCCGCGACATCGCTCGACCTTCCGGTTACTCGCATCCCCGGGATAGGCAGCGAGTCCGCGAAGCTCCTCGAGCGGATGAACATCCACTCGATCGGGGACCTCCTCTGGCACCTGCCGGCTCGCTTCGACGATTTCTCCAAGTTCGTCCCGCTCCGCAGGCTCGTTCCGAACGCCAGTCAGACGGCTCTCGCAACCCTCGGGCGCATCTCCCAACGGCGCACCGCGACCGGCAAGCTCATGACCGAGGCGGAGCTTGCCGAGGAGGACGGTACGCCCACCGACGTGCGCGCGACCTGGTTCGGCCGCGCGTTCGTGAAGGAGACCCACCGCGAGGGCGAGCGCGTCCGCATCTCCGGAAAGGTCAGATTCTTCGGGCGGACGCTTCAGTTCAGTCAGCCGACGCTCGAGCGTGCCGACGCAGAGGCGGTGCACACCGGGCGGCTCGTCCCGATCTATCCGCTGACCGAAGGGATCAAACCCGGTCAGATGCGCCGCTGGCTGCACACAGCGATCGAGGGCGGTCCCAGACGCACGGGCCTCGTGAGCGAGGTCCCGGAGCCGCTCCCGCAACCGATCCGCGAGCGCCACCACGTTCCGGATATCGCGTCCGCGCTCCGGCAGGTGCACTTCCCGGACGACGTCGGGCGCCTCTTCGCCGCGCGGCGCCGGCTCGCGTTCGACGAGCTCCTGATCCTCCAGCTCGCGCTCGGGCAGCGGCGAGCGCGGTGGAAAGCTCAAGCGTCGGCGCTCACGCTTTCTGTCCCTGACGCCGAGCTTTCCCGCTGGATCGCCGAGCTGCCGTTCAGCCTCACCGGCGCGCAGGAGCGGTCGTTCGACGAGATCCGCACGGACCTCGCCAAGCGCATCCCGATGTCGCGGCTGCTCGAAGGCGATGTCGGCTCCGGGAAGACGGTCGTCGCCGCGCTCGCCGCGCGGATCGCGGCCGCCTCGAACGCGCAGACGGCGCTCATGGCACCGACCGAGCTTCTCGCTGAGCAGCATGCGCGATCGCTCGCGACGCTCTTCACGAACGGAGGCCCGACGCACGCGCTCCTCACCTCGAGCGTCACCGGGGAGCGACGGCGCGAAATTCTCGCTGGACTCGCCGACGGCTCGATCGACGTCGCCGTCGGTACCCACGCGCTCGTCGAGGAGCATGTCGCGTTCAGACGGCTCGGGCTCGCCGTCGTCGACGAGCAGCACCGGTTCGGCGTTCGCCAGCGCGCGACCTTCCGCGAGAAAGGAACGGGGGCCGACCCGCACCTCCTTCTCACCACCGCAACACCGATCCCGCAGACGCTCAACCAGACGATCTATCGCGACCTCGACATCTCGGTGATCGACGAGCTCCCGGCCGGCAGAAAACCGATCGTCACGCACCTTCGCACACCGGAGCAGCTCCCAAAGGTGTGGGAGGGCGTGCGGCTCGCGGTCGAGCGCGGCCAGCAGGTGTTCGTCGTCACGCCCCGGATCGATCCCTCCGAGGATGGAGCCGACGGCGTCCCCAGCGCGATCGCTACCGAAAGGGAGCTTCGCCAGGAAGAGCTTCGCGGTCTTCGCTTCGCGCTCATGCATGGCCGCATGCCCGCGAAAGAGCGCGACTCGGTGATGCGCCGCTTCGCCGATCGCGAGATCGATGTGCTCGTGGCCACCACCGTCATTGAGGTCGGGATCGACATACCCAACGCGACGGTCATGGTCGTCCTTGGCGCGGAGCGTTTCGGCCTCGCGCAGCTGCATCAACTTCGCGGACGGATCGGACGCGGATCGGAGCGCTCGTACTGCGTCCTCGTGTCTGACGCGTCGGACTCCGAGCGTCTCGCGGCGATGGTCGAGATGAAGGACGGCCGACCGATCGACGGATTCGAGCTGGCGAAACGCGACCTGGCCATCCGGGGCGCCGGTGAATTCCTTGGCGCGCGACAGCATGGGGTTCCGGAGCTTCGAATCGTCGACCTGGCCGATGTGGATCCGGAGCTCATCGGCGAGACGGCCGACGAGGCCGATCGCATCCTCGCGGGGGATCCGGAGCTTGCCCGGTCGGAGCATGCCGAGCTCTCGCATGCGGTCGATGTGCTCTGGCGCCGGTACGCGCTGGCCTGATGCGAGTGATCGCCGGAGAGGCAAAGGGGCGGACCCTGGTTGTGCCGCGCAGCGGCGGCACTCGATCGGCGACGGATCGCATCCGTGAGACCCTGTTCGCGATCGTCGAGCCGCAGCTCGAAGGAGCCCGGGTCCTCGACCTTTTCGCGGGGGCGGGGACACTCGGCATCGAGGCACTCTCGCGCGGGGCCGCGCACGCGACGTTCGTCGAGCGCGGCGCCGAGGCCGTGAAAGCCCTCCGACGTAATCTCGAGACCACGAAGCTCGCCGCGCGGTCCGAAGTCGTCTCGGCGAACGTCATCGCTTATCTCGACTCTGGGCCGCGCGACCAGCGGTTCGACCTGGTGTTTTGCGACCCGCCCTTCGCCGACGTCGGCATCGCGGAGGCGACCCTGGGTCATGACGGGCTGCGATCGGCCGTGGCTCGCAGCGGGCTCATCGTCGCGCGCGCCCACCGCAAACATCTGCCCGCGGTCCCCACTTTCCTTGACATCGCGCGTGTCAAGGAGATCGGTGAGGAGAAGCTCCTATTCCTGCGGTACATTGACCCAACTGCGGGAGGGTGACGTGGACATACAGTTCCTGGTCGAGCGCCTCGAGGCCCTCATCGTCAACGGAAGAAAAGTCCCGATGACCAGCCAGGTCATCCTCGAGCAGGCCGCGGTGCTCGACCTCATCGACCAGCTGCGCGTAGCCATCCCCGAAGAGGTCAAGCAGGCCCGGCGCATCAACCAGGAGAGCGATCGGGTGCTTTCGAAGGCGCGCGAGGAGGCCGAGCAGATCATCGGGGCCGCTCAGGAGCAGGCGGCGCTGTTGCTGCAGGACCAGTCGATCCTGCGCGAGGCGGAGGCGCGCTCGCAGGGCATTCTCGACAAGGCGCAGGCAAAGGCGGAGGAGACGATGCACGGCGCCGATCAATACGCCGCGGACGTGCTGGTGCGCCTCGACAGCGACCTTGTGAAAACCCTCTCGGTGATCAGGAAGAGTCTCGAAGTCTTAGAGGAGCGACGAGCAGCGCCGACGGAAGGCTAGGCCAACATGAAGATCAACGTCGCGCCGCTGCTGAAGCAGCCTATCGGCGCGCAAGCCGAGTACGAGCTCACGGAATCGCCAATCGATCCCCGCGGGGAGAACGCCGGCCTCATCGAGGCGGGGGCGACGAGCATCGACGCGCAGATCATCGCGACCCACACCAATCCCGGCGCGTACCTTGAGGGCGACGCGCGGGCGACCATTGCCGAGCAATGCAGCCGGTGCTTGCAGCCGATCGAAACGCCGATCGAGGCGCACTTCGCCGAGCAGTACTACTCGACGATCGATGTGGTGAGTGGCGATCCCAAGGACTCCCCGCCTCGTGACGCGAAGCGCATCGGGAGCGACTTCAAGATCGACCTGACGCCGCTCCTTCGCGAGGAGCTCATCCTGGCGACCCCCCTCGCGCCGCTCTGCAAACCGGACTGCAAAGGGCTGTGCCTGGAGTGTGGTCGGGACTTGAACGAAGACCCGCACGACCACGAAGCGCCGGTGGACGAGCGCTGGAGCAAGCTCAGCAAGCTCAAAGAGTTCCACCCGGAGCGCTGACCGCGGTGGCGCGCGCCCTAGAATCAACGAAACCCCTCGAGGAGAACGCTTTGGCAGGTCAACCCAAGAAACGGATACCGCGCGCGGCGCAGGGCGAGCGCCGCAGCCACCTCGCGCTGCGCGCGATGAACCTCGCTCCGTGCCCGCAATGCAAGACCATGAAACCGCCGCACCAGGCGTGCCCGAACTGCGGGACGTTCCGCGGCCGCCAGGTCATACCGATCAAGGCGAAGCGGACGCCGGCTTAACACGGCGGCGCTCTGATGAAAATCGCCGTCGACGCAATGGGCGGCGACCACGCCCCGGACGAGATAGTCCGGGGCGCTCTGTTGTATCGCCAAAAAGGCGGAGCCTCTGACCTCGTGCTCGTCGGCCGCGAGGGCGCCGTCCGCAAGCTCGTCGGCGCGGAGATCCCTCCGGGCATCACGATCCGCGACGCGAAGGACGTGGTCGGAATGGACGAGCATCCGGCCACGGCACTCCGTCGTCGGACCGACACGTCCGTCGGCGTCGCAACCTCGATGGTCAAGCACGGCGAGGCCGACGCGGTCGTCTCGGCGGGCAATACCGGCGCCACGATGGCGGCGGCGCTTCTCGTCCTCGGCCGCATCCGCGGGATCGATCGCCCAGCGCTCTGCGGCATGTTGCCGACGACGAAGGGGAAGCCCGCGTGCCTTCTCGACGCGGGGGCGACGATGGATGCGAACGAGCACAACATCCTTCAATTCGCGCGCATGGCCTCTCGCTTCATGGAGAAGGTCCACGGCGTCGATCGACCCTCGGTCGGGCTCATCAACGTCGGCGAGGAACCCGAGAAGGGTGGCCGGATGCAGCTGGCGGCGCACGCGCTCCTCGAAGGTGCCGAAGACCTGAACTTCTACGGCAACATCGAAGGCCGCGACGTGATGCGTGGGATCACCGACATCTGCGTCACCGACGGCTTCACCGGCAACGTTCTCGCGAAGGGGATGGAAGGGGTCGTCGACGTATTCGTCGACGGCATCCGGCACGACATCTTCGGTGGACCGCTCGGCAAGGTCGCCGGTCTGTTCGCGCTCGGCGGCCTTTCGAAGTTCCGCAGCCGCATGGATTACGACCCGTATGTGTCCGCGCCGCTCCTCGGAGTCGCCGGAATCTCAGTCGTCACGCACGGCCGCGCGAAAGCGAACATGGTGCGCCGCGCGATCGAGGTCGCCGAACGCGCAGTCTCCACGCGACTTCTCGACGCGCTCGGTGAGGGCGTCGCATCAGCAGCGTGAGCGAGAGGCCACCGCGTGGCGGTCGCCATCCCGCGCGACGGCTCGCGCTGCAGACGCTCTTCGAGATCGACTTCAACCGCGCCGACGCCAAGGAGACCTGGCAGCGCGGCGCGTTCCGCGCCGGTCTCACCGAAGAGGCGGCGACCTTCGCGTGGGACCTGGTCGAAGGGGTTCTGAAGCACCGCAAGGAGCTGGACAGGGAGATCGCCCAGCTCGCACCGGAGTTTCCGATCGATCAGATGGCGCGCATCGATCGGAACGTGCTGCGGATTGCGCTCTACGAGCTTCGCGTCTCCGGTGACGCACCGGCCGGAGTGGTGATCGACGAGGCCGTCGAGCTCGCGAAGATGTTCGGCTCGGAGGCCTCGCCGAAGTTCGTCAACGGCGTGCTCGCGACGGCGGTCGGCGGCCCGAAGGAGCGCTCCACCTAGCGCACCGACAGCGGGATCTGGACGACTCCCTGCGCGGTGCCGTCCTTCGGGCTCGTTTCGAAGACCTCGAGCGTGAGATTCCCGCGAACGTTGGCCGGCATCGGGATCCGTGCATTGAAGGTTCCCCAGAGCGCGCTG
>Ga0207684_10002878_pt1 | contig 17080 bp, 14 predicted proteins | sample KBSK5501metaG_FD_184342 | JGI IMG/M metagenome (GOLD analysis project Ga0207684, IMG submission 184342) | Corn, switchgrass and miscanthus rhizosphere microbial communities from Kellogg Biological Station, Michigan, USA - KBS K5-50-1 metaG... | ecosystem: Host-associated > Plants > Roots >...
GAAGAAAACTCCATGAGTGCAGAATTTGGCCGCGGTGGGGCCGCGGTGAACGTAGTGGTCAAATCCGGCACGAATCAGATCCACGGCGGGCTCTTTGAATTTATCCGCAACAGTGCACTGGACGCGAGAAACTATTTCGCTTCTCCTCCACCTGCGCCGAAGCCGGGCTTTAAGAGAAATCAATTTGGGGGTTTTCTCGGGGGACCGATCAGGAAAGACAAGACATTCATCTTCGGCGATTACCAGGCAACCAGGATCCGGGAGGCCTTGAGCTACGTTTCTACCGTGCCTAATGCCGTGGAGCGCAGTGGCGATTTCAGCGACCGGCTGACAGGAGTTACCTTTTCTCCTTGTCCGGCTCCAGGTCCGGGGGAGTCATTCGACCTCGGCACGATCTTCGACCCTTTTAGCACTCACAGTCATGCGTGTGCGGATGGGAGCGGCACGGTTCTGCTCCGCGATCCCGTCAGCTCCAACAACATAATCCCATCCTCAATGCTCAATGCGACGGGATTGAACGTTGCCAATTTGTATCCCCTGCCCAATGGTCCAGGCTTGGTTAATAACTACATTTCAAGTCCGAGTCGAGTGAACGATCAGGATTCGTTCGACATTCGCCTGGATCATCGCTTTCGTGAACCGGATCAGATCTTTGCGGGCTACAGCTTCGATGACATTCGCAGCTTGCGGCCAGGGCCGTTGGGAGACTTAGGCGGGGCAAGCTGCTGTCCCAGTCGCGATAAGACGCGATCGCAGCACGGTAACCTTGGTTGGACCCACACTTTTTCGGGGCGCCTCCTCAATGATGCTCATGGGGGCTTCTTCCGTTATGCGGTGAACGCCCTGCCGCTTCTGTTCGGCAAGAATGTTTCGGAGCAAGTTGGGATTCCGTTCGCCAATCGCGGCGATGTCAACTCTTCGGGATTGTCTTTTGAGGATGTCGCCAGCTTCACCCCCATGGGTGATTCGCTGTGGACGCCTGAGCACGCCATTGAAAACATTTATCAAGTTGCAGACACCGTCACATGGGTCCGTAACAAGCACTCCTTCAAGTTCGGCGTTGACTTCCGTCGCCAGCAGCGGAACTTCTTTCAGCTGACTGCGTCTCGTGGACAGTTCAGCTTCCCAGGGGGGTACACCGCCGACCTGACTACCGCTAATGGCGGCAACGGGCTTGCTGACTTGATACTGGGAATACCAACTTCGTCAGGGCAGGACTTCCTTACTGGAATGTATCCAACACGCTATTGGGACCTGGCGGAGTTCGTTCAGGATGATTTCCACGCTTTGCCAAACCTTACGTTAAACATCGGCTTGCGGTACGAGGTGACCTCGCCCGCCAATGGCCGCGTTGGAAACTTCGATCTGGACCGTGCCCTCGTAGTGAATTCGTATGGATCCAATGCTGTGCCTCACGCGGGGGTTAAGTTTGACAAGAGCGACTGGGCGCCGCGACTCGGCTTGGCGTGGTCTCCGCAGAAGGACACCGTGGTCCATGGCGCCTTCGGCATATTCTACTCAAGCGAGGGGAACATCTTCGATGACTTGGGTCTGAACCCGCCACAGCTGGCGTTTACGTCTCATTTCTTCAACGTGGGCCAGATCCCCTCCTCGAGTCAATTCATATCTGCTGGCTTTTCGCCAATTATTCCCTTCGCTGATCCCAATCACCCCACTGGAGTCGTGCGCACGACCGGTCCCGTTCGCCGCATGCCACGGATTATCGAGTGGAATTTGGGGATTCAACACCAGTTTTTGCAGAACTGGATGGCACAAGTCGGATACGTCGGCACACGCGCATACCACTTGTGGAATCACGAGGTCAGCGACCTGAACCAGCCTTTTCAACCGCTGGATTCCAACTTCTCGGATGCCACAGGCAACTTTGGTCGTCCGTACTTCAACGTCCTGCCCGACCTGAGCAACGTGTTGCCGTTGGATTTTCCGCAATTGCAGATGTTCTACAACGCCTTTCAGACGTCGGTGAATAAGCGTTTCTCCAGCGGATTTAACCTGCTAGCCTCGTACACTCTGGCGCACAATCTGGGTAATGCAGACGGCAACGTCGGGGCAGCTATCCAGGACGCCCACCATCCGGAGAAGGAGTTTGGCCCGGTACTGCCCGACCTTCGCCACCGTTTCGTAGTGAGCTATATCTACGAATTGCCGGTCGGTCGGGGCCGGCATTTCCTCCCTAACCTAGGGGGTGTTTCCGACCCAATTATTGGTGGATGGCAGATCGGTGGCATAACGAGCGCGCAGAGCGGGGAGGCATTTACGGCCGTCATGTCCGGCGATCTCAGCAATACCGGTAGCGGCAGTTATCGGCCTGATCAGGTTGGGAATCCGTACAGTTTCTCCATTGGGCAGGCTGAACAAGCGAACCTCGGTTGTGTTCCAGGTCACCAAACGCTGTCGTGCTGGTACAACCAGGCCGTGTTTGCCGCACCGCCTTTGGCCCCCGGACAACAAATCGCGCACGTGTTCGGTAACTCGCGGATTGGCAACCTGCGAGGCCCAAAGCTTGTCAATATGGATTTCGTTTTGCAAAAAAGCTTCAAGATACGTGAAACTCACCAGATTGAGTTCCGATCCGAGTTCTTCAACCTGCTCAACCATCCCAATTTTGGGCTGCCGGGCAACACCGTGGATCAACCCGGGGGAGCTAGCATTACCAGCACCTCGACCGACAATCGGCAGATTGAGTTCGCCTTAAAATATATGTTCTAGCCGAAATTCAGAGTTCTATCGAATCGGAACAGTCCCGCCGGCAATATTCGAATAGGCAGATTCCCCCGGGTCATTGTACGCACGTACGCGATAAGCAGCTTGCCGGCCTTTCGCGACACCAGAGTCGGTGTACTCGGTTGCCGTATTTTCCAGCTTTGCAATTCGTTCCCACCGGGAACCGTCCCCGGCAAGGCTTTCAACCCGGCGCTCTACCACTACACCCTTAGGCTCTCCCCCATGGAGGCTCCAGCTCAGTTTCGCAGAGTTCCCTCTCAGCGCTACCGTTAGGGAACTTGGCGCTTCTGGAAACAGGGGCCAATCAAAATAACATCTACGTAGTCCTCTAGTTCCTGCGAGCTGGAATATACACCGCGTTTCTGCTCGATCCAATCCCCACTGGTTCGGTCAGAGCTGTTCTCGTACTGGCCGATGCGAATCCACTTGAAACCAGCATCGGACATCCGGGTCCACCACCAGCGGTTCCAGGGCAAATAAGGATCACGCGGCAGATCAGAGTTTGTGCCAAAGCCATCTTCAATTTGTGAGGAACGCTTGGGAGGAACATGATCGGGAAGGGGCTTCCGCATGTCCGCTGCAGTTAGTCTGCTCGGAAAACTTGCGGAAATAGCAATACAAAGAACGACGACACGGTGCCAGGCCCAAACGCCGCGCCGCAATGGCATTCTGTTCATTTCCTTGTAGCTCCTTTCTCTTGTGATACACGCGCAACCATAACACTGCGTCGTCTGAGAAGCTGAAGTTACTTCACAATAGTGCTTTCGCCCCTTGAGGCCGCCTCGGAACCGGGCTTTGCAAGCACGAATTGTCTGATGGCGCTCCGGGTTTGCGCCATTCGGTCCCGGTGATTTCGAGACAGCTTCCGATAAAAATCCAATTCCCGCTCAGCCAACGTCAATTGGTTCAGGTCTCGATAAGTCTGCCCAAGCCTGTAGTGCGCCATTTCGGAGTCCGGATCCAACCGAATTGCCTCACGAAAATCGCCCACGGCCTTTTGGTTTTGTTTGCGATGAGCATAGAGTGTGGCTAATTCGAGGTGTGCTGCTGCCAGTCGTGGATTCAAACGGACGGCTTTTTCGAGCATGGATTGCGCCAGATCGAGACGGTCCGCTCGATTCGAGGCTACGCTGTGCCGGAAGAGCGCAGCGCCCAAACAGAACAGTGCCTGGGAATTTCCAGGACTTCGTTCCGCCAAACGTTGCAGTCGTGGCTGTATCCTTTCCCATTCAGCCACCATCACGAACGTCGGTAAGGCATTCCAGGCGAGGAACGCATCCGGCGATGCCGGATCAACCTCCAGTGCGTCTATGAACGCGTCTGCTGCGTCCGCGTATTGACGCAGAGCAAATTGAGCCAAACCTCTTCCCACATATAGGCGCGGAGATTTGGGAAACCTCTGCGAGCCCACCCTGAACGCCTCAGTCGCCGGACCAAACGTGAGATGGGTAAGATATTCCGCGCCGAGATCAAAATAGTATTGCTCGTTGCTCGGGTCGAGCTCGACAGCTTGCTGGTAGTGTCGCACCGCTTCGACGTAACGCCCCCTCTCTTCTTCAATTGCTGCCAGCAGGTTATACAGCTCGGCGTCCGGCTGTTGCCTGAGAGTACGTTCGAGCAACTCAGTAGCGGCCTCTGTCCTCCCCTGCTGCTTATAGGCTAAGGCCAAGTTATAACTTGCCGGCTGACTGGTTGGCTGCAGCTGCAAGGCCTGCTCAAAATGAGAAACTGCCTGTGAATAGTCGCCGCCGGATTCAAACATGAGTCCAAGCTCAAAGTGTTGCTCTGCGGACAGGGCCGCCGGTGCAGAAGGCAGTTGCGGCTTCCGCTTGTCTCCTGCTCGCAGAGTATTGCGCACGAGCGCAAGGTAAATCTCAAACGATTGCGGGCTGAGTTCGTACGCACGACTGTAATATCGAGTTGCGGTCCCTTGGTCTCCAAGCTGTTCAGCCACTCCCGCTGAGAGCGCATAGAACTGCGTCGCACTGGCACTATCATCAGGAGGGCTCAACCTCGTGAGTACTTTCTGAGCCTCGGCGTTTCTCTTCAGTTCTCGTAGACTCCGAGCGAGCTCATAACCGGCCTGGAAGTCTCCAGGATGGCCGGACCAGGCTTTTTCCAGATATGGCTCAGCTTCCCCCCATTCCCTGGTTTCTGCCAAAGTCGTCCCCAAACCGACCAGCGCTGTAAAGTTGTTCGGCTCCTCGGTCAGGGCCTGCCTGAATAATTTCACGGCTTCGGCGCGACGGCCCAGTTGCCAAAGCAACGCAGCAAGATTGTTGTAACCCATGGTCGCGTGCGGACGTAGTCGGATGACTGTCCGGAAACTGGCCTCGGCATCCTCAGTTCGACCCAACTTGGCCGTCACCAGCCCTCGAAGGTTGTTCAAAGAGGGATCGTCCGGTTTAGCTGCCAATCCGGTATCTATTTCTGTGAGCGCCTCATCAGCATGTCCGGTTTGCAGGAGACGAAAAGCGTTATCGTACGCCGTGGTTTGACTGGGATTTCCCGGGATGTTCCGTTGGGCGCACTGAGCCGTGGCGGAGAGAAGAGTGAGGACAACGAGCGGGATAGCGCCCGAAACAAGTTCAAAACTTTTCCTGACTGACAATTCCCTTTCCTTCATGGATCACAACTAAGCGATCGACCGGAACGTGTTCCACGATTTCCTGCCCCCCGCCCAGCCATTTGACTTGTACACGAGTGGCTTCGCGCGCGCGGCCCAAGCCAAAATGCAATCGCAAATCGCTCTGCGAACAGAAACTGCCACCACTGCGTACTTCCTGAATTTGACGTCGGCCCTCAGCTTCGACAATTACTCTGGATCCGATCGCCGCACGGTTAGTGCGCGTTCCCACAAGTCTTACAAGCATCCATGAGTTGGGCGAAGCCGACTGATTCCGAAGCAAAGTAGGAACGTCATTCAGATTGTTAATTGCCACATCAATTTGCCCTGTGTGAAAAATGTCGCCAAAAGCCGCCCCGCGACTGCAACGCGGAAGTAGTAAACCAGGTCCGCCACGGTCGGAGATATCCTGGAAGCGACCGTTTCCCAAATTGCGGTACAAGATTTTCTTGCCTTCATCTTCTTTCGGCTTGGTGTGTCCCGCGCTCAGACGCGGAGGGTAAATCGCTCCGGTGACCATTAAGAGGTCGAGCTGGCCGTCGTTGTCAAAATCAACGAAAGCAGTGCCCCACTTGACTGCGGAAGTCTGCCCACTGAGGCCGGCTTGGAATGTGCGGTCTGTAAAGAACCCATTCCCCTGGTTGTGGTATAGAGACGTGGTCTGATCTGAAAAGTTGGTTTTTATGATATCTAGAAAACCGTCGCGGTCATAATCACCAGCATCAACACCCATCCCGCCTTGCGAGCTGCCGTTTTCGTCAACAGCTACCCCGGCGAGCAATCCTATTTCTGTGAATGTTCCATTTCGATTATTTTTGAAAAGCAGACTCGGCGTCGAATCGTTCGCAACGTAAATATCGAGCCAGCCATCGTTGTCGTAGTCAGCAACACACGGCGTGAAGCCGTAGGTCCGCTCGGGCTTCGCAATACCGGCGGCTCTCGATACATCTGTAAAGCTTCCATCGCCATTGTTGTGATAGAGAATGTTCTTCGATCCCTCTAACCCTTTCGGTCCGTACAACACCGGCGATTGCACGCCGACCAGGGAGGGATCCGAATCGTACAGTGCCAGGCCGGCTTCGTATGCCACATAGTTGCTGACGAACAGATCGAGATACCCGTCACGGTCGTAATCGAGGAAAGCAGCGCCGGAGTTCCAGTGGTCCTCAACTTGAAGCAGCCCGGATTCGCGCGTGACGTCGGTGAAGGTACCATCGCCGTTGTTGCGGTACAGCACGTTCTTGCCGTAATACGTGACGAACAAATCCAAGAGGCCATCATTGTTGTAATCCCCGACGCACACTCCCTGGCCCCAACCCGAGCGCACGAGATTGGCCTTCGCAGTCACATCTGTAAATGTCCCGTCACGATTGTTCCTGTAAAGGTGATTTGTAGGCTCTTCACCTTTCGGGAACCTACTCAATCCCCAGCTGTTGACGATAAATATGTCCAGCCATCCGTCATTGTCATAGTCGAACAGAGCAATTCCGCCACCCGTCGTGGAGAGAAGAAAGTCCTTGCTTTCATGTCCCGTGAGCACAGTCCTAGTGGTCAACCCCGCCTGACTTGCAAAATCAACATAGTTAGGGACGTACTCGTCCTCCTTACCGACCTTCGCGGCGAAGGGGGACAGAAAAGGAGATAAAGAAAAAAGTCCCAGCTGAAAGAAAGCCCGGAGGCACTGCCGACGGTGCATGCCGCAAATTATATCCTGCTGTCTAATTTGCGGCGGCGGCTACGGCCCCCTACCCGCACCAGTTCGCACATGCGTGTCGCCGAACTCCTATTCCAAAGACGGCACCCTGATTCTCCGACATGCAATCGGTAAGTCTCTGGAAAAATAGAGCCGAATTCTGTCCCTCGTAAGGCCAGAGCTCAGCCGGGTGGCGGCAACGTTCAAGGACAGGCAGTCCACGTCGAGGTAGCGCTCTCGGCACCCGATTTTCCAACCCTCGGTTGAGCGACCGGGGGTATCGAGTGCCGAGCAGCAGATGCTCAGTTAGCGACCACGCTTTCTTTCCCAAAGAGCAACGCCTCTACGTTTGTGGCAGCTTCGTCCTGCATGTGCGGGAGCACGTGAGCGTAAGTGTCCAATGTAAACGCCGTGCTGGCATCCCAATTGCTCTGATACCACCTTTGGCGACACTCCGGCTGGTCTTTGGACTGAATCTGAACGGCTCCCAAATTGAAGACATTCTGAGCCAGAGTGGCTTCCTCCACAAATGTATCCGGCCAGACCTTCTGGAGCAGCTCCTCCTTGCTCAATATCTGACCCTGGCTCTCGACCAGCGCCAACAGGATCCGAAACGCTTTGGGCGTGAGCGGAACTCTCTTCGTCCCTTCCGCCAAGAGCTGCTGGGCAGGATTCAGCCTGAATGGGCCGAATTCGTAAGAGACCTGCGGTTGCAGCGACATACGAAGTTTTAGAGCGATTTGAAGAAAGTTTGATCGGGCTTTAAAGACACGTTGCGGGCGGTCTAGCTATGAAATACCAGTCAACCCCACGGCGGGCGAGACCGGCCGCGCCCCACATGATCGAAATTCTAGCAGAGGCGGTCGGGACGAAAAAGCCAAGGGGGCGTGTATCGCGCTCGACGTCATGAGGCTGAGCCGGGTACTGCCCGGCGATATCAACTCGGGGATCTGAATTCGCTGGCGGAGAACTTGGATTCCCTGGGCCGTAAAAAGGAGACAGGTATGAAGAAGTGGAAACGCGTGGGCCTTCTGACAATCTGTGTTTTCGTGCTCATGGCTTCAACCCCAGCAAAACCCAAATGGGGCATGAAGGCCGACTATGTCGAAGCCTGTAGTTGCCATTCTTTTTGCCAATGCTATTTCAACAAGCACGCCGAATACCCGCATTGCGAGTTCAACATGGCGGTGAAAGTCCGGGAAGGGCACTCGGGCAGCACCAACTTGACTGGCGCTAAGTACTGGCTCACGGGCGACTTGGGCGAAGAGTGGGGTACCGACAAGAAAGGCAAGTGGGTGGTCGTGTCGTTCGATCCAGCCACCACGAAAGAACAGCGCGAGGCACTTGCGCCCATGATTCTGAAGACCTACGGCCTGGAGTGGGGCGAGCTCAAAGTGCAGGAAGCCCCGATTGAGATCGCCCGCACAGGCAACATCGTCGAGGCCAAACTTGGCGACGGCCAGCTGGCCAAAATGAAACTAAAACGCGAGCCCGGAGCCGACGGCAAGGGAGTCATCTTGAAAAACGTGAAGTACTTTGGCGCCCAGAACAACGACGGGTTCGAACTCTACCGCTCCATCGAGCACAGCGCTGATACCCAGGGCCACCGATTCTCCTACACCGACCGCAACGCCTTCTTGATTTCGATTGACACGCATGAAGGCGAGGCTGGAGGCATGGCAGGAGGACATCACTAACCTATACGCCGCGTGTTGCCGGCGGGGGTGTCCACGATCCTGCCCTTGGGCTCCGCTCGCCGATGAGAAGCGCACGCTACCCCGGGTTTCGCAACAACTCATATATAGGAGGCCCTACTGTGAAGATCGGACGATTCGTGACTCGATTTCAGTATTCAATGACCGCTGTCCTACTCATAACCGCTTTTCCCTGGCACGTCTCGGCGCAAAACAGCAACGCACATGCGTTGACACCACAACATCAACATCCGGTGCTGAACCTGCAGAGCAAGGGCGCCCTGCTCAAAGTTGTCCGGGATTCCACGGAGCGCTTCAAAGACGTGTCGGTGGCGGAAGCGGAGGGTTATGCCCTTATGTTCGGCTGCGTCAGTGGATCCGACTTCGGAGCCATGGGCCTTCACTATGTGAATGGAGACCTGGTGAACAAGGGCGTAATCGACGCCACGCTCCCCCAGATCATCATCTACGAACCGACTCCAAGCGGACACTTGCGGCTGATCGGGGCTGACTATCTAGTCCTCGCTGATGCGTGGGACAAGGGTCATCCAGGGGAGCCGCCCCAGCTCATGGGACAGCTCTTTCATTTGTTCGAGAGCCCCAATCGCTTCGGACTTCCGGCGTTCTACACGCTACATGTCTGGGCATGGAAGGAGAATCCCAACGGCGCGTTCGTGAACTGGCATCCAAACGTTTCGTGCCAGGCGTTCAGCGGCCAAAACCCCTGAGCTGAGGCGATAACGTGGCGCACCTAGAGTGACAGCCCTTTTCGGTACGCTTGCCGAAGAGCTGCCTCTCCATCGTCACGCGGTGAGGACCAGGAGAATCTCGCGATACTGTAAAGGAGATTGATGGCTTTCCTCGGCAGTCGGCAATCGACTGATCGGCATTTTACCGGCCTAAGGGTGTTCTCGACTACAATCGCCACTGACATCAATGACTTGCCGGTAACCAGCCCGCACGGAAGTGACTTTGGCGCCATTCGCAAATTGTTGAAGTTGCATCGATTCGAACGGAGCACGCGGCACAGCAATGGCACACCTCGACAGGTGTTGCGTCATCCTCGAAAACCACCGACCTTTAGGTTATGAGCCCAGCCATGGTCGGAATTTCACCAACTGAAGACGCGGGTGGCTGCTCCAAGTCATTGTAAGGAGCGTTTTGGAATCCATATTGGACAGCCAATGGACGGAGGAATCTCTCTTCAATGTGATTCCGACGACGCTGCAGTGCCGTAGAACTTCACTTTTCCATCGACGACCACCACAATATACCGCCGTTGCTGCAGAAATTGCGTAACCTTCTTTCCTTGACGTGCCAGTTTCGCAAGAGCTTCTTCGATTTTCTTTTGTCAGCGTCGGTCATCCGCGAACCGAGGTAGAGCTTGGTTATACATTCGGTGTCCCGGTAATAAACCTTGCCCTGGCCGATCTTATCCCTCGAACGTGAGCTTTGATGAGCTTCTCTGAACACGTCAGATCTTACGGCTCGCATCAAGGCGACGGAAAACACTCTAGGTAACCAGGGGTCTTGGCTCCATTACCTCGGTCGGCAACGTGAAATGAAAGGTTGCACCTCGTCCGTCGTTAGCAATGGCCCACAACCGGCCGCCATGCGACTCCACAATGGAACGGCTGATGGCCAACCCCATCCCGCTGCCCTGCGGCTTGGTGGTAAAGAACGCAGAAAAGATCTGATCCATCTTCTCCATTGGCAACCCCACGCCCGTGTCACTGACCAAGAACTGGAGTTGACCGTCCTGCAGTTGCGACTTAACCGTAAGCTCTCCGCCCGATTCCTTCATGGCCTCGATGGCGTTGAGCATGAGGTTCATGAACACCTGTTGCAGCTGCACACGGTCCGCCATGATTTTGGGCAGGTCGGTGGTCAGTTCCGTGCGCATGGCGACCGAGTATCGAGTGGCCTCACCTTTCAGCAGCGTGAGCATTTCCGGAATAATTCCGTTCACGTCGACCAACTCACGTTGTGGAGGAGACTTCTTGTAGAACGAACGTATACGGTCGATGATCTCAGCCGCACGATTCCCATACTTATCGATTCTGGCTGCTGCCGCACGGGCCCGATCAAGATTGGGCGGTTCGTGTGCCAGCCATTCCATGCAACTGTTGGCGCTGGTGATGGCGGCAGCGATGGGCTGCTTGATCTCGTGTGCCAGTGATGCTGCCATTTCGCCCAACGTGCTCACACGATCGATATGTGCCAGATCGGCCTCGAGTTCTCGCAATTTCTCCCGCTCTTGTTCTGCACGCTTGCGATCCTCAATGTCCGTGAGGGTTCCGTACCATTTAACAATGTTTCCATGCTGGTCCCGAAGTGGTACACCACGCACCAGAAAGCACCGATATTCCCCGTCAGCGGCGCGACAGAACCGCGCCTCGTCTTCGAAAACCTGTCCGGTTGCAACGGAGATGCGCCACTTCTCGGAATGGCGCACAAGATCCTCGGGATGGACCGCACGCTGCCAACCTGCGCCTGAAGTCTTCTCGACAGAAAGCCCGGTGTATTCAGTCCAGCGCTTATTTACAAATGTGCAGGAGCCGTCAGACAACGCAGTGAAAGTCATCGCCGGAATTGTTTCCACAACGTCCCGCAGACGCTTTTCCTGACCCTTGAGCTGATGAATGCGCCATCGATGAAGTGCCCAGAGGAGAGCAAAGAAGGCTACGAAGCACGACAAACGGAACCAGTAAGTTTGATAGTAAGCCGGGGCGACGTTCAAAGCGATCGCAGTTTCTGGCCCGTTCCACAGCCCCTCGCTGTTGCTGGCGACCAGCCGGAATCGATAGGAGCCGGGCCCAAGGTTTGTGTAAACGGCTTCTCGCGCTGCAACCGGCTGGCTCCAGCTACTGTCGAAACCTTCGAGAAAATATCGAAAGCGAATCCGCCCGGGCACCGCGAGGCTCAGCCCCGTGTACTCAAACGTGATTCGCCTGGGAGATGGAGGGATTTGAACGGAGGCGGCGAGGTTTGCAGTGTTGTTATCGGCGGTGATCGCCTCGATGTGAGGCAGCGCGGGAACTGAATTGTCATTGATCCGGGATGGATTAACAACCGACAAACCGCGGCTGAGTGAAAACCAGATCCCGCCCGCTGAATCCGAGACCACCGATTGGCTCCGCTTCACTCCTTCAGTGCTCTCGATACCATCGGCCTGGTCATACTCGCGAACATCGACTGCTTTCACAACACCGCTTAGCAGTTTGTCGCGCGGAACGCGCAAAACATGATCTGAGGTCGCGATCCACAGCCAGCCGTTTTTGTCTTCTTCAATGCCGAATATTGGTGCTTGCAGGGACCCAGGTACTCCCCGGGGTACATGCACCTGCTCATCACTGAAGTAAGCGAGACCTTCGGCCGTTCCTATCCACAGGATTCTCGTTGAATCCTGCAGTAGGCAGTTGACATCCTCGGACGGTAATCCGTCGTTGGGGGTATAGGTTCGCCAACCCTTCTGCGACATGGCACTGACGCCCTTCGGGGTCCCGAACCACATCGCTCCGTCAGGGCCCTCGGCAATCGACGATATTGTGTTCGCGGCTAACCCATCTGTAGTCGTGTAATTTGTGAAATGACCGTTCTTTAGCTCGCTTACACCACTACTGAGGGTCCCGGACCAGACGGTACCATCACGACTCCGATAGACCGCGTACACGCTGTTTTGTGCGAGGCCGTCTGCCTGCGTGTAGGTCTTGGCTGTAAACGAATTGCCGGAGTAACGCAGATGGGTGAGCCCACCCTGTTGGCGTCCCACCCAGACATCATCCTTGCCAGTGCCGGTAATGGAGTAGACGACATCGTTGGCGATCCCACCGGCAGTGACAACCCCAGTTTTGCCTCCCTTCAGCCATCGCAAACCGCCCTGAATGGGCGCAATCCAAGTGCGGCCGCCGGAGTCAACGTGCAATGGCCCCATACTCTGCGATTTCAAATTGGGAAGAGAGTACGTAACGAAGGCGCTGTCTCGCAGTCGCTCGAGGCCACGCGTGCTACCGATCCAGATGTTTCCCTCCCGATCTTCGAAGAGCGCACCTACCGGTCCAGTGGTACTCAGTAAAGAAACCCCATTCGCGTTGTACCGAAACAGTCCGCGACTCGTGCCAACCCAGATGTTCGAGTCCCGGTCGCGAAGAATGGAAAGTACGTCGAGATTGAGAAGAGATGACGGTACGCCTGCCAAAGTAAGCTTTGTTCCACTCCAGCGCAGCGCACCCTTCGCCGTTCCGACCCACAATTCTGAGTTTTGAAGAGGCAGAAGGCAGTTAATCTTCGTATCAGCCCGCCCATTCGATGCGCTCGAAACGCGGCCTTCCTGGAGATAGAAGAGCCCTCGACGCTCCGTGCCAAGCCAAATCTTTCCGTCGTCAGTCTGCGCCATGGAGATCACCACCGAGGTGGGCGCCGCCAGACGATCAAACCAACTGAAGGGAGTTGCTCGCTGGTCAGGAGCTTCGCTGTTCGCGACTCTTGCAGCGTCGGTGAGAAGAGCTGCGGACGACAGGCTTCGAAATCGGTTGTCACTGTATATGAGAGTTCCCTCAGCTAATGATGAGAGCAAAACCGCACCCGACGTCCCCCGTGCCATTGCGGTTGTGCTGTTCTCAGTCTCGCCGCGGATAAGCTCAAAGTTTCCATTTTGGTAACGAAAGACTAGGGTGTTTTGTAGCAAGATCCAGAGGTGATCGCTTGCGTCAACGACGAGTGTTCGTACAGGGCCAATCCAGATTGGATCAGGATGGGCCAGCTCGAACTGGTGAAAATTCAAGCCGTCGAAACGAACAAGGCCTTTATCTGTCCCAATCCAGAGATAGCCATCGGAAGTCTGTGCGATGGCCGTTATAGATCCGCCCGGCCAACCTCTCTCAGTTCCCCACGAGTCGTGGAGATATTGCGACACGGCCCGAGTGGGATCGAGCGCAGACGCCGAAACAGCGAAGCAGACGCCCGCGAGTCCGGCAATGGCACACCTGAGTAGCCAGCGCCTTCCAAAACCGTCCTCACGGTAGGTATTCAAACTTCTCAACCACAACCTCGCTTGGCTTTTGCATAGGATTTTTGTCGCTCGCAACGACGAAAAAGATCAGACGGAGTTTCGCCTGACCCGGTCCCGGTATGGCAAACGTGAACTCATGTTCAGAAACGAGTTGCGCTCCGGCACCAGAAGATCTTCCTCGAAAGGTCTTGAAAGTTGCATGTCCAGGTTCCCAGCGCAGGACATACGTCAAGGTGCCTGATGACGCCCCAAAAGCGAACAGGTTCCCAGGACTGTAGAACGGTTGAATTGCATATTGTGCATTGTTCTTATTTGCAGCGTCACCCCGGCCATGGACCTCTACGTCCATCTCGCGAAAGTGCTGCTCGCTAGCCGATTCGTCGAAGGTAAACATACTGAAGGCCGCGGCGGGTTCTAAGTGAGAAGTATCACGTACAGTTACCGAATACGTGCCGTACCCGAGACTGCGATTTAAGAATATTTCTGCACACGACCAGCTGCCCGATTTCTTCTTGATCTGCATGTGGAGTGCCCCGCTCGCATCGGTCCATGCATTTTCAGGATCGTAAAGGTTGTTCGTGCCTCCCTTGTCACTCTCAATTATGCGAACACCCCAATCATAGCCGCTGAATTTAAGCGATCCGGTCGGGGCTAATTGCGGCGTTCCAACGCCCTTCACAATTGTCACGAGAGCAACGGAACCGCCTTGGGTCGGAGCCACATCCGTCGTGGGCAACGGATGATAATCCGGCTCCACCAATAACGCAGCATACTCAAATCCCAGATGAGTTTCCGTGCTCCACGTCGAGTCTGCTTTGATGGGAATGAAGGGATGATCAGGCCAGGGCTGCACCCACCATTGCCCACTGTGCGCATAGATAACAATCTGCTGCTTTGGTCGAGCGTTTCTGACCCGTCCAGAGATCGTGTCGACTCTTTCTCGTCCACCTTGCGCCGCCGGCGGAATATGGGTGAACTCGATCGAAGGTCCGGACTTGCCTTTATGCGACTGGCAACTGCTCAGCGCAATGCAGAAAACCAGCAGCAGCGATCGCTGCAAGAAAACTGGGACCAACAGTCGCAGTTGCATGTGACCCCACAATAGACTGCCGGATGCGCGGGGTGAGAGGCACGCTGCAGGGTGCTTGGACCGAAATCTTACCGCACTGAGCCCCCCGGTGTGCACCTTCAACGAGGTCCGACCACTGGCTTTTCGAAGTGACCTAATTAGTCCTGGTCACAGCGAGCCAGTCCAATGATCATTCTTGTAGCAGACCATAACGCCCTAAGCCGTGAACTCATCAGAGAGCTGCTGGAAGGATCAGGCCAGGTGGCCGAAAAGTTCGGATTCCAGCAGATCTGTTGGTATCGCACCACAGTTAATAGTGACGAACGGCTTTGCCCGTCTGGCAAGGATGCACGAATGTTGCCATCGCACTCATTACGGTACTTGGCCGCAAGATATTGATTTTGAATGAGGTTTCCTTTTAGAAATTCCGCGATTCTAGCGTTGAGTTTCGTGCCAAAAAGAATGACACTCATACATGATATCAACTTCCGGACACGTAGGTACGAGAAGGGAACGCAAGGAGATACGCGCGAGCTTTGGCGTGTTCAGCCTTCATCTGCGCGAGGTCGGCCTTCATGGCTGCGACCTTCTCGTCGTGAATCGTGTGTTTTATGTCGGAGAGAGCGCGCCGGAAGGTGCCACCGCTCCTGGTCACCCATGCTCTGATCTTTCGCGTCCTCGCTCGGCGCCAAACCGCAACGCAACCCGATAATGCGCAACCTGATTGAGCCCTTGGCAGGCACCAGGGGGTAAAGTCGTTGGGCATTCGACCCAACGACCAGGACCAGTCGCCACAGTGTTTTGACTCGTGTTGTGGCGTCTTGCTATCTCTTGGTGCGATGCCAGGGGGCTCACCAGGCCTGTTGGTGATCGGGATGACGGTGGCTGCGATAGAAGAAGGGGCCAACTTGCTCGGCAGTTTCTTAATGCTCCCTAAATGCTCCCTCACGCGTGGTCCGTCATCGAGAACAGGTGTACGAATCTTGGTTGCGGGAAAGGACTTGAACCCCCCGGTCTTGGGGTGGCAAATGTCACTATCAAGCCAATCACCGGTGGGTGTTGCGGCATTCCAGGGCGTCCTTGAGTTCCTGGTGCGGCACCGTAGGAGCATTCGTTAGCGATCTCCGTGTTTATCTTGTTCAGGGAATGGCCTTATGTACCGATTTCAAACGCATTCATTCGAGAACCAGTGAGTTATGATGTAGCCGTTCACGATTGAATCGTGCAGAACACGCGAGTTACTTCCGTGCGGGCAGCTAGGAGGAAAACTCGTGAAGCTCTTTCGAAAACCGAAGTCCAAGTTTTACTGGTGTGACTTCACGGTGCGAGGCCATCGGTACCGTGGGTCAACTCAGGAAACGAAGTCCGTCAGGGCGCTACAGGCGGCAAGCCTCAAACTGGCTTCAGTGATAGAAAACACAGATCGCCTTTCAAGCATGCCCACTGCTCTGTGTGAGTTTGCTGAGCGCTTTCTGGCCTGGGTGGACGATGGCAGGCTGGAAGAGAAAACCAAGAAGTTCTACCGCAATGGCTGGCGGCTAGTGAAGGCGACACCCGTTGCAGGTTTGCGAGTCAACCAGATCACAGGAGATTTTGCTGAACAATTGAAATTTCCCGGCTCTGCCGCGAATGCCAACTGCGCTTTGCGGACGTTGAGACGAATGCTGCACAAAGCGGAGGAGTGAAGATGATCGGTCACGCTCCGAAGATCAAGATGATGAAGGAGCATGGGCGGCATCTTCGGCTTGACGATGAAGCAGAAAAGAGATTACTGGCGGGAGCCTCGGCCTGCAAGTGGCGTCAGCGAACGCGTGAACTCTTTCGTGACATCGTGATCTTGATGCGGGATACCGGGGATGAGAAACCAAGGGGAACTCTACTCGTGCGCATCGAAAATCTCGATTGGGAAAATCGCGTAATCTTCGTGCCGGACAGCAAAACTCCGGAAGGACGACGACTTGTTCCGATGAGCCGTCGCGTCCTGGAGCTCTTGCGTACACGGTGCGGCACAAGGGCGGAAGGCTGGGTGTTTTCGTCCAAGCGTTCTGCTGCGGGTCACTTATGCTCAATCGATCGCCTGTTTCGAGAGGCTCGGCAGCAAGCCGGCCTCCCGAAGGAGCTGGTCCTTTATTGTGCCGTCCGTCGTCAACATGGCGTCGGCCAGCGCTTCTCGCGCATCGCTCACTCCGACCACGATTTCGGACCGGCTCCAATCGAGTTCGGCGCTTTGCGGGGCTGCGGC
>Ga0207684_10002883_pt1 | contig 17046 bp, 6 predicted proteins | sample KBSK5501metaG_FD_184342 | JGI IMG/M metagenome (GOLD analysis project Ga0207684, IMG submission 184342) | Corn, switchgrass and miscanthus rhizosphere microbial communities from Kellogg Biological Station, Michigan, USA - KBS K5-50-1 metaG... | ecosystem: Host-associated > Plants > Roots >...
TAGTTGGTATGTCTTCCTGAATCATTACATTCAGAGGTTTCAGATCGCGATGGATGATCTTCTGGCGATGCGCGGCGGCGATTCCGGCGCAAATTGGCTGCATCAGATCGAACGCCCGCAGCGGAGGCATCGCGCCTTCTTCGCCCATGATGTCCTGCAAAGACTTGCCCTGCACGAACTCCATTACCAGGAAAGGCATCGTGCCGCGCACCACGCCAAAGTCGGTGACCGCAATAATGTTTTGATGGCGAATAGCTGCGGCCGCGAGCGCCTCCTGACGAAAACGCGTCACCAGCATAGGATCGTTGCCGACCAGGTCCGGCAAAATAACTTTTATGGCGTGCTGAGTTTTTAGAAAGATGTGTCGCGCTTTGAAGACTACTCCCATGCCCCCACTACCCAGCCGCTTCTCGAGCTGATAGCGCCCATCGAGAATCGGCTCACCCGTAATCGACGGAGTTGTAGTCGCCGCGTCATCCGGACAGTGATTGACGTCGTCAGGAAAACAATTGCGACAGGTTGGACACTCTTTCATTCGTTGGTTCTACTGCGAGACCCGGAGCGGGTTAGGACGTTCACCGAAAAGATTTTAGCGGCTGCGGGGCGGGCAAGCAAGCAGCAGGCTATTTCACTACTACGTTCACCAACCTTTGCGGCACCACGATTACTTTCACTACCTGGTGGCCGTCGATGAAGCTTTGCACTTTAGGATCGGCGAGCGCAATTGTGCGCAAGTCGGTTTCAGAAATGTCCGGCGCCACTGTGACTCGCGAACGCAGTTTACCGTTGACCTGCACCGGAATCTCCAGCTCCTCTTTGCGCGCGAGCTCAGCATCGGCAACCGGCCACTCGGCAGACTTCAACAAGCCGGCTTCATGTCCCAGGCTTTCCCACATTTCCTCGGCCACATGCGGTGAGAATGGCGCCAGCATGACGATCAGAGCTTCGATTGCTTCGCGCGCCGCAAACGCGTCGGCGGGTGACGCTGACGAGGGTTCGACATTGAATTCACCCAGCGCATTTGAAAGCTCCATCAATGCTGCGACGTTGGTATTCAAATCCAATTTCTCGAAATCATCCGTGACGCGCGCAGTGGTCTGATGCGTCTTGCGCCGCAAGGCGCGCGCTGCATCTGAGAATGCCTCCGGTTGAGGAGCGGGTGTTGCCCGCTCGTCAGCAAATCGCTCACGCCAACGCCAGACCATCGTCCAGACGCGACGCAGGAAACGCACGGCGCCCTCAATCCCGGTCTCAGACCAGCGCAACTCGTTTTCCACCGGTGCAGCGAACAAAACGAACAGCCGCGTGGCGTCGGCGCCGAAAGCCTGGATCATCTCGTCGGGATCGACGCCATTGCCGAGACTCTTGGACATGGCTTTCCATTCATTTGTGCCCTCGACGCGGTTCGTCACCATGCCCTGCGTCAACAGACGCTTCACCGGCTCGTCGAATTTCACCAGGCTCAGATCGCGCATTACCTTGTTCCAGAAGCGCGTATAGATCAGGTGCATTACCGCATGCGAATCGCCACCGATGTATTGATCGACGGGAATCCATTTTGCGGCGATCGCTGGATCAAAAGGCGCGGTGTCGTTGCGGGGATCCGTATAGCGGAAGAAATACCACGACGAATCGACGAACGTGTCCATGGTATCGGTTTCGCGCTTCCCCGGACACCCACACTTGGGACAGGCAGTGTTAACAAACTCGGCCGCGCCTTTCAGCGGCGACTCGCCCGTGCCCGTAAATTCTGCTTTGTCGGGCAGCATCACCGGCAAGTCTTTTTCCGGCACTGGCACCATGCCGCAATTGTCGCAGTAGATGACCGGAATGGGCGCGCCCCAGAAGCGTTGGCGCGAGATACCCCAATCGCGAATGCGATAAGTGACGGCGCCGCCACCAAAGCCTTTGGCCGCTGCATAGTCGGCCATCTCGCGTATCGCGTTTTGCGAAAGCGTCCCGCTCCATTCGCCGCTGCTGACGAGGACTCCGTAATCAGTGAAAGCGTGTTTCATGTCCATCGACTGATCGCTGCCAGGAGTCACATCGATTGCTTCGCCCTGCTGCCCATGAATGATGGGCGCGATCACCTGTCGAATCGGCAGCGTGTATTTCTTGGCGAACTCGAAGTCGCGCTCGTCATGCGCAGGCACACTCATCACCGCGCCCGAGCCGTAATCCATCAGCACGTAGTTTGCCACCCAAATGGGCAGCAACTCGCCGTTGAACGGATTGACGGCCAGCCGGCCAGTGTTCACGCCCAACTTCTCTTCCTCTTCGGTCGCATCGTCCGGGCGAACGGCGCGCGCAGTTTTCACTTTCTCGGCAAACTGCATCACCTCTTCTTTCAGCGATGAGCCTTCAAGCAATTGCGGCAGGAATGGATGCTCCGCAGAAAGCACGACCGCGGTCGCGCCAAAGATCGTGTCGATGCGCGTCGTGAACACGCGAATTTTTGCGTCGTGATCTTTGACGGTGAAATCGATGTAGGCGCCTTCGCTCCGGCCGACCCAGTCGCGTTGTCGCTTCAGAACCTTCTCCGGCCAGCCCTCTTCGATCTCTTTAATGCCATCGACTAACTCTTCGGCATACTTGGTGATCCGCAGAAACCACTGCTCGATTTCTTTCTTTACGACCGGCGAGCCGCAGCGCCAGCATACGCCGCCCGAAGACTGTTCGTTTGACAAAACCGTCTCTTCCTTCGGACACCAGTTGACCGCCGACGTTCGCTTGTACGCCAGGCCGCACTCCAGCATCTTCAAAAAGAACCATTGATCCCATTTGTAATAATCGGGCCGGTGTGCCGCAATCTCGCGTGACCAGTCATAGCTTATGCCGAGTCGTTTCAGTTGGCCGCGCATGTGGGCGATGTTTTCTTCGGTCCATTCGCGCGGTTGAATGCCGCGCTTTATGGCAGCCTGTTCAGCCGGCTGGCCAAAACTGTCCCAACCGATTGGATGCAGAACATTGAAGCCGCGCAGACGCTTGTACCAGGCTAGCGCGTCGCCAATCGTGTAGTTGCGTACGTGGCCCATGTGCAGGAAGCCCGACGGATAAGGCAGCATCTCCAGCGCGTAAAACTTCGGCCGCGGATCATCGTCGCGCGCTTCAAACGCGCTCGATTCGGCCCAGCGCTGCTGCCACTTCTCTTCGATCTTTTCCGGAAAGTATTTCTCGTCCATGATTCAGTTCGAATTCAGCTCGAATTATTAGTCTAACTCAATCGTGATTGTGGTTGAAATTGCGAGCCGACTGCGCACGCTTGAGCTGACCTGATAACGCGGCATCGAGCGAACGGCTCCGTAGGAGCCGCATGTTTGTAGCCTCGACAATCTCCACTTAATGGAGTTCCACGCCGAGCGACATCATCAAGTCGCTGGGCGTGGAAGAGAATTACAACATTAAATCCGATCTATAGACATTTCGCTCCTCCGGAGCGAAAGCCGTGAACGCTGGACGCCTTCAAATTCGGTGGTCGGACTTTACAACCTTCGCCTTCCACAAATGACCGAAGGGTTCCCAGATTCTTCAAATCAGCACGCGGATCGTCATAAGGCGTTTCCAGGATGAAGGCGGCGTGAGCGAATTTCGGATGCTGCGCGACACGGCGCAGTGCTTCGCGGCCGATTTGACCTTCGCCGATATGCCAGTGGCGATCGACACGCGAGTTGTAAGGCGCGCGTGAATCGTTGAAGTGAATCGCGCGCACGCTTTTCAGTCCGACCGTTCGACGAATGATTTCGATGGTTGCTTCCAATCCATCTTCCTCGCGAATGTCGTAACCGGCGGTGAAAGAATGCGCGGTGTCAACGCAAACGCCCAGCGGAAGTTTTGGGCACGCATCCATAATCGCACGCAGATGCTCAAAGCGATGGCCAATACACTCGCCCTGGCCCGCGGTATTCTCCAGCAGAATGCGCAACCCGCCAAATTTCAAACCTTTGCAGGCCATCTTCAGACTGCGCGCGCAGGTTTCGATGCCATCCGTCTCGCATGAACCACGAGCGCTACCGGGATGAACTACGACATAATCAACTCTCAGCAGAATTGCACGCTGAACTTCTTCACGAAACGACGCTCGCGATTTCTGAAGCATTAACTCATCTGCTGCGGCGAGATTGATCAAGTAATTCGTATGAATCAGAACCGGTGAGAGCTTTGTCAGGCGCCGCGTCTTGCGAAACAGATCGATGCTTTCCTTGGTCAGCGGCTTCGCCATCCATCCGCGCGGATTCCGCGAGAAGAGCTGTACCGCCTCGCAGCCGGTTTCCTTGGCGACGATCAGAGATTCGTGTAGGCCCCCTTTGATTGGAGCGTGGAAGCCAATACGCGGCTTTTTCATTTTGTCATTGGTGATCGGGTCATTGAGTCATTGCGTCTAACGTCTCTTGGCAGTTTGCTGGGAAGCTGCGAATATTGCCACTAATTCGTTTGCTTCCTTCAACAAGTCGGTCAACTTTTCTTGCGCAACGATGCCAGTGTCAACCAGAAGTTCGAGCCAGAACACTGTCTCGTCCGTCTCCTCGACAACGACACCAATCTTCGCGATAAATTCTGCCTTTGAGCGGGCGCGACAGACGGCCCTGTAATTTGCGGCAACCGAAGTACCGGATCGAAGTAGCTGTCTTCCAATTGTTCGAGCTTCGTCGGTCTTTGGTAATAAGCGAAACAGTCGAACAATGCGAATCGCAAACTGCTTAGTACGATTTCTAAGTTCTTCCGGGTGCAACTTCATGACGGTTTCTCAATGAATCAATCACCCGATGACTCAATGGCTCAATCCTTGAACCTCTTCCATCACGCGCAGCATATTCCCGCCGAGAATCTTATCGATATCACTTTCGGAATAACCTCGCCGCAAAAGTTCCGCGGTCAGGTTCGGCAAATCTGCAGCCGATTTCAGATCAGCCGGCACAGCCTGTACACCGTCAAAGTCGGATCCAATGCCGACGTGATCAATCCCGACGAGTTTCACGATGTGATCGATATGATCGACTATTCGTGTGACGGAAACAGGCGGCAGCCGTTTCAGATACTCCTGGGTGCGAACGCGATCGCGCGCCAGCTTCTTGCGCGCCGCATCCCCCTTCTCTGCCTCAGACGCTCGTCGAACCAGAGGCTCGATTTCCGCGTCAACTCTTTTCTTCTTTTCGCTCCAGCCTGGCTCGACATGTTCCGGATAGAAGATCACGTTCACCACACCGCCGGTTTTCGCGAGCGCGCGAATCATGTCGTCCGTCAAATTGCGCGGAACGTCCGCGATCGCCCGGCAAGCGGAGTGGGTCGCGATTACTGGCTTCGTTGAGGTGTTAACAATGTCCCAAAAAGTCGGATCTGAAACGTGCGACACATCAGCCATCATGCCCAGGCGATTCATCTCGCGAACCACACGCTTGCCGAAATCATTCAGGCCGCGCGTCTTCCCAACTTCATCGCCGGATGATCCCGCCCAGGTCAAACTCACACTCCACGCCGGCGACATGTAGCGCACGCCCATCTGGTAGTATCGTTCGACGTTTTCGATTCGCTCATCGATAGCGTAACCGCCTTCCAATCCCATCAACGCAGCGATCTTTCCGTTTGTAGCGATTCGTCGAATATCCGCAGCGGTCGTGGCCAGTTCCCACGTTTCGGGATGCTTCTTAGCGAGATCGTGCACGGCCTGGATTTGCACGTCGGCTCGCTTCATCGCGCCGGCACCACCGCCGCCAAACAACTCCGGCTCGACCCAAATGGAAAAGAACTGGGCGTCGAGACCTCCTTCTTTCGCCCGCACGGCGTCCACATGTCCATCAAGCAAACGCTTCTCAAGATCGACGCCTTCGTCAACTAATCGCTGCGTTGTGTCGGCATGCATGTCAACGATGATGGCCCGGCGATGAATTGAAAGCGGGTCGTTTGCGGCAGTATTTTTCTCGGATGTAATGGTCATGGTTTTGCGTTCGGGCTTTTCCGTTCTAAACGCACGGCAGCCGCTCGTCGATAAGAGGAAAGCGGTGGCGATTAGCAATGGCGCGCACGCGCGTCGCATTTGGGGAAACTGAAGCCGATTGAAATTCTTAGTTGCTTGCAAGTCTGTCGTGAATCGTACGTGCGGTCGTCTTCAGAATCAAGCGAGTTTTGCCGTGACATTTTGGTGTCATTTACCAGGTCCAGATCGGCTAAAGTTCATCTTGCAAAGCGCCGCGAATTTAGAGTATCGTGCTTTGTCAATCAGCCCTGAAAGCAGGTCTCGCACTTTCGAACTGTTAGCCTCCAAAGGAGAGTCAAACACATGTTCCCAACCAGCGGCAAAGTGAAGGACGTCACTACTCCGCGCATTTGTGACGTAGTGTGGCACAACGGTGAGTTCATCAAATGGGATGACGCGCGCGTGCATGTGATGTCTCACGTTCTTCATTACGGCTCGAGTGTCTTTGAAGGAATCAGGTGTTACGCGACCAAGCGCGGGCCCGCGATCTTTCGCCTGCGGGAACACATGCAGAGGCTTCTGAACTCCGCAAAGATTTATCGCATGGATCACCAATGGACCATGGACGATTTGTGCGACGCTTCGGTAGAACTGGTGCGGCGCAGCGCCTTGGAACAATGCTATATCCGTCCGATTCTTTTTCGCAGCCTCGATGAAGAGCACCCGGCGTTTGGCGTGAATCCTTTTCCGAATCCGCTGGCCTGCTACATCGGCGCCTGGGACTGGGGCAAGTATCTCGGCGACGAAGCAATTGAAAAAGGCGTGGACGTTTGCATTTCCACCTGGAACCGTCTGACGCCCAACTCGATGCCGGCCATGGCCAAGAGCGGCGCAAACTACATGAACTCGCAATTGATCAAGATGGAAGCGCTGCTTAACGGCTTTTCCGAAGGCATCGCGTTGGACGATCGCGGTTACGTTTCTGAAGGTTCGGGCGAGAATATTTTTGTGGTGAGCAATGAAACGGTAATGACGCCGCCGTTGTCGTCTTCAATTCTGCCGGGCATTACGCGCGATAGCGTGATCCAGATTTGCCAGGAGCTGGGAATTACGATTAAGGAACGAACAATTCAACGCGCCGCGCTCTACGTTGCCGATGAAGTGTTTTTCAGCGGCACTGCCGCAGAGATTACGCCGGTTCGTTCGGTTGATCGCATCCCGATCGGTTCAGGCGGGCGTGGGGAAATCACCGAACGCGTTCAGAAGGTCTTCTTTGAAATTACTGCCGGCAAGCGCCAGCCGCCCGGCCCTTGGCTCACTTACGTCCGCGAGCAAAAGGCGCGTGCGGCCGATCGATCAAGCGCCAGTTCGGGCGATAACAACGGTCGCTCAGAAAAGAAAAAGACAGAACGACCTGTCTCTCCGACGATGAATACAGAGGTCGTCGCCAGAGCTCACGCGATCGCGGTCGAGTAACCTCAGGTTCCTCCCCACCGATCCGGTGCAGTACCGCGATCTCTCGTTAAGGTTGCGCAGCCTCCGAAGCAACTGGCGGCGATGTTTCCTCGATCGCAGCTCTCTCGCCCATGACGATCCGCACGTCATGCGTTCGACCGTCGTCAACCAAAACGAGCTCATCACCCGACTGCACTACGCTATCCAGTTCCACGCTGGCGACGCCACGACAAAGCGAGTGCGGATTCTCAACTTTAATTCGGTAGGTTGCGGTGCCGCGCCGGTAAATGATCTCGAACTCGCGCCAGAAGCGTGGAATACAGGGATCGATCCGCAACCGATCTCCTTCTAACTTGAAACCGAGAATGTATTCCACCGCCGCGCGATACATCCACCCGGCTGAGCCCGTGTACCAAGTCCAGCCGCCCCGGCCTGTATGCGGCGGCACGGCGTAAACGTCGCCAACAGCGACGTATGGCTCGACCTTGTATTTGTGCAGACCGGCGCGCGTCGATGCATGATTGATCGGATTCAGCAGCCCGAACAGCTCGCCCGCGCGATCGCCATCGCCCAGAAGCGCAAACGCAATCACCGTCCACAACGCTGCGTGCGTGTACTGGCCGCCGTTCTCGCGGACGCCGGGGACGTAGCCTTTCACGTATCCCGGATCGAGTTTGCTCTTGTCGAAGGGTGGAGCAAACAAGCTGATTAAGCCGTCTCCGCGGCGAATCAGATATTGTTCGACCGCCGCCATGGCGCGCTGCGCACGATAAGATTCGGCCACCCTCGATATGACCGCCCAGGTCTGCGCGATCGAATCGATGCGGCACTCGTCATTCTGCGCTGAACCCAGCGGCGTGCCGTCATCAAAGTAGGCCCGGCGATACCAGTCGCCGTCCCACGCCTGCTCGAGTCCTTTCCTCAACTTCTCCATATACCGGCCATACCGATTGCTGCGGGTTGTCATTTGATAGCGTTCGCACAGCGGCGCAAACCCGCTCAGCAATGTACATAGAAACCAACCCAACCAGACGCTCTCGCCTTTGCCACCCACGCCGACGCGATTCATGCCGTCGTTCCAATCTCCCGATCCCATCAGCGGCAGTCCGTGTTTGCCCATTGTGAGACTTCGATCTATGGCGCGGGTGCAGTGTTCCAGAACAGTTGCGCTTTCCGACGAGACGGCCGGCTGCAGATAGTTTTCAATCTGTTCCGCTGCCAGCAACGGGCCTTCGATGAACGGCACGGTTTCTTCAAGCACAGAGTGGTCGCCGGTTACTTTCACATAGAAAGACGTGACGTAAGGAAGCCAGAGCAGATCATCCGAAAAGCGAGTGCGCACTCCGCGACCCGTTGGGGCATGCCACCAGTGCAGAACGTCACCTTCTTTGAATTGACGAGCGGAAGCACGCAGTATCTGTTCCCGCGCCACGTCGGGCCGCGAGTACACCAGCGCCATCACATCCTGCAACTGATCGCGGAAGCCGAATGCGCCGCTCGATTGATAGAACGCCGAGCGGCCCCGCACCCTACATGCCAATGTCTGATAAAGCAGCCACCGATTCACCAGCGTGTCCATCGAACTATCGGGAGTTTTGATCTCAATCGTGCCCAACATTTGATCCCAAAAGCCCAGCACGCGCTCAAACGCTTCATTGACTACATGCGGATTACGGAAGCGCGCATTGATCTCCCGAGCTTTTTCAATCGATTCACTTTGGCCGAGTAGGAAAATAATCTCGCGTGCTTCATGGGGTGCGAGCTCAATTGATGTTTGAATTGCCGCACAGGGATCCAGGCCGGCGCCGTCACGGCCGGCCAGGTCTGTCCGCCGCAAGGCTGCGGGTGCGGCCAGTAAACCGTTGCGGCCGATGAACTCTTTCCGATCGCAGGTCATCGTGAACCGATTCTCGCTGGTGCCGGCAAACGCGACGCGATCCGCGAATTCATTGTTGTAGGAATTACGCGCAAAAATGGCGCCTTCGTTCTCTTCCATATCGGTCACCACATGAGGCGCGGACGCTTCATGAGAAACCCCGAGCACCAGCTCCTGATAGCTCGTGATGGAAAGACGACGACGACGATCGCTGCGATTGCTCAGGCGCAAAAGCGAGATCTTCACCGGAGCATCGAGCGGCGCGAACAACAGCAACTCCTGCGAAATGCCGTGGCTGGCATGTTCAAATACGGTGTAGCCCTGGCTATGTCGAATCAAATAATTTTGCGCCTCGCGTATCGGCAAAGGCGTCGGCGTCCACGTTGTGCCTGAGTCCTCGTCGCGAATATAAATGGCTTCGCCGGGTTGATCGCTGACTGGGTCGTTGGACCAGGGCGTGAGGCGATTCTCATGGCTATTCAGCGACCAGGTGAATCCGGCGCCCGTCTCCGTAACCAGGAATCCAAAGTCCGCGCTGTTGGCAACCACATTGGACCAGGGCGCGGGCGCCCACTGGCCCTCGCCCAGCATGGCCACGTATTCGCGGCCGGCATGCGCGAAACCGCCGAGACCGTTGAAAAACGAGAGTTTTGGCAACTCCAGCGCCGGCTCGGAATACACTTGCTCGGCAGTGCGCGGCTGAAACGCCGGCGGCAAAGTTTCTTCGACGGGTCGCCGCACTAGTTGATCTTCCAGCGAACCTCGTTCACTGACGATGACGACCCGCGCCACGGCGTGCAGCAGAATTCGCTCTTCTTCCGGCATCTGATCCGAACGACGAATGAAAACGCCGCCGGGTTTATCCAGCAAAGCGTGCGCCCCTGAAGTGCGCACAGCTATCTGCAAAGCATCTTGTAACGATTGCGCGTAATCCGTCGGGTGATCATTCAAGATCACCAGATCGAATTGCAGGCCTTTCGATCGCAGATACTGATGGCCCCGCAAGAGCTGCCTTGCCTGCGAGACGTCTTCTTCCCGGTCGAGGCGCAGGATCACAATCGGCAGGTCGCCGCTGATACCGTGCGCCCAAAGCCCGGACTGCGTCAGCCGATTGAGCGCCAGGACGTGTGGGCGAGGTCGCAGCGAAGGATCCGAATACAAAACGCGACCGGCAAGTCTCTGGAAGAGATGCGCCTCGTCGGGATCCATATGCAGGTGGCTCATCTCGACCTGCGCGCGTGTCCAGGCAAGTCGCGATTCACGCTCAAAGATATTTGGGTCTCGATATTTTTCCGCGAGCGCGATTGCGTCTTCGCGCGAACGCGCTACGCCGGTAGTGAAAACAACTTGAGCGGTTTCATTCGGCGCCAAGCGAACGCGACAGCGTAAACTAAATATTGGATCGAGCACCGCGCCAACCGTATTCGACAAAGGCCGATCTTCAGTCACCGCCAGCGGCTCAGCCGTAGTATGCCCGCGACCAAGAAATCGCGAGCGATCGGTTTCAAACTGAATTCCACCGATTGTTTCACTCGCAGTCGCCAGCAAGTGCACGCCCCAGATGGGATCATCTTTCGACGACCGAGGGCGGCGGCGCGCAATGAGCGCGCTGTGCGGCGAATAGAACTCAGTTTCGATAAAGAGATTGCTGAAAGCGGGATGCGCCAGGTCGTCAGCCCTCGGCGCCAGCACAATCTCGCCGTAAGTCGTCAATTCGATCTCGCGGGGGCGGGTTGAGTAATTCGCAATCGATACTCGTCGCATTTCCGCGTTTTCTTCCGCCGAAACGATCACGTCCATGTGCGTTACCAGCCCGGCGTCGCGCCGCCAGAAGTCGGCCTTGTCTTCTGAGAATGCGACCTCATAACTTTGCGCTTTGCTGCCGACCGGTTGATGGCCCGCCGACCACACCGCGCCGCTGCGCACATCGCGGATGTAACAGAAACTGCCCGAGTTGTCGCGTGTGCCGTCCTCGCGCCATCGCGTCACGGCCAGCGGTCCGCACATGGAATAGCCGGCGCCGGCGGTCGTGATCATGACGCTATAATTTCCGTTGGATAACAACTGCGTGCGCGGCGTCGGGAGATCGGCCGTGTCGTACGCTCGCGTTACCAAACCCGTTAGCGTGCGTACAACGCGCCCAGTCAAAACTTCTTCCGCGCGTGGGTGTGCTGCCGGCACACCCCGCGGAATACGCTCTTGCAGCAACAACTCCGTGGCCTGCACCATCGGATCGCTGTGAAAACGATTCTGCATCACGCCGCTATTGAGCAAATTATCGAGCGCAATCAAACTCATGCCCTGATGATGCGCCATGTACGCGCGCACCAGCGTGCACTTTTCGCCTTTCTTGACTCGCTCTGGCGTGTAGTCCAGCGCTTCATAAAATCCATAGCGCGAAAGGGCGCCTTCGCGCTCGAGCACGCGCAGGTTTTCCATCGCCTGGGTCGGCAAAACGTTCGAGGCCAGAATTGTCGAGTAAGGCGAGACGACCAGGTCTTCGATCAATCCGCGCTTCAGGCCGAGCCCGGGGACGCCAAATGGACCGTACTGATAATTCAGTTGCAGATCGCGTGCCCCGTACGCGGATTCGGAAATGCCCCACGGCACGCCGCGCTCGTAACCATATTCAATCTGGCGGGAAACAACCGTTTCGTAAGTCTGACCCAACAACGTTTCGCGATAGTTGCGCATCACCAGCAGTGGCATAAGGTATTCGAACATGGTGCCGGTCCACGAAATCAGCGCGCGGCCGCCGTCGATCGAAGTAAGTTGGCGCCCCATGCGAAACCAGTGCTCTTGCGCCACGTCGCCTTTCGCGATCGCTATGAAACTCGCCAGGCGCGCTTCAGACGCCAACAGATCATAAAAAGAGTTGTCGTGATGTCCTTCGGTGACGTTGTAGCCAACGGTGAAGACCTTACGTTCCTGGTCGAGCAGGAATTTGAAATCCGTCTCGTCAAAAATCCGCTGGCAGGTTTGCGCGACTTTGCCGAGTCGCGTTGAAAAACTCTGGGCGGCTTCAGCCGTCTGTTCGATAGCACTCGTTAGCGCATTCAACTCAGTCAAAGCCGCCTCGCGACCGGTCTGCACCGGGGACGGATTTTGCTCGAGCACGGCCCGCAGCGCTGCGAGTTCCACCAGCGCGCTATCACAGATCTCCGAGACGTGCGCCAGAGAAGGCACGGGACGCAGCGCCGCAGTGATCGCCTCCCAATGCACACGAACTTCGTCGACGCGCCCGGCCATCGCGTCGAGCGAAGCCGTCGCGGTCGCACTCCACGGGGTCAGAAGATTCAGATCCCTGACATAGTTGCGGGCTTCGTGCAGGAGCGAACTGGTCCACCAGCGCAGCTCGTCGAAGTCGTTATGACCGTGCTCCTGGGAAAGGGCGGCGACGATATCGTCAATCACGGTCGCGCGTTCGCTGATTGCCTGGAACAATGCCACCCACTGCGAAAGCCCTTGTGGAGCTTTCTTCGAAAGCAGGTTGGCGCACGATTCTATTTCCTCTCGCAATTCTTTCATCGCGATGGCGTCGGTGCGCTGGCGCGTGGCAGCCAGTTGAGATGCCTCCTGGGTGATCGCGCCGACCGTGTCCGCTAATCCGCTCAGTATCCGTTGGTCGAATAGCTCATCATCGGGAAGTTCGAGGCATGCTTGCCTGAGCGCAATTAGACTACCGGCGAGATTGCCGCTGTCCACCACGGAAACATATTGTGGCCAGAGCGGCGTCAGCGTGCGCGTGTCGTGCCAGTTGAAAAAGTGGCCGCGAAACTTTTGCAGCTTTTCCAAACTGCCCAATGTGAATTCAACGCGTTCCAGTAATTCAACCAGTCCGACGTAACCAAAATCGTATGCAGCCAGTGTCGAGAGCAACAGCAATCCAATGTTTGTTGGTGAAGTACGGTGAGCGATGACCGGCCGCGGATCTTCCTGAAGGTTGTCGGGCGGCAACCAGTGGTCCTCGTCACCAACGAAGGTTTCAAAGAAGCGCCAGGTGCGGCGTGCGACAATGCGGCCGGCGCGGATGTCTTTGGCGGCAAACACTGGCGGGCTTTCTGTGCGTCGGCGGCTGACGTAGAAAGCGATCAACGGCGACAGAGCCCACGTAGCGATGAATGGAAGCGCGAACAGGAGCGAGCGATCCCTTGTCACGATGACAGCAACCATCGCAACAAACGCGATAACTTCCGCCGGCCACATGAAGCGCAAGAAGGCCGCCGTGTCGTGCTTGCTCGACTCTTCGGCCCCGGCGGCAGTTACCCATTCGAGCAGGTGCCTGCGTGAAATCAGTTCGCGATACGCTGTGCGGGCGATCGCATCGGTCATCAAGTACGCCTGATGCGCCAGAAAAACGATTTCCAGGGCAATCTGCGCGGTGTTCGTACGCATGTCGCCCCAGACACTCCAGAAGTGGCTGGTCCACGGAATTCCACGCGGATGAATCAGTAAACCTGTCGTCACGTGCGAGTAGATGGGAAAGGCGAGAACGAGCAGCGCGAACAGCGTCCACCACACTGCGCCTCCCGGCAAGATCGTCCAGGCGGCAACTATTAGCAGAATGATCGCCGGCGCCAGCAGGCTGCGTCGCAGGTTATCGAGAATTTTCCAACGCGAGATCGCAGAAATAATGTTCGGCCGTTTGTTGCCATGCGCGTCAGTTACGGAACGTCGCAGCCAACCGGCGATCTGCCAGTCGCCGCGTGTCCAGCGATGCTGGCGCATGGCGTAAGTGTCGTAGTAAGTCGGGTAGTCATCCAGAAATTCGATGTCGGTAACGAGCGCCGCGCGCGCGAAGATCGATTCAAACAGATCGTGACTCAGCAGTGAGTCTTCCGGAACCCGATCGTCCAGCGCTCTCTCGAAAGCATCAATGTCATAGAGCCCTTTGCCCGTGTAAATTCCTTCACCGAACAGGTCTTGATATACATCCGACGCGGCCGTGGTGTACGGATCGATTCCCGTATTGCCCGAGAAAATCCGCGCGAACAGTGAGCGAGAGGCGCTGTCGAGCGAAATGCTCACGCGCGGCTGCAGAATGCCATAGCCTTGGACAACTCGCTCACCTTCGTCATCGAAACGCGGCCGGTTGAGCGGGTGAATCGCCGCACCAATCAAGCGTCGCGCGGCGTCGCGTGGCAACTGCGTGTCGGCGTCCAGAGTAATCACATAGCGAATCTGCCCTAACAATTCGCGGTCGGACGTAGCCACGATAAAGCTGGTATCGCGCGCTCCGCGCGAAAGGCGATTGAATTCGCGCAGCTTGCCGCGCTTGCGTTCCCAACCGATCCATTTCTGCTCGGTCTCGCACCATTGGCGACGCCGATGAAAAAGATGAAACCGTATTGGCTCGCTCGCACTGTATCTGGTGTTGAGTTCTTCAATCCCATGCTTAGCAGCCTCAAGAATCTTGCGGTCTTCCGGCATTTCTTGTGAAGCCGCATCCGCAAAATCGCCGAGCAGAGCAAAATGTAGGTGCTCGTCGTGGTTGGCCAGATATGCGATCTCGAGCTTGCTGACAAGAGCGGAAACCGTCGCCTCATCACTCAAAATTACCGGCACCACGACCATGGCTCGCGCCTCGGCTGGAATTCCTTTCGAGAGATCAATTTTAGGGAGTAGGCGCGGTTCGAAAGTGTGCGTGATGTCCCAGTTGAGAACGCTCAGTGCCAAATCGCTTGCCGGAATTATCGACAGCAGCAAAGCGATCACGGTCATTGCGATGCCTGCTTGCGCATGCAGCACAGCGATAACTATGAGGCCAACGATCAGTGCAGTAATCAGCGCACACGTTCCCAGGTAAGTGATCGTCGCGTGGTGCGCGACCGCCCGTCGCACCTGTTCGCCGATACGCGGCCGATATGACAATTCGGCTTCCAGTCGACCAACACCGTCCCCGATCAGAAAGTAACCAACGTGTGTATGTGAAACGTCCTCGCCCGAGTTTCGCGCTACCTCGGCCATCCGCACCGTAGCGCGTGCGATGTCGCGCTCGAACTTTTTCGTGCCTTTGCTGATGCGCTCGACCACGTGCCGGTAACGATCGCGCGTGGAGAAATCCATGCGCGCATAGACGCCAGCCGGATCCTTCGCCAATTCCGGATCGATCAAGCTGACAGTTTCGAAGAAATCTTTCCAATCCAGCGTCGACAGCAGGCGCATGCTGGTGATGATGTTGCCGACCGTCACCTGCGCCGCCGCCTGGCGATGATGCTCTTCGTGCACGATCTGCTCAATCGTCAGGCCTTGCTTGGCTAGTCGTTTGTCCAGCCATTCGACGACCGGCATCACTGCCGGATCTTGTTCGCGCAACCGCTGGGTCAGTTGCACGACAAAGGCGCGTCCAATTGCTTTACGTCTCGACATGCGGAAGGAAAGCAGCGGTACGAGATCGTTCGGCTGGCGCTGCGCAAGTTCGAGCAGCTTGTCGGCGAGTTTGTCCGCGTCGTCACGCTCTGTGCGTGATGAAACGATGCGCGTTGCCAGACGGCGCAGGTTCTCGACCAGCGCGAGGCGCAGCGTAATGGGAACTGCCCACAACTCGCCAATCGAGAGCGGCGAGATTTTCTGGTAAGCGTTGATAAAACGTCGCAACGTTTCCGTGTCGAGATGGCTGTCAGTATGCGCAATCAGCGCGACCGAAAACGCGTAGATGCGCGGATAGTTTTTGAAATCACCGGTGGCGAGTTTTGGCAGCTCGTAGTAGTAACTCTTCGGTAAGTCTTCGCGAATCTCGCGCACCTGCTCTTCGACGATATGGAAATTATCGACCAACCATTCGGCGGCCGGAGAGATGACGTGTTCTTCGCGAATCGATTCGACCAGCGCCTTGTATGCAGCGATGAGCTTGAGGCCATTTTCTTCCAGACGAGGCAGCAGCAGACTAACGCGTTGCGGCTTTTCGGCGATTTTGTGTTCGGCGGCGAGTGCGGCGGCGTATTGCTCGAGCCGCTCGATGCTATAAAGCTCTTCGCGAATCGGCAACTCGCCGCCCGCTTCCGGGCCGCGCTTGAATCTCCGGGTGAATGTTGAAAGCCACCAAGACATCGTCATCGACCAGCGGGGGACAGTTTGAGGAAAATTTTTGGCTAGGATATCACGGCGAGGTACAGAACCGCTCGCGTTACAGAACCGCTCGCGGTAGCGAGCGGGTATACTTTGCCAGTACAGACTCCGGCGCTAACAAGCAGCCGCCGGCAGTAGCCCGACCGTGAGGGAGGCTCTGCAGAACCGCTTGCGGAAGCAAGCGGGTCAAGTTTCTCTCAACAACTTCCGATCGAAGCATGGTTTAACCATCGAAGCCAGCTCGATCAGTCCCGGCATGACATAAAAAACAGCCACTGCGCCAAGCAGCGCGCCCGTGGAGAAGCGCGACAAGTGAGTGTTCGACCAGATCGAGAAATAGCCCAGAGCAAAATCGATCGCCAGTGGAACGGCGGCAAGGATCAGCCAAAGCCCTCGCGGGGTGTCCGTCTGTTTCAGTGAACGTGTCAGCGGATAAACCAACGCGGCGCCGGCAAATCCTGAATACAGGCCGGTGCAGCGTGAACACACCGCGAATTTATAGCCCGCGACGTGGAACGAGCGCTCAGGAATTTGATGACAGACAAAGCCGAAGGCTTTGTAAACCGCGAAGGCGAACGAAGAATGGCCGTGAGCTTCAGCGAGTGGCGCACCGATGATCAATCCAAGGATAAGAAGCGCTACTGTAGTAGTGAAAATCCATATTGCAATCCCGAGTCTTGCGCCTGTTGCCTGTGCTCCTAATGATTCGGGTTCAATGACGGCCGAGCTCATTTCC
>Ga0207684_10002884_pt1 | contig 17043 bp, 26 predicted proteins | sample KBSK5501metaG_FD_184342 | JGI IMG/M metagenome (GOLD analysis project Ga0207684, IMG submission 184342) | Corn, switchgrass and miscanthus rhizosphere microbial communities from Kellogg Biological Station, Michigan, USA - KBS K5-50-1 metaG... | ecosystem: Host-associated > Plants > Roots >...
CGCGGCAAAAACGTCCCTTGTGTCCACCTCTTCAGGACCATGCAAGGGCGAGCTATCGTCGCGCCTGCGGGGGAAATCCATCGTCGCCCTCCGTGTCTTGTGCGCTGCCTTCTGCCGCCCAATGGTAGCCCTTGAGCTGCCTCCCACGGGGCGCCGGGCGCCCGCCATCCTTGGCCGTGAGCGGAACAACGTCTACGGGCGCACATCATTCGCCTGTCATGCGGCGGGAATTACGCCCGCCGAGCCCTCCGCCAGTCATCAAACCAGGCGACGATGAACGCCTCGGCGACGAGGGCGGCCACCGCAAGGTAACCGAGGTTGGGAGCCATGAAGCCCGCCCACGGCGAAGCGGATAACCACACCCAGAGGATCAGCGTCACCAGGCCCAGTCCTGTGAAAACGATGGCGGCGCCGTAGCGTTCCCCCGTCAATGCAGGCCCCTGGCTCTTCATAATGAACTCCTTCAACGACCCGAGGAACGAGCCAGATGCCAGGGGGATGGACGCCAGTTACGTCAACCACGAGTACCCGATGGAAGGCGAACTCATTATAGCTCCGTTCAGGACGTCGCTACAGGTAATCGTCCACGGGGTTGGGTGCGCTCTCGCGGGCCGGCGCCGGAAGAACCGCCCGCGGCGACGGCCCAGGCGTCGAACGGGACCTTACTTCTTCTCTCCCGGGCACGTCTCCCAACCACCCGCATGGTGAGTCCGCCCGCAGTTGCGACACCACTGAACCATCGCGCTGCAGCCCGGGCACGTCCTCGCGCCGTTTAGACGGTCTTCCTGGAAGGTGCGGCACGGCTGGCGCCCTTCAGAGTACGGACTGATCGCGTTGGCCATGGCCTACGGACTCATTGCCTGCCGGCGACGATCCGCTTCTTGAGGCGTTCTAGATTCGCGTCCCTGAAGGTTGCGGTCAAGGCGTTGAAGCGGCCCGCGAAGTAGCCGTACTCACCAGCGACGCGAAAGATGTGGCCGACGACGCCGTGACTCGACCGGACGACAAGCCTCCAGACTCCGTCTGCGTTGGTGGCCTCCTCGAAGAAAAGCGGCGCGCTTCCAATCATCATCGGTAAGTTGCGCAGGGATCAGCGGGGGCGCCAGTGGACCTTCGTCCAACGTCGAGGGCGTAGCTCTGGCTCGCGCGGCCGTCGTTGATGTCGTGGTCATCCGATTCAGCGAGCCGATTTGTGACAGACGCACGGTCGGTGGACAAAGCCTAGGAACACCCTATTGCGGGCCCCAGCCGAATCGCCTATCGTTAGCGCGCCGCCACCTCAGCCTTTAGGGTTGGCGCCAATCTCGGGCGTCAAGACTCCGGTGACGAGGCTCCAGGGCTAACACCTTCGCAACCGGCGGAGGGCGCCATGGATATCGCCCCACGCATCGCCGCCCGCCTCGCCTCAGGGGTGCTCCCGAAACAGTTGCCCACGAAGCGATGGGCGGGATACGGAAGCTCACATCTATGCGACGGCTGCGAGCTGTGGATCTACGCGCACGAGATCGGGGACGAATTCGATTTCGCGGACGGTCGCCGGATTCGCCTGCATCGCGCCTGCACCGAAGCGTGGATGAGGCAAGCGTCAAACTGCTCTGCCCAATTGAACTAGACACCGATGGGGCTATCCTGCGACGGCAGGACGGGAGAGCCCCATGGAGGGATGCATAACGCTTCCTCACCGTTATCCGCGACGTGCCGCAAGATCGAAAAAGACCGACGGCACGTTTTGGCGGCAGCCCGTACACGTCGATCCACGCTGAAAAGCCGTGTCCGACCGGACGAGGATGTCGGTGATCAGATGCATTCCCGGGAGGCTGGTGGCGCACGCGCGGGCGAGGCAGGCGTCGCACAACGCATCACCGTGACTCTGCTTGAGGAGGAGTTCGGCGGTGAGGCGCGGTTCCGTGGTAGGTGGAGACTGCCTGATTGTGCGCGAGGTCGGTATTGGACCTTAGCCCGACGTCGCCGACGCCGCGCCAGCAATCGAGCCAACGGTGCAGCATCCGCAGCTCCCGCTCGTCAGCCGGCACGAGCGCGAAGCCGACAGCGGCGCGAAGGAGGCAGGTGCGGGAGTCGGTCACGTGGACTTCTTCTTTACGCTCGGCTTGCGCCGCGGGCTGACGCCGCGAATGCGTTCCCGCCGTCGGACGAAATGACCGTTGTAGTGCGCCAGACGCAGAGACTCCACATGACAGAGGCACGGGCAGAATCTTCCGATACAGCGGCCCGCGATGCAGCGATTGACGTCGTCCATCCGGGACATGCGCGCGCTCACGCTGATAAGCATCGATAGGACGTCTCGCCGAAGCTTAACGCAAATGACGAGCGGCGGAGAGGACCTCCCCTCATCCGCCGCCCGGAACGAGAAGCAAGCGTCGCAACCAGCGAGAACAGGGGTGATCTCGCTACTACGAGTGTGGGCCGCCGGTCTCGCGGACGGCAAGAAAATATATCGTGCGAAGTATCGTATCGTTATGGGCCATCAACCACCGCGCGGTTGCTAGGGATATCTTCGCTCGGCACTTTTTTATGAAGATCTCTTAAGCCCGTCCGCTCTCCTCCTCTGTAGATCTGCGTTGACTCGCGAGGCGTTATCGCCGAATGCTTACTTCTTGGCGACGGGCGCCGGCGAACCGATTCTTCGCTCGGGGATGGGGATGATCGAGGATCTCCAGGCTGTCATCCGCGCCAAGATTGCCGCTGGGGTGCTGCCGGTTCCAGCTCACCCTGCGCACAACCCACTCGCCGGCCGGCAGGAATCAACGATGCGACGGCTGCGATGAACTTATCTACTCTGGCGAGCTTCAGTATGACATCGTCATTCGCGAGAGCAATTCGGTGCGATTTCACCGGAGATGTTACTGGGCATGGCGTAGAACAGCGTCTGCGACTTGAGCCGTGAATCCCGAGCCGCTCAATGGCCTCACTGTGCTCGTCGTGGACGACCACTATGACACCGTCGAGATGCTCGTCGAATACCTCCGTTCCGTCGGCGCGATCGTGATCGGCATCCGCACCGCGAAGGCGGCGATCGGCTATGCAAGGACCGCCCGATTCGATGCGGTGCTCGTTGATCTTCGGATGCCGCGCGAGGATGGTTGGTGGTTCCTGCGAGAGCTACGGGCGTCGCGGACGGCGTCGGCACAGGCGCCGGTGTTCGCGATGAGCGGCGAGCGTCACGACGATCCTGATCCCGCAGCCGGCTTCGCAGGCTACTTCTTCAAGCCAGTCGACCTGGATGCGCTGGTGACGGCGCTCTCAGCGCTGCCGGCACGGCAGCGCTGATCGGACTCACCGCGACTCCTCTGGCGGCGCCGGCAGCATCGCGCGGTCGCCGCACAGCTTGTCCCGCTCGCGCTCCGGTTCGTGAGCCAGGACGATGGCGAAGGCGCGACCGCAGAGGGCAATTCCGAAGTCGTGGGCCAGCGGAATTTACTTTTCGAGTGCCGCCGAGGTCTCCCTCAACTTCTTCGCTAGGTCTTTGTACGACCCGCGCGTGACGATCTGCTGAAACTGGGCCCCATAGTTCTCGATCAAGTTCATGCCATCGACATCAAACTCGTAGATCTTCCACCGTTCGCCGCCGTGCAGTCTCATCCGATAGGTCACGTGACGCTCGTCGCCGGATCGCATGATGGTGGTAGTGCGCACCACGGCGCGTCCGCCCTCGATGCTCTCTCCCAGGAACTCGAAGCGTTCGGCCTGCCCCATTTGGACTTTCGACGTATAGACCAGGGCAAAGAAGTGTGCGAAGAGCCTCGTGAACTCCTCTCGTTCCTCGGGCGTCCGCACTTGCCATTGCGCGCGAAGCGCGTTCTGGGCGATCGCCGGCCAGTCGAAAATATCGTCCATCGCGGCTATGGCCGCCTTTCGGTCCTCGGGGCGGGCGTCAACCGCGGTGACAATCTTCTGAATTCGTTCGATCCGCGCCCGGAGTTGGTCAGTCGGGGCACCGGCCGTGGCGTGCCACGGCATGCACAGAGTCACCATCGCCACGACAGCGAAGAAGAGTGCCGAAGGGAGTTTCATCGCACCGGAGAACGCGGTGCCCGTGCCAGAACGGCGGTCACCGTGGCGATACTGCCAGAAGATCCTGCTACATCCGTGGGTCCACGGGATCATCGGCCTACATCCGTGGGTCCACGGGATCATCGGCGGTAGAGCACGCACGACCTATGCCATAGTTCCTGAAGAGACGTTCACGGAAGAAACCGGGGGAAATCGCGAAGGCGACGGCAGTGATGCCTTCAGTGAGGGATCGTCAATTCCACCGCGCGAGCAACGCCATGTCGATCGCGGCATCCTCGGGGAACACCCACCGCTCGAACGGGCGGTGAAGCGTCACGAACTCCCTCAACTCCGTGAGCAACACCGGCTGCTCCAGCACTCAATCACCTGATCGGCGCGCAAGAGAGAAGCGTCGGCAGAATGGTGAGATCGAGCGCCCGCGCCGTCACACCGCCCGTCGGATTGCGTGGTAGACCACCAAGAACACGACAGCTCCGACGACGGCAACGATGAGGCTATAGATATTTAACCCGGTCACCCCGCCCATGCCGGCCACGCTGAACAACCAGCCGCCGACCACCGCGCCCACGATACCCAGCGCGATATCGAGGAAGAGCCCTTCCCCTGTTTTGTTGACCAGCTTACTGCCGACGAACCCCGCGATCAGGCCGAGCACGAGCCAGGAGATGATCGACATGGTTTGATCCTCCCAGTTCACAGATTAGGTGTCACTACGATCACCTGATCAGCCCGGAGCAGGAGTGACGGCGGGATGGTCAGGCCGAGCGCCTTCGTGGGCTCTTCGTCTTGCCCTTCGCCCTCCGCTTGCTTGGAGACTTGGAAGTTGGCGGGGACGGCGTTGGGGCTTTCCGGACATCGAGCACGACGTCGTGCCACCAGTGCTCGGCGGGCGTGCTCTCCAGCCCGTCGAGCCGCTGGCGCGTCTCCGTGAATTGCGGATCATGGTGCCATGCCTCCCAGTTCGCGCGGGTCCTCCACGTGCCGACTATCACCCTCCTGTCTGGCTTATCGGCTGGCCGGAGGAGTTGTCCTCCTACCCAACCCGATGCGTTCCTCGCGGCCGACAGACGCGTGCGCATGGCGGCGTCCCAGTCACGTCCAGCCCCCTCTCTCAGGTGCACATGCGTCACGATAGTCATCATCGGTGGCCCTCCTTACACCTTACGTGATGCTCTTGGCCTCACTCTATTACCTGATCCGCCCGCAAGAGCAGTGATGGCGGGATCGTTACGCCGATCGCCTTCGCGGTCTTGAGGTTGATCACCAGCTCGAATTTAGACGGTTGCTCCACCGGCAGCTCGGCGGGCTTGGCGCCTTTCAGGATCTTGTCGGTGTATTCAGCACCTCGGCGAAATAGTTCGGGGAAGCTCGCGCCGTACGCGAGAAGGCCGCCGCTCTTCGCCTGCTCCGGATTCTGGTACATCACGGGAAGCTGAGTACGGGCGGCGAAGTCGATTACTCGTCCCATGTGAACTTGGAGTATGAGATCGCCGCTCACCATCATTGCGTTTGGTCGCCCGCGCCGTATCGCGACGAACGCTTTCTCTAGCTCACCGGGATACGTCACTGGCACCGACTGCACCGTGACGTTCAGCAACCGAGCGGCACTGAGAGTCTCTCGCTCGTAAACCAGATTCGACGGGTTGCTCGCATTCCACAGAAGCGCGACCTTCGACAGCCGAGGCATGAGTTCCTTGAGCAGCTCGAGCCGCTTCATCGCCGTCTCTGGACCGAGAACCGAAGATCCCGTCACGTTTCCACCCGGTCGGGCCAGGCTCTGTACCAGCCCGATGCCTTCGGGATCGCCCGCCGCGATCATGACGATGGGGATGGTGGTGGTTGCTCGTTTGGCGGCGCCGGTTGCCACCGCACCAGCGGTCGCGATGACCTCGACCTTCATCTCGACCAGCTGCTGCGCCATGACGACGATCTGCTCGGGCTTCCCCTCGGTTACGCGCTCTTCCTCGACGACGAGGTTCCGTCCTTCGACGTAACCCAGCTCGCGCAGCCGCTGGCGAAAAGGTTCCCACAGCGCGCTGTATTCGAGAATCCCGATCCGGTGGACCTTGCCCGCCTGCTGTGCCTCGGCGGCGAGCGGCGCGGCGAGCGCGGCCCCCAGACCAGTTATGAACGCGCGGCGGTTCATCCTCTGTACCCCACGGTGGGCCGGATGGTAGGCCGGACGAGCGACGTGAGCAAGGTGCGACGGGCGTCGCGACGCTCATGAGTCGAGTTGACCGCGCCACTCACCGGGCGTAGCGTCAGCCGCACAGAGGTCCAGCCACGATGCTTAGACAGATCGTGCGGGTCTCGCTGTTCTCGCTCATGACGCCGCTCGGGTACTGGTACTACTGCGCGAGCGCGCAGCGATACTACCCCGGGGTTTCCACCTGCCAAGAGGCGTGGATCAGGGTGCCGCCGCGGCCGAACTAGCCAGCGATTGGGATGACGGAAGGCGAGATCAGGTGGCCCGGCCATCGCCGGACCATAGCGCAGACGCGCCTCCGCTCAGGCGGCCCGATCCCGGTCCGTGGCCTCTGCCGCCTCGTCACCCGCCGCGCGGGCGTCACGGCGCTCGCGCGTCACTGTCAAGAGCACCAGCCCAACCCCCACCAGTACCCCCAGCACGACGAGGGCGCCGATCAGCACGAACGGAGTGACATAGACCGTCACGGCCGTGATGCTACACCCGCCGGCCGCGTCCACCGGCACGGGCTGAACGCATGGGCTGAGGTCAAGCAGCACGGTTACGAGGGCCTCGTGGCAAAGCGTGAGGACTCGCCGTACCGCGGCGGTCGGACGCGGGAATGGCTCAAGGTCAAAGTCCGCCATGAAGGTCGCTTCTTCGTCGTGGGTCTCGACGTGCCGCGTTCGGGTAACTGCTCGCTGCTGCTGGCGACCCGACAGAGGCGGCGGCTTGTCTACGTCAGCCGCGTCGAGTGGGGTGCCACACGCGCCGTCATCGCACGCATCCGCGCGAGCGGTGCACGCTGGTGTCGGCACCAGTATGCGAGGACGTGGAGCGTAGCCGTAGCATCGTGTGGATTCACCCAGACGCCATCGCTGAGGTCCAGTACAACGAGCTAATGCAAGGCCGCCTGCGCGATCCCAGGTCACCGTGGACCTGTACGGCCACGTGCGAACCGAGGATGTCAACCCGGCTGTGGATCGGCTTGCCGACCTTGTGATGACCAGCGCCGGAGGCGTCGGCTCCGTTCAGAACTAGCCCGTAACTAGCCCGGCGAGCGCGAGGAGCTAGAAAGGGCGTGGCGGCACGCGAGTAAGTAGTTGAAGTAAATGGTGGCCCCGGCAGGACACGCACGGTCGAACCGACGTCCTCCGAGCGCTTGCTCCCGTCAACTTCAGCGGATACGTGCAACGTGCGCGGCGTCGGCACGCCTCGCGGGGCGTCTTGCTCATAACCTCAAGTGTCGTTTTGCAGTAGCCTCGACAATGCTCCTGGCCTTCTGGACGGCAGCGTAACGGGCATCGGCTTCTCCGCGGCCTGTGTTCTGGTGTGTCGCGTTCAGCCATTGCGTCTCAAGCTCATCGAGTGCCGCATGCACGTCATCTCCGAGTACAACGGCAATGGCCGACACGCGCTGGACTTCGGTCATAGCCGCCGCCGCTCTTTCAATCGTCTCGTTCAGCCGCACTTGAGATTTGGGATCCGCCGAATCGCTTTCCTCTTCAAGACGAAGCCGGTGGCGCGAATGAATATAGAGATCCATGAGGGAGAAGAGAATTGGCTGGTACACCTCGCGCCTGTGACCCCACCGTTCTCTCCGCCGTGTCGCCTGTGCGCCTAACCACGCCGCACCGAGCCCGACTGCTCCCATTACACAGAGACGCAACAGGTCAAGCCATGCATCACTCATTTCCGCTATTCCAGCAGCTCCCCCACCGGCACGCCGAGGGCGCGGACTAGGCGCTTAAAGGACAGGTAAGGATGGGTTCTTTCGGACGCCGCTTTCGATCATCGAAATGTAGGCCCTCGGTGAGGCCGCTTTCTTGCCTAACGCCGCCTGACTCAACCGTTGCTGCTCTCGTAGCCCCTTGACCACTGTTCGTAGTCGTCGTGGGGACAATACTTAATTCTCCGTCAAGTTGTCGAGGCGGGGGTAGCACTTACAAACGAATATGGTGGCCCCGGGGTGAGGCGATGCGGGGGTAACACTCTCAGCGCAACTACGCGACTTCCTTCGCGCTGCTCGTCCTGATTCTGACGCTTCTGTACCATACCCTGCACCAACATCACAAGAGGCCGACGTGACGCGCTACCATGGCTGGCCGTGGACCTCGACAAGAAGCAGGACCAGCGCCGCCGCTTCCTTCGCAAGCTGTATGAAGTAACCGGGGGCCATCGCTTCACGTTCGCTGCTGATCATGAGATCGGCGAGGCCATCGGCCTCACGCCTGAAGAGACGGACCTCGTTGCGGATTACTTGGCGGCTCAAGGCCGCCTCAAATACGGAGACGCTCGGCGGCGGTATCAGCATTACGCCTGTCGGCGTCCAGGAGGTGGAGCGTGAGATGGCGGCTGAGAAGCAACAGCCCCGCGCACCTCGCATCCCAGCCCCAGTCATTGCGGAGATCAGTCGCGCCTTCGATGCCGAGTACACGCACGCTCAGATCAACAATCTCTTCACGAGAGTCGGAGCGCCGGGGGAACCTCCAGATGGATCGAAACTCGTCAAGGTCAATGCGTGGCTCCGTCTGATTGACGCTGATCCTGACCTCGATGCGCCGTCGATCCTCGGTCGTCTGCTGGAAGAGTTCATGGAGGTTCAGCGTCCGTATCTGAGCGACGAAGCCAAGGCGCAATGGGAGGAGAGACGAGCGCGAGTTCGCGCCGCGTTGGCGGCTCGCGGGCTGTCCTATCAGATCGGCGGCAAGATCATCGGTGGCGGCGGCCTCCTCGCTCCGAGTAAGACGCTCGCTCAAATCATCCGAGATCGCGACCTCACGGCCATCGGCAACGGGTTTGATCGCGCCTACGCTGACATCACCACCGACCCGGCAGGAGCCGTTACCGCCGCATGTGCGATCCTGGAGGCGACCTGTCACACGTACATCGCCGAAGAGAACCTGACGCCTCCGGCTGACAAATCTCTGGGGCCGCTGTGGAAGGCGGTCCAAGGGCATCTCGGGATCGCACCCGCAGCGCACCTTGATGACGACCTGAAGCGCATCCTCGGTGGACTGGCGTCCATCGTCGCTGGAGTGGCGGCGTTCAGAACACATGCGGGTGATGCTCACGGACGAGGCCCCGACGCTCCTTCGATTGAGCCACGCCACGCGCGCCTTGCCGTTCACGCGGCGCACACGGTAGTGACGTTTATCCTGGAGACGTGGAAGGGCTAGCTGGAATCCCCCGCTGTCATCCGCTGACGCGCTAACGTACCGCGCGAGTCAGGCAGCACCTATCATGCCCGCTGTAACGGAGGCCACGACATGAACGCTCGTCCGTTCGCCGTTAGCCTCGCCGCGCTACTCGCCGTGCTCACGCTGAGTGCTTGCGTCACCGGATTGGCGTCGTCCGAACGGGCCAAGTGCGCGTGGATGTTATGGCGAGAAGACGAGACGAAGACCCCAAATAAGTTGCCTGAAGTCGAATGGGCGGCACCAATCGCCTATGCGGATCGTGCTGCGTGCGTCGCCGTGATCAACGACAACGTGACGCGTTGGGAGGAGAAAGGCTCGCCAACGCAGAGTGTAGAGCGCACCTCAAGTGGCACAGCCGCAGAGTTTCGTACTCGATACGATGGCGGCTGGCTGTCTACCCGTTTCCGCTGCCTCCCCGACACCGTGGACCCGCGTGCGCCGAAGGCGAGCGCCCGATGAACATGCTGCTGTTGCTTCTCGTTGGTCTTCTCAGCGTGCTCATCTGGCAGTTGCATCGAATCGGCTGGGTGATCTGGTTGATGTATTTGGAGCAGTTGGACGTGAACAACCGCGCGCGGATCGAAGCCCGCACTGACGTTAGCGCGGAGTACCGCGCGAAGGCGCACGCCGAGTGGGAGACCCACCACGTTCGAGGCATTCACAGCGGTCCGTGATCCCGGCAGTTCAGGAAAGGACGATAGAGTGATGCTCGACGCCATCTGCGCTGGCCCTGGGCAGCGCGAGCGTCAAGCAAAATACGCCTGCTCCCCTTTGATTCCACCTCTGGAACCATCCCGCGAAACTGCCGTGGAACCTCCAACGGCATCACACATGACATGGAACCACGGTGATTCCGCGCGTGGAACCATTCCGTTCCGTGGCTACTGCGGATCGTTCCGGATCGACAGCAGCGGTAGACTTGTATGGGGCGGATGGGACGCCCACGCTGAGTTGGTCCGGTCGTCACGCGACGCAGCGGCGGCTCCCATCAAATGCGCGAAGAATGGAACCACCGTGGGGCCTCGAGCGTGATCTCCGTCCCATCCGCTTCCCTTTTTCCGCCTTCGCCATCTCCGTCACACCTGACGACGAACGTGGACCCGCGAGGACCGAAGGCGAGCGGGCGATGACGGGCAGCTGCGACTGCTACGCCGCACGCCGTCGGAGTAATAGCCGGTTGATTTCCCCGAGAAGGGTCTCGGGCAGGCATGGCTTCGTGCAGCAGAGATCAGCTCCGGCCGCGATGGCATCCGCCATGTCGGTCTCTTTCTCAAACCCACTGAAGATGATGATTGGGACGCCTCTCGTTCGATCATCCGCTCGAAGGCGTCGCGTCACCTCGAAGCCGTCCATGCGCGGCATTATCAAATCCAGAATGATGACATCGAATCGGTGTTGCTGCGCGAAAGCCAGTCCCGTTACACCATCCTCGGCGACGGCGACTTGAAATCCTTCGCTGCGGAGGAACATCGCGTACACTTCGCGCGTGTCCTGCGCGTCATCGACAATGAGGACACGAGCACCGACCGCCGATGCCTTGCGGTCTGGTCCCATGCTCTCGGGAAGGGTAGGAGTTTGTTCGGTATCGGCATCCAATGCCCCCCACCCCCTCCGTAGGTCTACGTAACGCCGTAAACCTGTGGACCTTGAAACTGCGTACAAGTTTGAGGCCAACGATGTCCTAGCTCCGCCGTTGTGGCTGGCACGTGATGGCTTCCTGATGGCGACAGGCCGGCCTTGAACATCATCAAGTGAAAAATCCGTTGGCTTACTTCCACACGCGGAAGTAGTGTCGCGCTGACGCGCACGCCTCTTCCTCGCAGCTTCGCGACGTTCGCCGGCATAGAAGCGGAATGATTCCACCTGTGGAACGACTTTGATTCCGCCTGTGGAATGACTTCGGCCGCTCTTCGGAATCTCCCTGCGATGCTCCTCCGCGCTCGTGCGAGCACTACGCCGCGCGACACGGTGGTGAATCCACAGACGAGACGGAGGACGGGTCCATGGTGAGTCTGAAGATCGGTAAGAGCATCGAAGTCGAGTACGAGCGCGGCACGGATGAGGGGCCGTTCGCTCTCCACAGGACGGCCCTTCGTCGCTTTGTTGGCTCGCCATATGCACCGCCTCGCGAGCATGACCACGGCCGAGACCGTGCGCCGTCTGCTCATAGACGCTGCCGGCAAGGCGCTGTGCGACTCCTGTCTCGCGTTCGCGTGCTCAGTCATTCTCGACGAGATGCGCCAAGTGACCGAAGAACTCCTCACGAGTCCGAGCTTCCAGCGCCGCGACAGGTGCGTCTGTTGTCATCACACGGCTCCGGCCATCGCGTACTCGGCGAAGTGCGTGCATTGCAGCCGTGCCGTGCTCCCCGGCGAAGGTGCGTTGGAGATTGAGGGCGACATCTTCCACGCTGCGTGCCTCCGCCGGCTGTCCTCGGACGTGACCATCCGCATTTCGCGGAAGTTGAGTCAGCGGTCACTTCGGCTCATCGAGGACTCGTGGCGTAAGCTCCGCGAACAGCAATAGACGACGGGCCGTGGCGTAGGCCCCGTTTAGGTTCTGCGACAAGATTTCTGACGGGTGCCGACAACGCCAGCGAGAGCATTCCCCCCTCGTGGGGTGCGGGTGGGGTGCCCCTGACTGTCCTCGCGTTCATCCGCCCCACCCTGCAAGGTGACCATCCAGGGCATAACGCAGCACATGCGTTGCTGGGACGGAGCGGTGTACGGCGCGTTGGCGTGGATGGACGGTGAGACGGTTCGGCTGTCGTATGGCTCGCGTGCCCGGCGTGCGGAGTGAGGATCGTCAGGGAGGCGTAGTCTCCGTCTACGGCCACACATCATGATGACGACTGGTACCGTCCCAGCACGTCGACCACCACGCGCTGCGGGAATGCAGGTCACGTGGGCCTACGATCGCTCGGCGGCGTCTCCACCGGCCGCCCGATCCGCGCGCCACATGCGACGCACGCCAGCCACCACGCTCGCTCGACGCACCACCGTCGAGATCACCGCAGAGCCGGTGTTCGAGGAAGAAGGCGTCGAGGTCGAGGAGCACGCGCGTGATCACGACGCTCGCGTAATCGCTTCCGCCGTGTCGGTCGGCGAAGTGTTGAACGCGATCCGCACCCCAGGCGCCGCCTCGATCACCACGTTCACCAGCGCCTCCAGCACCGGCGTCTGTGCCGGATCGAGGCGGACGCCGCCGCCGATCACCACCACGTCCACCGGCCGCCGAGCCAGCGCGGCGCGGGCAGCCGCACTCGCCGCCGCCGCCCCGCCGCGCGCGTCGATCAGCAGCACCTCGAAGTCGTGCCCCATCGCCCGGATGCGCACCTCCTCGGCCTTGATCTCGCCCGCGGTCACGTCCGCGTTGAGCGGCTTGCCTCGGAAGAACTCGGTGTCCAAGTCAACGGTGTACGGGTCCAGTCCGATGCCCAGCACTCGCCTGACCGTCATCTTCCTCTCCGTTGCCCACCATCGCCCTCCACAGCGACGGCAGGACTGTTGGGATTGACGCTGATCCGCCGCGTCCACCGCTCGTCGCCGATGGTCCAGTCCTTCTGCTTGACCTTCAGCCACTGCCGCGTCGCGCCGACCTGACCCTACCCATAGGACGTCGCACTGCAGAGTTCAGCTCAGGGTAGCTTGTCGAAAAAGAGATAAAGGGCGGCAATCCGGCCGTCCCGGGTGATGATGAAATCAGTCCCGGCGTAAGCTGGCGCCTCACCAGGGTGGCCCGATACCCATTGGATCCGCCCGCCATTGCCCGATTCCTCGGGGCCCGACAATTGGCTGATATCGAAAATCAGGGTGAGTAGCCTTGATCGCGCCCGCGACGCGATCGAAGACTTCGTGAAGATTGCGGGTCAGCAAGGTCGATATGCTGTAGGACATAGCCTATCTCCTCTCGGCATCGCGTGCGGCGCGCGATATCTCGTCCCCGGAACGGCTCTTGAATTCCACGCAGCCAGACCGTCCAGGCGCGAGCCGCCGAACGGGGAACACCAGCTCGCTGCCGCTGACGACGTCTTCAAGTCGGATACGGCGCTGGGCCAGCGGCCGCGCGGTCAAGTCGCGGCCGTCGCGGTAGAGCAGGTCGAAGGCCATGTAGACGGGCGGCGACGCGACGGCTGCTCGGTCTGGCTCGCGCAGCCAATCGAACCGTGAGCGGAGCTGCTCGTCGAAGATCGCCACCTCGCCGTCGAGGACGAGCGTGGAACCGGCGAGCGTGATCGACGCCGGTGCGGCTGACGAGACGCACCGAGCCGCGATCTTTGTACGCGACGATTCGCCAGCCATCCACCTTCTCCTCGTAGATCCAGCCCGCGCGGTGGAAAGGCTCCCGGACGAGCGTGGGGCCATCGGCGTGTACCGGGGAATCACGAACCGTGCACCCGCACTCGGCTACTCAGCTGCGAGCACAGAGCCGGGCGTCGAGACTCGCACGCCCGGGGCCGGCGAAGACGACCCACGCGAGCAGCAGGAAGAGGAGCACCTCCGGCAGATAGAAAAACTCCAGGAGCCCGCGCCAGCTCGCGGTGATGTGCTTCTCGGGAGCGGCAGCCGTCACGATCGCCACAGTCATGACGCCGCAGAGCATGACTGCAGCCGGGCGGGTCGCGAGGCCGACGGCGATCAGCACGCCGCAGACCAGCTCCGTGCTCGCCACGAACGGAGCTAGGATTTCCGCCCCGGAGATGCCGAGCGAGCGGAAGTACTGGATCAATCCGCTCAGCCTGCCGAGCTTGCCCAGGCCCGAGCCGAAGAACTCGAGCCCGAGCGCAATGCGTACCGCCAGCCGGGCGACCCACTCGATGCTATTGAGCCAGGTGTAGACGCGACTCACAAAGTCGATGCGGTGGTTCATTCTGTCTCCCTGGCACCGTCAGCACCCAATCCGCGCGCGGAGCAGTCAATGACCGGGACAGGCCCTGCCCCGATATTTTATTGCGAGGAACAAGACAGTGATGTCGAGGACCGATCCTAGCATTTGAAGCACGATAAAGACGCCGTCATAGATGAGGAGCGCATGAGTGAGGAGGAGGACCGCTGCGCTGAGCCAAACAAGATAAGCCTGAACGCTGATCCCGGCGGAGCACCGCTGTCGGATCAAATGGACGACTTGCGGCATGTAGCCGAGAAAGCCGAGCGCGACGCCAGCAAACCCCAGGAGCTGAGAGGCGTGGAGATACATAACGAGGCTGCCGTGCGCCCACATCACAACAGCTTCTCCACGGTGATCGGCAGTTCTCGCACTCGCTTGCCGGTCGCGTCCGCAGCATCGGCGATCGCCGGCGCCACAGACACGGCGGCGAGCTCGCCGAGGCGGTTTGCGCCGAGGTCCTCGTAACCTTGCGGCTGCGCCATGCTGATCTCCCCTTCCGCTACCGCTTTGATGGCGATGGTGGGTGTAGCGCTGCCCGTTACTCGATGACCTGATCCGCCCGCAGCACCAGCGACGGCGGGATGGTGAGGCCGAGGGCCTTCGCGGTCTTCATGTTGATGGCGCGCTCGAATTTGGTAGCCTCCTGACACGAAGCTCGCCAGGGTTCACGGCGCCTCTAAGGATTTCGTCGACGCCGTCGACCGCCTCCACACCGTCAGAAATGGGAAGTCCCGTAGTCGCGTGGGCCGGCGATCATCCGAGCGGCTGCTCCGTCAATCGTGACCGCCGCACGCGAGCCTGAACGTCCCGTACGCGGTCGCGCTCGAAGTCGATCTGAACCTCGTGGTCCTCGACGTTCCAGTGGCCCACCGTAGCGAACCATCCGAACGACCGCCGTCGATTGGGTACCACGCGTTGGCCGCGGTAAAGCAGCGACCTCTCGCCCGCTGGTAAACGCGCTTGCTCCTCAGCGTGTGGGCCACAGAGCCGCAGGACCTCCTCGTAACTCGTCTCCCCGGGACGGATCTGTCTCAGCGTCTCTTCCGATGGGATCGCACCTTTCTCGCGGCCAGGCGCTTCTCCCCGGCCCACGTGGACGCGCGCTCGCAGTGTACGACCCAGCCGCCTCGCCAACGCGCCGGCCAGTGGCCCCATCAGGTTCCCCAGCCCGAGGAACAGCATGGAAATCAGGATCGGCCGCCACGCCAGCCGTCCCGCGAAGTAGGCGAATTGGACCTTCAGCACTTGTGGCACAAGGCCTTCGGACACGAGGAGCGGGAGTCGGAACGTCTCCGTGTTACCCCGCGTCTCGCTCATCCGCCGACTCGTAGACGCAGGCACGACCTCATCGACCTTGAGGTGGCTCGCGTCGGCGAAGTTGATCAGCAGCATGCTGAAGTCCCGGGCCAGGGGCACAATGCGGTCCCGCGCGCCGAAATAGAGCGGATACAGCGACACGTATCCCACGTCGCCGAAGCCGAGCGTGATGAGGTAACGCGTCCCCCAGAACGTGTCCTCTATCCAGCTCGCGCGCCGGGGCACAATGACCTCCTTCAATGGCAGTTCGAGCCGGACGAGCCAGTCCAGACTCGCCAACTCGGGTACCCAGGGGATCCTGATGTACGTCGCGCCCCGCGCCCCGGTGGCCGGCCCGTCCTCTCTCGCAAACGCGACGAACGGCGCCTCGCCCAGCGCTCGCAATCCGGCGCTGGTCCCCATTTCAGTTCGAGCGCGCGCTGAAAAGCGTAGACCGCCGTGCTGCTTGAGCCTGAAGCCTAATGCTTCCACTTGGCGGATGAGCGAAGCGTCGGGGCTCGCGGCACCGGCCGTGCCGACCACCTCGCCCGGCCAGAGGAGGTAGAGGTCTTGGGCAATATCCGGGGGACGACGGTTCCGCGGCAGTGTAAGGCTCCACGACACCGACACGGTCAGTGCGCTAGAGCTATGGAGAAGATTCTCGAGATTCTGCGGCCCCACCGACGCCGACACGAACAAGGGCCCGATACTGAATTCCGGCTTGGGATGCGACGCGATAAACACCTGGGCGTGCGCGCCACTTGGTACAGCGCTGAGCAGCAGGAGCGCGAGGAACGAAACGACGATGTCACGCATCGACGGCGAAGGGGTCAGCATCCGCAGCTTCCGGATACTGACATCGCCTGAGATGCGCTCTCCGTCTCGACTATCAGGCGCCCCTTATACCAGCACGCCTCTTCTCCAGTCCCGGAAGCCCGAAATTGAAGTTTCACGAGTACGCTGTTTCCACGCCACTCCTCGCGATAAGTTCGCATCTTGTCACGGCCGAGATTGGCGGCACGGACCGCCGTCAACCGTATAACGGCACCTTCGATCTTGACGAATGCCACGAACCGGTGCCGTCGCGTCGCGAAGACTGTGTTACCTATCGCGTCGCTCCCCTGATAGAACTCGCAATCGCTTTGGAATGGCTCGGCGCGCAGGTCTTCCTCTGTAAGGACAGACAGCATCTTCCGATTCGGCTTTCGGTTTTCGCGTAGCTGCGCTACTGCTCCGTGCGGCACAGCGAGCACGGCTCCCAGGCCAGTCACGAAAACGCGGCGGTTCACCTTGCGTGCGTCCCCGCTCGGCGGATGGTTGGCCCGAGAAGGTAGCTCAGTACCATCGTCGCGCGCCTGTGGAGGCGCTATTTCTTGGCGTATTCGAACTTCGGCAACGCTTTGATCGCCTCCTTGGTCGCGCCCGGGAGGACGATCTTACCGT
>Ga0207684_10002885_pt1 | contig 17040 bp, 15 predicted proteins | sample KBSK5501metaG_FD_184342 | JGI IMG/M metagenome (GOLD analysis project Ga0207684, IMG submission 184342) | Corn, switchgrass and miscanthus rhizosphere microbial communities from Kellogg Biological Station, Michigan, USA - KBS K5-50-1 metaG... | ecosystem: Host-associated > Plants > Roots >...
AAACTTTTCTCTTCAATGCTGCGGCCGTGAATGATCCCGATAAATTTTTAAGCGAGCTGGTGGTTCAATCGTACTATCCGGCTGCCCTAGCTCAGAAAGGCTGATTATTTGAAACGCTCCTTCCTAATTGCGTTAATAATTGGTTTGGTGGCGGCGGCTATCGCCATCACGCTGCATGCCAGTGGAGTTCTCTTTCAGTTTGAACTTGGCGTCAGCAACATTATCTCGGGCAACCGCGCACCGGCGAGTTCGGCCGGCCTAACGTGGCAGTATTCCCTCATTGTTTTACTCGCGGTGGGGATATCCTGGCTCACTTTCGCGAGCCTCCGCCGCGGCCGGATCGGATGGCTAGTAGGTATTTTGTTGCTCGAGTTGGTGGGTCTGGCCTGGATTTGCGCACTTTATGGCGTTCTTTTTCGGCCTCTGCCGGCCATGGTCGCCGTCGTGCTTGCCTATGGTGCTGCGGAAGCATGGATTTTATTCTCACGGCGGACCCATTCGCACTTAGTAAAGACATTCTTCGCGGATCATTTGTCGAAAAAACAAACGCGTCGGATGATGGAAGGCGAGATTCCGCTCGATCCCAGAGCGCGAACCTATGAAGCAACCGTGGTCGTTTGCGATATCGCCAATAAATACGACCTCGCTGAAGAATCTGAGCCGGCGGTTTTTGCCGACACGACCGAAGCATTCATTCGTCGCACCACCGATTTGCTGCTGGAAGCCGACGGTTACATTCAGGCGGCCGATGGCGAGGGGGTCGTCGCGATTTTCGGGTTTCCCGATGGGGATGCCGATCACGCCGATAAAGCAGTGCGGGTTACTCTTGGATTGCTGGACAAATTCCGTGAAACACGGCAGCAAAACAACGGCGACCTCTTCGGCAAGTGCGATCTGCATATCGGGGTTAGCTCCGGAACGATCGTGGTGGCGCCGCTCAAAAACGGTGAGCGCCCGGTTCTCCTGACCACGGGCGAGCCGGTGGAGTTGGCCCGCCGATTCTGCGTCGCGAATCGCTTCTATGGATCGCGCATCTTGATTGGACCGCGCACGTTCGAGTTGGCCAGCAAACATATTGTGGCCCGGCCAATCGATTTTCTCAGTGGGGTAAATTCGCAGGAACGGCACGAAATTTACGAGCCCCTTTGGTTGGCGGCCGAAGCCAAACCGGAGCATATTGCGCGGCGTGACTTTTTCTGGAACGGAGTTGTACTCTATCGGGAAAAGCGGTGGGCCGAGGCATACAATGAATTCCAAAAAGCGCGCGGACCAGATGGTGACGACGATGCACCGCTGCAACTCTACCTGCGACGGTTGGAAACGCTCGCCTTGCATTTGACTACCGCGCCCGACAGCGGGTAGCCCCTTGAGGAGAACGGAATATCCGATTGCGCTGCGGGAGTTGATCGCGCAACTGCGCCAAATGCCGGGAATAGGGCCGCGCTCGGCCGAACGGATCGCGCTTTGGCTTGTCCAATCGCGCGATGAAAAGCCGGAGCAAATTGCCGACGCCATCCGCGCGACGCGGCAAACCGTACGGCCGTGCGTTCGCTGCGGATTTTTCGCCACCGAAGAGCTTTGTGAAATTTGTGCCGATACCTCGCGGCTCCTGGATTTGCTCTGTGTGGTCGAACAGCCCACCGACATTCTTCCATTGGAAAAAACCGGCGCCTTTCGTGGATATTATCATTCGTTAGGTGGACGCATTTCACCGCTCGATCATGTTGCCCCGGAAGACTTGCGGATCAAAGAGCTGCTGGAGCGCGTGGAAAGAGAGAAGTTCTCTGAAATTATCTTTGCCCTGGCGGCCGATGTCGAAGGCGAAGCGACCACAAATTATCTGGTCGAGCTTTTGAAGAATAAACCGGTCACGCTAACGCGTATTGCCCACGGTCTTCCGGCCGGCGGTGGTCTCGAGTCGGCCGATGAATTGACGCTTTACCAGGCGTTGTCGGGGAGAACGAAGGTTAGCAGTTAAAAAGGTTAAACGGTTACAAAGTTAATCAGGTTTTCGTACAGATTATTCTGACGTTTGAACTTTTGACTTTTACCCGTCGCGTTGTCCATCCCGAGCCGCAAAGACGGCGAGGGATCCCACAAAAGATGAACGATCACAATTTGTTGAGTGTAATACTCGAGTTTATGTGAGATTCCTCTCTTCGTTCGGGATGACAGAATTCGCAGCTCCGCCGCTTTAACTTTTCAACGCTTCAACGTTGCATTAACTTTTGTTAATCATGTCCTGCGCGAAAATCGATCCGGCACTCCATCAGCCGCACAAACCGCCATGGATCAAAGTGCGGTTGCCGTCGAACCCGATTTTCTTTTCCACCAAAGCGCTGATTTCAGATTTGCGACTTCATACGGTTTGCGAGAGTGCGCAGTGCCCGAATCGATGGGAATGTTGGAGTCAGGGCACCGCCACCATGATGATTGCGGGCGATCGTTGCACGCGCGCCTGTGGGTTTTGCGCGGTGACCACAGCGAAACCATTCGCCCTCGAGGAAGACGAGCCGGAGCGCGTGGCTGAGGCCGTTCGGCGATTGAAACTAAGACACGTCGTTATTACGGCAGTGGCACGGGACGATTTGAAAGATGGAGGCGCGAATCATTTTGCGCGGGTCATTACTGCGATCCGGGAGATGGATCCATCGGTTGTCGTCGAAGTGCTCGTCCCCGATTTTCACGCACAAGATTGGTGCATTCAGATCGTGCTCGAGGCCGCTCCCGACATTTACAATCACAACCTGGAAACCGTGGAGCGGCTCACCCCGATGGTGCGTTCGCGCGCAAAGTACCGAACCTCTCTGCAAGTTTTGCGGCGTGCCAAAGAATTGTCCTCACAAGTCGTCACCAAAAGCGGTGTCATGCTCGGACTGGGCGAAACCGAACCCGAATTGTTTCAAACGATGGACGACTTGCGAGAAGTCGGGTGCGAAGTTTTGACCATGGGGCAATACCTTCGTCCTACGCCGCAACATCTGCCGGTAGTTGAATACGTCACCCCAGAGCAATTCGATTGCTATGGCGAGATCGCGCGCAAAAAGGGCTTTGCTCACGTTGCCTCGGGCCCGCTTGTCCGTAGCTCTTATCACGCGGCCGATTTTCATCCGGTCGTGCGGTGATGATGGAGAGCGCCGGTCCCCCAGGTCGAGGCAGAACCGCCGTAGTCATTCCAGCCTTTTGCGAGGAGAAACATATCGGTGAGGTCGTGCTCCGGACCCGGGCGCAGCTGGATCATGTGCTGGTGGTTGATGACGGTTCGACCGATCGCACGGCCCTGCGCGCACGTGAAGCCGGCGCTGAAGTGATCGTCCATTCGAAGAATCTCGGCAAAGGCGAAACTATCAAAGCTGGGTTGCGCCACTGGTTCGACCGAGGATTTGATTATGTCATCATTCTGGACGCTGACGGTCAACATCGTCCCGAAGAGATCGACCGGTTTATCGCGGCGACCGCGCCGCCGATGGAATCCAGGTTTTTGGTCGGCAATCGGATGAATGATGTTTCGCGCATGCCCTTCCTGCGGCGCGTTGTTAATCGCTACATGAGCGAAAAAATCAGTCGCGTTTGTGGGCAGCACATTCCTGACACTCAATGTGGCTTCCGTATGTTACACCGAGAACTGATCCCTGACATGTTGGGGGGCGGTGAGCGTTTCGATTACGAAACTGAAATGTTAATTTTCGCCAGCCGGAAAGGTTGTCGCGTCGATTCAGTGCCGATCAGTACAGTTTACTCGGATGAAGTCAGCAGCATCCATCCCGTGCGCGACACCCTGCGCTTTTTAAAACTGATGCAGCGGTATCGAAAGGTAGAGGCGACTGATTCGAGTCGACCCGGATAGTCGACGTTTCGGCGCATACGCCGCTGCCCTGGTTTAGGCTGCTCGAAAATGGCGTACGGTGTAACGCTGAGTTAACACAACAGCGGTTTAGATGCTCGCTTCGCTCGCAAACGATGAGAGATGTCTTCCGGCAGGCGGACTCGAACACGACTCTGTGGACCGGTCTAAGACTTGGCTTTGTCATTCCGACCGCAGTGGAGGAATCTCTAACTATTTTCTGTCCGCTTCTCGATTCGCTCCCAAATGATAAGAGATGTCTCCAGCCATTCGACCCGTTCGACTGCGCTCAGGGCAAGACTTTCGCTCAGGGCAAGACTTTCGGTCGACATGACAATAGGTGCCGCGCGGGGGCTTCGGGTGCGGGCAGTGACCGGCGGCCCGCGGCGCGCTAGCGAGACAGGGTGATTGACGCTATCGGCCTGGCATCCAACGTACTCAAGACAAGTCCGACCTCCCAGCTAACGCCGTTGAAAATAGCCCAGCGTTTTAACGTTGGGTTTTCGAATTAAATAAGACGAAGAAGTCCCGTCAGGGGACGACAGAAGATTTCTTCCGTCCCTGATGGGACTGGTGTTTTTAGATGTACGTTGTCCCAGCGTTAAAGGGCGTGTTGCTCAAATGACTCGGCTTAATTCGGTCGCGTGAAGCAGGACAAGCAAAATCGGCTGGATGGACGTTGAGCGAGTTCATCCCGCATTCATGAGCAGGACAGCGGTTGAGTAACGTCAAGAGACACGAAGTTGCAGGCCGGTACTTAGCAAAGGCATCGCCGCGGCCGCGCCTTTTTTGTGATTTTGATGGGCCAGCAGGATGCGCAGGTTTTGGCTGGCTGCGATCAAGTAATCCTGGATTTGTTGTCGCCAGAGCCGCCGCCAGCGTGCCCGCTTGAAGTGATGATTGTTTGTCGCATCGGCAAAACTGCGTTCCATCAAATGACGCCGCCTTTTGCGATCGCGGCGCGCGGCGATGCTGTGGGCTTGGGCGCGTGCTACCTCTAGGGTGGCTTCTTTTTCGTGCCGCTGCACGCTGCGCCCATGGACAGAGCGAGTGCATTGAGCGCGCAACATACAAGCGCGACACACTCTGGCGGGGGCCTTGTATTTGATCCGGTGACGAAGCGCCTCAATGCGAAGTGGCTTTAAGCTTTGGCCCGCCGGACACCAATAGACATTCCTCTTAGGATCATACCTAAAAGCTTCCTCACCAAACAGACTGTGGTCATGTCCGCGGCGCGCTTTGCTAGCGGTATCTCCCATGTGGGTGGTGATCCCGCGCTCCTGACACGCGACGAAGTTCTCACTCGTACCATACTGATGATCGGCTACCACGATCTGCGTCTGGCAATGGGTGTTCTTCTCGTGCTGAGCAATTAAGTGCATCAACTTTTTGTTCTCTGCGATTGAGCCAGCAGTTGTCTCCGTTGCGGTGATTACTCCCTTGCCATCATCAATCACCCGATGGTGCTTGTAGCGCGGACGCGACTCGCCGCTACCTTGGCGCGCTAAAGCCGCATCCGGATCGCTCTGGCTCATCATTCGCTCATTCACTGGTTGGTCGCTCTCCCCCATGCTCCTCTCTTCCAATTTGCTTTCAGTCGCCCCATAAGCCCGCTTAAGCGCGGCGATCAACTGCGGCCCACCTTTGATCACTGATTCTTTGGCGGCATCGGCATCAATTAGGCTCGCATCCACATGCAACTTGCTGCCATCAACCAGCCCCGCTTCTACACATTGCCCCACCGTGCGCACAAACAAACTTTCAAACACTTGCTTACCCCAACGCATCCGTGCCTTCGATAGCACGCTATGATCGGGCACCTTCTCATCCAGCCCGTAGTCCAGAAACCACAGATAATCGAGTCGCTCCCCGATCACTTCCATCAGTTCCCGCTCGCTCTTAATGTCATCAAAGAAGAGCAAAAACATCATTTTCAATATCACCTCCGGCGGAACTGACTCGTTGCCGTTCTTCCCGTAGCAGTGCGCTACCTCTTCGCGCACAAAGCTGAAGTCGATCGCCGCTTTGACTTGGCGCAGCGGATGATTGGCTCGTACCCGCTTTTCCAGATTGACCGCGTAGTTAAAGAGTTGCGGCTCACTCTTCTGTTGTCCCATCATGGGACCACAGCCTTACCAAAAGGCTTTCCCCTTGTGTACTATTTTCTTTCCAATCAAGCCGATTTGGGCAACACGCCTTAAAACGCTGGGCTATTTTCAGGAAGCGATACGGTAACATCCTCCGTCCGGCGGTAATAATGCGACCGTCTCCATGGCCTGCTGCGTTTCAGCTCCGACGAAGGTCCAGCAGCGCAGCCACAGCTAAATCAATCCGCGTTTTCGGAAGTCGCCGATGTTGCGGTCAGACGAGCGCTCAATCATGTCGATAGTGAACTTGAGCAAGCACACTTCCCAAGCCTCGTCGACTCCTTGAATCACAGCGCTAAGTGGCTCCTGCATGTCTTCCACTTCCGACTTGGTGCGGGCAATTACGGTCTCGATGGAGTCGCGAAACGTACGCTCCGTGACATCCGTCTTGCGAAATTGGAATCCGTAGCGCAACACCGCGATATTGCGCGCATGTTCGCGCAGGTGGTCAATATACTGCTCAGCTTTCTCGCCGAAGCCGTCCAATAAGAGACGCGTGAAATGTTCCGGGGTGAGAATTTGCGGACGATCCGCATGGATCCGCCCGTCGCGCACGCGGACTTGATTAACTCTGTCCATCAATTCGGAGATTAGATAAAAGCGAAAACTTGTACTGCCGAACGTCGCAATTTGACGCTCCGGCGCCAGAATCACCTGTGTGTTCTCGATGGCGTAGTCGAAACTATCTCTGTTCATCGTCCGTCGATAATTTAGGGCGAGAGCGGTGCGTGGCAAGGAAGGCCGCGCAATCGCCCTCGATATCTTGCCATCGGCCGTCGTGGCGCGGAAGGCATCAAGAACACCGAGTCAGTCCCGCATGTTTGGAGCGGCGGTTCACCCGACTGCCATGCATAGTCAGGCAGCTATATCGCTCGTGGCGATTGAGAGCTTGCCTTGAGCAAAAGTCTTGCCCTGAGCGCAGTCGAACGAGTCGAATGGGTCAATCGCCGCTACCTCACAACTGGGAGCGCCACCTCCGCTGTCGGTTGTCTTCGCACCGAGCGCCAGCGCGCTAAGATGTCAAAGCTGAAAATCGCTAGGGCAGTCCAGATCAAACTAAAGGTGACAAGATGAGCGCGGGTGAATGGCTCGTGATAAGCGAAAACGCCGAGGAAAAATGTGCCCGTCGGGGAGAGATATTGCAGGAAGCCTACGGTCGTCAGCGGCAAGTGGCGTGCGGCGTACCCAAACCACAAAAGTGGCACTGCGGTCACGATGCCGGTGCTGACTAATAGAACTATCAACAACGGGTCGGCGCGGCCAAACGCCAATTGCTCGTTGACTTCCAGTAAAACGAGGTAGGCCACCGCTATGGGCACAAGCAAGATTGTTTCGAAAAAGAGTCCAGGAATAGCAGCGGTTCCCGATTTTTTACGGAGCAGGCCATAAAGTCCAAATGACATACAGAGACCCAGGGCGACCCACGGGGAGCGTCCATAACCGAAGGTGAGATTCAGGACAGCAACGGTGGCGAGCGAAACGGATACGAACTGCAAACGATTAAGCCGCTCCCCTAAAAATAGGGCGCCGAAAAGCACATTTACGAGCGGCGTCATGAAATAGCCGAGACTCGTCTCAATTACGCGGCCGATATTCACGGCCCAGATAAATAAGAACCAATTGATTGAAACTGTTAATCCGCTGGCCAGGCAATAGAGGACAGCGCGACGAGACCGCGTATTTGCTTTCACTTCCTTCCAGCGCCGTTGCCAGCTGAGTAATAGGGTTAAAAACAAGCTCGTCCAGACGAACCGGTGAGCAAGAATCTCCGTCGCCGGACCGGCTTTGAGCAACTTCCAGTAGCCCGGAATCAGTCCCCAAGTCGTGAAAGCCGCGATCCCCGCGATGAGCGCCGCTGTTTCGTGAGAATCGTGCTTTCGCGGTGTCGACACGTTGGGTTCTCTCACAACCCAATTCTTCGCGCAAATCTGTAGCGGCGGTCTGGATGGGCGGCGCCAACCGCGCAGTTGTAGCCACGGCGCTCAGTCGCCGTGCTCGGCCGCGCCTCGACAGAGCGAGGCGGCTACAAAGGCGCTTCCTCATCCTTCTGCGTTTCCTTTTTTCCTCATTCATCTGTGAGATAGTTTTTAGAATGGCCAACTTTTTCGCCGAGCTTAAGCGACGTAAAGTCTATCGAGTTGCGATTGCCTACGCGGTCGTTGCCTGGCTGCTCATCCAAATAGCAACGCAAGTCTTCCCCTTTTTCGAGATTCCGAACTGGGCGGTGAGATTGGTCGTTCTTTTGCTCGTGCTCGGTTTTCCGGTGGCACTGATTCTTTCCTGGGCCTTCGACCTGACCCCAAAAGGGATCATACGCACCGCAGACGCTGTCCCAAAGCCGAGACTGGACGTAGCCGTCCCGGAAAAAAGCATCGCCGTACTGCCCTTCGAGAACCTGAGTGACGATCAGCAGAACACCTATTTTGCCGACGGCATCCAGGACGATATTCTCTCCAGTCTCGCCAAAGTCGCGGACCTCAAGGTCATCAGCCGGACGTCGGTGCGGCAATATCGCGGAGGGACGCGCAATTTGCGCGAGATCGGTGTTACCCTTGGAGTGGCGCATATTCTCGAAGGAACGGTGCGACGATTTGGGAATCGAGTGCGGGTGAACGCTCAGCTTATCAATGCACGGAGCGATACCCAGGTTTGGGGCGACAGTTTCGATCGCGAGATTACCGATCTTTTTGCGATGCAAAGTGAGCTTGCCGAGAGAATAGCAAATGCTCTACGCGCCAATCTTTCCGCAAGGGAGAAAGCGAGTATCCAAGTTCATCCGACGGCAGATTTGGACGCCTATGATCTTTACCTCCGCGCGCGCGATTTGTTTCGGTGGAGCGGTGCGGGCGATCCGCGGCAGAATGGAGAGAAGGCTCTTAAGCTGCTCGAGCAGGCGCTGGCTCGAGACCCGCAATTCGCACTAGCCCACGCTTTGGCCTCGCGTTTTCATGCAGAACTTTACTGGTTCGGCTACGAGAGAAGTCGTGCGCGCGTAGCCAAAGCAAAAACGGAGGCCGAAACGGCTTTACGCATTTATCCGGATCTGGGAGACGCCCACCTCGCGCTTGCCTACTACCATTATTACGGCTCACTCGAATACGACCTCGCCCGCAAAGAAATTGCGCTGGCGCAAAGCGCGACTCCCAATGACGCAGAGGTATGGGACGCAGCGGCGGCAGTTGATCGGCGCCAGGGCCGTTGGGAGGAGGCAGTCGCGAATTTCGAAAAGGCGCGCCAACTCGATCCGCGCAACACCGCCGTAATTTGGAACCTGGCCGAGACCTATTCATGTTTGCGCCGTTATGCCGAAGCGGAGCGTGGATTCGCCGAGGGACTCGTCGTCAATCCTCACGCCTACCTTTTCTCTCTGGCCCGCGCTGCGATTGCTTTGAAAAAGGAGGGCGACACGATACCACTGCGTGCCGCACTGGATAAAATTCCGCGCGACTTTGATCCGGGAGGCGCCGTCACGACCGTGGCGCTGCGTCTGAGCCTTATGAAACGCGATTATGCGGAAGCGGAGCGCTTGCTCCGAGTGTCCAGCTACGATGAATTCAATGACGGTGGTATAGGCGGAACAGCCGGATTGCTCGACGGTTACACTTTTCCGAAAGCCTGGTACGAAGGTCTCATCGCGCGGGGACAAGGTGACGTGAAGCGAATGCAGCGCGCCTTTGAATCCGCTCGTCGGACGGTGCAGGCAGACCGACGGCAATGCTCGGAAGATGCCAAAACGAACAGCATGCTCGCTCTGATTGATGCAGCACTTGGTCGCAAGGAGGATGCGATGCGAGAAGGTCAGCATTCGGTGGAATTGCTGCCGACTTCCAAGGATGCCTACGACGGCCCGCTGCTAGCGACTAACTTAGCCGTGATTTATACCCAAGTTGGAGAACACGATCTGGCTTTGCAGCAGCTGGCCGAATTGATGGCCCTGCCTAACGGGCCAACTCCCGGCACATTGCGAATGGAACCAGAATGGGACCCCTTGCGGGGTGATCCGCGTTTTGAGAAGTTGGCAGCTGCAACGTAGGCGCGATTGGACTCAATCGCCGGCGCGGTTGTAGCAGCGGTCTTCGACAGTCGCACTTCTCGGGCGCTCAGTATGTCTTTAGCGCCGAAGGCGCAGCGTTTCATAGCAGCCTGGGGCAGCGAGTTCGAGGAGCGCGACGTGTGGGACTGAGAGCGAAGCGGTGCATTGAGTCGCGCTTTCAGCGCTCGTTAACAATACATCGAGCCCTGGGGCGATGCCCCAGGCTGGCTTGAGACGGCGCCTTTAGCGCTAAACAGATACGCGGCCATAGAGCGCCGCTACAACGCTTTGATCTCCGCAACGCGATACAGGCAGCAAGATGGTTTCCCCCGAATCGACAAGAGGAGGCACACCTACCTTGCATTGCTCTATACAATAGGGACATCGCGGATGAAATCCGCCGCATCCCAACCGGCCAAGTCCTCGCTCAGCCGATTCGTCAGTTTGCCTACAAATGTATTACTTATGGTCGGAGGTCTGGCCGCCACCTTCCGGTTTTTCAACGAGCGGTAGAAATTGAGCGTACCCTTCCACCTCCATTTTCTCGACGGGAATAAAGTTCATGGCAGCCGAGTTTACGGCATAACGCTGACCAGTTGGCGGTGGCCCGTCGTTGAACAGGTGCCCAAGATGCGCGTTACTTTTGGCGGCGCGAACCTCTATGCGATCCATATTGAAAGAGGTATCTCTTGTTTGCACGACGCACTCCGGAGAAATCGGCTTGGTGAAGGTCGGCCGGCCGGTACTGCCGTTAAATTTGTCCGCCGAACTAAAAAGTGGATCCCCGGTGATAATGTCGACATAGACTCCAGGCCGATAATTATCCCAGTACATATTTTGAAATGCAGTTTCAGTCCCATTTTCGCGCGTGACATGGTACTGCACCTCGTTTAGCTGCGATCGCAATTTGGCGTCGCTCGGAACCGGTCGTAAGTATGAAATCTTGCCGGTGATCTTTTTCTCCGCCCGAACGTGAAGCACGAAAAAGAGGCCGGCTCCTACCACCGCAGCTCCAACCAAGCCCAGCCATAAGGTCAGATGGGTAAAACGTTTAGGCGGGTGTGCAATCCTCATCGATCAGAAGATACTTATCTTTGTCGGAACTCTTCGCGTGCCAGTGTCCCTGAGCCGCTCGCGGGCGCTCCTCTACTTTCGCAGACGACTTGCGCGTCGCGCTCATCAAAAAGACTAAAGCTGCCCTACTTTTTCTGCGCCTTTTCAAACAGTGGCAGAAATTCGCCGTACCCTTCTTCCTTTAATTTCTCCACCGGAATAAATTTTAATGCGGCCGAGTTGATGCAGTATCGCTGGCGAGTCGGGGCTGGTCCGTCGTCAAAGACGTGACCAAGATGTGAGCCGGCTTTGTTGGAGCGGACCTCGGTTCGCTCCATGCCCACCGAGATGTCAGGCTTTTCCTTTAGGTGCTCTTTTGAAATTGGTTTGGTGAAACTCGGCCAGCCCGTGCCGCTGTCGAACTTATCGAGCGAAGTGAAAAGGGGCTCGCCGCTGACGACATCGACATAAATGCCGGCGCGATGGTTATCCCAATATTCATTCTGAAAGGGTGGCTCGGTCCCGCACTGCTGAGTGACGTGATACTGCTCCGGGGTGAGCTTTTTCTTCAACTCCTCGGCCGGAGGCTTGGCATTATTATCAGTGGTGGTGGATGATGGATTTGTCATAGCTGGTGGTGGCATGACGGCCGCTTCTTTCTTCTGCGCGCCGGCGCGATTTAAAAATATGGCGACCGCGCTTAGCGCAACAAAAACGAACGCGCAAAAAATCAGCATTCCGCGCGAGGACCTCTGCGGCCGGTTGGGTAATTGGATCACCCTAAAAAATACGCCTTTTATTTCGGTGCGACAGCGGAATTTATCGCCGCTCAACCACGAATAAACACAAATGAACACCAATTCATAAGACGATTCGTTCCCACTCCAGTTTGGCGTGTTTGAAAATTAAGGATCAATCCAACACGCAATTTGGTGATCCGCAGAATAATCCAACATCAGCCGACGCTCGTGGTCAGTGATTCGGTCGATGACTTTTGTATCCGTCATTCGTGTCCATTCGTGTTTATTAGTGGTTAACACCGCCGTCGAATTGGCGGCGAAGATCGCCGCCCTACATATCCTGCCGCCCGGCTTCGGGGACGCGAATGTAGCGACGCAGCCCAATCAATCCGATCGGCGCGACCGATGCCGCCAAAGCCAAGATAAGCCACATCCTCCCGGAATTTCGCGGACCGCCCTCCGGACAAAGCGCTGCTAACAACCATCCCGTGCCTCCGATGAGAAGCTTCCCGAGAAGAAAGGGAACATAGGACAGCGCGCCATAGGACGCTTCCTGGCCTTTTGGAGCAATCGCGGCCGCATACTCATAAACTCGCGGTGAGTAGAATCCTTCGCCGATCGAGAAAATGGCAATATAGATTGCCGTCATAAGATAGTACGGATGGATACCATCTTTTAATCCGAGGTAATGATGACCGAGCCACTGCGCGATCGCGCCGTTGGCGGAATTTTGGAACCACTCCGTAGGCAAAGCCATAACGAAGACGGAAGCAGCACAGATAACTCCGCCGACTATGACCATTCGATAGGCGGAAAACTGTTGCGTCAGCGCACCGATCACCGGCGCAAGCAAAATGATGAGACCGTAATTGATGTTTGATAGCCGACCGATCGGAGCGCCGTCCCCGAGCTCACGAAGGCAGAATTTGGGAAACACGTAGTCCATCGACAGGAAGATGAACTTCAGAAATCCGATCAATAGAAGAAACACGAGGAGCCGGTAAAAACCGGACTGGCTGAGCAATCGCCGAAACAGCTCCACGGTTGCGAAAGCACTATCGCGGACAGTGAACCAGGCACGCTCCCAGACGGTGCCGATGGCATATCTCACCGGCTCAGCGGTGAACCTGACGCCTTCCTCTGTTGCTTCCGCGCCTCGCCGCAGAAAATAAATCGTCGGCAGAAGCAGTAGCTCGAACCCGAAAGCAACCAGGAACAGGGTGCGATAAGTCGTTAGATGAAATCCGAAGAAATTGAAATGACCATGTTCGCCTAACGTCTGCCGGACGTAATCGTAAGTCGACCCTGCGATCAGGTAGCCAACGTTCATGACGCTGTAGATGATTGAGAAGGAGATCGAGCGTTGCCGGATCGTCGAATATCGTCGCGTGGCGGCAATCAGGACGGGCGTGCCTAGGGCCTCGCCAATGGCTAAAGGAAGCAAGCCGCCGGCTAGCGCTAGCCACGGGATCGTCGAAAACGCCATGACGGCACGGGCCACTAGGCAGACAAAAACACCAAGGAAGAAGGTTCGGCGTAGGCCAAACGCGTCGGTGAACGAGCCCGCCAGGAGCGTGAACACGGTCATGGATGGCGCCCAGACCCATCCCACCAGAGCACTGGCATGCTGATCGTTGAACCCGAGATCTGACGATAGCCAAAAAATCAGCGTCTTATTCGTGATCGAGTAGGCCAAAATGATTAGGAGCTTTATCGCGAAGGTCAGCCACAACTCGCGTTGCGCTCCCTTGAGGACGGTAAATTTTGCGAAAAAACCGCCTAGCCCAGTCGCTACAGCCGGAGGGACACCATCTTCCGGCACCAATGTCTCTTTGATTGTTTCTCCCACGGGTTTGAACTTCAGCTAGAACATCTTCTCGATGTAAGCGCGCGCATCGAATGACGCAAAATCCTCGATCCCTTCACCAGTGCCAACAAATCGTGTTGGAATTCCCAATTCGTCCTGGATTGCGATTACGACGCCGCCTTTTCCGCTGCCGTCGAGTTTTGTCACGATTAAGCCGGTGAGTCCGATCGCCTGATGAAACTCGCGCGCCTGACTGAGCGCGTTGCGGCCGGTGGTGGCATCAACCACCAGCAAACTCTCTTGTGGTGCAGTCCCATCATGTTTGGCCAGGCTTCGTTTAACTTTGTTTAACTCAGCCATCAAATTGCTTTTCGTGTGCATCCGGCCGGCGGTGTCGCAAAGCAGGAATTCAATGTTGCGCTTCTCGGCGGCTTGATAAGCCTCGTAGCAAAGGGCCGCCGGGTCCGCGTTGTATTGCCCGCGAACGATCTCAACTCCGAGTCGCTCAGCCCAAATCCCGAGTTGCTCGATGGCCGCCGCGCGAAAAGTGTCGGCGGCGGCGAGCATGACGGTATGTCGGTTATTTTTAAAGTAGTGCGCAAGCTTAGCCGTCGAGGTTGTTTTGCCGGTGCCGTTGACGCCAACAATTAGAATGACTTTTGGCCGGGCGGGCAGTGGCCGGATGGGTGCTGGCTCGATCGGCAAAACGCGCGCTACCTCCTCACGCACAACTTGCTCGACCTCCCTTAGCCCGGTCACCGACCAAGCCTCGCGCTCTTGCAGTCTTTTCACGATCCGCATCGTCAGTGGGACACCGAGATCGGCGCGGATCAACGTTTCTTCGAGTTCGTCCCAGTCGATCGGTTTGCCGGCGAATTTTTCGACAAGCGATTGCAGGAAGTTCATGTCGCAAGATCAAAAGAATCGTTGGAAGCGTCTGACAAACCTGCCACTGCCGCTAACTTGACGCGCTACAACAAGAAACAACAACCGGCAACAACCCTCACCTTAATCCTCTCCCTCGGGGAGAGGAAACGGAAGGGTGCCTCCGATCGCTTGCTAATCCGAGTAAGCTCAACGCCATCGATTACTCGCCAACGCTTGGCGTGCCCGTTTGTTCCCTTGACCCGAGGGAGAGGGGAGGGTGAGGGCCTAGACCTAAGCATGCACGCAGTTCCAACCGGTTACCCGCATAGTTGTTAGGCACGATCTATTTTATTGCCGTTAATTTGCTGAATCCTGCTTGTTCCCTGCGATCGATTTTTGCGCGGCAGGCGCCGCTTCGCGCAGCGGTCGCGACAGATCGTCTTTCACTCGGTCGAGAATGCCGTTGACGAAGCGGCCGGAGTCGCCGCCGCCAAAAGTCTTGGCCAATTCAATCGCTTCGTTGATGGAAACCACCGGCGGAATGTCGTCACGGTGGAGCATTTCGTAGATGGCCAGACGCAGGATGTTGCGATCGACCGGCGAGATGCGGCGGAATTCGTAATTCTCACAATAGCGACGAATGCGGTCATCGATCTCAGGCAAATGCACCACCATCCCTTCGATCAGCGGTTGGGCAAATTCGCGCACCCGTGCCGCAGCCGGGCAGAATTCCCAAAAATCGTCAATTCGCTCTGGCGCTTCACCCTTCTGAAGATCACGCCAAAAATGATATTGGATGGCGGCTTCCCGCGCTTTACGCCGCTTGCCCATACGTTACTTGCCGCGCAACCCGTTCATGACATTGACAATTTCAACCGCCGCACGCGCGGCTTCCGTTCCTCGATTGATTCTCTCTTCCAAGCACCGCTCCTGCGCTTGGAATTCACTATCCAAAGTGAGGACTGCATTGATTATCGGCACACCGTGCTCCAACGCGATGCGTTGCAGTGCGTCCGTAACAGACCGGCTGAGATTCGTGGCATGATCGGTTTGGCCTTTCAAAATAACGGCGATAGCCACAATCGCGTCGGCCTTTTTCTGGGCCGCGAGCTCGCGCACTACGATCGGAATTTCAAACGCGCCTGGGACGCGATGCATGGAGGCGCGTCCGCTGGGGGCCAGTCGTCGCAACTCCTCAAGTGTGTGATCGATCAAACCTTGGACGTAGGGGGCATTGAACTGGCTGGCCACGATCGCGAAGCTGCGTTTTCCGCCTGCGAGTCGGGGACGTGGCAATATGGCATCTGACATATCGATGCCTTAATGCCTTAACATCATGATTTCGGCAACAACAGCTATTGCCGTAATTGACCTTACCCCGGGAAAGAAGCAAGCAACCGCGGATTACGCGGGTTAAAACGGATGCGGAGAAGTTGTGCGCAAGCTGTGTCGGAACATAGACTTGCAACTTGCAGTCTGTGCGGATAGCGGAGGGCACTCCGCTGGGACGGTAACTGCAGACAGAATGTCCGTTTTGCCACATGCTCGCTGCGGACGAATCCGTCCGACTGTCGGACTGGAATGCTTTTTTCCAGCGTCCCTTGGTCCGTGTCATCCGCACTGCTATAAGCGAGATTCATCGCGGTTTGTGCAGATTTTGTTACGCGGCCATTTTGGTGGAAAAATCACGCCAGGACGGCTGGTTATCCGCTAAAAAGAGAAGATAACGCCAACAAAGCGGGGCATTGACCGCGCCCCAACAGACCCTGAACAAAAGATAACGAAGAAAACAAAGTTCTTTCGGACGAACCTACAATCTTCGTTTCTTTCCGAGCCCGCTTCCAGCTCGTAGAGCTTCCAGGTCGGCTTCCGGCGCGTAGCCTACAGCGCGGAGCAAGAGTAGGCTCTACAGAGCTGGACGCCTTAGTTTGCTTCTGTCCATGATATCCGCGCCATCCGCGGTTGCACCTTCGGTTGCGGCGCAGCCGCGCTGGGTAATCCGCGGTCAAGCCGGTGCCACCTGTCAAAGTGTGTGGCCTAACTTGATCTTTTTTGTTTCGAGATATTTCGCGTTATGCGGATTGGCTTGGCTGCGAATCGGCACCTGCTCGACCATTTGCATACCGTAGCCTTCGAGTCCAACCACCTTCTTCGGATTGTTCGTCAGGAAACGAAACTTTCGCACGCCGAGATCAAAAAGAATTTGCGCTCCCAATCCGTAGTCACGCAAATCGCTCGGAAAACCGAGCTTGGCATTTGCTTCGACCGTATCGAGACCTTCCTCCTGCAACTTATAAGCATGAATTTTTGCGGCCAGCCCGATGCCGCGGCCCTCTTGTCGCATATACACAAGGACACCGGTGCCTTCCTCAGAAATTTGCTGAAGCGCTGCGTGTAATTGGTTGCCGCAATCGCATCGGCGCGAGCCAAAAACGTCTCCGGTCAGACATTCGCTGTGCACACGCACGAGCGTGGCGTGCGTTTGGTCGATCTTGCCTTTGACCAGAGCGAGATGATGATTTCCGTCGAGCGTGGAACGATAAAGATGA
>Ga0207684_10002886_pt1 | contig 17035 bp, 17 predicted proteins | sample KBSK5501metaG_FD_184342 | JGI IMG/M metagenome (GOLD analysis project Ga0207684, IMG submission 184342) | Corn, switchgrass and miscanthus rhizosphere microbial communities from Kellogg Biological Station, Michigan, USA - KBS K5-50-1 metaG... | ecosystem: Host-associated > Plants > Roots >...
TCGCGCTCCAGCTCGACGACGGGCGCGACGTCATGCTCTACCGCCTCCGCCGGCGCGACGGCGCCGCCGACGTGCACAGCGCCGGCACCCTGATCGCCGCCGACGGCGCCACGCGGGCGCTCGCCTTGAGCGATTTGACGCTCGAGGCGCTCGACCACTGGACGAGCCCGCGGAGCCGCGCGCGCTACCCGAGCCGCTGGCGCCTCGTCATTCCGGGGGCCGGGATCAGCCTCGAGATCACCCCGCGCCTGCCCGACCAGGAGCTGATCGTGGGCCCTCGCTACTGGGAGGGCGCGGTCGGTGCCGCGGGCACCGCGGGCGGCCGCCCGATCGCGGGCCGCGGCTACGTGGAGCTGGTCGGCTACGGGGAGTGATCGGAGGCCCAGTCGCCCGCGCCCGCTTGCAGTTGGCGGCCCGGCCGGCTCATCCCGAATGCTCCGCGAGACAGGAGCGCCCGGAATGCGGAGCGCCGGGCGACGATCTGGACCGCCAGCGGGCTCCGGGGAGTCGGGGGCCGGTAGCCGCGCTCCGCCGCGGCCACGTCGAGCCCTACGGTGGCGAGGTCGTGCAGCACCACCTGCTCGGCCGGGATCGGCCCGAAGGTCGTGATGGTCTTGAGGTAGCCGTGGCAGCCGTCGCAGACCTCGATCTTCTCGCGCTCGAGGCCCCCCGCCGCCACCAGGGAGCCGAGCCGTGTGTGATCGTGCTCGCCGCAGAAGGGGCAGCGGAGCCACGCGGTCGGCCAGTCCTCGCCACAGCCCCGACAGCGGAGATGCCGGGCGCCGTCAAGGCCGCGGATCTCGGCGAGCGCGGGCCACGCCCCGCAGGTCGGGCAGTAGCCGTGCGGCCAGGTCCCGGACGCCGGGACCGCCCGGGCGCGGCGGCACGCCTGCAGCAGCGGCATCGCGATCAGCGAAGCCACTCCCCGGAGCACTCCGTGGGTGTCGCCCGCGGCGCTCGCGATGTCGTCGAGGCGCGCGAGGTCCTGGGCCATCGCGGCCTGGAGCAAGGCCAGCGGGTCGATCCGTCGCGTGGCGGCCGGTTCGACGAAGGGCGCCGCCGCCCCGATGCCGGCCGCGGTCTCGAGCACCCGGCGAACCCACCGCTCGATCGGTCGCCTCGCCACCGTGAGGATCGCGCCCGACAGCAGGGGCTCACTCTCCGGATCGCGCGGCGCGGGCGCAGGCACCGACTCCCGCCACTCCGGGCGCTCGATCTCCAGGAGCGCCGCCTCGACCAGCGCGAGCAGCGCTCGCCACTCGGAGTGCGCGAGACGCAGCGCGGTGAGGAGATCCTCGTCCGACCGGGTCGCGATCATGCGCCTATCGCTGCCCCGTCTGCTCGGTGCCCCCGATGAGGGCGTGCCGGCCGATCGTCTTGCCGGAGGTGGGCGTGCCGGCGAACATGCGGGCGCCCGCATGCAGCTCGACCGGCCCGCGCGGATGATTGCCGACGTCGGCGCCGGGTCCGCCCCCTCGAGTCCGGGTGGACTCGGGGCTCGTGCAGGCGACGGCCACCCCGGCCACGAGCAGTGCCACGATCCAGCGCCACCTCCTCCGGCTCATAGCCGATCCGAGGAGAAGATGATGACCATGCGTAGCATAAGCCCGCCGAGCAGGACGAGCGTGGGCCCGATCCAGGCCGGCCGACCCGCCGGCCCTCGCCACTCGAGGAGCAGGGGCAGCGCGATGCCGCCCAGGACCATCGCGGCCAGGAGCATGCCCCACCCGTCGAGCCACACGGTGGCGATGCGCCCGAGCGAGGCGACGAGCGCGACGATCGCGAGGACCTCGAGGATCAGCGCCGAGCGATCGAAGCGCTCGAGCGGATGCAGGCGCTCGCGCGAGAGCCCGCTCCAGAATCCGAGCAGGATCAGGAAGGCGGCCGAGGTGGACGCGGCCGAGGTCAGGAAGGTCAGCCCGAGCAGCGTGGTATCGGCCCAGACGGGCCGGTTGGTGACCGAGAGCAGCACGCCGGTATAGCCCGCCAGATACAGGCCGAGGATGGCGCCCGCTCCGCTCACGAGCCGCCCGAACCGGGCGTCCGGGCTGGCGTGGCGCAGAAGCGCCCACCGGGGCCAGCCACGCTCGGCCACGATCCCCGCGAACGACACGAAGGCGCATCCACTGAAGAGCAGGATCACCCACGCGCCGGACGACATCGGGGAGTAGGTCTTGAGCATCGGTCGCCAGGTCTGGGACTCCACCAGCATGTGCCAGAAGCGCTCCGGTCGCCCGAGATCGACGGTGAGGACGAGCCCGCACAGGCACACGATCGGAAACGCGACGAGATAGCCGAGCCGGACGAGCGGGCGGTCTCGCTCGGTGCCGAAGCGATCGAGCAGGGAGGCCAGGAAATAGCTCCCGCCCGCGAGCCCGCCCAGGAAGAAGTAGGCGACGATGAACCAGCGCCACTCGGGCGACGCGGTGAAGAAGGTGCTAGACATGACGCCCCCCGCGCTCCCGGAAGTGGAAGACGCCCATGATCGTCAGGGCCACCGCCCCCAGCGTGGACCAGAGGGCCGACCGCTTGAGATTGCGCGACGGCAGCCGCGGATCCGGCGGGAGCCCGTAGACCTCCGGCTTGTCCACCAGCAGGTAGAAGGAGTTGAGCCCGCCGAGCATGGTCTCGTCGGCCCCGTAGAGATACGCGCGGCCCTCCCCGGCCTCGTGGAGCTGGCCCACCCGGCCCCGGGCCAGCTGCTTCAGGTCCGCGATCGGGCCGAAGTTGATGGACTTGGTCGGGCACGCCTTGGCGCACGCCGGCTCGAGGCCCACCTTCATCCGGTCGTAGCAGAGCGTGCACTTCTGCGCGGTGCCCGACACCGGGTTGATGCCGATCACGCCGAACGGGCACGCGCCGATGCAGTCCCGGCAGCCGTTGCACGTGTCCGACTGGATGACCACCGTGTCGAACTCGGTGCGGATGATGGCCCCGGTGGGGCACACCTCGAGGCAGCCCGCGTGCGCGCAGTGCTTGCAGACGTCGCTCATCATGAGCCAGCGTCCGTCCTGGCGATCGGCGCCGAACTGCTCGACGAACTTCACGTGGCGCCAGTGGGTGCCGTCGAGCGCGCGGGTGTTGTCGTAGCTGTCCCCGCTGAGGACGCCGACCCCGCCGTTCCGGGCCGGCAGCTGGTTCCACTGCTTGCACGCGACCTCGCACGCCTTGCAGCCGATGCAGACCGTGGTGTCGGTGTAGAAGCCCATCGGCTCGGCCATCACGCCTTCTCCACGTTGCACACGAAGGCCTTCGCCTCGTGGATCGACACGTTGGGGTCGCCCACCAGGGCGGTCAGCTCGTTGGCCGCGTCGCCCACCACCAGCCCCTGATAGCCCCAGTGAAACGGCATGCCGAGGTGGTGCACGACCCGCCCCGCGATGGTGAACGGGCGCACCCGCCGGGTCACGAGCGCCTTGCCTCGCACGCTGCCGCGCGGGGTCCAAACCCGGATCCGGTCCGTGTTGCCGATTCCCTTCTCCGCGGCCAGCTCCGGGCTGATCTCGATGAAGAACTCCGGCTGCAGCTCGGCGAGCCACGGGTTCCAGCGGCTCATGGCCCCGGACAGGTAGTGCTCGGTGAGGCGATACGTGGTCACGATGTAGGGGAAGCGTGGGTCGCCGGGGGCGGCCAGGGCGTTGCCGTCGAGCTTCCAGTACTTGAGCACCGGGCTCGACTGCTGCGGGTAGATCGGGTTCGCCACCGGCGACTCGATCGGCTCGTAGTGGGCGGGGAGGGGACCGTCCAGGAGCCCGCTCGGTACGTAGAGCCAGCCGACCCCGTCGGGCTTCATGATGAAGGGATCGCCCCCGGACAGCGCGTCGAGCCCGATCGCAGTCGGATCGGCCTTCGCGCTCGGGGCTTTGGTCAGCGCGAAATCCGGGACGTCCCGGCCCGTCCACTTGACCCCGTCCCACCACACCCACTTCTTGCGCTCGCTCCACGGCCGGCCCTCGAGGTCCGCGGAGGCGCGATTGTAGAGGATCCGGCGGTTGGCCGGCCACGCCCAGCCCCACTCGAGCTGCGCGCCGATGACGCCGGGCGGATCGGGCTGCTTGCGGGCCGCGAGGTTGCGGTCCTTGTCGGGGAACACCCCGCAGTAGATCCAGGAGGCGCAGGTGGTGGAGCCGTCGTCCTTCAGGTCGCCGAAGCCGGCGATGTGGCGGTCCGTCTGGCCGGTGTAGTACCCGTTGATCTCCTTGAGGATCTTGTGGGCGTCGGGCTCGCCGCGCTCGCGCTCGTGCGCGTCGTCCGAGTCGAAGTCCCAGGTCAGGCTCCGGAATCCCTGGTCACGCGGCTCTCTGGAGTCCGCGTACAGCTTCTTGAGCCGCAGGGCCAGCTGATGGGTCAGCCACAGATCGGTCCGGCAGTCGCCGGGCGGCTCGGCCGCCTTGTAGTGCCACTGCAGCATGCGCTGGGTGTTGGTGAAGCTCCCCTCGTACTCCGCGACCTGGGCGGCGGGGAAGAAGAAGACCTCGGTCCCGATGTCCTGGCTCCGCACCTGGCCGCCGGTGACCTCCGGCGCGCTCTGCCAGAAGGTCGCGGTCTCGGTGAGCCAGTTGTCCTTGACCACGAGCCACTCGAGCTTGCCGAGGCCCTTCCGCTCGACGCTCGCGTTGAGCGAGGTGGCCGGGTTCTGTCCGACGCAGAGCATGCCCTTCACCCGGCCCTCGTTCATGGCCACGAACATCGCCATGTGCGAGTGGTCCCCGACGATCTTCGGGTGCCAGTCGTAGCCGAAGTCGTTCCCGGGGGTGGCCGCCGCTCCGTACATCGACTTGAGGTACGAGACCATGAACTTCGGCGTGTTGGCCATGTAGCCCCGCGGCGGCGTCTCGGTGAGCAGCCAGTCGCGGAGCGAGCCGTGGGCCTTCAGGGCGGAGGGATGGTTCATGTAGCCGTGGATCGAGTGATAGAGCGTCGGCATGTCGGTCGAGCCCTGGATCGAGGCGTGACCGCGGAGGGCCATCACCCCGGCGCCCGGGCGGCCGACGTTGCCCAGGAGCAGCTGCAGCAGCGCGCAGCAGCCGATGGTCTGGGGCCCGTTGGTGTGCTGGGTCCACGCCACCGCGTAGGCGAACGAGGTGGTGCGGTCGGGGCCGGAGTTGGCCAGGATCGTCTCGGCGACCTTGAGGAAGGTCGCCTGCGGGCAGCCGGTCACCCGCTCCACCATCTCGGGGGTGTAGCGGCTGAAGTGCCGCCGGACGATCTGGAAGACCGACCGGGGGTGCTGCAGGGTCTCGTCGCGCCGCGGGAGCGGGGCGAGCAGCGAGCGCACCAGCGGGTCGAACGGTGGCCCGGCGGGTGGCGAGGGCTTGGCGGCCGGCGCCCCCGCGTACTGCCACGACTTCGGATCGTACTGGCCGACGAACCCGTCGAGGGACCATTCCTTCACCGAGGCGGTGTACTGCATCAGGCCGGAGAAGACCCCCGCGAGGTCCTCCGTGTCCTGGAACCCGTCGCCGATGATCGTCGGCGCGTTGGTGTAGTGGGTGACGAATTCCCGGAAGAACGGCTCGGTGTTCCACCGCTCGGATTCCAGCACATGGCGGATCAGGCCGCCGAGGAACGCCACGTCGGAGCCGGCGCGGATCGGCGCGTGGATGTCGGCCATCGCGCTGGTGCGGGTGAAGCGCGGGTCCACGTGGATCAGCTTCGCGCCCTTGGCCTTCGCCTGCATCGGCCAGCGGAACGCCACCGGGTGGCACTCGGCCATGTTCGAGCCCTGGATCACCACGCAATCCGAGTCCGCCATGCTGCGCGGGTACATCGTCGCCGCCCCGCGTCCCAGCCGTGTCCCCAGCCCGGGGACGCTGGAGCTGTGTCAGATTCGGGCCTGATTCTCGATGGCCACGATCCCGAGGCCGCGAAACAGCTTCTGATGGATGTGGTTCCACTCGTTGTCGAGGGTGGCGCCGCCCAGCGAGAGGATCGCCGGCGTCATGTTGACGAGCTTGCCGTCCTCGAGCCGCTCGATGAACGTCTCGTCGCGGGTCTTCTTGACCAGCTCGGCCACCCGGCCGATCGCCCGGTCGAGATCCCACACCTCCCAGTCGGTGGCTCCCGGCGCCCGGTGCAGGACCTTGGTGGGGCGGTTCGGGTTGATGTGGAGCTGGTAGATCGCGGCGCCCTTCGGACAGAGCGTGCCCTCGTTGTGCGGGCTCCTCGGATCGCCCTCGATGTTGACGATCTTGTCGCCCACGGTGTGGATGAGGGTGGCGCAGCCCACCGAGCAGTAGGGGCAGACGCTCGGGGTGGCCCGGGCCTTCTCGATCCGGAGCGTCTGCGCCTGGGCGAGAGCGGGGGCCAGGCTCGCGCCGAGGCCGGCCACCCCTCCGATCGCGGTGCCAGTGAGGCTGCCGGCGGACAACTTGAAGAAGTCCCGTCGTGACAGATCCATGGGCGCTCCTCGGGGAGAGGGATCGGCTCGTACGCAGCCGTCGCAGGTTAAGAGCTCTCGCCGGCGCGCGGCGAAAGCGCCGCCGAAGCTTTCCGCAAGGATCGGCAAAGGCGGCCCGGACAACGCCCGGCGCTTCGTCCCGACCGTGATCGCGAGTTTCACGATCTTGCGGAAAGGGAGGGCGAGGAGCCTCGGGGGCTGCCCGTCGCATCTACAGAGCAGGGAGGAACCAACCAATGTGGCATCGCACGGTCGGTCCAGCGCTCTTCGGGGTCGTATTGGTCGCGCTCATCGCCGGCTGCGCGGGACCGAGCGCCGGCCCGTCCATGTCGGCATCGGCTCCGGCCGCGTCCACCGCCGACCTCGCCGGGACCTGGAACGGCCAGTTCTGGTGGAACGAGGGCACCTACTGGTTGGACGAAGGCACACTGGTCCTTCAGATCAAGGAGGACGGGACGTTCACGGTGACGATGACGCCAGCCGCGGTCTCGAACAACCTCGCGAAGCGGACGAGCTGGTCCGGCACGGTGAGTCAGAGTGGCAGGCGGGTCGTGTTCCACCTCTCGAAGGGAGCGTGGCCGGCGTGGTCGTCGCTCGCCCGCTCCGGCGACACGTTGTACGGGGTGGCCAACGACCCGGCGAGCGGAGCGGACATCCAGATCACTCTCGTGCGCGCTGGCCGCGGGGCCTGAGCCGGATCGTCTACTGGCCGCGGGTGTACATCGAATCGGCGCCGGTGACGCTCAGCCGGTACGTCGAGGCGCCGGCGGGCTCGGGCACGCAGAAGTAGGAGCGCCCGTCGGCGGGTACTTCTCGCAGGACCTCGAGCTCCCGGCTGTTGATCACGCGCCCGTTGCCGTCGAGCTGCTCGACGAGGAGGCGGACGTGCTGGGCGGCGAGCCCGCCGTCGTTGAGGACTTCTCCACAGACCGCCTGCACGCCGTCGCGAGCCGGATCCGCCTGCCAGCGCAGACGGAGCAAGGGGCCATCGGTTGGCCCCTGGGCCGTCGCGGGGACGGGGGCGGCGGCCACCGCGGCCAGGAAGCACGCACTCCAGAGAGCTTGCTTGATCATGCGCGCGTCCTCCTGGGGACCACGGGCTATGGCCGGGCCGGCCGCGGGGCCGCGGTAGGCTCCAGCACGTAGCCGCGCACTTCCATGCAGCGACGGAAGGCCGGACCGTCGATCTCGAACGGAAGCAGGAGGTAGCCCTGGTCGTTGGGCCCGCTCGACGACCGCAGGCAGGCCTGCTCGTCCTGCTGCTGGGCGTCGGCGACGACACCCGGCTTGCGATAGCTGAGCGCGGGCTGCGACGTGGTGCAGGCGGCCAGCAGGCCGAGGCCGACCGCGAGCCCGGCGATCCGTCCCGCGATTCCGAGGGGAGCGATCATGATGTTGTCTCCCGCGCGGCCGACGCGGGGCGGGGACCGGTGGCGTCGTGCGCCGCCGCCTCCCGCGCCTGCGTCTCCGTCACCGTCTCGAGGTCGACGTCGGGCAGGGCCACCGAGAGCGTCGCGATGAGCAGCGACGCGGTGATGAAGAGTGGACTCCGTCGGTTCATACCCATGAGACGAGTCAGTCCGGACATCGGTTCCTCCCGGTTATCCGGTTCTTGCGGAAGAGTCGCTCCGACCGACTGCGTCGGGGCGGCGCTCGTCATAAGGGCGATAATGGGAGACGACACGACATCGCCGCCGGCTCCGCCTGCGCGCGCCGCCTGATCTCGAAGCGGCGCGGCTGAGCTTCCAGGCGGAGCCAGCGGCGCACCCTGGACGCCCAGAGAAAGCTGCTCGATGAGACGGTGGCCGCCTTCGAGACGTTCCTCCGTCTGACCCTGGACCGTCGCGCGAGCGGCGTCGCGTCCCAGGCCGACGTGGCGCAGGCGGAGACCCAGCTCAAGACCACGCAGGCCCAGGCGATCGACGTGGGCGTGCAGCGCGCGCAGCTCGAGCACGCCATCGCGCTCCTGATGGGGCAGGCGCCGGCCACGTTCACGCTCCCCGCCGCGCCGCTCGCCGTCACCCCGCCCGCCATTCCGATCGGCGTGCCGTCCGAGCTGCTCGAGCGGCGGCCGGACATCGCGGCCGCCGAGCGCCGGGTGGCGGCCGCGAACGCCCAGATCGGGGTGGCGGTCGCCGCGTTCTACCCGACCATCACCCTCAACGCGTCGAGCGGGCTCGAGAGCTCGAGCCTCGCCAAGTGGTTCACCGCGGCGAGCCACTTCTGGTCGGTGGGGCCGGGAATCTCGGAGACCGTGTTCGACGGCGGGCTGCGGGCCGCCCAGACCGACGCGGCCCGCGCCGCCTACGACGCAACCGTGGCGAGCTACCGGCAGACCGTGCTGGGCGCGTTCCAGGGCGTGGAGGACAACCTGGCCGCCCTCCGCATCCTGGAACAGGAGGGCGGGGTGGAGGACGAGGCGGTGAAGGCGGCGCAGGATTCGGTGCGGCTCACCACCGAGCAGTACCGCCAGGGCATCGTCAGCTATCTCAACGTGGTCACCGCCCAGACCATCGCCCTGACCGACGAGCTGACCGCGATCCAGATCCGCGGCCGACACATGGCGGCGGCGGTGCTGCTCGTGCAGGCCCTCGGCGAGGGCTGGACCGAGGCCCGGCTGCCGTCCCCCGCCGACGCGACGAAGCGGTTAATTCGACCGGGCGTGCAGTAGCCGATTCTTGCGGAAACGCGCCCCCCCGGCGTCTCCGCCGCGCCCTCCGCCTCCTAAGAAGTGGCAGGCAAGACGACGACACGCAGCCGGCCAACGGCGGGAGGTCACCGGGATGGGCAGGCTCGAGCGGGTGCTGCTGATGTTGGCGCTGAGCGCCACGGTGGTGCTGGGCGGCTGCGCGGCCCTGGCCCCCGCCCCTTACAACGGACGCGAGTCGTGCCAGGGGGTCGGGGGCATCTACACCTCCGACGGCCGCTGCATTGGCGGCAATGCCTAGGCCGGTGAGCCTCGTATGTGGATAGTCCGGGTCGCGCTCGATCGTCCCTACACGTTCATCGTCCTGGCGCTCCTGATCCTCATCCTGAGCCCGGTGGTCATCCTGCGCACGCCGACCGACATCTTCCCCAACATCGACATCCCGGTGATCGCGGTGGCGTGGCAGTTCACCGGCCTGAACCCGGAGGAGATGGAAGGGCGCATCAGCACCGGGTTCGAGCGGGTCCTGACGACGACGGTGGACAACATCCAGCACATCGAATCGACGACGGTGAGCGGCCAATCGATCATCAGGATCTTCCTGCAGCCGAATGCTCGCCTCGATACCGCCAACGCGCAGGTGACCGCGATCGCGCAGACCGCCCTTCGCCAGCTCCCGCCCGGCGTCCAGCCGCCCCTGATCCTGAACTACAGCGCGTCGACGGTGCCGATCCTCCAGCTCGCCCTCTCCGGGATGTCGGAGGCGGAGCTGAACGACGTGGCGCTCAATTTCCTCCGCACCCAGCTGGTCACGGTGCCGGGGGCGTCGATCCCATACCCGTACGGGGGCAAGCAGCGGCAGGTGATGGTCGACCTGGACCCGCGGCTGCTGCAGTCGAAGGGCCTGGCCCCGATCGACGTCGTCAACACCCTGGGGCAGCAGAACATCGTGCTGCCGTCCGGGACCGCCAAGATCGGCGAGTTCGAGTACGACGTGGCGATGAACGCGAGCCCGCGGACGGTGCCCGAGCTGAACGACCTCCCGATCAAGGTGGTCAATAACTCGACGGTGTATATCCGAGATGTCGCCCACGTGCGCGACGGCTTCTCCCCCCAGACCAACGTGGTCCGGCAGGACGGCCGGCGCGGCACCCTGGTCACCATCCTCAAGACCGGCTCCGCGTCGACCCTCGACGTGGTGAAGGGGATTCGCGACCTGCTGCCCCGAGTGACCCAGACCCTGCCGCCCGCGCTCCGGATCCAGCCCCTCGCCGACCAGTCGATCTTCGTGCGGGCGGCGGTGAACGGGGTGATCCGCGAGGCGGTGATCGCGGCGTGCCTCACCGCGGTGATGATCCTGGTCTTCCTGGGGAGCTGGCGCAGCACCGTCATCATCGCGGTGTCCATCCCGCTGTCGATCCTGTCGTCGGTGATCGCGCTGAGCTTCCTGGGCGAGACCATCAACATCATGACCCTCGGCGGGCTCGCGCTCGCGGTGGGCATCCTGGTGGACGACGCCACCGTCACCATCGAGAACATCGAGCGCCACCGCGAGAACAGACACGACGACCGGAGCGCGATCCTGGACGGGGCGGCCGAGATCGCGGTGCCCGCCCTGGTCTCCACCCTCTGCATCTGCATCGTGTTCCTGCCCATGTTCTTCCTGGGCGGGGTGGCCCGGTACCTCTTCGTGCCACTCGCGGAGTCGGTGATCTTCGCAATGATCGCCTCCTATGTGCTCTCCCGGACGCTGGTCCCGACGCTGGCGATGTACCTCCTGAAGCCGGCCCACGACGGGCAGGCCCCGGGCCGCAACCCCCTCGTGCGCGCGCAGCGGGCGTTCGAGCGGGGCTTCGAGCGGTTCCGGGGCGGATACCGGGACCTGCTCGCGTCGCTGGTGGAGCGGCGCCGTCTGTTCATCCCGGTGTTCCTGGGCGTGTGCCTGCTCGCCTTCCTGCTCGCGCCGCACCTGGGCCAGAACTTCTTCCCCGACACCGACAGCGGCCAGATCAGCCTGCACATGCGGGCGAAGACCGGCACCCGCATCGAGGAAACCGCGCGGGTGGCCGACCTGGTGGAGGCGGCGATCCGGCGGGAGATCCCGCCCTCGGAGCTCGACGTCATCCTCGACAACATCGGGCTGCCCTACAGCACCATCAACTGGATCCACAGCGCGTCGGGCACGATCGGGACCTCCGACGCCGACATCCTGGTCTCGCTGAAGGAGAGGCACCGGCCCACCGCGGACCACATCCGGACGCTCCGGCGCGTCCTGCCGCGGGAGTTCCCGGGGGTCACCTTCTACTTCCTGCCCGCGGACATGGTGACCCAGATCATCAACTTCGGACTGCCCGCGCCGATCGACATCCAGATCGACGGCGCCGACATGCCGGGCAACCGCCGCGTGGCCGAGCAGATGCTGAAGGACCTCCGGCGGGTGCCGGGCCTGGTGGACCTCCGGATCCAGCAGCCCTTCGACTACCCGAAGTTCGACGTGGTGGTGGACCGCACCAAGGCCGGGCAGGGCGGGTTCACCACGCGGGACCTCGCGAACAGCCTCCTGGTCTCCCTCAGCGGCAGCTTCCAGACCACCCCGACTTTCTTCCTCAACTGGCAGAACGGGGTGAACTACAACCTGGCGACCCAGACCCCGCAGTACCGGATCCAGTCCCTCTCCGACATCGAGAACATCCCGATCACCGCGGCCGGGACCGGAGCCGTCGCCGCGCCCGCGAGCGGAATCGCCACCACCGGAACCGCCGCGGCCAACGCGGGGACGAGACCGGGCGGGCCGGTGCGACCGGGCATCCTGGCCGACGTGGCGTCGATCACCCGGGCCGCGGAGCCGCAGTCGGTCTCCCACTACAACATCCGGCGGGTGGTGGACATCTACGGCGCGGTGCAGGACCGCGACCTCGGGGCGGTGGCCCGCGACGTGGACCGCATCGTGGCCGACAGCACGAAGCTGCTGCCGCGTGGCAGCTTCCTCACCGTGCGCGGGCAGGTGGATACCATGCGCCGCGCCTACGTGGGCCTGCTCGCCGGCCTGGCCTTCGCGATCGTGCTCGTCTACTTGCTGATCGTGGTCAACTTCCAGTCCTGGGTGGACCCGTTCATCATCGTAACCGCGCTGCCCGCGGCCCTCGCCGGCATCGTGGTGTTCCTCTTCCTGACCGGCACGACCCTCAGCGTCCCGGCGCTCATGGGCGCGATCATGAGCGTCGGCGTCGCCACCGCCAATAGCATCCTGGTGGTGGCCTTCGCCAAGCAGCGGCTCACCGAGCACGGCGATGCGCCGCGGGCCGCCGTCGAGGCGGGCTTCACGCGCTTCCGGCCGGTGCTGATGACCGCATTGGCCATGATCATCGGCATGATGCCGATGGCGCTGGGCCTGGGCGAGGGCGGCGAGCAGAACGCTCCGCTCGGGCGCGCGGTGATCGGCGGCCTGCTGTGCGCCACCGTGGCCACGCTGGTGTTCGTGCCCTCCGTCTTCGCGCTCCTGCACGGACGGCGCGCCGAGGCGCCCCGGCCATGACCATCGAGCCCATCCAGAGCCAGGCGCCCGCGGCCACGCCCGCCCGGCCCGGCCGGCGCCGCACCGTCGCGCTGGTCGTGCTAGGAGTCGCCGCGCTCGTCCTGGGCCTGGGCATCTACTCCGGGGTCCGCGCCCGCAGCAAGGCCGACGCCATCCTCCGCCAGGCCACCGACGAGTCGGCGATCACGACCGTGGAGGTGGGGACCCCGAAGCAGGGCGACGCGGTCCGCGAGATCCGGCTGCCCGGCACCACGCAGGCCTTCACCGACGCGCCGATCTTCGCGCGCACCAGCGGCTACCTGAAGCGCTGGTACTTCGACATCGGGGCGCGGGCGAAGGCGGGGCAGCTCCTGGCCGAGATCGACTCGCCCGAGGTCGACCAGCAGCTCCAGCAGGCGCGGGCGGATCTCGAGACCGCCCAGGCCAATCTCCGCCAGGCCAAGATCACCGCCGACCGCTGGCAGGCGCTGCTGGACAGCGGCTCGGTGTCGCGCCAGGAGACGGACGTGGCGGTCAGCGCGCTCAGCGCGATGAAGGCCACCGTCGACTCCAACACCGCCAACGTTCGGCGGCTCGAGCAGCTGCAGGGCTTCGAGAAGATCTACGCGCCATTCGACGGGGTGATCACCGCCCGGAACACCGACATCGGCGCCCTGATCGACGCGGGCTCGGCGAGCGCCCGCGAGCTGTTCCACATGGCGGCGATCCAGCGGCTCCGGGTGTTCGTCGCGGTGCCCGAGGTGTACTCGCGCGCCGCGGTCACCGGGGCCTCCGCGTCGCTGACCCTCGACGAGTACCCGGGACGGGAGTTCCACGGCACGCTGGTGCGGAACTCCAGCGCGATCGATCCCGCGTCGCGGACGCTCCTCGTCGAGGTGGACGTCGACAATCCGAAGGACGAGCTGCTGCCGGGGGCGTACGTGTTCGTGCACTTGCGGCTGCCGCGGCAGGCTCCGTCGCTCACCGTGCCGGCCAACACTTTGCTCTTCCGTGCCCAGGGACTGCAGGTCGGGGTGGTGCGCAACGGCCAGGCCGTCCTGGTGCCGGTGACGATCGGGCACGACTACGGCACCACCGTCGAGATCGTGGCCGGGATCGATCCGGGCGACCAGGTGATCGTGGCTCCGTCGGACTCGCTCACCAGCGGGACCCTGGTGCGGGTCGCCACTCCACCGCCGGCCGCTATCCCGGCCCCGGCCGGGAGTCCGGCGCCGGCCAAGGTCGCGCGATGAGCCCCCGCCTCGCCGCCCTGGGCCTCGCGGCCCTGCTGCTCGGCGGCTGCATGGTCGGGCCCGACTACGTCAAGCCGTCGGCGCCGTCGACCGCGGCCTACAAGGAGTCGAACGGGTGGAAGGTGGCGGAGCCGAGCGATGCCCTGCCGCGCGGCGCCTGGTGGGATCTCTTCAACGATCCCGAGCTGCACGGCCTCGAGGAGCAGGTCGCCACCGCCAACCAGGACCTCAAGATCGCGGAGGCGCGCCTGCGCGAGGCCCGCGCTGCCGTCCGCTTCAACCGGGCCGGCCTCTTTCCCACGATCTCGACCACCTTCGGCCCCAGCTCGGTGCGCGAGTCGTCCCACCGGCCGTTCCTGGCCTCGGGCGCGAGTCCCGGCAACTCCGGGGACATCTTGCTGTCGCTCGACATGTCGTACGAGGTGGATCTCTGGGGCCGGGTGCGGAGGACGGTGAACGCGGCCCGCCGCGAGGCCCAGGCCACCGCCGCCGATCTCGAGACCGCGCGGCTCAGCCTCCAGGCCGAGCTGGCGATGGACTACTTCGAGCTGCGGGCCGCGGACGCGCAGCAGCAGCTCCTCGACGAGACGGTGAAGGCCTTCGAGGACGCCCTGCGCCTCACCGAGAACCGCTTCCGCGGCGGCGCCGCACCCCAGTCGGACGTGGCGCAGGCCCAGACCCAGCTCGACGCCACCCGCGTGCAGGCCACCGACATCGCGGTGCGGCGCGCCCAGTTCGAGCACGCCATCGCGATCCTGATCGGCAAGCCGCCGGCGGAGTTCAGCCTGCCGCCCCGGCCGCTCGACCACCGGCCGCCGGACATCCCGACCGGCGTGCCCTCTCAGCTGCTCGAGCGGCGCCCCGACATCGCGGCGGCCGAGCGGCGGGTCGCCGAGGCCAACGAGCAGATCGGCATCGCCCGCGCCGCCTACTACCCGACCGTGATGCTCAACGCGTCGGTCGGGTTCGAGGGCTCGAGCTTCGGCAACTTCCTGAACGCGTCGAGTCTGCTGTGGGCGGTGGGCGCGTCGATCACCCAGACCATCTTCGACGGCGGGCGACGGCGGGCGACCTCGGAGGCGGCGCTGGCCGCCTACGACGCCACCGTCGCCGGCTACCGGCAGACCACCCTGAACGCGTTCCAGCAGGTGGAGGACAACCTGATCGCGCTCCGCGTGCTCGAGCAGGAGGCGCAGCAGCAGCGGCGGGCGGTGGAGTCGGCCCAGCTCTCGCTCCAGCTCTTCACGAATCGGTATCGGGGCGGGGTCGACAACTACCTCCAGGTCATCACCGCGCAGACCGTCGCGCTCCAGAACCAGCGCAACGAGATCGACATCCTGCGCCGGCGCATCGACGCCAGCGTCCTGCTCGTGAAGGCCCTCGGGGGCGGCTGGACCCTGGCCGACCTGCCGGCGGAGTGAGCGCCGGGGGCGCGGGCCACCGGCTCACTTGAGCCGGGTGACGTCGGTGACCGTGTAGCCGCGGCGGGTCAGGCAGGTTGCATAGGCCTTGAAGGCCCAGTCGTCCGGCGTCGGCGGCTGGGAGGTGAAGCCGCGCGGAAAGAGCTTGGAGAAGACGTTCGAGAAGATCCCGGACGTGTTCGTGTCCGGGATCACCGGGATCGGCGCCTTGAAGGCCTCCACCTGGCAGCCCTGGAAGTCGGCCACGATCGTGGGAGCCTCTCCGCGGGAGACCGCGTAGAGGTAGCCGATCCGCGCCGGCCCTTGAGAGAAGGTCACCGGGGCGCGATAGCCGCGCGCGACCAGGCACGCGGCCTCGGCCAGGTCCGCGGTGGTCTCGGTGTGCGCCTGGACGAACGGCAGGCACTTGGCGCGGTCTTCCTCGAGCTGCTTGGCGGTCTGGCCGCCTCGCAGGTCGATGCCGCTCTCGGTCGCGCAGCCGCCGAGGATCATCGTCGCCACCAGGCACGCGCCGAGTCGCCGGCGCGTGCCCGTCCGCGATCTCCACTCGTTCGCCCCGGTCACCATGTCGGTCCGGGACTCACTATGCCCGAACCGGGAGGCCGCCGGAAGGCCGACTCAGCCGGCGGCGTACCGCCTGGGCGATGCTGCCGTAGATGCCGGCGGGCAGGAAGATGATGAAGACGATCAGGAGGAGGCCGTAGATGGTCTCGGCGATGCCGATGAGCTTGATGCCGAAGTAGATGCGCAGATACTCGCTGAGCGCGATCGTGAGCGCGGTCCCCACGAAGGGTCCGAGCAGCGCGTACATGCCGCCGAGCACCACCGCGAACACGATGCGCAGCGAGACCCCGATGCCGGCGAGGCTGTCGGGGTTGGCGTAGGCCAGGTACAGCGCGAGGAGCGCGCCGCCCATCGCGGTCAGGCCCGCGGAGAGCGCGGTGATGGCCATCTTGAACCGGGCCACCCGGATGCCCACCGAAGCCGCCGCGGTCTCGTCCTCGCCGATGGCCTCCATGGCCGAGCGGGCCATGCTGCGATCCACCCGCCACCACACCCAGAGCCCGAAGAGCCAGGCCGCGAGCCCCACGTAGTAGAAGACCCGCTTGTCCGCGAACTGGAGCGTCCACCAGTCGGACGCGGCACCGCCCGTCGTGAGCGTCACCCCGAGCGAGCCGCCGGTCCAGTCGCGCTCGGCCACGATCAGGAGCCGGATCACCTCGCCGACCGCGAGGGTGACGAGGCCGAAGTAGTGGCCGACCACCTGGAAGCGCGAGCAGGGATAGGCCACCACCAGGGCGAAGGCCACGGTGATCAGTATGGCCAGCCCGGCGCCCGCCCACGGGGTCATCCCGTAGAAGTTCCACAGCAGCACGGTGGCGTAGGCGCCCACGCCCAGGAACGCGCCGTGCCCCAGGGACACGAGGCCGAAGCGGCCCATCAGCGACCACGCGTTGCCCACGAAGGACCAGAGGAAGATCTGGATGATCACGTGCCAGATGTACTCCTGGGCCGGCCCGAGCGGGAGCAGCGGGACCACCGCGAGGGCCACCAGGCCGGCGAGCCCGAGGAGCCGGGCCCCGCTCACGCGCGCCTCGCGAAGATGCCGCCCGGGCGGACGAACATCAGGACGATGAAGATGACGAAGGCGATGACGTAGCCCATCTCGGTCGACACGAGCACGCCGCCCACCGAGATCACCTGGGCCATGATGAACGCGGCCGCGAAGGCGCCCACCATGTTCCCCAGGCCGCCCAGCACGCAGATCATGAAGGTGAGCGGGCCGAAGGCGCCGCCGAA